>Ga0137451_1000164_pt1 | contig 19891 bp, 23 predicted proteins | sample EasRivERMGT500_2_FD_102336 | JGI IMG/M metagenome (GOLD analysis project Ga0137451, IMG submission 102336) | Soil microbial communities from meander-bound floodplain in the East River, Colorado, USA - East River MetaG ERMGT500_2 | ecosystem: Environmental > Terrestrial > Soil > Floodplain ... | reverse complement strand
TCGAATAGGACACGTTGAGCGTGTCGCCGTTGATCACGGCCTTGTCGCCACCGCTGAAGGTGCCGGCCGACCACAGCGTGCCGGCGGTGCTGCCCACGGTGTTGACCGCGCCAGAGCCAAAGCAGAGGAACGCGCCTTTGACGGTGCCGGTGCCGGTGATGGCGAACGACAACGCCGCGGTCAGCGCCTTGGCGCCCGCCGCCGCGGCCGTCCACGCCGCGGTCTTGCGCGTGCCGCTGTAGGTCGGTGCATTGGCGCCGCCGGCTTCCAGCCATCCGGTGTGTGACGCCATGGTGTCGGCGGCAGCGACCGCCGTGTACGACACCGACGAGATCAGCCCCATGAACGGCCCGGTAACGGTATAGGCGGCGCCGGCCAGGAAGGTGTCGAGCGCCAGGTTCTTGCCGACGGTGCAGACGACGTTGTCGATCGCCTCGCGCCATTTCAGCTTGCCGTCGGCGCCGATGCATTCGACCTCATAGCGGCCGTGTGCGTCGGCGCGTTCGTCCAGCGGCGCGCCGCGGATCACGGTCGCGTCATTGCATTCGCGCGCATCGGCGCGTTCGTTTGGCATGGTGGTGTTCCTTTTGGTTAGGTCAGCGTGACAAGCGGATCGATGTAGAACGTGCTGGATGCCTTGGCGCATTTCACGCGCGCGTAGATCCAGCCCTTTTGCTGCGGCGTGAATGTCGCCGCCAGCTTGAACTTGGTGGTCGAGCCGCCCCAGCTCGCCGCGCTTGATGTCTGCGCCGCCGCCGCCGTGATCAGGTCAGGCTTACCGTCATTGACAAACGAACCCTGCGGCGAGCTGGCATCGCCCAGATATTCGACATCGAGCCAGACGTCATCGTCGTTCGGCACCGCGCCGCCGCCCCAGATCCCTTCGACGGTCGCCGTGACTGCCGAGCCGGTGGTGTCGCACCAGATCGCGATCGGCGGGCACTCGAATGGCATCGAATAAAAGCAGTTCGCGGTGGTGACGATCTTCCAGGCGATCGGCGTGGTGCCGTCCGATGCGCCGCCGGTGCGGACGATGGTGGTTTCCTGGTCGAGCGTGCCTGCAACTTGCGTGCGGTAAACCGTATAATTTCCGGTCGCACCGCTGCGGATGAATTCGAGTTCGCTACCTTGCCCAACCAGCGGCACGTTCGCCTTAGTCACCGCAGCGTCGAGTTTGCAATCGATCAGCCTGAACCTCGGCCCTTGGTTGGTGCCGGCAATGTTAACGATGGTTTTTCCCGAACCGAGCGCAGAAAGATCAACCCCGATGCATTCGATCGATCCGCCGCGCGCGGCACCGGTTACAGGAGTAAACAAAGTGCCAGGAAGCGCCGACCCGGATAATGCTGTGGGCGTGTTCCGCCATTTCAGAGCGCCACAGAACAGAATGCCGGCGCCCGCCGAGTTGAACACCATCGTCGTGTTGTTGAGTTCGGTGTAAGTTCCGCCCAAGCTGCCGGCAGTGCCGTTTGCATAGAACGATCCCCCACTCGCGCCGGTGATTGGAAACCGCATCGAACAATTGTCAAAGCGCAACCAGGTGCTGGCGGCCGTGTGGCAGACGATATGGGCGGAACTACTCGAACCCGTGCCGGCCGAAAAGATTATTCCGTCATAGTGGGCAACGCCGGTGATGGTCAGGTTGTTGGTGCCGCTTGTCGCCACTTGCGCCGTTGCGCGCCGATCGGCCGCAACCGGCGGCACCGTGCCGGCGCGGTTGACACAGATCACCTTGGTGACATTGGAAACAGTGCCGGACGATGTCAGCGTGACTGCGGAAGCGGTGCTTTCGTTATGATCGTGCGCCACATAAATCGTGTCGCCGGCCACCTCGGTCGTGAACGCCGCCGTCAGCGTAAGCTTTGCGTTGGCCCAATCGGCGCCGCTGGCCGATCCAGCCGCACCTGACCAGACATAGAGAATTGCCATTGCCGTTCCTACAGATTGACCATGACGCCGCCGGCGTTGGCCTGGCGTGCGGTGCCATCGGAATTGATGAATGCGCCGTCGATCATTGCGCTGCGCGACACCGCGGAACTTGTTACCGCGCCGTCTAGCGTGTCGCTGGCGGTCGTCGTTTCATCGATCGCCGCCTCGATGGCCGGCGCGGTGGTATCCGCGCTCGATGTCTCGGACGCCGCGGCCGCTTCCGATATATCCGCCGCCGCATCGATGCCGCTGCCTGGCGTATCGGTTGCCGCCGCCGCCTCAACGATCGCAGCGGCGGTGCCGAACACGTCCAGCACGTCGAGAGCCGCCGCCGCTTCAACGATCGCAGCGGCAACGGTGGCCGGCACGCGCTCGGTGGTCTGGCAGACGAAGCACGCAAGCATCAGGCGCCGGGAATATCTGTCATCGGCGCGGCGGATATGCTTAGCACCGGATCGTCGTCGCTGAACGTGACCGCGGTCCAGGTCGCGCCGTTGTTGAACGAAAGCGCCAGCGCCGCGCCGGCCTCGTCGGTTCGTATGCCGCCGGCCATCCAGATGTTATTCGCCCCGGCCACGCAGTAAACGGCCGAGAAACCCGGCACCGTCCGTTCGACCGTGCCGTCGGCGGTTGTGACCTGGACGACCGGTGACGGTGTCCATGGCAGGAAAGTGTTTTCCTGTTCGCCAATGACGCCGACGCTGTATTCGAACAGCGGCGGCTGCTTCGGCCGCATCGTGACCGCCCTCAACGCATCCATGTAACCGTCCGGCACGTTCTGGCCGATCGGGTCGAAGCTATTGTGATGCGTGCAATGGGCCGGCGGGAATGGCGATCGATAGCCCAGGTGTTCGTCATACGTTTGGCCCATGGCGCTGCCCGACCAGCTTTCGCCATTGGCGGAATGGTAGATATACTCCTGCTTCCACGGTTGCATGTCGCCTTCTGGATCCATCACCTCGGCCATGCCGCGCCGTGTCACGACGAACGCATAGTGCAAAGCGTTGCCGCTCCAGACGAACGCCGTGCCCCGGCTTTCCGATGGACGCGCAGTACCGAACGCATCGGTATCGACGTAGAACGGCGCCGTAAATTTGAAGCGCCAATCGATGCCGTTGTTCGATATGTAAACGTAAGACGTTGAAATCAGAAATGGCGTTCCGCCGACCGGCAAGACGTAATCCAGGTTTCCGCACAACAGGAACGTCGGCACGCCGTTGATCTTTTTGTACGAGCTGCCGGCGCCTTCCGTTATCGTGCCGACATCGTCCGGCCCTTCCGGCAGCGCGATCGGCTGAATGGTCGGCGCTGTCCCGCTGCCACGGACCTTGATGCAGTATTGCACGGCGCCCTTGGTCGTCACGACAAACACCGCGCCGCGGCTGCGCACGATCCGAACGATGCGCGTAAGAATGTCTTGCGCGAGCGCCATTCATATATCGGTTCGCAGGAACGGCAGCGTGATCGACAGATCGGACGGCTCGGCGTTGTCGGATGCCGTCACCCTGATCGCGTAGCGGTCGCCGATCCCAAAGTTTGTTTCAGCCGCAATGGCGAATGTGCCGTCCTGGCCGCCGCCGGCTGGAAACGTAATGGTGCCGATCTCGGTGCTGTTCTTCTGGATCGACAGGATGACGTCGGTGGCGCCGGCCCCGTCGTTGCCGGCTTCCAGAAAGGCAAAGCAGGCTTCGGTGCCGGCCGGCAACCGCATCGACCGGTTGGCGATGCCCTGGAACAGCAGCGCGCCGGCATCGCGCATGATCGAGCCGGACACGAACACCGCGGCGTCATAGTTGACATCGCGCAGCGGCATCCAGAGTTGATACAAAGGATCGCCGTCGGCGGTGGCATTAGGATCGAATGTCGCCGGTGGCGCCGGCGTGGTGTGATCCTGCAGCACCTGGAAGATGCCCAGGCCGCCGCCGCTGATCATGTGGCCGCGCGTGTACGGCGTTGAGTTCGTCCATTCGCCGACGAATTCCAGCGTGGCGATCGGCAGCGGGATCACCTGCGTCGTCCCATCGGTGAAATGGAACGTCATGCTGTTGCTGGTATAGGTAACGCTTTCGATCCGCTTGCCTTCGTCCAGGTCGGCGTTGAGCGCGACGATGCGCTGGTCAAGGTCATAAAAATTGCCATCGACATCCGCGGCGCTCAATGGCGCACCGACGCCGGCGCCCCAGGCGCCGCTGGTCACATAAATAACCGTCATAGTTCGCCCGTCCCGCGGAAGCTCGGGTTGTATTTCATCACGCCGGTTTCCATGATCTCGCTGCTGGCATCGGCTTGCGGCGCGGCATAGCGGCGCGTGTAATCCTGGCTGATGTCATGCAGCCAGACCTTGGTGATCACCTCGGTGTCGACCCATTGGTTCTCGTCGATGGTGCCGTCGGCGTTGGTGAAATAAGTCCGCACCTTGTCAACCCGCCGCCGGCTCTCGATTGCCGGCAGCGAGCGTGACCAGCTCTGCGAATAGCTTTCCGTCAGATCGATCAGCTTGCCGCCCGCGCCGCCCAGGATGGCGATGCCTTGCGTCGGATCGGTGGTTGCCGGCGTCGTCAGCGTGCGCGGCGCCTGCGGCCGGATGTCGGGGAATACCGCCGGCCTGACGATCAGCTCGAACCCTGCCATCACGCCGCCTCAAGATCGTAGCCGGTCGGGATCATCAGGTCGGTCACCTGCACCTCGTAGGGCGTCGAGAATTCGCGTTCCATGTTCTTCAGCTTGAACGTCGCCCTGGTCTCGACGGTCTTGAGCGCATTGCTGACCGCATCGCTGCGCTCTTTCACCAGTGCGTTGGTGTCCGCAGGATCGCTGCCAGGCGTCGGCGCATAGGTCATCGGGTTGGCCTTGAACTGCATCGAATGGATCAGCGCGCGTTGCACCGCCGGCGGGTTCTCGACCACCAGCGGCACCTCGATCACGTCGGCCGCCGTCAGCGTTGACAGGAAGTCGATGCCGTCATCGTTCGGATCGGCAGCCGGTGGCGCGTAGCCCACTGAAGTATCGAACAGCACGATCCGGTCGGTGAATTGCTGGTAGTCGGCGCCGGTGTATTCTTCCTCGCAATAGGTAGGCGTGCCGCCGGCCGCCACCGCCGAGCCGCCATAGCCGATCGCGCAGCCGATCTTGATCTCGCACTTGACCTGGCCGTCGGAACCGTCCAGCTCGATCTGATAGCCGATGACCTTGCCCAGCGCCTCGCCGACGCGCGGCTCGATCAGGAAGGCATTCTTTCGCAGCGTCACCTCGGGCATCCGTTCCAGCTTCGGCGCGAACGTGATCTCGACCGCGCGCGCACGTTTCAACAGGTGCGCCCGCGCCAGCGCGATCAGGTGTTCCAGGCTGCGGTTGCCGCGCTCGGTCGCGATGTAGGAACGCCGACGCGGATCCACGATCGGCAGCACGCCGTCGATTGGCTCGCTCAAGTTGACCGACCGGATGTTGTCGAGCCGCAGCGCCTCGCCGTCGTCGGGATCGGTCAGGATGGGTTGCACGTCGGCGAACAATGAAAACGAAACCGTTTCAGTAAACGCACGCCCAGCGGTGAACGCCGCTTTAAGCGTCGGCCGCACGTGATGCAGCGGCAGCACCGCACCGACCAGCGTGGTGTTGCGGTTGAACGATGCGGCATACTTTCCGCCGTCGCCGTCGTCGGCATACTGCGTCGACCAGGTGTCGGTGGTTTTGATCTGGTTGAACGAGATCGAGCCTGGCGGCGTCGTGGTCAGCGAGGTGATCGAATTGTTTGCGGTCACGCTGGTGCGCGCGCCATCGTACCAGTTGACGGTGACGGTGCCGCCGGTGGTCTTGCCCTTTGGTTCCAGATCATAAACTTCGACGGCACCGGCTTCGCTGGCTTCCCATCCATTGCCCAGGCCGGAACCATTGGTCGGCCAATTGTCGGCGGCGAACGTGAACGAGGTTATGATCCCCGGCAGCGGCGTTTCGTTCGGCCATTGGCTGACGATGTATTGCGTGAGATCGACGCCGCCCGATGCCTGCTGCGTCCATGTGAATTCCGCGATTACGTCAACGCGCGACAGCGGCCCGCTGGTCAGGTTCAAGCCGAGACCGTCCCAGAACACCTTGCCGGGTTCGCTCGCGCCGTCGAACTCGACCAGCCCGTCCTCGCCGGTGATCTCGTCGGACACCGTCAGCAGATGCGTTTCGCGATCGTAGTGCCAGTTTTTGCTGTAGCCCTCCAACACGACCTCGGGATCGGTGCGCCGTGACGGATCCAGCATCACCGGATCGTAGAATGGCAGCACGCGCAGCGTTTCGGCCAGAGTTTCCTTCTGCGCCACCACGTTGAACGGCCGCGCCACGAATTCCAGCGTCACCAGATCCTCGAACAGCGATGTCGGCACGCCGACCAGGCGGCCGCGAAACTTGAACAGGCTCGGCCCGCAATCGATCGCGAACCAGACCCAGATCTTGCGGCCGGCGCCCAGCAGGCCGATCGGGTTGCCTTCAAGGTTGCGCGGCCGGCGCACCGTCACGGTGAGGCTGGCCGGATCGCCTTCATCCTGTTTCAGCGTGAACGAAAACACGCTTTCGTCCCAGCGCATATGCCCCGGTTCGAACGTCGCCTCGGTCGCATCGATCCAGGCGAAATACGGCAGGCCGGCCGGCATCAGATCACCCGTTGTTCGGCTTCAAGCTGCCACTGGACCTCGGCCGCCCATTCGTCGCGCGAGGTGTTCCACGCCGTCACCTTGGCCAGAATGGTCAGCACATCGTCGGCACCGTTGGCGGCACCGAGGCCGGGGATACACTCGATGGTGATGTCCTGCCCTGGCCAGATGTCGGTGAGCTGCGGCGCCTCGTGATCGGTGCAGGTGATCGCGACTTTGTATTGCCGGAACTGTTCCAGCGAAATATCCACCAGCTCGCCGCGGCAATCCCGCGCCAGGTTGCCGGCTTGCTGGATCGGTTCCAGCGTCATGGTGATGCCGCGCACGGCATATTGCGAGAAATCAATGCCGTCGATCGCCAGCAGGGTATGCGCAGGCATCAGGAATACCGGCTCGGCTTGCGGCCACCCGATCGCACCTGCGCCAGCGCGGCAGCCTTGCGCAGTTCGTCAACCACCTGCGTCGAGGCGCGCAGGCCGCCGATCGCCGGCAGGCCGGGGAACTGGATGGTCACGTTGCTGCCGCCGTTGAGACCGCCGGCCGCGAACGCCGGCAGCGGCGAGCGCACCATGCCGCCCAGCGCGAAGTGGCCCATCCCATCCAGAACCCTGGTCAGGTTGCCACCCGAGCGCCGCAGCGCCTCAAGGAACGACAGCACGCCAGGTTGCCGCACCGCGCGCGCCGGCGTGATGTATTCGCCGCGCGACAGCCAAGCCAGGTTGCTATCCGAGGTGCCGGTGCCGCGGCCGCCGGTCAATCCGCCGCCGGCGAACGCCCCGACGCTAGGCGCGGCGCCAGCCTCGCCGCCGCCCATCCCGAACATTTCTTTCATGCCGCCGATGGCTTTTTGGATCCATCCGATAGCCGTCTGTACCGCCCCCGAAATGGCGTTCCATGCCGCAACGCCGGCGTTCGCAACCATGTTGAACGATGTTACGGCAGCTTCACCGAATTCGATGGCCGATTGTTTGAAAGCGCCCCAAACATCGGTCGCGGCATATCCTGTGATGGCTTGGAACAGTTGTCCGAGGATCGATTGGTTACGCTTGTAGGCTTCGTCGGCTTCGGCCATTTCCTGCTGAACAATCTCGCCGTGCTTGATCAATGCGGCGTTCATCATCTCAAGAAAGAACAGCATCGCCTGCGACGGTTGCTGTTGTTGTTGCTTCTGCCACTCTGCATTGAGCTTGTTTAGCTCGGCCGTGATCGGGCTGATCTTGCCAACCACTGCGAGGCCAGCGTCGCCGAGATATTCGAGTGCCAAAGCAGTCCGGTTCGCGTTGTCCGGCATCTGCAGCAACACGTCGCGAATAACCGGGAAGGCGCGCGCGGTATCCAGCGCGGAAATGCCAAGCCGTTTGAGAGCTTCAGCGACCGGATCAATGCCTGCAGCGACACCCACACCGAGCTGTTCCAGCGCGGCGCGTGCAGCCTTGGCAGCCGGCCCGACGCCTTCCGCGGCCGCCTTCAACCGCAACAGGCTTTCCGTGCCCTGGATGCCGTAGCCGAGCTTGATCCCTTCATTCAGCGCATCGAGATCTTGCTTGACCTCGGCGACCTTCAGCTTGTCGATCGCGCTTCCGAGCTGCGCGATCCCCTTGCTGGCATCTTCCCACGCTGCGCCGAGTTGTCCGATCCCCACTTGCAACTGTTTGAACTGTTCAAGGGTCAAACCCAGCTTTGCCGCCTCGGCGGTGACCTTGCTGATGTCCGCTGCGGTCTTGATGGCCGCGCCGCCAAAATAGACCAGGCCAGATGCAACCGCAGCCAGGCTGATGCCAATCGGCCCAAGCATCCGCGCTATTCCACCGATCGGCCCCAGCGCCTTCGTCGCCGAAAGCCCGAATTTAGACATGGCATCTTCGGCCACCTGCACCTGGCCGGCAAAGTCCTTGATGCCGCTGGCCTTGGACAAGGCCGCGCCGATCTTTTCGAATGCGCCTTCCCCCTTGACGCCGAGTTCCTCGATCTTCTTTGTGATTTCTTCCGGCTTGACCTGGTCAAGTTTTCTGCCGGTCTTTTCGGCTTCCTTGGACAATTCGACAAACGCCTGCTTGCCGGCATCGCCCAGGCTCTCGAGTTGCGCTTCAATTTCCTTGGCGCCCTCGAGCTGGATGCGTATCGATAGTTTCTCGGCCATCTAGTTGCCCTTGAAGTGTTTGGCGAAGAACGCCGCGATCTTCGTGACGTTCTTGCGCACGATCTCGGTGATGTGGAATTTCTTCGGCACCACCACCTGGCGTACGCCGATGTAGAGCGGCTTGCGGTTGCGGTTGCGATCGTTGGCGTCGAACAGCATCGGCTTGCCGCGCACCGTCGCCGAGGTTAGTTTTTTCCCTGACTTGCCAGGCGGCGGCGCGCGGCGGGTTGTCGGGATCCAAAGCAGCGGCTTGCCGCGAATGGTGGCGCCGTGTTCGAACACGCCGGCGATGCCGTACTTGTGAAACACCACCGCCTCGGCATCCATCGACGCATCGCCGCTGACCTTGGCGCCCTTGGTGAGATACTGCAAACGCTCTTGCCAATTGGCTCGGAAGTTCGGGCCGGCCTTGGCGATGTCGCGCCGCCCTTCTTGCACCGATGTCGCGGCGACCTCGCGCAATGCTGCCACCGCGCCCTCGGCGATCGGGCGTTTGATCTCGCGCATCATGTCGGTCCACAAATCGGGATCGGCATCCACGACGATCTTCACTTCGTCAATTCCTCAATCATTTTTTTGATCGTCTCGCCGTCGCCCTGCGCGCCGATGGCCGTTCGTGCCAGATCGATGCCGTCAGCATGGTTGCTGAATTCGAGATAGGCCCAGAGCTGCCGCGGCGACAAACTCATTGCAAAGTCGGGGGGGAAGCCGCGTCGGATAAGGACGGTGATTGCGATGGCGGCTTCCTTAAGCGGACTTTGACGGGTTTTGCTTTTTCGCCCGTCACGCCCTGCACGAACCCCCCCATCGCTTCCATGAAAGGGATCAAGCCGTTTGGGAATGTCACCCGCAGGATTGCCCCCAGTAATTTTAATTGATCCTCTGCCAAATACTTAGCTGCTGCCTGTTCGAATTCTTTATCGCCAGGATGGCCGCAGCCGGCGGCAATGATCGGGCAAACAGCGCCGCTCATTTGCATGACCAACATCGCCGCAGTGTTGGCCGTGATGCCGCTGGCCAGCAGCATCGCAAGATCGGGGAAATGTTTGACAAGGTATGCAATCCCGTCGAAGCCAATTTTCTGCACCGTGATCCGCTGACCGCCATTGATCCTGACGGCCTCGACAGACAACGATGGCGCAATATCCAACAGGTCAGCCATGTTTCACCTCAAGGCGTTACGACTTCGTCGCGGATGGTCCAAACCCCGAACTCGCCGGTGGCGCCCTTTTGCACCTCGGCCTCGATCGTGATCACGCTGAAATTGTCCTCGTCGGTGATGAAGTTGAAATCGCCGGACGGGACAAAGGAAACGGCAGCCGTGAAATCGACTTGCTGGCCGATGTCGTTGGTGCCGACCACCTTGATCTCGCCTTTGAATTCGGCTTTGGACAAACCGTTGAGCGTGATTTCGCCGGGAACAGAAGTGTCAGCCTCGGCGAGCGCAAAGAACGCCAGGTTGGTGCCGGTGATCTCGTCCAGCGTGAACGTGACGGTGGCACCGACCTGCGTGATGGCGGTGAAGTCTTTTGTCTTCACCCCCTCACGGCTTGAAAAGTGTTCAAGCTTTTCAACCGTCGGCGAATAGCTGAACGACGGCGCGTTGCCGAGATCGGTAAAAGTGGATCCGCCTTCCTCTTTGAAACTGACGATCCCTTTGCCGATGTGATAGTTATTGACGTCCGGTGACACAGGCATGGCAGCTTTTCCTTTCTAGAGTTCGTCCGGTTTAAGTACGTACTTGAACAAGAACCTTGCGTGCAGCGCGCCGTGCCGTTCGCGCACCCAGGCAATCCCGACATCGCAGCCGAGATAACGGATCGCACCGTTGCCGTGCCGGCCGGTCTTGACGATCTGTTCGTTGAGTTCGGTGTCGGTCGTGACCCGTTTGATCAGCTCGGCCCGATATATGTTGAGTGCAGGACCGATCAGGTCGGCCATATCGATGATCGTGATTTCCGGCGTCATCTGCACCACGGTCGGCCGATGCGCCGGCCGCATCGATTGATCGCCGGCGTCGTTGGTTTCCTCGTCGCCGTCGAACACCATCGCGACCGGCAAGTGTTCCTCGGTGATGTCCACGTTGTCGCGCTGCGCCGACTTGATCCCCGGTATGCTGGCAGCCACCGCGACCAACCGCGCCAGGATGTTCTCGCGAACGTCAGCCACCGCTCGACGCCTTTAGAAAGAATTGCACCTCGCCAAGATCCTCGCCGTTCGGCGAGCCGCGAAAGTCGTAGTTTGTCACCGTCCAGGTGCGGCCGTTGAACGTCAGCACCGCGTCGAGATAGTCGGCGCGCGTGATGCCGAGCGCGGCGAGTTCGGGGATCCGCGCGAATGCGCCAGGCCCGACGCTGTGCAACTCGGTCGAGCCGGCCGGCTGCACCTTTGCCCTGGTGTTGTCGATCACCGTGATCGACGCCCCGTCCAGTGTCGCCGGCACGCCGATCGCGTCATAGATCGGATCGTAAAGCAGCGCGCTATAGTCGAACATTATGCGACCGTGATCCGCCGGAAGGGCCGGATCAGATCGATCACCACCGCGGACAGATAGCCGCTTGTCGCGGTTGCCAGCGCCGGCGTGAAATAGCTGATCCTGGTATCGCCGTGCTGCACCTCGCGCACGCCGGCATCGCGCGAACCGACGGTGCGCCGTTCGTTGACCGCCTCGATCACGGCCTTCTGCAAACGTGCCGGCGCGTCGTCCGGCAGATTGTAGCCGCCGCCATAGGACACCGCGACCTTGTCGGCCCATCCGGCCTCGCACCAGACGCGACCGCTGGCCGGATCGAATTCATAAGCGGCGGTCGCCGTCACCACGTCGAACAGTTCGGCCACCGGATAGAGCTGCAGCGTCAAGGCTTGCCGGACCAGCATGGTCTCGCCTGGATCGAACGTGAAGGTTTCCAGCGCCTTGGCGTAACCGAACCGGCGATCGCAATATTCGGCGATGATGCGCGACTGAAACGTGATCTGTGCCTGCAGCGCGGCATCCTCGTCGGTGCCGGTGATGCCAAGCGCAAGCTTCAGATCGTCCAGGCTGATCAGATCCGGCCCAGCGGTCTCGGGCAGTTCCTCGGTGATCTCAAAAATCGAGTGCATTATTTGAACCTGACCGGCTCGGCGCTGCGCTTGTCGTCGGCGCGATAGTCGCGGCCGTCGTTGCCGCGCTTGACCGCGAGCCGCCATTCGTCCGACTTGCCAGGCTTGGCGGTGGTCTCGGCTTGCGCGATGAACAGCGAGCCGCCATGGCTGACGGCATCGCCGGCGACATACGTGGCGCCCTCTTTCCAAACGCCGGCATCGATCACCGCCGCCGTCTTGACCTGGTGAACCGTCTCGCCGATCGACCACAGCAGCGTGCGGCCGCCGTCGTTGGTCGTGACCGATGCAGTCTTGATGATGCGCTCGACCTGTTCGCGGCAATAGTCCTGGATCAGGTTCAGATCGGTGGCGTTGCGGCCAGCATCACCCTTAGCGCCGCGCTCGCCCTTGTCGCCGATCGGGCCTGGCTTGCCCTCGGGACCGGCTTCACCGCGCGGCCCTGGAATTCGCGCCAGCACCCGCACCTCATCGAGCGCACGCTGCGCCAAAGCCAGGCAGGTGTTGATCGCGTCGATCATCGAATAGGGCGGCGCCGGAATGTTTGGATTTTCGTTCATGCCCTCCCCTTATGCTGCCAGCAGCCAGGCCATGACGGCCGCTGCTTCGTCATCGTCCTGCCGCCCGATTGCGGTCGCCTCTAACGTCACGATGCCCGAACCCTTGCCGCGCACGCCGGCAACGCCGAGCGCCGCCGCCTTGATGGTGAACCGCGCCGCGCTGCGTCCGGCAACGCCGACCGATCCGCTGGCCTCGCCAGCGAGCTGCGGCAGCAAGCCTGCGCCGTTGCCTGCGATGACGACAGAACCGAACGCCTCGCCCTCGAGCTGCGGCAGGATCCCAAAGCCGACGCCGACGACAGGCCGCAGCAGCCGTGGCGGTTCGGCAAAGCCGCCGCCCGTGTCGATCGCGGTGCCGGCAATAACCGTGGCATCGAGCTGGTCGATCGCATCCGCCGCCTCGGCAACGCTGGCCGAAAGCGCATCGGCCGCATCGACGGCGGCGTCGAGATCGTCGAGCGCAACCGCCGCCTCGATCGCGTTGGCGAAAACTTCAGCAACGGCATCGAGGTGATCAATCGCGCTCGTCGCCTCGACAACATTCGCAGGAACAACGCTAACGGCATCAAGTTGATCGAGCGCGTTCGCAACTTCGGCAACATCCGCCGAAACAGCGGCGCCGGTGGCAACGACGCCGCCGATCGCCTTGCCAACAAACCCGCCGATCATTCAGCGTCGGCACTAAAAATAATGTCGGCGCGTTCTTGCGTCAGGATGCTATCCATTACCAGCGACTGCTTGAGCGCCGCCGTTTTCTGATTGCTAAGGTTGATTGTGTCCTCGAAGGCCACGACATCCCAGTTCTTGGCGTTTGGCCCTGTCTGCCGCCATGTCGTCGCGGTTGCTGATCTATATTCCGCATTGGTGAAACGCCCGATCCAATCGACCGTGCTTATTGTTACTTTCGGCGGCTTGACATAAGGATCCGGCACGCCGCCGTCGGCGAGCCATTGTTCGTATTCGATGCGGTCGCGGTTGCCGGGATCGTTGGGAATGCACGCGCCATCTTCGGTGCGGATCACGGCGTCAGTTGCTGTGAGTTGATATTCAGCCATCACAACCTCGCATCGCATTTAAGGATTGTGGCAGCAAACGCCCCGGTGGTTGCTTGGCGGATGGTGTCGGTGCCGTTTGCGATCCACGTTGCTGACCCTGATGCGGTCACGGTCGGCACCGCTCGCATTGATACGGGCAGTGCTAATTGCGTCATCGAGTTGCCGTCCGCCACCGCCAATTGAACGGCGCTTTCGATCTTTGTGTAATATCGTCGGCACACCATCAACTCCTGATCATACGGACGCATGATCAGCGGTGACTGTGCTGCGGTCGGGGCGTGGATGCCGGGGAGGACAACGACGCCTGTGATACGGAACACATCTGATGTGGCAGCAACGCCGTTCACTTGTCCCGGTGCAGCCTGATAGTTGCCCGCCAGCCAAGTATTTGCCGATGGAGCCGTAAAAGTAGTACCCGCACCGTTGGAAAAAGTTACGATCATTCCAACGGTGTTCTCAACGGCCCACGTTCCTGTTGTGTCGCCGGGAATTGTTATGACGTTATATTGCAAAACATCGGCAGCGGCCTGCGTATAAGAAAAAGCATAACTGCGGTTTGCAGCGCCATTCCGAATAGTACCGCTGTAAATCCCAACACGGTGGTGCCACGTCCAGAAAGCAAGCGTGATTGGCTTTGCATTCGCCGCGCCCCAACCCAATCGCGCAGTACGCCAACCCTCAATAAATTGAAAGAACGCTTGATAGTCGTTCGCACCAAGAGATGCTGCTGCCGTTGTAACGGTCCCCACCAAACCATAAGGAAACCCGCCCACGCTGCCGGTCGCTGACTGATAGCACGGAGTGATCATCGGGCCGGCTCTAGTCGCTTGCCACCCGTCGAGAACATACTGATTAAGAAATGTAGAGGCGAGACCACGCTCCTGACTAACCTCCATTCCGCCATTGATCTGCATCCCGCTATACGCCAGCGCATCGAGCGGCGCAGCGTCTAACTTGTCTATGCGCTTGTCGGCCGGCTGATCGTTGGTGACGTCCTTGACGCCGGCAGAGAACGCCACCGCGGCGTTGGCGTTGCTTGACGCCAGCACGGTGTCGCGCACCAGCGCGCCGGCGGTCTCGTGTCCGGTGCCGCGTTCCCACTCGGCGGCCTCGCGGTTCGAAACGTAGTAGTCGAACGTGTTGGTCCCGCCGGTGCCGAACGCCGCCAGGAACGTTCGCTTGCCGTTGACCGCCGTCAGCGTCAGGTTGCCGGCGCCGGTCGTGGTGCTGGTCTGATGCACCAGGTCGGCATAGGCGGGCATTGCTACGGCATCACAAGCTGGAACGAATGCAGCCGCACCGGAACGCCGCGCATGATCTTGATCGGGTTGAGCTTGATCACGGCATCCGAATTGACGTCGCCGACATCGCAGCCAAACACCAGGCCGCCGTCGGATCCCATGATGCGCGCGCTGGCAGCGATCCCCTGCGCCGGCGCCGCATCCTCGTCGGCAATGGCGTTGAATTCGAGCCGGCCGTCGATCGCCTTTTTGGTTGCCGGGTTCGATAGCTTCAGCACCGCCAGCACGTGTTCGTCGATCGACAGCAGCTCGATCGTGCCGCCATCCATTAGGCCGGAAAGCACATCCAGCATGGTGGCGCTGGCGGCTTCCGATAATTCAAGAACCATAAATCGGCACCAGGTTGCCGGCGCCGTCGCGCTCGATGCGGATCACCCGTTGCGGCGGTGGTGGCGCGTCGACCGGCTCGACGATCGGCGGCGCCTCGTGCAGCGTGCGCACCGCAGCAGCCAGCCTGGTAGCAAGCTCGGCCGGCACAACGATCGCCTTTTCCTCGTCCTCTGGTTCGGGTTCCGGCTCGGGATCCGGTGCCGGCAGCGCCGGCGGTGCGGCGGTGGCGAACGGATCGGCCTGCGCGTCACGCTTGGCTAGAGCTGCCAGCGAATAATTCTGCTGCTGCAGGTAGGGCGTTTCGCCGCCCTGTTTCGGCTTCAGGTCGAGTTTTGCGCGCCCTTCGTTCGGCGCCATCACGCCGGCGCCGACGGCATCGCGGATGGTCGTCACCAGCGTGGTGCTGTCCATGCGCAACAGGTTGTCGGTGTCGAACTCGGTGCCGAGGCTTTCGCCCCAGCCGATGCCGAGCGCATGATCGACCAGTTCCTCGATTTCCTCGATGTGGGACTGCAGCGCCTGCGAATAATATTCGACGTTGAGCGCCTGCACGTTGTTGTACGACGGCAGCGCGCCGACGCCGACCTTGTAGGGCGGCACATGGTACACGCTGCACACCACCTCGGCCGACCATTTCAGGTTCTCGACCATTTGAACCTCGACGTGCGTCATGGGCATTTTTTCGAATTTCATGCCGCCCGACAGCACCGCAACGCGCCCGAGGTTGATGCGCGAAAATTTGCTTTCCCATTCGTCCTTGATGCGCTGTTTCTGCGCGTCGTCAAGTGACACCGGCGTGGTCAGAACGCCGCCTGGCGTCGAGTTGTTCTGAAACAGCAACGCCGATGCGTGCTGCGCATTGATGCCCAGCATTGACGCCAGCCCCGAGGCGAACACCGGCGGCGTGCCGACCAGCGGATGAAACAGGCAATTCATGCGGTCGTGGATGATCTCGCGCGCCGGCAGCACGATGTTTTCATCGACGCCGGCGAGATCGTCGCCGTTCAGCCGGTAGAACACCGAGCCGTCGTCGGCGACCAGCGGCGTCACCCGGTTCGGATCCAGAACATGCAGCCCGGTCACGACCTGGCGCATGTCCCGCACCTTCAAAACGTAGGTGTTGCCGCGCGCCAGCTTCGACAGCATCCAGCTTTCGAAGAACTGGTTATGTGTCTGGTAGTCATTCGGCCGGCGCAGCACCGGCGAGAACGCCGGGTTGCTGGTCTCGGTCCAGATCCCGTCAGGATCCTTTTCGGAAAGCTTGATGCGCAGCTTGCCGATGTCGCGCGCGATCAAGGTTTTGCAGGCAAAATCGGCATGAAAGCTCGATGCGGTCTCGGCCGATATTTCCAGGTTGCGCTGCCAGGCGCCGGTGAACGGCTCGCGTATGATCGGATACCAGCCGTTGCTGCCAGAGTGCCAGGACTGCGGCCCCGGCGGCGAAGCCTTGGCGCGGGTAACTTCGAACCCGAACAGGCGCACGTCAGTCCTCGGCCTTGATGTCGCGCCGCTTGTAGCGCCGCGGTTGTTCCAGTTCCGACGCCGCCATGGTTTCGGCCTGTGGTTTTTTCTGCGTTTCGATCTCGATCGTCGCGGCCATCGGCTTCACCGCATGGGTCAGCAGCGCGACATCCACGTCATCACAGGCGAATTCCTCGCCCATCTCGACGTTGCGGCCGGCGTAATAGAACCGTTCCAGCGCGATCAGTTGTTGCGGCATCGATGCACCTCCATTGAAAAAACGGCCCGGTTTTCACCGGGCCGAGTTGGGCGTTCACTCAGGCGTATTTCGCGCCCGAGATATACTGCACCGCCTCGGCGCGGCGTTTGAGCCAGTTGCAGAACCGCTCGGCACGGATCAGCGCCAAGTTGTGCTGGAACGCCGAGACCATGATGGTCGTGGCCAGTGCCGGATTGTCCGGTGCGCCGTCCATCTGCACCGATGCCTCGCGCGAAATGTCGATCGACACGCTGCCGTCGTCAGCCAGCAAGACCTCGTCCGGCTTGATGAAGACGATGTTATCGCCGTTCGCCGCGACGTCGCCGGTCGGATCGACGTTGCCCGACACGATCACCTGATAGCCCTGCACGGTGCCGCCGGTTGCCCCAACGTTCGGGAACAGCGGTTGCCCCAACGAATTCAGCATCAGGCTTAGCGAGCGCGCGATGCGTGAACTCATAACGATCGCCAGAGCTGACGTGTCGATGCGAGCGGCATCGAACTTGGCCATGGTGGTTCCGAAATCGGCGGCAAAGTTTGAGTAAGCCGTGCCGGTTGCCGCCGTTGGTGTGACGCCGTTGGTGATCGACGCCGGCGAGATCCCGGCGACCGCTGCCTTTTCCGGATCGATGAAGTCGTGATCCATCAGCGTGACGATCGCGTTCGCCAGTTCGTCGCGCACCATGGCTTCCGCCGACGGCGAGCTGAACTTTATGATTTCGTCCGTCAGCGCCACGATGCCGGCGATCTTGTAGTAGCCCAGCGTCACGGTATCGAGTGCAAAGGCCGACAGCGGTTTTGGCGCTGCCTCGCCGACCCATGACACGCTCGCCACGGAAGTCTGCCGCGGCACCTTGATGTTGAACGGCACCCGCCGCAGCCCCTGGATCCGCCCGACGATGGTGCGGTGCCACAGATACTCGATCATTTCCGACGCCATCACAGTCGGCTGCACCAGCGTTGCCAGCGTGGTGCTGGATCCTGGCGCCACCGCAGCCTTCAGCGCCAGTTCGATCTCGGGATGATCGGGCCAGCGTTGCCGCGCGATCTCGGTCGCCGGCACCATTTCCTTGAACGAGACCGCCTTGGCGATCACGTAGCGCGCGAACGCGATGCCCTTGTCGAGCTTCGGCGCCCCGATCACGCTGATACCATTGCGCACCGTGATGCCCTCGGACGCCGCTGCCTTCACAGGCTTGGCGGCGTGTGCGGCTGCCCTTTCGTTCGCACGCAGACGAACCAGGTCGGCGTCGATCGCCTTCAGCTCGGTGTCGAGCCTGTCGAATTCCTCGCTTTCGGCCGCGTCGGTGGTGCGTTCTTCTTCCACGCTTTTCTGCATCACGGCATCCATGCGCGCGGCGTTGGCGGCGCGCTTGTTTTCGAGTGCAGTGATCTGTTCGGCTATCGTTTTCATGGTGGTGACATCCTGTTGGGTTGAGCGTTGTGGATGTCCCGAGGCGCCGGGTGGTTGCAGGCGAACGACCACGTGCGGCGTTGGCTGGCCTGTCGCGGCCCGCTGCGCGGTGTCGATCGATTTCACGGTGGCGATGGTGGCTTGCGCGTTCGCCGGAATGGTCACGGCTGACAGCTCGAGCCAATCCCATTTGGTGAAGCGAATGCCGGAACTGTCCTTGATGAATTCGTGCGCCAGCGGCTTGAAGCCGATCGACAGCCCCGGCACCAGGCCGGCCTTGATCAGCGCCCAGGCGCGGTCGATCTCGGCGGTCACGCCTTTGGCGATCTTGGCCACGATCTCGATGCCGGCCTTGCCGACCTTGGCGTGCGTGACCTGGCCGATCGGCTGCCGGCTATCGTGCTGCCACAGCAGCGGCAGCGGCAATTTGAACACCGCGCCGGCCGGCTCAACGATATCCTCGAGCCGATCGGGCGCCGGCGTCGACGCCAGCCCGGTGATCACGCGCGCGTCCTCGTCCACCTGCTTGATCTCAAGCAAGCTATAGGCCCGGTTCAACATGGCGGTTATCCCTTCAGACGAAAAACACTTCGCATTTCGGCTGGCTTTGCGCCGCCGGGTTTGTCGCCAGCAACGCGCTGGCGTTGAACAGCGCCATCAGCGGATCGATCTTTCCATAGCCACTATCGTCGCGCGCGATCCGCATCCCGGTCGGCGTCGGCACGATCCGCGCGTTGCCGGCGCACCACGTCATCAGCGCCGAGCCGGTATGCTTGAACGAACCGTCGACCAGCTTGCGCTCGACGGTCTTGATCGCGCCCATTAACGCAATCCCCTGCCGCACGCCGGCCAATAGCTTCGCTTCCTGCGTCACGCCGATTTTTGCCAGCGCGTCAACGATGCCGCCGATGCCGATCGCGTCGACGCCGACGCCGGCGAGCTTCTTGGTGGCCTTCACCTTGTCGACGGTGTCGACCACATAGCTGATATCGTCCGGCAGTTCCTCGACCACCGTCAGGTCGCCGTCGGCGATGAAGCGTTCGTAATAGCTGGCGTTGGCCTTGCGCCGGTCCATCCCCTCGGGTGAGATCAGCGCGTGCGTCCAGGCCAGGTGTTGCTTGGTTTCCTTTTCGCGGCCCACCACCGCGATCCCCAGCAGATCGTCGAGACCGCCGCCGTCGATGCCGACCACGATCGCCTCGGATCGGTCCAGCAGCGTTTCCAGCGTCAGCCCTGCCTCGGCGCCCCGGTTCCAATGGTGCGCGCCGGCCCAGCCGTCGGCGCGCAGGCTCATGCCGATCTGCACGTTGAAATGTTGGCTGGCAATCAACGCGATCGCCGCCGGCCCGTCAGCCTCGGCGCGCATCACCTCGCGCGCCAGAAAATCCTCGTTGGTCGAAAGCCCCAGGTTCGGATTGACCATCGGCCAATAGCGCCGATCCTTCCAACCGCCGTCGCGTGTCAGCCGGTCGGGCAATTCGTACAACACCGGCAGCAGCGGCATCCGCATCTTGCCGTCACGAACCTGGCGCGCCATGGCGAGCTCGGACGCGAACACGCCGGTCGGCGGCTGCTTGCTTTGCGTCGTCGTTTGAAACAGAAACCCGTCGGTTCGCTTGGTCAGCGCGCCGCGCAGCTCGAGGAAGATTTCGGCGGCGTTGCCCTTTTTCGCCAACACATGGGTTTCGTCGATCATGGTGCCG
>Ga0137451_1000163_pt1 | contig 19905 bp, 22 predicted proteins | sample EasRivERMGT500_2_FD_102336 | JGI IMG/M metagenome (GOLD analysis project Ga0137451, IMG submission 102336) | Soil microbial communities from meander-bound floodplain in the East River, Colorado, USA - East River MetaG ERMGT500_2 | ecosystem: Environmental > Terrestrial > Soil > Floodplain ... | reverse complement strand
GGCCCGGTGGATGCCTCGTTCAAGGCGATCGAGTCGATCGTGAAAAGCGGGGCCGAGCTGTTGCTCTACTCGGTCAACAACATCACCAGCGGCACCGACTCGCAGGGCGAAGTGACGGTGCGGCTTGCGAAGAGCGGGCGCATCGTCAACGGCCAGGGCGCCGACACCGATATTGTCGTGGCCTCGGCCAAGGCCTACATTAACGCACTCAACAAGCTGCATTCGAAGCTGGAGCGGATCAATCCGCAGGTCTGATAACGGGGAAGGAGGGGACGATGGGCGGTAACAGGCTTGGCGCCGCCGCGCTGGTCGCGGCAGGCGCCCTGGTCGTCGCGTTCGCGTCACATGCGCAGTACGCGTCGGAACTGGGAAAACTCGCGCCGGAGGCGCTGAAGGGGGGCGAGAAGCCGCAGCCGGCTCAGCTGAAGCAGGTGGCGCCCGACCTTTATTTTTTCTGGAACGACGGCTCGTCGAATGCTGTGTTCATGGTCACCGACGAAGGCGTGCTGGTCGTCGACACGCAGCAGCACCCGGCGGACGCGCGCCGGCTGCTCGGCCTCATCCGCAAGGTCACCGACAAGCCGATCCGGTGGGTAGTGGTGACGCATCCGCACGGCGACCATTACCTCGGCAACCCGGTGTTCAAGGCCGAGGGCGCGACCATTGTTTCGCAACGGGACACGCGCGGCATGATGAGCAAGTATTACAAGGATGAGGTGCAGCGCCGGCAGGCTTTTTTCAAGCGCTACAACCTCGACCAGGGCGAACTGCAGATGGTGCTGCCCGATATCACCTTCGATAGCCGCCTTACCCTGCACCTCGGCGGCCGCACGGCGGAGCTGATACACCTCGGCCCGGGGCAGAACCCGGGCGATACCCTGATCCACTTCCCGCACGCAAGAACGCTGTTCCTCGGCGGGCCGTTCTCGCGCCGCAACTGGTCGAACTACTCGTTCACGCCGTCGGTGGAGAACTGGATCGCGCTGCTGAGGAAGGCCGCCGCGATGGACGTGGATATCTTCATCGGCGGGCATGGAGACGTCGCGACGCGCGAGGACGTGCTCGAGTACGCGCAGATGAACGAAGATTTCCTGAACGCGGTCAAGGCCGGCATCGCGGAAGGCAAGAACCGCGACGAGCTTGCCGACACGATCAAGATGCAGAAGTACAGCCACTACCGGAATTTTCACCGCATGCGCGGCTGGGTCTACGCGCTGCACCACCTGCTCACCACCGGCAAGCCGATGGCGGCTTATCCATAATTGGATCGTACCGACCCGGCATGTAGCTGTGGCGCCCGGCGGTCCGCACCACCGCGGCTCAGGGGGAGCGGTTGGCACCGGCCGGGCGTCCAGCCCGGCGCACGTAGGCAATGCTGCTGAGGAAGAATACGGCGGCGAGCCCGGTCTCGAGGAGGGCCAGGCCCGCTGCGGGCCAGGCATCACCCCAGGCGCGCACCACGCCCTCCGCGAAGTAGGCGAGGATCAGCAACAGCGCCCACTGGAAGGTGTAGACCCGGCCGTGCAGGACGCCGAACAGGGGCGCAAGCAGCGGCAGCGCTTTCAACATCAGCCACGAGCCGCCGGGGCGCAGCGGCGCGAGCCACAGTTCCCAGGCGAGGCAGAGAAAGACGAGCGCAACCAGGCTCGCGCAGGCCGCCAGGTGGGCGGCGCGCTTCATCGCTCGCCGCTAGCGCGCAAGCCGGGCCGCAATCTCGGCGAGCCGGCGTCCCAGCGCGATGCAAAGCCTGCGCTCGTGCTCGGTGATCGGGTGCTCGCCGGCGCCGCCGGCATGATGGCTGGCGCCGTAGGGTGTGCCGCCGGACGCGGTGGCAAACAGTTCCGGCTCGGTGTACGGCAGGCCCACGATCAACATGCCGTGATGCAGCAGCGGCAGCATCATGGTGAGCAGCGTGGTTTCCTGCCCCCCATGCAGGCTCGCGGTGGAAGTGAACACGGCGGCTGGCTTGCCGGCGAGACTGCCTTTCAGCCAGTGCTCACCGGTGGAGTCCCAGAAATACTTCATCGGCGCCGCCATATTGCCGAAGCGCGTGGGCGAGCCCAGCGCGAGACCGGCGCACTCCTCGAGATCCTTGTGCTCCGCGTACGGCGCGCCGGATGGCGGCACCGCGGGCGTGGCGGCCTCGTGCGCCGTGGAAACCGTGGGGACGGTGCGCACGCGGGCGGCGCAGCCCGCAACCTGCTCCACGCCGCGCGCGACCAACTGCGCCATCTCCTTCACCGCTCCGGTGCGGCTGTAGTAGAGGACGAGGATCTCCTTCATCGTGGGGTGACGGCGGACGCCGGGAGTATCATGTCAACCTCCACTGTGCACGGGTACGGCGTGATGCTCAAGCCCAGGAAATCCCCCCCGCTCATCAACTTCGCGCGCATGGCGTGGCGGCGCTTCGCCGCGGAGCGCTGCCTGCAGATTGCCTCCAGCCTGACCTTCACCGTGCTGCTGGCAATCGTGCCGGTATTTGCCGTCACGCTGACGCTGATATCGGCGTTCCCGGTGTTCGGCGAGCTGATGCTGCACATCCGGCAGTTTCTGGCCCAGAACCTGCTGCCGGAAGCGGCTGAGTTCATCGCAGGCTACGCGGTGCAGTTCGCCGAGAACGCAGCGAGGCTGACCGCGGCCGGCGCAGCGGTCCTCTTCGTCACGGCGATGATCGTGCTGCAGACGATAGACCGCGCTTTGAACCAGATCTGGCGCGCGCCGCGCGCGCGCATCACGGTGCAGCGCGTCTTCATCTACTGGACGCTGCTCACCGTGGGGCCGGTCCTCATCGGCGCCGGCCTGTCGCTTACGTCGTGGCTGGTCAGCCAGTCCCTGGGGCTGGTGAAGGGCGTGCCGCTGGCGGACGAGGTGCTGCTCACGCTGGTGCCGATACTGCTCACCGCGCTTGCTTTTGCGCTTCTCTACATCACCATACCGAACCGGCGCGTGCTGGTGCGCGATGCACTCACCGGCGGACTTCTCGCGGCGCTCGCGTTCGAGGGGATGAAGAACGGCTTTGCGTTCTATATCAAGCAGTTCCCGACCTACAAGCTGGTCTACGGTGCGTTTGCCAGCGTTCCCATCTTCCTGCTGTGGATCTATCTGTCGTGGCTGGTGGTGCTGTCCGGCGCGGTGGTGGCGGCGGTGATGCCTGAATGGCGCGAGCGCGCTGTTCAGGTCGAACCCGTTCCCGGCACGCAGTTCCTCGACGCGCTTCAGATCCTGCGGGTGCTGTGGGAAGCGCACCATACCGGCAAGGTGGTCACCCTGTTGCAACTGCATGACGTCGTCCGGTTGCCCATGGACCACATCGAGGCGACACTCGATGCGATGGATGCGGCGCATTGGGTGGGCCGGACCGGCAACGGGTGGGCGCTGCTCCGCGCCGCCACCGAGATCAGCGTGGCAGACGTCTATCACCTGTTCGTGTTCCGCCCCGGCGCCAGGCTGCCGGCGCGCCAGTCGGGACAGGAACTCGACCTACTCGCGCTGGAGCTTGCCGGCGGCATAGAAGACAGCCTCAAGCTGTCTCTCGATGAACTGTTCCGCAGGGCGGCGGCGCCGGAACCGGCTGCCGCCCCGTTGCGGGTCCATGCGGTATAGCACTGGCGGGCCAGCCAGACGGTCAGCTTCGGTCGTGGCCGCCCGCGGCGGCCTGAGTGGAATACTGCCAGTTGCGCTGCCAGGCGCTCACCACCGCAGTCGGATACTCGGGCTTGCCCAGGCTGCCGTTGTAGCGCCCGAGCGCGCGGTAGAGGTCGCCGTTCTCGAGGTCGAGGTAATACCGCAGGATCAGGCAGCCGAAGCGCAGGTTGGTGCGCAGGTGGAACAGGTTATGGTCCTTGTCGCCGATCAGTTTCACCCAGAACGGCATCACCTGCATGTAGCCGCGGGCGCCGGCGCGCGACACCGCGTACTTGCGGAAATTGCTTTCCACCTGGATCAGCCCCAGCACCAGCTGCGGGTCGAGGCCGGCGCGCTTGGCCTCGTAGTGCACCGTGACCAGGAATTCCTCGCGCTGGACGCGGTCAGGGACGCGCGTGGCAAGCCGCTGCGACATCTCGACCAGCCAGCGCCGCGCCTGCGCCTCGGTGTCGAACGCCAGAAACGGCGTAGCGTGGTCCGCAACCGACTTGTGCAGCGCGGCCTGCACGCTGCCGGACAGCGGTTCGAAAATCTGGGTACCCGGCTGCGCGCTCCCCGGCGCTACCAGGGCAAGCGCCCAGGCGATCTGGAATACGGCGCGGGTTAGTCTACGCACACCCTTGATTTTACGTAATTGACCGCGTCATTCAAGGATACGGCCTGTGCCTTGGCGTCGCGCCGCCCCTGGTATTCGATCTGACCGCCTTTGAGACCTCTTTCGCCGACTACCACGCGATGCGGAATGCCGATGAGTTCCATGTCGGCGAACATGACGCCGGGCCGCTCGTCGCGGTCGTAGAGCAGAGCATCGATGCCCGCTGCCGTGAGTTCGCGGTAGAGGTTCTCGGCGGCTTCGCGCACCTGGGCGCTCTTGACCATGCCGATTGGCACGATCGCCAGTTCGAATGGCGCCATCGCGCGCGGGAAAATGATGCCGCGCTCGTCATAATTCTGCTCGATGGCGGCGGCGACGATGCGGGTGACGCCGATGCCGTAACAGCCCATTTCCATGATCTGCGGCTTGCCCGACTCGTCGAGGAAGGCGAGGTTCAGCGCCTTCGAATACTTGGCGCGTAGCTGGAACACGTGCCCGACCTCGATGCCGCGCAGGATCTCGAGCCGGCCGCGGCCGTCGGGGCTGGCGTCCCCGGCTGCGACGTTGCGGATGTCGGCCACCACGGGTTCCGGGAAATCGCGCACGATATTGGCGCCGGTAAAGTGATGCTCGTTTTCGTTGGCGCCGATGGTGAAATCGGCCATTGCCGCAACGGTGCGGTCGGCGATAACGATGCCGGTGAAGCCGACCGGGCCCAGGGATCCGGGATTCGCCCCGAACGTCGCCCGGATGGCCTCGGCGGAGGAAAAAGCGACCGGCTGCTTCACCTGCGGGTGCTTGCCGGCCTTGACCAGGTTCAACTCGTGGTCGCCGCGCACCAGCAGCAGCGCCGGCTTGCCGTCGGTGCCGTCCACCACCACGGCTTTCACAGTGCGCTCGGCCGGGACTTTCAGGAACGCGCACAGGTCGGCGATGGTTTTCACGCCGGGCGTGCGCACTTTCTGCAGCGCTTCCCGCGCGGGGCCGCGCGGCGCCGCGGGCGCCATCGCCTCCGCCAGTTCGACGTTGGCGGCGTAGTCGGAGTCCGGGCAGTAGGCGATCGCATCCTCGCCGGAGTCTGCCAGCACATGAAATTCGTGCGAGCCGGTACCGCCGATGCTGCCCGTGTCCGCGGCAACGGCGCGGAACTTGAGGCCAAGCCGCGTGAAAATGCGCGTATAGCACTCGATCATCTCGCGGTAGGTCCGCTCCAGGCTCGCCAGGTCGGCATGGAAGGAGTAAGCATCCTTCATCACGAATTCCCGCGCGCGCATCACGCCGAAGCGCGGCCGGATCTCATCGCGGAACTTGGTCTGGATCTGGTAGAGATTTAGCGGCAACTGACGGTAGCTCTTCACTTCCTGGCGCACGATGTCGCTGACGACTTCCTCGTGCGTGGGGCCGATGCAGAAATCGCGCTGGTGCCGGTCCTTGACGCGCAGCAGTTCCGGCCCGTACTGTTCCCAGCGCCCGGACTCCTGCCACAGTTCCGCCGGCTGCACCGCGGGCATGACGAGCTCGATCGCGCCGGCGGCGTTCATTTCGGCGCGCACGATGCCTTCCACCTTGCGCAGAACGCGCAGGCCGAGCGGCATCCAGGTGTAAATGCCCCGGGCAAGCTGCCGTATCATGCCCGCGCGCAGCATCAGCCGGTGGCTGATGACCTCGGCATCGGCGGGAGTTTCCTTGAGGGTGGACAGCAGGAATTGCGTGACGCGCATGACTGTTAGAATTCGTGAAAGCGCTATTCTACCAACCCGTTCGCGCATTTCAGCAGCATGAGCTTCTTTTCCCGATGGCGCTGGCGCAAGTCCGCCAGTGAGGACGAATCGGTATATGTGACCGAGAAGTACGGCGTGCGCTCGCTGCACATCGGCAGCGACACCATCCAGAGCTCGATGCGCCTCGCGCGCCCGAACGATCTCGAGCTCGCCTATACCCGCAGCATGATGGCGTTCCTGCTGTTCAACGATGCGCCGCAACGCGTGCTCATGGTCGGCCTTGGCGGGGGCTCCCTTGCGAAGTTCATCTACCACCGGCTGCCGGAGGCGGCGAGCGAGGTGCTGGAGATCAACCCGCAAGTGGTGGCGGTGGCGCGCCGCATGTTCGAGGTGCCGGCCGGTGACGAGCGTTTCACGGTGCGGGTTTGTGATGCCGCGGATTTCATCGCGCGCGAGGGGCCCGCCTACGACACGATTCTGGTGGACGGATATGACGGCGAGTCGCAGGTCGAGACGCTGTCGTCGCGGGCGTTCTACGCCGCCTGCCGGCGGCGCCTCGCCGCGCGCGGCGTGCTGGTGGTGAACCTGTGGGGGTCGGATCGGGCGTTCGACGACTGCCTGGAGCGCATCGAGTCCACCTTTCCGGCCGGGGCATTGTGCCTGCCGGCGGAAAGGCCGGGCAACGTCATCGTATTCGGATTCCGCGACGCGCCGGGCAACCCGCGCTGGGACGAGCTGGAAGCGAGGGCCCGCGCGCTGGAGGCGCGTTACGGGCTCGAGTTCGGCAAGTTCGTGCGCGGCCTGCGCAAGATGAACCGGTGGGACGAGGGGCGCCTCTATGTAGCGGGTGTGGGATGACCGGTGACGGCAGTCTCGGCTGCATGCCGGGACTTTTGTTTGGGTCCGAACTGTGAAAAAATCGCCGCAACCATGCAGAGGACTCCATGATCGATCGCGACGGCTATCGACCAAACGTAGGCATCATCCTAAGTAACTCTAAGAACGAGGTTTTCTGGGGAAAGCGAATTCGCGAACACGGGTGGCAGTTTCCCCAGGGCGGGATCAAGCACGGTGAGGCCCCGGAGGCCGCCATGTATCGCGAACTGAAGGAAGAGGTGGGGCTCGAGCGGCAGCACGTGCAGGTGCTCGGGCGTACGCGCGAATGGCTGCGTTACGAGGTGCCGAACCAGTGGCTGAGGCGCGAATGGCGCGGCAGCTACCGCGGCCAGAAACAGATCTGGTTCCTGCTGCGGCTGGTTGCCCGCGATTCCGACGTGCACCTGCGGGCTTCCAGCAAGCCCGAATTCGACGCCTGGCGCTGGAGCAACTACTGGGTGCCGATGGAAGCGGTGATCGAGTTCAAACGGGACGTCTACCAGCGCGCACTGGAGGAACTGGCGCCATATCTGAACCGGTACCCCGGGCGCGGTGCGCGCGGCAGGCGCGCCGAGCGGGCGGGCACGCCGCACCGGGAATAGGCGGCAAGCTCCGCGCGGCGCAAGGAAAGACTAGGCCATGCTCCGGAACTATCTTCCCTTGCCGTCAGCGATGCTGCGGCCGGGCACCGGCTACGCGCAGCCGACGCAGGCCGTGCCCGACAGGGTAGCGCTCGACGATGCGGCTGTGAGCGTTATGACCGACCTTACCCGCGTGACCGCGGTCATCATACTTCCCGGCGATACCGTTGATGAGGCGCACCGGCGCATGATCCATCGCGGCGTGCGCCTGCTGCTCGTCGTGGACCAGGATCGCAAGTTGGTAGGGCTCGTTACCGCTTCCGACCTGCTGGGAGAAAGGCCGGTGCAGGCGGCTTCCGAGCGCGGCATGCGGCGTGAAGAGCTGATGGTGCGCGACATCATGACCCCGCAGGAGCGGCTGGAGGTTCTGGACATGGCCGACATGCGCGCCGCTAAGGTCGGGCACATCGTAGCTACCCTGAAGAAGGCGGGACGACAGCATGCCGTGGCGGTGGAGCGCGACACCGGGGGACGGCAACTGGTGCGTGGACTGTTCTCGGTTACCCAGATCGCGCGCCAACTCGGAGTGGTGATCCAGACCAGCGACGTGGCCCGCACTTTTTCCGAGATAGAATCGACGCTTGCCCGGTGAGCCTGCGGCGATGTGCCTATTGACAGGCACACTGCTGCCTTTCTATACTGGGTTCACGGATTAGACTAAGTCTAAGATGGGATTGACCGGTAGCAGTGAGTAAGTGCTTCCTAAGGCCCGGAAAATCTTAATCAAGTTATTGTTTATAAGGAGATATATATGAAGATCAAGGGATCCAAGACCCACGAGAATCTGAAGGCAGCCTTTGCCGGTGAGTCACAAGCCAATCGGCGCTATCTGTACTTCGCAGCGAAGGCCGATGTGGAAGGGCAGAACGACGTCTCGGCCGTGTTCCGTTCCACTGCGGAAGGCGAGACCGGGCACGCGCACGGCCACTTGGAATATCTCGAAGCGTGTGGCGACCCGGCGACGAATCTGCCGATCGGCAAGACGCGCGAGAACCTGAAGGCGGCGATCGCCGGCGAGACCCACGAGTACACCGACATGTACCCGGGCATGGCCAAGATCGCGCGCGGCGAGGGTTTCGGTGAAATCGCCGACTGGTTCGAGACTCTGGCCAAGGCGGAGCGCTCGCACGCCAACCGCTTCCAGAAGGCTCTGGACGCGCTGGCCGACTAGCCGCCGGAGAGGCGCAAGGCGAGAGGAGTGAGGCGCCAAGCCTCGCTTCTCTTGTGCTTCACGCGACAGCGCGCCGCCTCTCGCCTCTCGCCTATCTCCTTTCTCCTCTCCCGACCATGACTATTCGCGAAGGGAGCCTAGAGGCTCCCACCCGACATCCGCTCGACTGGCAAGCAACGGACTTCTACGACGAGGCGAAGCTCGACAAGGAGCTTGAGCGCGTTTTCGACATCTGCCACGGCTGCCGCCGCTGCGTGAATCTATGCACGGCGTTTCCGACCCTGTTCGACCTCGTGGACGGAAGTCCCACCATGGAAGTCGACGGCGTCAGCAAAGCCGATTTCGGCAAGGTGGTGGACCAGTGCTATCTGTGCGACATGTGCTACATGACCAAGTGCCCGTACGTGCCGCCGCATGCCTGGAATGTCGATTTTCCCCATCTCATGCTGCGCGCCAAGGCGGTCAAGTTCCGCAAGGGCGAAGTGAATTTCCGCGACAAGCTGCTCTCCAGCACCGACGCCCTCGGCAAGCTGGCGTCGATCCCGGTGGTGGTGCAGGCGGTCAATGCCGTCAACAAGGCCGGCTTCACGCGCGGCATCATGGACCGGCTGCTCGGCATCCACCAGGATCGCGTGCTGCCCGAGTACCACAGCGCGAAATTCCGCAGTGCCGCCAGGCCGGTGGCGTCGTTTCCGGTGAAGGATGGCAAGGCGACGCCGGGCAGGGTCGCGATCTTTTCGACCTGTTACGTCAACTACAACGAGCCGGGAATCGGCCACGACTTGCTGAAAATCCTCGCGCACAATGAGGTGCCGGCCGTCATCGTCGAGAAAGAAGCTTGCTGCGGCATGCCGAAGCTCGAGCTGGGCGACCTCGAGGCGGTGGCGCGCAACAAGGCGCGCAACGTGCCGGTGTTGGCGCGACTCGCGCGCGAGGGTTACGCCATCCTCAGCGCAGTGCCTTCCTGTACCCTGATGTTCAAGCAGGAGCTGCCGTTGATGTTCCCGCACGACACCGAGGTCAAGGCGGTGGCGGAAGCGATGTTCGACCCTTTCGAGTACCTGGTATCGCGCCACAAGGACGGCCTGCTCAAGACCGGCTTCAGCACGCCGCTGGGCAAGGTTTCCTACCACATACCGTGCCACCTGCGGGTGCAGAACATGGGGCAGAAGACGCGCGAACTGCTGGAGATGGTCCCGGGCACCAAGGTCACCACCGTCGAGCGCTGCGCCGGGCACGACGGCACCTGGGGCGTGAAGAAGGAATACTTCGATAATTCGATGAAGATCGGCCGCCCGGTGTTCCGCCTGATGGCGGAAGCCGCTCCCGACTACGTCAGTTCCGACTGCGCCATTGCCGGCCGCCATATTCTGCAGGGGATAGGAGCAACCACCGCGCGGAAAGAGCATCCGATCACATTGATACGCATTGCCTACGGATTATAGAAAGGAGTGACTCGTTTCCCGTTACTCGTTGCTCGTATGCGGTCATGCAGCGACAACCGAGCAACGAGAAACGAGAAACGAACCCATGCCCCACATCACCCGCGACAGCCTGATGCCACTCGAGGCCTACGCCCGGGCGCGGACAGAATTCCGCGCGCGCGTGATGGCGCACAAGAAGAGCCGCACGCTGGCGCTCGGCGAGCACGTCACGCTGATCTTCGAGGACGAACTCACCATCCGTTACCAGATCCAGGAAATGCTGCGCGTCGAGCGCATCTTCGAGGAGGCGGGCATCCAGGACGAGCTCGATGCCTACAACCCGCTGGTTCCCGACGGCGGTAACTGGAAGGCGACGATGCTGATCGAGTATCCGGACGTGGCGGAGCGCCAGCGCATGCTCGCCCGGCTGATCGGCATCGAGGACCGCGTCTGGGTGCAGGTCGAAGGTCACGCCCGGGTCTACGCCCTAGCCGACGAAGACCTCGAGCGGGAGAACGCCGAAAAAACGTCCGCGGTGCACTTCCTCCGCTTCGAGCTCGATCGCGCCATGGCACAGGCGCTGAAGAAGGGCGCCAGTTTCGCCATCGGCATCGATCACCCCGACTACACCGTTAGTGTTACCAATATCGAGCCTAGCGCGCGTACGTCCCTAGTTGCCGACCTGGCTGCATAGCTCCGCGGCGCCGGGTTGGCCAGCGCGCTTGCCGCTTGCTATGCTGGCGGCACTCCTTTCCGGCGACAGTTGTGATGGAATCCCGTTTTGTTTCCTGGGCAGAGCGCTGCGCGCGGGGCGCTGTTGTTGCCCTGTCCCTTCTGGCGGCGCTGGCGGCGTTTGGCGCGACTCCGTGGTCGGACAACTGGCAGCAATGGAGCGTCGATTTCGACGAGGACAAAAAGCCGTGGAAGGAAATCGCGAGCAAGATTCCACCCTATCCCCGGCCTGAAAACCTGGTGCCATTCGAGGGCGGCAGCGCGAGCCCGCACCGTTTCTTCATCGACGCGCCGTCCCTGTCCGTAGGCGAGGACGGCGTGGTGCGCTATACCCTGCTGGTCAGGACCGCGGGTGGTGCCACCAACGTCAGCTTCGAGGGCATGCGCTGTGAGACGCGCGAGCAGAAGTACTATGCCCTGGGCAGAGCGGACGGTAGCTGGGTGCGGGCGCGCGATCCGCAATGGCGGCGTTTAGTGACGCAAAGCGTCAACCGCCACCACGACGTGCTCTACGCGGAAGTCCTCTGCCTTGGCAAGTCCCCGGTCACGACCACGCGCGAAGCGCTGCAGCGGCTGAAGTCCAGCTCCCCCACTTTCGAGTAGCCGGCGGCAGTCGCAGTATCCACTGGCGGCAGCCGTTACCTGCAATCCCTGAGATAGCGGCTGCTGTTGTGCTACAACAGCACGAGATTGTCGCGGTGTATCAACTCGGGCTCGTCCACGTAGCCCAGCCGCGCTTCGATCTCGTTCGAAGGCGCGCCCAGGATCCGGCGTGTTTCGGCCGAGGTGTAGTTGACCAGCCCGCGCGCGATCTCGCGTTGCGACGCGTCGAGGCAACTCACCACCTCGCCGCGCCCGAATTCCCCGCGTACCTCGCGCACGCCGATCGGCAGCAGGCTTTTCCCCAGCGCCGTCAGCGCCCGCGCCGCGCCGGCGTCGAGCAGGAGGCTGCCGCGGACTTGCAGGTGGTCGGCGAGCCACTGTTTGCGCGCCGCCAGCGTCGCCCGCTCGGCAGTCAGTAGCGTGCCGATCCGCTCGCCGCGGGCAAGGCGCGGCAGCACGTCGTTCTCGTGCCCCGAGGCGATCACGGTGGGGGCGCCGCCGCGCGCGGCGCGCTTCGCGGCCAGTACCTTGGTGATCATGCCGCCGAGCGCGATGTGGCTGCCGGTGCCGCCCGCCATCGCCTCCAGCGCCGGGTCGCCCGCGCGGCCTTCGTTGATCAGGATGGCGGCAGCATCCTTGCGCGGGTCCTTGTCGTGGAGGCCGGCCTGGTCGGTAAGGATTACCAGGGCGTCGGCCTCAATGAGATTGGTTACCAGCGCCGCCAGCGTATCGTTGTCACCGAAGCGGATCTCGTCGCTGGCGACGGTGTCATTCTCGTTGATGATGGGAACCACGCCCAGGTCAAGGAGGGTGCGCAGGGTGGAGCGGGCGTTGAGGTAGCGCTTGCGGTCGGCGAGGTCCTCGTGCGTGAGCAGGATCTGCGACGTCAGCAGCCGGTGCTCGCTGAAGCACGTTTCGTAGGCCTGGATCAACCCCATCTGCCCGACTGCCGCCGCCGCCTGCAGTTCGTGCAGCGCGTGTGGGCGCTTGTCCCAGCCGAGGCGCTGCATGCCGGAGGCGATGGCCCCGCTCGAGACCAGAACGACCTCGCGCTGCATGCGTCTCAATTCGGCAATCTGTCCGGCCCAGCGCGAGAGCGCGGCAAGGTCGAGCCCGCGGCCCTGGTTGGTGACCAGGCTCGATCCGACTTTCACGACCAGCCGCTTCGCGTTTTCCAGGACGGATGACATAGGGTTCCGGAATCACGGTTCAGGATTCGGGATCTTGCGTTTGCGCCCCGGCTTTTCCGGACTCCTGGATCCCGAATCCTGTTCCAGGTGCTGCATCACGGCGAAAGAAAGCTCGCGACAGCCCTCGCCGGTAAGCGCGGAAATGATAAAGCTTTTGCCCTTCCAGCCAAAATCCTTGAGTAAGCGCCTGACCACGCCGGTGCGCGCATCGGCGGCGATCATGTCGATCTTGTTGAGCACCACCCAGCGCGGCTTGAGGAAGAGCTTCTCATCATACTTCTTCAGCTCCTTCACGATTGCTTTCGCCTCGCGCGCCGGTTCGACGGCTTCGTCCAGCGGCGCGACATCCACCAGGTGCAGCAGCAGGCGCGTGCGCGCGAGATGGCGCAGGAACTGGTGGCCGAGGCCCGCCCCTTCGGCGGCACCCTCGATCAGGCCCGGGATGTCGGCCAGCACGAAGCTGCGGTTGACATCCACCCGCACCACGCCGAGGCTCGGGGCGAGCGTGGTGAAGGGGTAGTCCGCGACCTTTGGACGTGCGGCGGAGAGGGCACGGATGAGAGTGGACTTGCCGGCGTTGGGCATGCCGAGGAGGCCGACGTCGGCGAGCAGCTTCAGCTCGAGCTTCAGCCGGCGGTGCTCGCCCTCGCCGCCACGCGTGAACTGCCGTGGCGCGCGGTTGATGCTCGATTTGAAGTGCAGGTTGCCGAGCCCCCCGGCGCCTCCCGCGGCGAGCAACGCCCGCTCGCCGTCGTGGCCCAGATCGGTGATCAGCTCGCCGCTTTCCAGATCGCTCACGACGGTGCCGACCGGTACGCGCAATACCACGTCCGCGGCGGACCTGCCGTACTGATCGGAGCCGCGGCCGTTCTCGCCGTCCTTGGCGCGGTGTATGCGCGCGAAGCGGTAGTCGATAAGCGTATTCACGTTGCGGTCGGCGACCGCGTAGATCCCGCCGCCGCGCCCGCCGTCGCCGCCGTCGGGGCCGCCGCGCGGCACGAACTTCTCGCGCCGAAAGCTGGCGACGCCGTCGCCGCCCTTGCCGGAGTGCACCTCGATCATGGCCTCGTCAACGAACTTCATAAATTAGCCGCCCTGAAACAAAAAAGCCCTGTCGGATGACAGGGCTTTCGGTGGACGCGGCTCCGTTCAAGCAGGAACGACGTTCACCGTCTTGTTGCTGTCCGGTCCCTTCTGGGCGAACTTGACATGTCCCGTTACCCTGGCAAAAAGCGTATGGTCGCGGCCCATGCCGACGTTATTGCCGGGGTGCACCTGGGTGCCGCGCTGGCGCAGGATGATCTCGCCCGCGTTCACCAGCTCGCCGCCAAAGCGCTTCACGCCGAGGCGCTTGGATTGCGAATCGCGCCCGTTTCGGGAACTGCCGCCCGCCTTCTTATGTGCCATGACCTGCTCCTAATCCGATATAGGGGAGGGGAATATCCCCTCATTCCCTGCATTTCCTGCTGTTCTCACTTGTAGGGGTGTATGAGGGGAGTATCCCCTCATTCCTTATTCCTTCCCTACGCGATGCCGAGGATCTCGATCTCGGTGTAGTTCTGGCGGTGGCCCTGGCTCTTGCGGTAATGCTTGCGGCGCCGCATCTTGAAGATATGCACCTTCTCGCCCCGGCCGTGGCCGAGCACCTTGGCCTTGACGGTGGCCCCGGACACGAGGGGGACGCCCAACTTGAGCGCCTCACCATCGGCCACCAGCAGCACCTGGTCGAGCACGATTTCCTGCCCGATTTCCGCGCCGATCTGCTCGATCCTGAGTTTTTCGCCGGCACTGACCCGGTACTGCTTGCCGCCGGTCTTGACCACCGCGTACATGGTGCCACCCATCCAGCCTTGTTTGAGAGCCGCGCATTCTACAAAAACAGCGCCGTTTAGTCAAAGGAATCGTGCTGGCGGTCCACCGGGGTCCCCTTTTTACATCAAAAGGTTAAAGCGCCCCGGGAACGCGGGTTTGGCGCGATTTTTTGCTGGTATCATCCTCCCACTTTTTACGAGGTGGGACGGTGTCGCTGGAAGCAATACGCGGATTCATGGAGGCGGACATGCGCGCCGTTGACGACGTAATCCGCGCCCGACTGGGATCCGACGTGCTGCTGATCCGCCAGGTGGCGGAATATATTGTCGGTGGCGGCGGCAAGCGCCTGCGGCCGCTGCTGTTGCTGCTCTCCGCCGGCGCATTCGGCTACCGCGGGCCGCACCGTCACGAACTGGCCGCGGTGGTCGAGTTCATACATACGGCGACGCTGCTGCACGACGATGTCGTGGACGAGTCCAGCCTGCGGCGCGGGCGCGCCACCACCAACTCGCTGTTCGGCAACGCCACCGCCGTGCTGGTCGGCGATTTCGTCTATTCGCGCGCATTCCAGATGATGGTGGAGGTGAACAGCCTGCGCGTGCTGCAGGTTCTGGCTGACGCCACCAACGTGATCGCCGAGGGCGAAGTGATGCAGCTCATGAATTGCCACAACCCCGACATCGACGAGACCGGCTACCTCGAAGTAATCCGTTGCAAGACGGCCAAGCTGTTCGAGGCCGCCACGCGCCTTGGGGCGATCCTGAGTGCCGCGCCGAGCGGGGAAGAGGATGCGATTGGCGATTACGGCACGCACCTCGGCACCGCTTTCCAGCTAATCGACGACGTGCTCGACTATTCGGGCGACCAGGCGGTGATTGGCAAGAACGTCGGGGACGACCTTGCCGAAGGCAAGCCCACGTTGCCGCTGATCTACGCCATCAAGCACGGCAGCCGGGCCCAGGCCGACCTGGTGCGGCGTGCCATCGAGCACGGCGGACGCGACGGGCTCGGGGCTGTGGTAGAGGCGATCCGTTCCACCGGCGCGCTCGACTATGCGCGGGAGCAGGCGCGCCGGGAGTCCGCGGCAGCGTGTAACGCGCTTGCCCGGCTGCCGCATTCAAGGGAGCGCGAATATTTGCTACAATTGGCCAACTTCGCGGTAACGCGTACTTATTGAAGCGGCAACCAGTTAGCAGTGAGCGGACAGCAGAGGGCGCGGCGCAGCCGCGCTTTTTTGCTCATGGAAGTCCGCTTGCTGCTCACCGTTTACCGCTTACTGGTACCAGTCGGGGTGTAGCGCAGCCTGGTAGCGCACTGCGTTCGGGACGCAGGTGTCGGAGGTTCAAATCCTCTCACCCCGACCACTCTTTCCGTCATCCGGGCCGCGGCGCGCGTGCCCTCGACGCATCAAGTGCCTATTATTGAGATAGGTTCTTCGCCATGACCAAGATCATCCTGCTCGTCCTCGGACTGTTGCTGGTCTACTGGATACTGAGAAACTACCGGCGGCGCGTAGGGCGCCACGGGACGCGGCCGCCGGTGGCCGGCGGCGAGGACATGGTGCAATGCGCGCGCTGCAGCGTTCACCTGCCGCGCGGCGAAAGCATCACCACGCAGGGACAGTACTACTGCTCGCCCGAGCATCAGCGGGCGCACCAGTCGGAGCGCCGCCCCGAATGAGCACGGCCGGCGCCCAGCGTTCCGTGGCGTGGGACGCGGATCTGTTGTCGCATACCGGGGACCATCCCGAGCCGTTCTGGCGCTCCCTGTTCTATTTCAACGTCTACCGCCTGCTGGTCGCGCTGCTGCTGCTGCTGAGCGTCGCGATCTGGGGGCGCAACCTCTGGTTCGGCTCGCGCGACCTGTGGTTGTTCATCGTCACCGACATCGCCTACGTGGTATTCGGTGTCGCGTGCTTCGTGCTGATCAGCGCGCGCCGGCGCTTCGACCTGCAGTTGACGTTGCAGGTGGCCGCCGACATCGCTTTCATCATGATACTGCTGTACGCCAGCACTGGCCTCTCCAGCGGCCTGGGATTGCTGCTTCTCACCACGCTAGCCGGGGCCGGCCTGATCAGCCGCGGGCGGCTCACACTCTTCTTCGCGGCGCTCGCCAGCATCGGCGTGCTGCTCGAGCACACCTATGAGACGCTCACGCTCGATACCCCCGATCCCCAGTACGTCCAGGCCGGGCTGCTGTCCGGGGCCTATTTCGCGATTGCCTGGCTCGCTCACACCCTGGCCAAGCACACGTTGGCGAGCGAGCAACTCGCCGCGCAGCGCGAGATCGACCTCGCCAGCATGGAACAGGTAAACCAGCTCGTCATCCGCGACATGCAGGACGGGGTGCTGGTGGTGGACGAGCGGGGCGTGATCCGCCAGTTCAACCCGCGGGCGGAGCGCCTGCTGGGGCCGCTGCCGGAGGGCCGCGGCGAGATGACGCTGGCGGAACACGCGCCGGCGCTCGCCGCGCAGTACGAAAAATGGCGCGGCCGGGTGGGCGTGGATGCCGGGGGCGTGCCATACAGCAGCAGCAGCGAGACGGCGCGCTTCGTGCCGATCGGCCGGGACCGTGACCTGGGGGCCGTTATTTTCATCGAGGACCAGAGCCGCGTGCAGGCGCAGGCGCGCCAGTTGAAGCTGGCGGCGCTGGGGCGGCTTACCGCCAACATTGCGCACGAGATCCGGAACCCGCTCGGCGCGATCAGCCACGCCGCGCAGCTGCTGCAGGAGGAACCCGGTATGGGCGGCACCTCGGCGCGGCTCATCACCATCATCAATGACAACAGCAAGCGCTTGGACCGCATGGTGAACGACGTGCTGCGGCTGAATCGCGGCGAGCGTGCCCACCGCGAGCGCGTCAGGCTGGCCGATTTCCTGCCGTCGTTCGTAGAGCAGTTTTCCCTGATCGAGAAAATCGAACCCGGCGTGTTCCGGCTCGAGCTGGCCGGCGGGCCGGACGTCCTGTTCGACCGCAGCCACCTCAACCAGGTAATGTGGAACCTGTGCCGCAACGCGCTGCGTCACAGCCGGCGCGCGGCGGGCAGCATCGTCGTCCGCGTCTCCCTGGAGCGCGCGGGGAGTGTTGTAAAATTGGATGTGGTGGACGACGGGCCGGGAGTGGCGCCGGACGCGCGCCCGCAGTTGTTCGAGCCGTTCTTCACCACCGCAGTGGGCGGCACCGGTCTCGGTCTTTATATAGCCCGCGAGGTGTGCGAGGCGAACGGCGCCACGCTCGACTACGTGGAGACGCCACGCGGCGCGCAGTTCACTGTGTTGTGCTGGACCGGATAGATTCGGTGACGCGGCAGTGCCGGTCACCTGCGAGGGATGAGGGCGGAGAGATGAGGGATGACCCCTCCCGTGGAGTCCCGAATCACGATTCTCGAATCACGATTCACGCCTAAAACGCATGAGCGCGAAAAGCCAAGTCCTCGTCGTTGACGACGAAGCCGACATCCGCGAGCTGCTCGGCCTGACGCTTGCGCGTATGGGCCTCGACGCGCACTGCGCCGCAAGCACCGCCGAGGCCTACGCGCTCCTTGCCAGGAACAGCTACGACCTCTGCCTGACCGACATGCGGCTTGCGGACGGCGACGGGCTTGCGGTCCTGGAGTACGTTGCCAAACGCCACCCGAACCTGCCCGTTGCCGTACTCACTGCCCACGGCAGTGCTGAAAATGCAGTGGCGGCTCTTAAAGCCGGGGCCTTCGACTATGTCTCGAAGCCGCTGCAACTGCCCCAGTTACGCACCCTGGTTCAACAAGCCTTGAAGCTCAGCAGCGGAGAAAAGCCAAGGAAAGCATCGAAATCTCAAGCCTATGCGCCGCGGGAACTGCTCGGGGCAAGTCCTTCGATCCAGCACATCAAGGCGATGATCGAAAAAGTGGCGAGGAGCCAGGCACCGGTATACATTTCCGGCGAATCGGGAAGCGGGAAGGAACTGGCGGCGAGGCTAATCCACCAGCAAGGCGTCCGAAGCGACGGCCCATTTTTCCCGGTTAACTGTGGCGCGATCCCCGAGAACCTGATGGAAAGCGAGTTCTTCGGATACAAGAAAGGTGCTTTCACGGGTGCGTCCCAGGACAAGCAGGGATTCTTCCAGGCGGCGCACGGGGGAACGCTTTTCCTCGATGAGGTCGCAGAGTTGCCTCTTGCAATGCAGGTCAAGCTGCTCAGGGTGATACAGGAAAAGAGCGTTCGCCAGGTCGGTTCCAACGAAGAGATCCCCATAGATGTGAGGATCATCAATGCTACGCATCAGGATTTGCATCAGTTGGTCGCGGCTGGCGATTTCCGTCAGGACTTGTTCTACCGGCTTGCGGTCATAGAGATCAAATTGCCGCCACTCCGCGAAATGCGCGAGGATATTCCCCTGCTGGCAACCGAAATTCTGGCGCGCTTGAAGAATCCAATGCAGGTTCCTCCTCCCAAGCTTGGATCTGCCGCGCTGGAAGCGCTGCAGTCCTACACTTTTCCCGGAAACGTCCGTGAGCTTGAAAATATTCTTGAGCGCGCTCTTGCGCTTACGTCCGGAGACGAAATACGCGTAGAGGATTTGCAGCTGGGAACACGAGAGGATGCGCAAACCATCAGTAAGCAGGACCTGGTGGGGTTGAGGGCTTCCACCCCGCTACCGGATTATCTCGAACGCATTGAAAAAGAAGCCATACTCGAAGCATTGGAGAAAACTCGATATAACCGTACCGCTGCTGCAAGGCTCCTCGGGATCACATTTCGTGCGATGCGTTACCGCATGGACAAGCTTGGTATCAAGGACGATCTCGATCCAAAAGGCTGAACGCATGCCGCGCGTTCAGCCTAAATAAGGAAAGAACCCAAAATCACTTTGCCACAGAGACTGCGCATCAATAACGAAGGATTGGTTGAAGGCGTAAAGTTCATTCCTTCGCCCAACTGCGACGAGCGGCCCGCCGCCTGCGCGATCGACCTCCTCGTCATCCACTACATCAGCCTGCCGCCGGGCGCGTTCGGCGGTAGCGGTATCATCGAGCACTTTACCAATCGCCTCGATCCGTCGGCGCATCCGTTCTACGCATCGATCGCGGGCGTGAAAGTGTCCGCCCACTTCCTCGTCCGGCGCGACGGCGAGTTGATCCAGTTCGTGCCATGCGCGAAACGCGCGTGGCACGCCGGCGAATCGAGCTGGAACGGCAGGGCGCGCTGCAACGATTATTCGATTGGAATCGAATTGGAAGGCACGGGTGAAGTGCCATTCACTGCCGCCCAGTACCGGCGGCTCGCCGCCCTCACGCGCGCGCTGCAGGCGCACTATCGGGTCCGCGACATTGCTGGCCATTCCGACGTGGCGCCGGGAAGAAAGACCGATCCCGGCCCGTATTTCGACTGGGCGCGCTATCGCGCGCTGCTGAAAATTAGCCGCCAAGACGCCAAGACTGCCAAGAAAACCAAGACGAAATTACGAACCGCAAAGGCACCAGGACACCGAAGAAAATCGAAAAAGAATTGAGAAGT
>Ga0137451_1000162_pt1 | contig 20035 bp, 21 predicted proteins | sample EasRivERMGT500_2_FD_102336 | JGI IMG/M metagenome (GOLD analysis project Ga0137451, IMG submission 102336) | Soil microbial communities from meander-bound floodplain in the East River, Colorado, USA - East River MetaG ERMGT500_2 | ecosystem: Environmental > Terrestrial > Soil > Floodplain ... | reverse complement strand
TTCGTCGCCTCGCGGCGCCTGGGCGTTACCCAGCACCCTGCTCTGTGGAGCCCGGACTTTCCTCTGGCAGTTGAAACACTTGCCAGCGACTGTCTAGCCAGCTTCGGCGGCGATTTTACCGCATCGCGACACCAACGGCTTGACTTCAGGCGTGCGGCGGCCAAAGAACAAATCAGCCGGAAGCGCCGAAGAATCCGCTTCCCGTGCAAAAGCAGATCCTTCGCGCAGTTTATCCTCGAGCGCAGCGAAGGACTCAGGATGACAACACGCGGGCGGGCCGGAACTGCGCGCGGTCGTCGTAGTAGGCCTCGCGCTCGTTGGCCGGCTCCCAGCCGGGAATCCCGAGAATCGGCAAGGGCGAAAGGCTGCGGGTCGAGGTAAGCGCCTGCGTCCCGGAGAAATAGTCCGCCGCTCGCGCGTCCAGCTCCGGGAGCTGCCGCTCGAGCGGCGCTTCCAGCAGCGCAGGCTCGCAATCGAGAATCAGGGCCTTGGCCGTCACGCCCTTGTAGGGCTCGAGCGCCTTTTCGTAGATGGCGTGGCCGAAAACGTAAAAGCGCATCGATCGCAGCACTTCCGCGCGGCGCCTCCAGAAAAGCTCTTTCCACTGGAATTCGAGCAGCAGGGCCGACAATTCCGTATCTGCCGACGCAACGACGATCCCACCCTCGTCGAACAGGGTCAGCACATCGCGCGCCGTGCCTCTCAGCGGCTCGCCCCGCCGCGCGCGGATCTCTTCGTAATGGTGGCGGTTCAGCACCGCCTTGGTTTTCGGAAACGCGAGCCATACGAGCGCGTTGAACAGATCGTGCCAGTTGTCCGGGCGCGTCTGTACTTCTCCCGTCTCGAAAATATGGGCTTCGTAATGGCCGGAAAGTTTCCTGGAGGGCGCCGCCGGCGCCACGAAGCGGATCGGCGCGCCGCCTCCGCTCACTACCGATGGCGTCGTCAGGGCGTTCAGCTCGTCGTGCCGGGGAAACCGGTCCGGCGGCAGGCGTCCGAGCAGAGGCGTCAGCGCCGTGAAGATCGGCGCGTCGAGCGCAGGCGTCAGGCGAGCCGCCATCCGACCGATTCCCCCGCCCGCAACGGCACCAGCGTCGCTGCGCCGAACGGGATTTCGCCGGGCACCGTCCAGGCCTCCTTGCGCAAGGTGATCGAACCGCGGTTGCGCGGCAGGCGATAGAAATCCGCGCCGCGGAAACTGGCAAAGGCTTCGAGTTTTTCAAGCGCCCCGGCCTGTTCGAAGACCTCCGCATAGAGTTCGATCGCGGCATGCGCCGTATAGATGCCCGCGTGACCGCACAGAGTCTCCTTGTCGGCTCGGGCATGCGGCGCGCTGTCGGTTCCGAGGAAAAATTTCGGACTGCCGCTCGTCGCGGCTTTTACGAGCGCCTGTCGGTGTTCCTCGCGCTTCAGCACGGGGAGGCAATAGTGGTGCGGACGGATGCCGCCCACAAAGAGCGCATTGCGATTGTAGAGCAGGTGGTGCGCGGTGATCGTGGCGGCGATATTGGGGCCGCCCGCCAGGACGAACTCGACCGCTTCGCGGGTCGTGACGTGCTCGACCACGATCCGCAGCTTCGGGAAGCGCCGCGTGATTTCCGCGAGCACCGTCTCGAAAAACACGCGCTCGCGATCGAAAATGTCCACGCCGGGATTCGTGACTTCACCGTGAACGAGCAGGGGCAGGTCGTGCTCCTGCATCGCATCGAGCGCCGCATGGACTCGCTCCATGCGCGTGACGCCGTCCTCCGAATTCGTCGTCGCTCCCGCCGGGTAGTACTTCACGCCGCACACGAAGCCCGAGCGCTTCGCGCGCGCGATCTCCTCGGCGCTGGTGTTGTCGGTCAGATACAGGGTCATGAGAGGCTCGAAATCGGAGCCCTTCGGGAGCGCTTTGAGTATGCGTCCGCGGTAGGCCGCGGCGAGCGCGGTGTCGGTCACCGCAGGTCTGAGATTGGGCATGACCACCGCGCGCGCAAACACGCGAGCGGTGTGGGGCAGCACGCTCGCCAGCGCGGCGCCGTCGCGCAGGTGCAGGTGAGCGTCGTCCGGCCGCGCCAGGGTGAGGGATCGCACGGGTTCAGCGGCCAGTGTTCTTGCCGCGCACGAGCTGTAAAGCGCGCGCATACACCGCGTTCTTCTTGGCTCCGGTGGCCTTGCAGGCGAGCTTAACCGCCTGCGCGAGCGGCAGCTCGGCGAGGAGCGTAGTGAGTACGCGCTCCCAATCGGCCTTCGCCCCTTCTTTCGGGACCGCCAAGCCTTCGGCGATCAGCACGAACTCGCCGCGCTGGCGATCGGTGTCCGCCCGAAGCCAGAGCGCCGCTTCGCCGAGACGGCATCGATGAATCTGCTCGAAGAGCTTGGTCAGCTCGCGCGCGATCACCAGAATGCGCTCGGGTCCGAGAACCGCGTTCATGTCCTCGACGCATTCGACGATGCGATGCGGCGCCTCGTAGAAGACCAGCGCATACGGCAGAGCGCTCAAGGCTTCGAGCGCCTTGCGCCTCGCGGCAGGCTTGGCCGGAAGAAAACCCGCGAACAGGAATGGTCCATCCGCGATGCCTGCCGCCGAGAGTGCGGTCACCGCGGCGTTCGGGCCGGGAATTGGGACGACCTTGAATCCGGCGGCGCGCGCTCTCGCGACGACCGTCGCGCCGGGATCGGAGACTGCGGGCGTTCCGGCATCGGCGACCAACGCAACGTTTCTGCCGTGCGCGAGCTGTTCGACGATCCAGTCCGCGGAGCGTCGTTCGTTGTGCTCGTGCACCGCTACGAGCTTCCCCTGCACGCGATGGTGCTCGAGCAGCCGCGCCGTGACGCGCGTGTCCTCCGCGGCGATAACGTCCGCTCGGGAAAGCGAATCCAGGGCGCGCGAGCTGATATCCTCGAGGTTCCCAATGGGCGTGGCCACCACATATAATTGACCCAGCCCGCTTGGGCTCTCTCCATGCTTCCCGGTCCTCGCGCCCAATTCTGCTTCGCCCTGTTGGCGTTGTTGAGTCCGGCATTGTGCTCGGCCGTCGACGATCCGGCAAGCCGGCCTCCTGTAAGCGAGAGACCTTTCATAGGCTTGCTGCTGCCGCTCAATTCCCCGGATTACGCGCGTGCAGCCGAAGCCGTACGCCTGGGCTGCCAGGCCGCGCTCGCCTTCGCGGAACACCGCCAGGTGCTGCAGGTGGTACGCACCGGCGCACAGCCCGAGAGCATTCTCCTCGAATACGAAGCCGCCGTGCAGCGCGGCGCCGCCGTGATCGTCGGCCCGCTCACGCGGGATGGGGTTTCGGCGCTCGCTGCCGCCGGTCGAGTCAGCGTGGTCACGCTCGCCCTCAACGTCGCCGATGGCGACGCGCCGCTCCCGCCGCGCCTGTACACCTTCGGACTTTCGGTGGACACCGAGGCGCGCACCGTGGCTCGCACCGCCTTCGCGCGTGGGCTGCGCGAGGCCGTGGTCGTGCAGGCGTCGAACGCGCTCGCCAAGCGCCTGAGCCGGGCCTTCGCCGACGAGTGGTTTTCTCTCGGCGGAAGGATCAGCGACGTGCGGGAGTTCGGGCCCCGAGGCGAGTTGATCGATTTGCGCCGCGGTCTCTCGGACTCGCAGGCGCAGCTCATTTTCCTCGCCGCGGAGGCCGACCAGGCGCGCACCGTGCGGCCCTATCTCAACAACCAGATGCCGGTATTCTCGACCTCGCAGGTCAATGACGGCAAGACCGGGCCGCTTGTGAACAGCGATTTGAACGGGATTCGCTTCGTCGACATGCCCTGGCTGGTGCAGCCCGATCACGCGGCGGTAATGGTCTATCCGCGCCTCGAAGGCTTTTCCGCGGAGCTTCAGCGCTTTTACGCACTTGGCATCGATTCCTGCCGGATCGCAGGCGACATCCTCGCGGGACAACAACACATAGCCCTGGACGGGGTGACGGGGAGGATCTCCTATCGCGGCGGCAGCGCGCTTCAACGCGAGCCGGTTCAGGCGGTTTTCCGGGACGGCGTGGGAGTATCAGCTGAGGACCCGAGATGAAGGCGGGCGACCAGGCGGAGAGAATCGCCGCCGGTTACTTGCAGCGCAAAGGCCTTGCTTTGATTGAAACCAACTATCGCTGCCGCTGGGGCGAGATCGATCTCGTCCTGCGGGACCGGGATACGATCGTCTTTACCGAAGTCAAGTTGCGGCGCTCCAGGAGTTTCGGCGGCGCTGCCTACAGCGTTGCTCCACGCAAACAGGCGCGGATCATCGCCGCAGCGCGCCACTACCTCGCGGGCAAGAAGGAAATGCCGTGCCGGTTCGACGTGGTGTTGCTCGAGCGGCTCGAACCGCCGAAGATCGAATGGATACGCGACGCTTTCTCGGCCTGAAGCCTGCCGGGTTCTGCCGCCGTCGCTCGCGCACGGTCTTGCATCGGGCGCAACGTAATCGCAAAGAAGCTTACGGTAGAATGAGGTTGGTATGAAATCCGTAACCGCCCGCCCGGCCGAGGACAGCGTTGACCTGCCGGCGCGGATCCGCCGCCAGTTCAGCGACAGCGCTCAACTCAAGCTGAAGGCAATCGACGCGCTCGCCGAGCCGATCGCCCGCGCCACCGAGATCATGGTGAAATGCCTGCTCGCCAACGGCAAGATCCTCGCCTGCGGAAACGGCGGGTCGGCCGCGGACTCCCAGCATTTCTCCGCCGAGCTGCTGAACCGTTTCGAGCGCGAGCGTCCCGGGCTCGCCGCCATCGCGCTGACGACCGACACTTCCACCCTGACTTCGATCGCGAACGACTATGCATACGAACAGGTGTTCTCCAAGCAGGTCAGCGCTCTGGGACAGGCGGGCGACGTGCTCCTCGCGATATCCACGAGCGGCAACTCAAAAAACGTCGCGCGCGCGATCGCGGCGGCCCACGAGCGCGACATGCGAGTCATCGCGCTCACCGGCCGGGGCGGCGGGGAAATCGGCAAGCTGCTCGCCCCGGAGGACGTGAATGTCTGCGTGCCGCACTCGCAGACCGCGCGCATCCAGGAGGTGCATCTCCTTACCCTGCACTGCCTGTGCGACGGGATCGACGCCATGCTGCTGGGGGCCGATTGATGGGCTGCTCCACATCGAGGAGGTGGGCCGCGGTCGTGCTGCTCCTCGCTCTGGCGCCGGCGCTTCAAGCTTGCGTCGAGGCCCTCCTCGTCGGCAGCGTCGCGACGGGAGTGATCCTCGCCCTGGACCGCCGCCAATTCGAAGTCATGTTCGGCGATCAACGCATTGAAAGCGCCGCGGCAGACCGTGTCGGCGACGCGCTCAAGGGCCAGGGCCACGTCGTCGTCACCAGTTTCAACTACACCGTGCTGCTCACGGGCGAGGTACCCACTGCGCAAGCCAAGGCACGGGCGGCGAAGATCGTGGGAGAAGTGCCTCAGGTAAAGACCGTGGTCAACGAGCTGCAGATTGCCGGCACGAGTTCGGCCACCTCACGCAGCAGTGACGCCTATATCACCAGCAAGGTGAAAAGCAATTTTCTCGGAAACGGGAAGTTCCGGCCCACCGACGTCAAGGTCGTGACCGAGGCAGGCGTCGTGTACCTGCTCGGCCTCGTTACGCGCGAGGAAGCCGACGCCGCAACCGACATCACGCGCGGCACCGGAGGCGTGCAAAAAGTCGTCCGCGTCTTCGAATACGTCGCTCCGCCAGCCGGGAAATCGGAGCCGGTTACGAAATGAGGGGACACCCCTCCCACCCCCTATAGCTTGCGCGCGGGCACCGCTAGCATCCGTTCTATTTCGCCCACGAGCTTGCGATCGTCAGGGGTCACCTTGGTTCCGAAGGACAGCACCTTTTCTCCCGAGCGGTCGATCAGGTACTTGTGGAAGTTCCACTGGGGCCGCTCGCCGGTCTTGACGCCAAGCGCCGCGTAGAAGGCGTTGGCGTTTCCCGCCCGCACCGCGGATTTCGCGAACATCGGAAAACTCACGCCATAGTTGACCTCGCAGAATTTTGCGATGTCGCTGTTGCTGCCTGGCTCCTGGCCGCCAAAATCGTCTGCCGGGAATCCGAGCACCACCAGCCCCTTTTCACGATAGCGGCGGTACAACGCCTCCAGTCCTTCGTACTGCGGCGTATATCCGCATTGACTCGCGGTATTCACCACCAGCAGCACCTTTCCCTGGAACCGGCACAGCGGCGTGGCCTGGTCCGTCAAGCTGGGAAGAGTGTGGGCGAGCAGCGGCGGGCACGCGGCGGCGGCAGGCGCGCTTGCGAGCGCGGTTAGAGTTAGAAGCAGGAAAGCGAAGGAGGCGCGCATGGTCGTCCCTGAGGACATGGTGTGCGGCAACTTACTACCCGAGGATGGTTCTGTCAAAGCTATCAGGTCCGCCTGAACCCATCGGGTAAGATACAAGGGGTCTGAGCGACACTCCCAATGGGCGTTCCCTTCGAACGGAAGATCTGTCCGCCGCCTGAGCTTGCAACGCGGCTGGGCTCCTGCGCGCGCCCGCTCGTATTCACCAACGGCGTATTCGACATCCTGCATCGCGGCCACGCCACGTATCTCGCACAGGCGCGCGCCCTGGGGGCAACGCTCCTGGTCGCGATCAACAGCGACGCATCGGCGAAGCGCCTCGGCAAGGGCGAGGAACGCCCGCTGAATTCGCTGGCCGACCGCATGGCGGTGGTGGCAGCGCTGGAGTCCGTCCATCTGGTCACTTGGTTCGATGAGGACACGCCGCTCGCGCTGGTGCTTGCTTGCCGCCCGGAGGTGCTCGCCAAGGGCGGAGACTGGAAGTCCGAAGCGATCGTCGGGGCGAGCGAGGTGCAAGGCTGGGGCGGAAGCGTGCACTCGATCCCATTCGAGCACAGGCTATCGACGACCGCGCTGCTTCAGAAAATTCGCGGAGGGCCGGATACGAACAGGGGAACCTGAAGGTTCCCCCGTTACGTCCGATTACGAACAGGGGAACCCAAGATTCCCCCGTTACTCCGATTACGAACAGGGGAACCCAAGGTTCCCCCGTTACCTCGATTTACGAACAGGGGAACCCAAGGGGTTCCCCCGTTACTCCGATTACGAACAGGGGAACCCAAGGTTCCCCCGTTACCCCCTCCTTCCATTCCGGTTCAATTTCCCGCACGCTTTTCCTCGAGCGGGCAGGTTTTCAGTTCGCTTCCCGGAAAGGTCTGGCGCAGCTCGTTCAGCTTGGAGGCGAGCGCGTCCGGGACTTCCCGCACCGTGAAGTAGACCTTGTGCACCGGTGTTTCCCTGGGACCCACTCGGGCGGTCCGCACGCCCTTCGCGCGCAGCTCCGCCAGCCGCGCCTGTGCGGCCTCCGAGGTCTTGAACACGCCGAGCGAGATGGCGAAACGGTGCTTGGGATCTTCCTGGACTACGAAAAAGTCCTCGATCCCGAGCTTTCTCAGCTCGCCGGCTTTCTGGTTGGCTGCCTGGCGGTCGCGCTGCGGCGGCATGAAAACCCAATAGCTCGCAATTTCCTCCGCGCGGCGCTGCGAGAGTCTCGGCCCCAGCGCGAGCGGATCGAGAGCCTGTTGCACGCGCGCAACGTCGGCGGGATTGAACGCCCCGAACTCCAGGCACGCGGCAACGATAGGCTTGGGCGGCGGTTTGGGGCGTTCGGTGGCAAGGGCCGCGACCTGCTCGGCGTTGAGCAGCCGGATCGCCTGCGGATTGAGCTGCTGCTCCATCAGCTGTGCTTCGCTCAGCGCAGCACCCGCTCCGAAATAGGTCCAAGCGAGGAAACCAAGGTTGGCGAGCAGCAACACGAAAAATATGATCTTCACGAGGTCCCCGGGCTCTTCACCATCCCCTGGACGATTCGGACCAGGCCTTCCAGCACCAGATTGTCCTCAAGCCTAACCGGAATACTGAGGTGTCGCGCGATCCGGCTCGCCGCGCCTCCCGTAAGCGTGCACACCGCGCCGGGTTCCATCGCCGCAAACATCCGCTCGATCGCTCCGGCCTGTGCGAGGAGGCACCCGGTTTCGATGGCATCCGCCGTGCTCCGGGGCTGGTAGGAGAAGCGCCCCTTGGCAAACGGGAGCTCCGCGGTGTTGCGGGCCAGCGACCGTTTCATGAGTTCCAGACCCGGAAAAATCGCCCCGCCTGCGAACGTCCCGTCACCCTTCAGGATATCGGCCGTGGTCGCAGTGCCGGCGGCGACCACCAAGCAAGGTCCGTGCAGAATCGACCAGGCGCCGATCAGCGCAGCCCATCGGTCGGCCCCGAGCTGTGCCGGCTTGCCGTATCCGTTTGTCACACCGCATTCGCGACGCCTCGCCCGCACCCATGCCGGAACGACCGGCCGGCCGGCAAGAATTGCCTCCAGACGCCTGCGCACGGAAGAGCCCGCAACGTTTGCGACCACGACTGTGGCGCTCGGGGCGATTCTCTTCCACTTCCTGCCCAGGCGCGCGATGTCGGCGAGAGGCACGGAGCCGGTGCTGCGCCAAGCGCCGGTCTCGTGCAGCCCCCATTTCAGCCGCGAGTTGCCGCAGTCAATCGCGAGAATCATCGGGCCTTGAGCGACAGTTCGCCGCCGTGAAAGCGCTCGACCCCTCTCGCCGAGGCGAGCATGAGCGCGCCGTCCTCCGCAACGCCGACGATCTTGCCTTCGGCCACGCGCCGGTCGGCCATCGACAGTGCAACGCGCCGCCCCCGCCAGGCATGCAGTCGCAGCCATTCCTCGCGAAACGGCGCGAAGCCCTCGCGCGAAAACTGCGCGAGGGTGGCAGCGAGGGACGGAAGCAGCGCGGCGAGCAGCGCGGTCCGCGAGGGCGCCGCATCGGCGTGGCTCGCGACATCGGTCGCCGGCCGGCCGATCCGCCCGCGCAGCGCGGTATTGAGGCGAACGTTGATGCCGACACCGATGACCGCCGCGCTCGGACCCAGCACGTCGCCCGATATTTCGATCAGCATGCCGCCAAGCTTGCGACCCCCGAGATACAGGTCGTTCGGCCATTTGACCCCTACGCCGCGGATGCCCATGTAATCGAGCGCCTTCGCAGCGCCGACCGCCACGGCAAGGCTCAGGCCTCCAAGCGCTCCCGCGCCTCGGGGAAAACGCCACAGGATGGAGAATGCGAGACTGCGGCCCACGCCGGACACCCAGGGATTTCCACGCCGGCCGCGTCCGGCACTCTGGTGTTCGCAAACCAGCACCGCACCGTGCGGCACACCGGCAGCGGCACGCTCGACGAGAACCGCATTGGTCGACGGGCACTCATCGAGCACCTCGAGGTGAAGCTCCGGGGATATTCCTTTCAGTCGTGTCGCGAGGATATCGGTTTCAATCAGATCGGGATTTTCCGCGAGCCGATAACCGCGGCCGCGCACCTTGAACACCTTCAGGCCCAGCGCTTCGATCCGACGCACGACGTTCCAGACACCGGCGCGGGAAAGGCCCAGAGATCGGCCCAGACGCTCGCCGGAATGAAACTTCCCGTCAGCCAGGATGCGAAGCAGAGAAAAGTGGGCGCCACCCATGCAGGACGTAGCGGGGGAAAAACGGGCAAATACTAGCATCGGGGAACCGATCGCGCCGGCGACGCGTGTCAATTGAGATTTTCGCGCACGCGGCCGCGAGGTTCGTGAAAAAAGTCACGAAGGAACTTTCCGAACGGTGATATGATGCCGTCATATTTGAATTCATGGCGCCAGCCGATGAAGCGTCGGTTGAGCCTACAGGTTGCCCGCCGGCCCAGCAAACGGCGGCTAAACGGGGGAAACCCTCCCTTCCCCCGTTTTTTTTTGCCTGTGCGCCGAGCCTTCCGACGCAATTTCCCGCATCTATAATACGTCCCGTTCCGGTTCGGTCTCCCTTATGGATCGCGCCCCCCACCTCCGACCCGACGCATGCGACCTTGGCCCTATTCCCGAGTAGTGGGACATCGCGGCGGCGGCGCGCTTGCGCCCGAAAACACCCTGGCAGGCCTTCGCAAGGCCGCGGCGATGGGATTCAGCGGGGTGGAGTTCGACGTGATGCTTTCGGCCGACAAGATCCCTGTTCTGATTCACGACGAAACGCTCGAGCGCACTACCAATGGCCGCGGAGCCGTGGCCACAACGCCTTACGCGAGGCTCGCGGGCCTGGACGCCGGCGCCTGGTTCGGCCGCGAATACCTTGGCGAGCGCGTGCCCTCGTTCGAGCAAGCCGGGAAGCTGTGCGTCGAGCTCGGTCTCTGGGCCAACGTCGAAATCAAGCCGGCGCGGGGATTCGAGCGTGAGACGGGCGCGATCGCAGCCAGGCTCGCCCATGAGATGTGGCACGGTGCGCCACGCGCGCCCTTGCTGTCCTCGTTTCAGCCGACGGCTCTCGAGGCCGCCCGCGCAGCCGCTCCGGAGCTGCAACGCGGCTTCCTCACCGACCGCATCGAGCCGGGTTGGGATGAGACTGCGAGGGCGCTCAAGTGCGTATCCCTGCACTGTAACGGTGAGCACCTCTCGGAGACGCAGGCCAATGAGATTCGCGGCGCAGGCTACTGGCTGCTTTGCTATACCGTGAACGACCCGGATACGGCGCGGCGCTTGTTTTCCTGGGGCGTGGATGCGATCTTCACCGACCGGTTGGACTTGGTCGGTCCGGATTCCGCTTGATAGCCACGACGTGCGCTGGCCTTGCGGCGCTACTTCTCGTGGTCGATCTGCATCGCCTCGAGAAACCGCGAGACCAGGTTATAGCCTGCGACGGTGGCGGTAAGCTCGACCAGCTCCCTATCGTCGAAATGCCGCCGCAGCTCGGCGAAAATAGAGTCGGGCGCCCGGATCTCCCGCGTCACGCAATCGGTGTAGGCGAGAACGGCGCGCTCGCTATCGTCGAACGTTCCCGAAACCTGCCAGCCCGGCAGCGCGTCAATCTGTGCTTGAGTCATGCCCTCTTGCAGGGCGAACGGAACGTGCGCCCGGTACTCGTAGTCGGCCCCGTTCAGCAGGGCGACGCGCAGGATGGCAAGCTCGCGATAGCGTCCGGGGAGCTTCGCTTTCTGCCGGACCGCTGTGAAAAACTTGAGCCAGCCCTCGGCCACCGACGGGCTGTTCAGCAGCGCGCGATACAGATTCGGGAATCTTCCTCCGCGCTCCGCCTTGATGGTCCCGATCAGGCCGCTCAGTTCGGGACGCTCGCCTTCTTTGATCAGAGATACTCGCGCCACTTTTTCTCGCTCCTCTCGTGCTCCCTAGAAGGGCAGTCGTGCATCCGGCTTGGCTGTGAGCAGCACGCGCCGAAATTCGGACTTGATGCGGTCCAACCCCGCCTCATCATCGGCCTCGAAGCGCAGCACGATGACCGGTGTCGTGTTGGACGCGCGGGCGAGCCCGAACCCATCCGGGTACTCGACCCGCAGTCCGTCCAGCCGGATCACCTCGGTTGCGCCGGGGAATGATGCGCTCCTCTGAAGACCCTCGATCAGGCGGTGTGGTTCGCCCTCGGCGAGCTTCAGGTGCAATTCGGGCGTGCTTATCGAGTCGGGAAGCGCGTTGAGCGTCGCGGTGGGATCGGCCGTCTTGCTGAGGATCTCGAGCAGCCGCGCTCCGGCATACTGGGCATCGTCGAAGCCATACCAGCGTTCGACGAAGAACACGTGTCCGCTCATCTCGCCGGCAAGCGCCGCGCCGCGCTCGCGCATCCTTGCCTTGATGAGCGAATGACCGGTTTTCCACAGGCTGGGCACGCCGCCGTGTTCGCGGATCCAGGGCGCGAGGTTGCGCGTGCTTTTGACGTCGTAGATGATCTCGGCGCCGGGTTGGCGCGAAAGCACGTCCTTCGCAAAGAGCATCAATTGCCGGTCGGGGTAAATGATCTGTCCCTCGGCCGTCACCACGCCGAGCCGGTCGCCGTCGCCGTCGAATGCAAATCCGATCTCCGCGCGCTCCTTGCGCACAAGAGCAATCAGGTCCTTCAGATTCTCCGGGTGCGAAGGGTCGGGATGATGATTGGGAAAACGGCCATCGACCTCGCAATAGAGCTCGAGGACTTCGCATCCGAGGCGGCGGTAGAGCTCGCCCGCCGTGGCGCCGGCAACGCCGTTGCCGCAGTCGACCGCGATCTTCATGGGGCGCGCAAGCCGCACGTCGGAAGCGATGCGCGCGAGGTAGGCCTCGCGGATTTCGGCGCGGCGGTGCCGCCCCGCGCCGCGAGCGAGATCGCCGGACTCGATCCGCAGGCGCAGTCGCTGGATCGCCTCGCCCGCAAGGGTCGTTCCTGCAAGCACCATCTTCAGGCCGTTGTACTCGGGCGGGTTGTGGCTGCCCGTGACCGCGACCGCGCTGCCGCAGCCCAGCTCGTGCGCCGCGAAATACGCGATCGGGGTCGCAAACATCCCGATTTCGGCGACGTCTACGCCGCTTGAGCGGATGCCCGCCATCAGCGCCTCGGCAAGCTCCGGGCCCGACAGCCGTCCGTCGCGGCCCACGGCGATTTCCGGCCGGCCTTTGCCCTCGCGGCGATCAAGGAGTTCGCTGCCCAGCGCCTGACCGATGAGTCGCACGCCTTCCACGGTGAGCGACTTTCCGACGATGCCGCGGATGTCGTAGGCCTTGAAGATTTCCTGAGGGGGGAAATTCATTTCGAAGTGACGCCTTAGGACGTCATTATCCCATCTGCGCGCGCCGGCGTATGGCCTCCCCGCGGACCATGGCTTCCTCGAAAAACTCCGTCACTCGTCTCGGGAGCCAGCCCAAATTACCGGGGAAAGGCGTGCTGACAAAGGAAGCGTGCCCCCCTTCTTGGGGAAACTCGCAGAGCACAAGAGGCGACACTTCTTCGGATCGGGGGAGCGCGGTCTCCGGCATGAACGGGTCGTTGCGGGCGTTGAGGAGCAGCGTCGGCACTTCGATGCGATCGAGCACGGGCTTCGCGCTCGCGCGCGTCCAATAGTCGTCGGTGCTTCGGAACCCGTGCAGGGGCGCCGTGACGGCCTCGTCGAAATCGCGCAGCGTGTGCGCGCGCCGCAGCGCCCCGCCATCGAACAGCCCCGGAAAACGTTCGAGCTTGAGCTCGCCCTTTTTTTTCAACGTTGCGAGAAAGGCGCGGGTGTAGACAAGGTTGAATCCACGGCCTAGGGCATCGCCCGCCGCCATGAGATCGAAGGGAGCCGACACGGCGGCCGCGGCATGGAGAATACCCTTCGCCTCCGCGTCCTCGCCGAGCCACTTGAGGAGCGCATTGCCGCCGAGCGACACGCCCATCGCGAAGAGCGGCGCGCCTTTCGCGTCCTGCAACATGCGCCGGAGGATCCAGCCTATCTCCTCGGCGTCGCCCGAGTGATACGCCCGCGGCAGTCTGTTCGGCTCGCCCGAGCACCCGCGAAAATGCGGCACCGCGCCGCGCCACCCCCGCCTCGCAAGCTCGTGCGCCAACGCGCCGGCGTAGTGACTGCTCGAACTGCCCTCAAGGCCGTGAAACAGCGCGACGAGCGGGGCGTGCGCGCTCCCGGGCAGGCGATCGACGTCGATGAAATCGCCGTCGGGCGTGTCCCAACGCTCCCTCTTCCAGTCCGCTTTGGGATGGCCGATCAGCTGGCCGTACAGGGTCTGCAGGTGTCCGCCGGGCAGCCACCAGGGAGCGCGATAGGAAAAGCTCTTCAATGCAGGATTTTCGGCGACTCGGCGCTCGCGCGCGGCGCTTGCGGGGCGGGCGAACCATGATGCAGGATCATTCTCCAGCCGTTCCCGGTGCGAAGATAGACGTTGGTTGCAGCGACCGGCACGCGCGGCCGCGGCTCGCCCTGCACGAGGATGTTTTCGTGCACGCTGTGGATCGCGAGCATCATGCCCGAGAGCACGACCTGGTTGGAGACGTGAACCTTGAGCCGCTGGCCGGAAGCAAAGATCTGCGCGAAGCTCTCTCGCACCTGATCGTAGCCGGCGAGCCGCGGCCCCCCTGGATGGATGCAGACGATTTCCTCATCGTCCGCCCACACTTCCAACATGGCTTCGAGGTCGCTCGCCTCGAGCGCCTCGTAGAATGCAGCCTCCGCGTCCTGCGGCGTCGGAAAGGTGCTTTTCTTCACGGGGTGCGGCTCCGGAGCCGCGTAGCGTAGCCGAAAAGGCATGCAGTCGCCAGCGGCTGACCCGCGCCGCTATCGGCGCCGCTTCGGCCAGGCTTCCGGGTTGAGCAGACTGGGCGGACGTTTCCCTGAAAGAGCCGACGTCAGGTTTTTCACGGCGAGGAGGTTCATCTTCATGCGCGTGGCGCGCGTGGCGCTGCCAATGTGCGGAATCATGGCGACGTTGTCGAGATCGAGGAATCCGGGGTTCAACTTCGGCTCGCCTTCGAATACGTCCAGTCCCGCCGCGGCGATGCGACGCTCCTTCAGCGCCTGAACGAGCGCCGCGTCGTCGATGACGCCGCCGCGCGCAGCGTTGACGATCACCGCCGTCGGTTTCATCAGCGCGAGTTCCCGCGCACCGATCAGGTGGTGGCTTTCGGGCGTGTACGGCAGATTGAGGCTTACAAAGTCCGACTGCTTGAGCAGCCGCTCGAAACTTGCGTACCGGGCGCCCAGGGCGCGCTCGATCGACTTGGAGACCAGCTTTCGGTTGTGATAGAGGATGCGCATCGAGAACCCCCGAGCCCGCCGCGCGATGGCCTGGCCGATGCGGCCCATGCCGACGATCCCCAGCGTCGCGTGATGCACGTCCTGACCGAGCAGGCGGTCGTGCCTCCATCCCTCCTTCCAGTTCCCCGCGCGGAGCCACCGCTCGGCCTCGGTGACGCGCCGCGCCGCGGCCATGAGCAGCGCCCAGGCCGTATCCGCAGTCGTGTCGTCGAGGACTTCCGGCGTATTGGTTGCGAGGATGCCCCGCTCGCTGCAGGCCGCAAGATCGATATTGTTGTAGCCCACGGCGACATTGCACACCGCCTTCAGCCGCGGAGCGGCGGCTAGAGTCTCCGCATCGATGCGATCGGACCCCGTGGTCAGCACGCCGTCCTTGTCCGCGAGCCGGCGCCGCAGCTCGTCCCCGCGCCAGGGCGTGTCGTCTTGCTGATTGTCCTCGACGTCGTATCGCTCGCGCAGCCGGTCGATGACCTCGTCGAAGGTAGCGCGGGTGATCAGAATCCTGAGTTTCACCTAGTCTCCGAGGGCGTTCGCGGCTCCGGCTCCCGCTGATTGCTTCAGGCGGCCGCGACCTGTCGCGCGAGCCACCGCGCGGTCCGCAGCAGCCTTGCGTCGAAGTGCCGGCGCCCGACCAGCTGCACGCCGAGCGGCAGACCGTTCGCGCCCTGCAGGAGGGGCATCGACACGGCAGGCAGGCCCACAAGCGTCCACAGCGTGCAAAACGACGGGTCGCCGGTCGAGTCGAGTCCTTTCGGAGCGGTGCCCGGCGCTGCAGGCGTGAGGATCGCATCGTAGCGCTGGGTGAACAGTTCCTCGAAACTTTCCTGTACCGGCGCGATGCGGGCAAGCGCGCGCTGATAGTCAACAGCGCGAATCTCGCGTCCGCGCTCGATGAGCGCGCGCAGCTTCTCGGAGAGCTTTTCACGGCCGGAAAGCCATTCGCGCTCCAGGTTCGCCGCCATTTCCGCTTCCATGACGGTCTTGTGCCAGTCCCAGGCCTCCGTGGCGGACGGAAAGAGCTCGACCTCCTCGACTCGATCGCCGAGCGCTTCGACCAGCTCGGCGAACGCTTCCTGCGTTTCGGGCTCGGCGTGCTTCCACATCGGCGTCTTTACGAACGCGATCACGGGCGGAATCGGCGGCTCTTCTGCGGCGACCGCGCGGAACGGGACGCGCGCCCGCGGCCGCGTGTCCGGGTCGCCTTCGTCGTACCCGGCGAGCTCCTCGGCGGCAAGTGCGATGTCCTCGAGCGTGCGCGCGAACACGCCGACATGATCGAGCGTGTGCGAAAGTTTCAGGATCCCCGTGCGCGGAATCAGGCCATGGGTTGGCTTGAATCCGTACACGCCGCAGAACGCCGCGGGCCGGATCAGCGAGCCGTTGGTCTGGCTGCCGAGCGCGAGCGGCACCATGCCCGCGGCGACGGCCGCCGCCGAGCCGCTCGACGAGCCGCCCGGCGTGTGATCGGGGTCGTGCGGATTGCGCGTCTTCCCTGGATGAAAATATGCGCACTCCGTCGTCACGGTCTTCCCCAGGATGATCGCGCCCGCGGCGCGCAGCCGGGTGACAACGGCAGCATCATGGCGCGGCGTGCGCCCCGCGTGCAGCACGGTGCCGTTCTCGGTCGGCATGTCGGCGGTGTCGATGATGTCCTTCACGCCCACGGGCACGCCGCAAAGCGGTCCTACCGCCTGGCCCGAGCGGCGCAGCTCGTCGGCAGCGCTGGCTTGCGCGAGCGCGTGCGCCTCGTCGAGGAAGGTCCAGGCCTGAATCTTCGGCTCAAGCTCGCGGATGCGCTCCAGGCACGCCTTGACCAAATCCTCGGAACTGAGCGTGCCTTCGCGAATCTGCTGCGCGGCATCCACCGCCGACAGGCTCATCGGCCGTAGAACACGCTCGGCAGCCACAGCCCGATCTGCGGGAACACGTACAGAATCACCAGCGCGATCACCTGGATCCCCATGAACGGCAGCATGCCGGCGAAGATCTGGTTGAGCGTGACGTGCGGCGGCGAGACGCCCTTCAGGTAGAACGCCGCCATCGCCACCGGCGGTGAGAGGAACGCGGTCTGCAGGTTGAGCGCCACCAGCAGCCCGAAGAACAGAGGATCGATGTTGAAGTGCGGCAGCAGCGGAATGAAGATCGGCATGAAGATGATGATGATCTCGGTCCACTCGAGCGGCCAGCCGAGGACGAAGATGATGAACTGCGCCAGGATCATGAACTGCACCGGCGTCATGTCGAGCGACAGCACCCACTTCTCGATCAGCTCCTGGCCGCCGAGCAGCGCGAACGCGGCCGAGAAAATCCCCGAGCCCACGAACAGCCAGCAGACCATCGCGCTCGTGCGCGCGGTGAGGAACGACGATTCCTTGATGATCCTTGCGAATTCCTTCGTCGTTGCAAGAATGAGGGTGCCGATATTCCGGCTCCCGGGCGGCGCTGCGCGCCAATAGCCGATGAATCGATAAATCGCCGCAAGTATGAATCCGCCGAACGCGCCGACCGCCGCCGCCTCGGCGGGCGTCGCCAAGCCGAAAATGATCGAGCCGAGCACCGCTATGATCAGCAGCGCCAAGGGGAAGAACGAGCTGAGCAGCAGCTTGAACACCTCGAGCCGTTCCCAGTTCCAGAGCCAGTAGATAAGCCCGATCGCCGCGACACCGATCGCGAGCACGATCCAGAACCAGGCGGGAACCGGCAGCCGCTCCCGGCTGGCAGGCGCTGAGGCCTTCTGCGCCGGTTTTTCTTCCGGTGCCGTTGCCTCGGCCGGCGCGGCCTCCTTGGCCACTTCAGCCGGGGGTGCCTTGACTCCCGTTTCCTTCTCTTCCTCGGCTTCGGGCGCGCCGATGAGGCCGGTCGACTGTTCCCGCTCCTCGGCGGCCGACTCGGCCAACCCGCCCACTTCGACCAACCCGGCCGTGCTCACCTCGGCCTCGGGCGCCGTCGCCGCCCGATAAGTGACGCCCAACAGCGCGGCGATGAAGAGCGCCGGCATCAGCGTGATGAAAAGCTGCACAAACGCGGTGCGTTTCGCGACGCCGGCGCCGGCGCGCCCGGTCAGCGCGACCCACAGCCCGGCGATTGCGCCACCGCCGCGCCGGGCGAGCGCCTGGGCGAATGGCGGCAGCGGAACGCGCCGCTCGCTCTCGGAGAGCGGCGGCATGAGCTGCGGCCGCCACTTCGCGAGCACGATCACGTAGCCGACGTAGAGCCCGGCGAGCATGATGCCGGGGAGGAAGGCGCCGGCGTAAAGCTGGACGACCGACACACCGGCAACGGCGCCGTACACGATCAGCAGCACCGAGGGCGGAATCAGGATGCCGAGGCAGCCGCCTGCGGTCACCGCGCCCGCCGCGACTTTGACGTTGTAGCCGGCCTTGAGCATCGCGGGGAACGCGAGCAAACCCATCAGCGTCACCACCGCGCCGACGATCCCGGTGGCGGTGGCGAAGATCGCGCAGGTGACGATGGTCGCCACCGCGAGCGAGCCCGGCACGCGCGACGTGGCCAGATGCAGGCTCTTGAACAGGCGGTCGATCAGCTGCGCGCGCTCCACCAAATAGCCCATGAACAGGAACAGCGGGATCGCGATCAGCACGTCGTTCGACATCACGCCGTAGGTGCGCTGCACAAACACGTCGAAGACCTGCTGGCCGGCGAGCGCTGGGTTGACGCTGCGATAGGCGAGCCAGGCGAAAAACACGCCCATACCCATGAGCGTGAAGGCGGTGGGGAAGCCGAGCATGATGGTCACCACGATCAGCGCCAGCATGAGCAGCCCGAGGTGGCCGTTGGTGATGTTGCCCCAGGGCATGAACGCCACGATGGCGATCACGATGATCGCCATCAGCGAGAAGCCGAACCACAGCTCCTTGCGCAGCTTCACTTCGCCGGCTCCTTGCGCACCACGAACTCATCGAGCTTCTGGATGTCCTCGTCCTTCACGTGCAGCTCTTCCTTGAGCTTGTCGACGTCCACTTCCTCGACGTCTTCCTCGCGCGAAGGCCACTCGCCGGCCTTTATGCAGATGACGCACCGGATCATCTCGACAATGCCCTGTATGAGCACGAACGCGCCGGCGACCGGGATCACCGTCTTGAACGGGTAGTACGGCGGGCCTTCGGAGGTGATGTTCGAAGATTCCCTGATCGCCCAGGACTCGGCTGCATAGAAATAGCCGGCGTAGGTGAGCGCGATCACCCCGGGAAGGAAGAACACGAAGTAAAGAATCAAGTCGATCGTCGCCTGGGTACGCGGGCGAAAGAACCCGTACAGCACGTCGCCGCGCACGTGGCCGTTGCGCGACAGGGTGTAGGCGCCCGCCATCATGAACAGCGTCCCGTACATCATGATCATCGCGTCGAACGCCCAGGCGCGCGGGTTGTCGAGCGCGTATCGCGAGAACACCTCCCAAGAGACGTGCAGGGTGAGCGCCACGATGAAGAAGGAGAACGCGTGGCCGACCCAGGCGCTCACCTTGTCGACGAAGAGTAAAATTCTCTGCATAGCTGAGTTTCGCCGATGGGCGATTTGAAAGTCTATTCCGCCGATTCTGTCGCGTACTGACGCGGATCAAAAAAAAACCATCCGGGATCGCCGGATGGTCTCTTGAGGGTCCGGCCTGGCTCAGGCCTTCTTCGCCGCCGCCTTAGCCGCCGGCTTGCCGAAGTAGTAGTTGTAAGCCATGCGCCCGCTGAGCTGGACGTCGAGGTACCAGCGCACCGCGCGCTCGGCGAATGCGCGCTGCGACGCGAGGACCTCATTGAACAGCGCGTTGTCCTTCCTCTTCGCCATGACCCCGTCGAAGATCTGCAGCTGCCTCTGCAGCACCGAATCCGGCGTCTTGTACATCCTGACCTTGTCCTTGGTCTGCAGTTCGATGTGGTCCTTGGAATAGCGGTCGATCGCCTTTACGGACATGTCATGCGAAGCCGCTTCCACCGCATTTTCGATGATCGCCTTCATTTTCGCCGGCAGGGCGTCGAACTTGGTCTTGTTGAAGGTGATCTCGAACTGCTCGGCGTTCTGGTGGTAGCTCTGCAGCATGTACACCTTCGAGACGTCGGCAAAGCCGAGCAGGCGGTCGGAACTCGCGTTGTTGAACTCTGCCGCATCCAGCAGCCCGCGGTCCATCGCCGGCACGATCTCTCCGCCGGGCAGCGCGTTCACCGCGGCGCCGAGGCCCTGGAACAGGTCGATCGAGATGCCGACCGTGCGGTACTTGAGGCCCTTGAAGTCATCCGGCTTGGTGATCGGCTTCTTGAACCAGCCCAGGGGCTGCGTCGGCATCGGGCCGTAGGGGAAGGACACCACGTTGGCGTTGATCGAGGCGTAGACCTTGTTGAGCAGCTCCTTGCCGCCGCCGTACTTGTGCCAGGAAAGCAGCTGTAGAGCGTCCATGCCGAAGGCCGGGCTCGATCCCCAAAGGGCGAGCGCGTTCTGCTTGCCGTAGTGGTAGACGAGCACCCCGTGGCCGCCGTCGAGGGTGCCCTTGGA
>Ga0137451_1000161_pt1 | contig 20059 bp, 30 predicted proteins | sample EasRivERMGT500_2_FD_102336 | JGI IMG/M metagenome (GOLD analysis project Ga0137451, IMG submission 102336) | Soil microbial communities from meander-bound floodplain in the East River, Colorado, USA - East River MetaG ERMGT500_2 | ecosystem: Environmental > Terrestrial > Soil > Floodplain ... | reverse complement strand
CCCGCTGAACGGTGCGATTCGTAGTCATCTTAGGCTGTTCGCCATGTCCCAAGAGCTATCGCGGTCCCTCGCACACAGGCCGCACCCCGAACCGGTATGTCTACCAGCGCAGCGACTCCTGCCCACGATCCGCTGCAACCTCGCCGCCGTTGTCCTCGACGGTTCCCGCTAGCAGCGGCTTGGTGATGGTGGCAGGGCGCTACTCCTGCTAAGGACGCTGCCGACCGGGATCGAACCGGACCACCCGGCTTCCGCACGCACGTTGAGGTGTTGCCCGTCCTTGTCGGGCCACCACGGGGCCGAACGCATCGCTGCGTTACCGCAGCCGCCCCGCTTGTTCGCGCGTCCACCTGCTTACGGCACCTAGGGCTACTAGGTATCACCATCACCAAACCGCCAACCAACAGACGTGAAAAAGCCCCTAAAGTCTGCGGGCGGGCTGGTCGGAGCGTTCCTGCTGACTCCCCGGATTTCTCCGGTCCCGGCCCGCATACTTTAAGGGCCTCGACTACATCAGGAACGCTGCGACCAAGCAGCACTACACGCATCATCCTATCCCCGCTCGCCGGAAGGTGTCAAGGGGGTCATGCGAACAGCCCCTGCTGCTCATCGTAGACCTCGCGGGGCGCGTTTTTCCTCGCCCGGTCATAGTCGGAGAACGGCACCGAACGCCATACGAATCCGTTTGCCCACCGCGCCACATCGCGCAGCTTCTGCTCAGTCCAATCGAAACGAACGTGCGGGCGGCGATCCAGCGCGTTGAGTTTGATATACGGCTGTACGTGCGGCTCGCCGCCCCATTGGATCACTTCCCGGATGCGGCCCATGCACTCCGCGAACGGCTCGTTGCCGATCAGCACATACACGCGCTTGAACTTCGACCGAACGTCGCGCAGCATCATCATCGTCTGGTACACGTCGCGCGCCTCCTGCTCGTCGTCGTAGGCGAAGCGCCACGGGCCGCGATTGATGACGCGCCACCGTTGGTAGACGCCGTGCGTGAACGTGCGCGGCTCGAATCCGCTGTTCGCGTCAAGCAGTTGCACGCCCTCGCGTTGGTAGCGGGCGATGATGTGATCCTGATATTCAGCGGGCAGCGCCGACAGGTTGTTGTCGCACAGGATTGGGCGCACCGGGAAATCCGGCAGCAGCGTGAAGTCTCTCCCCTCCATTGCCGGGACGATGCAGAACCAGCAACCGACCGGACAGCCACGGCTGGCGATTGTGGCTTGCGGATTCTGGCGCGCGATCGCGTCGGGATACTCGCCGCCGCACTCGGCAACATCCTCAATTTCGTGCCGCATGGATTTTAGGAACAGCGCAGGACCGCCAGCGCGCACCTTGTAGCCGAGAGCACGATACCAGATCGCCTTGGCGTACGCCTTGTCGAGCAGCCATGTGAACGCGACGGAGATATAGGCGGTATCGCCATCCGTCCAATCCGCTAGACCGCCGACCCACCCGCTCACAGTCCCGCCCGCGCCGCCGCATCCCTGACCACGCCGCAGACCGACACGGGGCGGCGCAAGTCCTGCGTGATGTGCCACAGGTCGCACTCCACGTTGATGCACTCACCTTGCGCGATACCGGTGACGAATGACTTGCGCCACAATCCAGAGAGCCAGCAACCACATGCGGCGCAGCGCCCGTCGATCTTGCGGAGGTCGGAACCGGCGGTCATTTCACCCTCCGCATGGTTGCCTTCCGCTGATAGGGAGTCGGCAGCGGCGGCGCAGGCATCGTCGGGTTGCGCTTCTGGTACGCCCGGTTGTCCTCGACCGCTGCCGCGTGCGCCCGGTCCATTGCCTGATCGACCGCCAGTTCCCGGCGCAGCTTGTCGGCGCGGTAGGCCTGCTCGGCCAGTAGCGAATCGACCAGCTCGGCGTTCGGCTCCAGCGGGTCGGGCGGGGACAGCCAGGCGCGGATGCGGGCGAGCAGGGTCATGGTTACCTCGAATTGATAACACTGTGTACCGCTTGCTTGCTGACACCAAACGCCTTACCGATGCTAACAAGCGATTTGCCTGACCGGCGCAGTCTGCGCCATTCCTTGTGCAATACCTTCAAGTCTGCCGCTGGACGACCTTGCCGACGCGCGTGGGCATCGTGCATATTCTGGGCAATCGTGCAGATGTAAACATTATCCGGGCTGTAAGGCCCGAAGTCACCCTTACGCGCCATGCAATAACCGCCTTGGCCGCGATATTTCCACTTGCCCGATTCCTCCCAGACGTTCCACCATTGGTCAAACGTCATCAGCCATTCGACACCGCGCGTCTTGGCCCCGTGACGCTGCGCGACAAACTTTTGCTGCGGCGTGGCCTTGCGCGAGATGACCTTCATTGCGGCTTCCCCGGCGCGGTCTTGGCGTGGTGAATCGCGTTGCAAATTGCGAGTTTGTACTCGCCGGGGATGATGATGGAAACGTCGGTCTTACCCTGACGCTGCTTAAGGATGACGTTGCCGGTCGGCGTTGCCGCGACCGTGGTCAGCCACTTACCCTTGATGACGGTTTCCATGCGGAACACAATAAGCAACCCGCGTGCCATGCGTCAATCGTCTAGTGAGCAGTGTTGGCACACTTGTTGAAACTGACGCACAGCGGCACTTTGTGACGGCGCTCTGCGTCACCTTTACGGCATATTGACCCTATTTTGCCCCGGCGCGGCGCTGGCACGGTGGTTGCATATAGGTTGTCAGCAGAGCAGTCCAACCGAGGGAGAGACGAGATGACCGAGCAATGCCAACGTTGCAAACGTGACCTTCACCCTGACAAGATGGTGTGGCTGGAACTAGACCAGCGCGACCTTACCTATCACGACTTCAAGGACGTACCGTCGAACGTGTCGCAGGGTTGGTTCGCGTTCGGCCCCGACTGTGCTGCGCGTGAGCGCCGCAATGCTGCCAAGGTCCGCAAGCAGGCCGCGTAATGGGAAGCCACATCTACAACCAAGACCAACCCGAGGCGCTGCACGTTCGGATCGCTGACCGCGTGATCGTGCTCGTCTGCATTCTCGCCATCGCGGCGGTGGCGTTCGGCATTCTTTCCTAGGAGACTGACCATGAACACCCCCGACGACCTCTGCCCCGCCTGCAACGGCGACGGCCAGCGCAATACCTGCGGAGATGAATGCGCCCGGTGCAACGGTACGGGCCGCCTCATCGGGGCGCAATACCTGTCCCGCGAGGAACTGCTGGAGGTCATCTCCAGACAGGACGCCGAGTTGCGCGTGTACCGGCGCAGGGAGCGCGAGGAACGGGCGCGGGTGGCGCGGATACAGGCAAGGTGGGCGAGGGAGGCGGCATGAGCTTACGCGACGAATGGATTCATCGGCTCGCTGCGGTTCCGGCAGAAGTGCGGACCTCGGTTGCCATCGACCAACTGGTGCGGATCGCGGAAGAGCGTGCTGTGCTTCTCGTAGCCTGCCAAGACTTCGTCGCCAAGTGCGACCGTGGCGAGGCCAAGAGCAAGCGCAGTTACGCGCAAATGGTTGCCGCCATCAACAAGGCGACCGGAGCCGCGCCATGATCGCCGCATTCCGCGAACTCCTCGCCGCGACCCATTGCATCGGCGTCCGTCTGTGCGTCATCACCTGTGAGAGGCGGGTGCTGAAAGCCAAGTCCGACTTGGCTGATGCCCTGTCGGCTCTCGATAGATGCGAGAGCAATGCGCGGATCGCTGCGCACGTCGAGCAGCAGCAGGTTCCGCGCTCGCTCCGGCGCGTGACGCCAACCGAAGTCGCTGAGAGGTGCTAGCCATGAGCGATATGTTCGATTCCGACGAGTTCTGGTCCGACGACCGCGACGACAGCAACGCCGCGCTGGATCACCTCATGGACGAGCGGCGCGAGGACACGCTCATGGCCTTGTACCAGGCCGCGAGCAGGGGCACCGAGGAACGCTACCTGCGCGTGCTGTGTGCTGAGGTAGGTCTGTCCTACGATACCGACCTCGCCAATTACGTCCCGCCGATCCTGCGCCGCAAGCAGGAACCGGACGAGGCAACCCTGAGTTTGCCCTTTTGAGGAGATGACACCCGAACAACTGGCGTGGGTAGCCGACTTTGATCGAACCGAACATTTAAACGAACGAAAGGAAACTGACATGGGACTCACCGCAACATCATCCGGCAAGGACTTTGAACTCGCCCCGATGGGCGTCCACCCCTCGCGCTGCTATCGCGTGATCGACCTCGGCACCCAGACCACGCAATGGGAAGGGCAGACCAAGCGGTCGCACAAGGTTATGCTCACCTGGGAACTGCTCGGCGACGAGCGCATGGCCGATGGCCGGCCGTTCTCCATCTCCAAGCGGTTCACCATGTCCACCCATGAGAAGAGCGTCCTGCGCCCGTTCCTTGAGGCGTGGCGTGGACGGGCGTTCACCCCCGAGGAGATCGCCAAGTTCGACGTGACCGGCGTGCTGGGTGCGCCGTGCCTGCTCAACATCACCCACGACCAAGGGCGCGACGGGACCACCTACGCCAACGTCGCCGGCTGTATGCCGATGCCCAAGGGGATGCCGAAGCCGGAAGCGGTCAATCCGTCGGTCAAGTTCGATCTCGACAACCCGGACATGAAGCTGCTGGAGTCGTTCGGGCAGAAGTTGCAGGCGACGATCATGGGTGCCGAGGAGTGGCTGAAGAAGCAGCGCGGGGCAGAGCGTCAGCCCGGCGAAGATGAGCCGGACTTCTGACCATGAGCCACAAAACCTGTAGGCAATGCGGTACACCAAAGCCGCTGACAGAGTTTCACAAGAACGTCACTTGCTCTGACGGTCGAGCTTGTGATTGCAAGGAATGCCGGTGCGCGATACAGCGCCGGTATTCCAAGACCAGTTCGGGTCGAGAAGTTCAGCGCAAGGCTGACCAAATTCGCAACAAGCGATTCCCCGAGCGGCGCTCGGCTCGCACCAAACTGTTCTACGCGATCGCAGAAGGTCGCGTGCAGCGGCAACCGTGCTGGGTTTGTGGGGAGGAAGCGGAAGCGCACCATCCTGACTATGCCGCCCCTCTTGATGTCGTCTGGCTCTGCCTGAAGCATCATCAGGAAACGCATCGTTTGGCGAGGGCAGCATGAACGACGAAACCACCACGGTCCTCGCGCAAGAAGGGACTCATTTTTATACCAGAACAGGAGTCCCCGTTTATACCGTCCCCCGAGCCGACGGCAAGGGGGAGCGGGACGCCACGCTCAGGGACGCCCGCAAGCTCCAACTGGTGCCGGGGCAGACCGCGATCATCGGCTGCTCCATGAAATGGGCCTTGGTCGATTGGATGGTCGATCAAGGCATCATGGCCGCGCTCACCCTGCCGCCGCGCCCGACCGAGTCAGAGTCCGAGTTTCTGGCTCGCATCAAGGCCGACAGCAAGGCGCAGGCGAAGCAGGCGGCGTCCACTGGGACGGCGATCCACGCCGCGTTCGAGCGCGACGCCAAAGACGAGCCTTACGATCAGAAATGGATGGCGCACGTAGAAAAGATGGCAGAAGCCATCACCGCCGTCTGTGGGTGGCAGGATTGGCAGGCCGAGAAGTCCTACGCCCACCCTTCCGGCTACGGCTGCAAGCTCGACCTCATCTCGCCCTCGGTGCTGGTCGATCACAAGGGCAAGGACGGGCCGCTGGCGGGCCTCAAGACCTGGCCCGAGCACTGGATGCAGCTTGCCGCCGGCCGACGCGCTGCACGCATTCCTACGGCCCGCTGCTTCATCAATTACTTCCGGCGCGACCAACCCGAGGCGCTGTGCGTCGAGGTGAGCGAGGAGGAGTTGTCGCATGGGCTTGGGATGTTCGACGGACTGCTCGCCTATTGGAAGGCCAAGAATCGCTACGAGAGCGGGTGGACCGAATGAAGGGCGAGAGATTGTTCATCCTCCGCACCGACGCGATCCGCGCCGCGGCGACCGCGTTCGTGGGCGATCTGGCCCTGTCCGACCCACCGCTGGAGGTCGTCGTGCGTCGCCACCAGGACAAGCGCAGCCGCGACCAGAACGCGCTGTACTGGTCATGGCTGCACGTCATCGGGGACGACCTTGGTTATTCGGCAGAGGAGGTACATGAGGCGCTGAAGATGAAATTCCTGCCGATGAGGCCGGTAATGCTGGACAGGCTAGATCAGACCGTGGTCGTTACGTCCAGCACCGCCAAGCTGCCGGTCGCTGAGTTCGCAGCGTACATGGACAAGGTTTCTGCTTGGGCAGTCGGCCAAGGGATAAGGTTGCCGGGATGAGCGGATTGTTGCCATCACCGTATATCGAGGCGATCACGCGGGCAGAGAACGTGGAGCGCAAGTGTGACGCACTACTCGGCGCGTGCCGCAGCGCAATCATGGCGCTCGCTCACGCTTCAGAGTCCCATCCAGAATATGAGCGCGACTACGAGATGTTGAGCGACGCCATCACACAGGCAATCAATCCATGACCATCGCCATGTACTTCATCCTGAGCCAACGCGCACTGGACCGCTCCATCAACGCCCGCTGCGCCGCCGCACAGTCTGCCGGGCGCGCATTGGCTACTCACCACCGGATGGCGCACGCGCAGAGAATGAGGTGGCTCACAAGGGAACTGTTGCAGCCGTGGGATGCTAGGCCGAGGGAGGATTGACCATGAGATTCTGGAAGCGCAAGACGGTGGTGGCGAGGGCGGCGATGGTCGCCTGCAAGGAGTGCGGGGTGTACTTTGAGCCACGTTGCTACGGTTCGTTTCAGGAACTGTGTGCGCCGCATCGGGACAAGAAGCTCAGCATTGCCTACGACGAGGAACTATTCGTCCGGTACGCACTGAACAACATGGAAACCTTGCGCGAGGACGCGGTGAAGTGGAACAACGAATATAACCGGATGACATGGACGGCGTTTGGGGTAGATCGCTACCTGCGCGGATGGGAAAAGAAGTGACGCTTGACACGCCACCATGCCTAGCCGCAAAATGACCGTGCTGATTGGAGAGTCAGTGATAGTAGACGCCCCTCGCATGCACGGGCCTCGCCGGGTTCAAATCCGGCAGCGCCCCACGCCACCGACTCTCCAGTCTGGCCCGTGCAGCCGAGGGGCTTTTGCTTTCTGCGCGGACCTCTGCGTCGAGGCAAACGGCGGCGGGCAGGGCGAACCGTGGGAACAAGCCGCAAGCGTACAGCCGCCAAGCGGCGAGGCCGTCTCTGCGAGCGAGCCTCAGCACCTCACGGCAATGGCACGGGCCGTCAGGGACTACTCGCAGCGTCCAGCGTGGTCTGGCTCCCTCCGGTTCCTTGGCGGGCAGCGGGACAGGTTCAGGGCCGCTAGGCTCCTCACCATCCGGTAGCTATTCTCTGGAGGTTTCCATGCACGATCCGCTCTGGGCTTTCCGCTGGAAGTTCTGGACATTCGTCATCGTCATCACCTGGGCCGTACTGACGTTCGCCGGGGCCGCGTGATGACCGCGCTCGACGAACTGGACCGGCTCGCTGCGGCGGCGACGCACCCGTGGCAATTCGGACGCGACTTCTCGCGTTCAGCGGCCGTGACGCCGGGTGACGCCGCCTTCATCGCCGCCGCCAATCCCGCCGTCGTGCAGGCGCTGATCGCTGCGGTGCGGGCGGCGGATGCGGTGCGCCTTGGATTGCATCCCCGAACAGAACGAGAAGCCTATGACTTCGCACGAGCCGCACTCGGCGCGGCCCTCAAGGGAGATGGCAAATGACCGCGCCGACGAAGGAAGAGTTGGATAGGTTGGTCCGGCTATGCCATTTAGAGGCACCGGGCAAGGTCAAGGGATTGGACGAGGTTCTACTCGGTTGTGCCGACGCCATCACCGCCCTGCGCCAGAGGATCGCGCAACTGGAGAGCGTGCCGACGAGCGAGGAGGCAAGCGCGGCGGCGTCACGATTGGACGATCTTGGATCGCACCTGTCTCCTCACCAGAACGCAGCATGGGCTTACGGCGGCGCTTCGCTGCTCCGCGCCCTCTCGCGTCAGGTCGAGGCGAAGGATGAGCAACTTGATGTGCTTGCTCGCGGGAACACGTTTCTGAAGCAGGACGCGCAGGATCAATGGGCGCGAGCCACCAACGCCGAGGCCGCGCTGGCTGAGGCGAACCGTCGCAACGCGCCGCGAGAGCCGTTTGCGTGGTACTGGAAGGAAGGACATATGTCGCCAGATACGCCAAACGGTCCCGCCGAATATGACGAGTTCGATGAGTTCTTGCTAGCAGAGGAATGCGAGAACAAGGAACTACCGGCGCACGCGATCCCACTCTACGCCGCCCCTCCCCACTCCGACGATGCGCGGGATGCGGCGCGGTTGGATGCGTTGCAGGCAATCGACCGGATGGACGCCGAGGTTTCCCGCTTCGGGAAGTTGCGCGGCTACGATAAGTCCGAAGCTACGGATGCCTACCGAGTTGCGCTGATGAACATGCGCGGTGCGATCATGCATGAACGCGACAATCTGACCCGCAAATGGGGCCTACCAATCGACGCGCACAAAGACGCCGCGATGGGCGGGCGGTGACTAGCCGCCCGGTGCTCTACGAACCCACGCTGAAGAAGAAGTCGGCCCGCTTCCCCGGCTGCGGCGTGTTGGTCGTCACCGTCACCGTGTACTCGCGCCCCCCCTCCAGCGGGATGTTGTAGCCCCGTGCCGGCGGTGCCTTGGTGTACATCCGCCAGTCGTAGTACGCCGCCTGATGATCGAGCACCACCTTGCCGCCCTCGTCGGTCAGGATCGCCCGGCGCTGGATCGCCATGCCGGGAGGCGTGTGCGTGATCCCGAGGCGCAGGCGCGGGTCATCGGGCGGGGCGGTGAACTTGGCGATCACCGTATCGGCTTGGTCAAGGTTGCGGATGAAGATGCGCGGCTCTTCGCCGCCGAAATCGGTAAGGAAATCAATCGAGACGTAACGGATAGCCACGGGAACTCCTTCTACACTTTTGGGCCGGGAGGCGCTCCCGGTAGCGCGTCGAGCGCGGCGTTAATCGCCTGCCACGCCGACAGATAGGGACCGATCAGTTCGGTGCGAAAGCGGGCAATCACCGCATCGGTGTCGGCTATCGCTTGCAGCAGTTGCGCCGCAGCAGCGCGGACGGCGGGTTCGTTCATTTCGAGGTCGTCGTCGCCGTCGAGGTAGTCGGCGTGGTGGTCGTCGTGCTGCTGCTGCGCTGGGCGGTCGTGCCGAACCATACCGCAGTCACACCGCCGAAGATGAAGCCCACAATGAGGTTCACAAGACCGCTGCGCGTGGACTGATCGAAGCCCACCATCGTGTACCACGACGCACCGGCCACCACCAACCCGTCGTTGCCGATCCCGGCGTTGCTGAAGAACAGAACGGCAGCGGTAATCATGTACATCATCGGGAAGAATCCGACGCTGATCCATAACAGCGGGTTGTACCAGAACGGTCGCTCAGCGGTCTGCATCACAATCGCCCGCTCAACCGCCGCCGCGACCCCGGCCCCAATCTCCAGCACCTCCAGAATGTCCGGATGGGTGACGACCGCTTGCGTCACCGTGGCGACCACTTCGGGACTGGCCTGCATCTTCTCCACGGCGTCCTGAATGTTCGCCGCCCCCGCCGCCTTGGTGATCGTGTCGATCGCCACTTGAGCCAGCCCCAGGTTGCGCTGGCTGACCTCGGTCGGCTTCAGGATGTTGGCGATCTGCGGGATGAGCTGGGCGAGGATCGGCCCGAAGGCGCTCAACAGGGCTAGGATGGGCATACGCGCCTCCTTGGGCGGTTGTGGCTGTGCAGGGGTAGGCTGAGGCGTAACGGGCCGTGGCGGGGCGGGAATGGGCGTTTCCGGGGCTTCCTGCATTCCCGGCTTGCCGCCGTACTCGGTGAAGATGGCGAGCGCCCGCTGGAAGGGCATGGTGTCGAGCGCCACCCACTCCTGCCGCAGCAGGGCGCAGGCTTTGACCAGATTGCCGGCGAGGACATCGTTGATCGCCCCACGCCCGGCGATGAGGTAGACCGCGCCGAGGTCTTGGCTCTCCGGGGAGAAGTCGGGGAGATTGAGCGCCGCCGCAACCCGCTTCCACGTTGACGGCAGGAACTGGTAGGCCCCCGCTGCCTTGCCGCCCTGCGTGGTCGGGGTGCCATCCGGCCACGGGTGCGCCCACGGCGGCGCTGCGAAGTGACCGCCCCCGTTGACGATGGTGTAGGCGTCGTCGTTCTGGTTCGACTCCCCCGACCGGATGACGCGCAGGAACGCCCGACAGTTGGCGTAATTCAGCCATGCGCGGCATTGTTCGAGGGTCGCGCTCATTTCTTGACCTTGGGCGTCAGGTACGAGTGCGTCTGACACTTCGGGCAGCGCACCGGATGCTCGACCCTCGGTAGCCACCGATAGCCACACTTCGCGCAGGTCAGACGGCGCAGCATCCGCGCATCCTATTCCGCATCATGTTGTAAGGCAAGTGGGATATGCGACCAATCCTTGCCGGACTTGATTCTAGAAATCGTTACCTGAGAAACGCCAAATCGTTTGGCGATTACGCCCTGCCTGTCATTGCTAAGCCGAATGGCGACGACATCGTCTGGAGAAAGCTTAGAACAACCCTGACGCTCTCCCCTTATAACCGCTCGTCTGCCTCGACCCTTGGAATCCATGTCCCTGACGTTGTCGAGTTGGCTCCCAAGAAATAGGTGCTCTGGGTTAACGCACACAGATACGTCGCATCGATGGAGAACGTTCATGCCCTCCGGGATTGGCCCGCGATGCAATTCCCACGAAACACGATGGGCACGACCCATTCCCCAGTCATTTGGGCCTCGTCTTACTCCTATACTCCCGTACATTGGGGAGCCTCTTGATCCCATAAGAGTGGCCGTCCACAACCAACATCCGGCGATAGGGATACGCTCAACCTTCGATTCAAAGCGAGCGTGTAGGGTAGAATCTGCGGTAGTCATGCGACCTCCAGCGGTCAATTGGCGAGGGCTAGGCTGGCGCTGAAACGCCTGTCCTAGCCCGACAATATTAACACGCACGGCTGGGGGACGGTAGGGTGCCTCGACCCTGACCTTACCCGACCGCTCCGGGAGATTGGAGACGGCCCAGTACGCGCTGGACGCCGCTAGTCATTGCCAACGTGCCCCCAAAGAAGCGGCTTGGTAGGGCGTCAGGGTGTGACCCTGATAGGCAAACGCGCCGGGAATTGAACCCGATCCGGCTAACCAAGTGGATTGCCACCACTGCCGGCCATGAAATCCGCGCTCCGTGGTCATCCACGGTTCGCCCTACCAAGCCGCCTTTCCGTTTCACGATCTGGCTCTCGCGGTCCCTAGCGGACAGGTCCGCAACGGCAGCGGTGACGGCTCGGCCCGCTCCGGTTCTACCCTGTTCGCCCGCGCAGTCGTGGTCAGCCCCGGTCGCGCACCCGCTGAATGCTAGCGGCTTGATTCTGTTCCTGCACGGTCGCAGCCCGCATCCCCTGTGGGGGAACTTCCGCTTTACCCGCCCGTAGACGGAGCGTTCCGCAGAAACAGAGTCAAACCGCCGGACGACAAAAAGCCCATCAAGCGGGCGGGCTGGACAACGCCGTACGGCACGGCGGCAAGGTTGGTGCATACGCATCTTCCCTGCTCCCGACCCCTTGATGGGCCTCTACCTCCGTACGCTGTTGTCCAGACAGCGCCGCAACAATACCGCCGCTCGGGGCGGCGTGTCAACTACCGCCAGCGGATCAGCGGCGTACCAGACAGGCCGAGGACGAGGTTGATGAGGAACAGCACCGCGAACACGGCCACGATCACCCGCGCCACCTTGTCAAACGGAGCCGGTAAACCGATGTAGCCAATCAACCACCAAACGAGGTAGCAGATCAGCCCGACCACGATCAGTTGCACCAGCAGATGCACCAGCAGCGTTCCGTCCATGTTTCCTCCTCGCGGCCCGGTGGCCGAAGGCTACAGGGTAGGGATAGCCAATAGCGGCGTCGGTGCGCTAGCGAACATCACTTCCCGACCGCGCCGCGCAGCGCCGCCAGCTCGCCCTCAAGCGTCGCCACCCGGTCGGTCAGCCGCTCGGCCTTCCTCTCGGCCCGGATCGCCAGTTCCTCGGCCTCACGCCGCGCCGACTGCTCGCGAGAAAAAGCCAGCGATAGGCTCCCCAAGGCTTCCGACAACCGCCGCACCTCCTCCTGCAAGTTGTGCATGGCGTTGGCGTAGCCGGTGTCAATCTGCTTCTCGCGCCGGTCGCCGCGCAGATCGCCCGATACCCTGCGCCACGCGTTGTAAGCAATCGCCATCGTACCCATGAGAGCACCTAGTCCTGTGGCGATCCAGCCGCCATGCTGTTCAACTTCCGGGGGCAGTGGCATGGTGCGGGCCGGTCACTGCGGCGCACCACGCGACCGCGCAGAGGGTGGAAACGGTTGCCAATGCGGTCGGCTGCGCCGGGGCAACGAAGATCACCGCCCACATCACCCCCGACCACGCCATCAGCAGCAGGATGTAGCCGACCATCGACGCACGCGGCAGCGACCAGTAGAGGCCGACGACGTTGAACGCGACCACCGCCAGCACGCTCCCGGCGGCGACGTTCTCCTCGACAAAGCGTGTAAACGCCCCGTAGGAGGTATGGGCCACCGCGTTGTCGTGGGTGATGACGTAGAGCGCCCAGATCGCGCTCGCCCAGTTGACGGCGACCTTGCTCCAGAACGACAGCGACGTGTGCCGGGCGCGGGTCATCTGTCCCGCTCGGCGTTGGATTGCTCCATCCCGTAGATAGCACCACGCGATAGGTATTTCTTGACGTAGCCACGGTCGATCAGGCGGTCAACAAGGTTCTGACCATTCGGTAGCGAAACATTGCCGAATATCTTCTTAGCCGTGGAGAGGCCGAGCGGTTGGGTGGTCGGCGTTGCTGCAAGCTCAAGAATGGCTTTGGCGGTATCCGGGTCGTAGAGCGCCTTCAATTTCGCGTTCTCGACTGCGGCTTGGGCTTTGGCGTTGGCGAAACGCGATAGGCCGAGCATGGTGAAATAGGTTCCCCCTGCCTGCCCTGATCCTACGGCTCTTCCGGCACTGATCCAACTCGCCGCCGACTGTCCGGTAAAGCCCTTGATCGGAGACTCTGACAACAACTCACCGGAGCGCATATTGCGCGGCGCGGTCATTGCCTCGCGGGCGGTGAATCCGGCAATGGCGTTCAGCACCTCCCAGTGCCGCTTGCCTTCCTCCTTTCCAAACGCCGCCTCGAACAGACGCTCCATGCTCGCCTTGACGGCAGGGCTGTTGCTGCCCGCATTGAGCATGGTGGTGATGGCTTCTGGATCGTAGTGACCATCCTTCATCGGATTGGCCTGAATCCAGACCTCCTTCACCATCTTGCGGGCCGCATCGCCTTTGTTGGACGGCATCGCCTTTAGTAGAGCTTCCATCTTCAGCGGGTCTGCCAGGACACGTTGGTACATGATCTTTGCTTGCAGATGCCCGATCTCCGTGCCGATTACGCCGCCGGTGATATCATTGAACCTGTCCAGTTCGCGCTTTGTCTCGGACTGCAACTCCATGGTCTTGGCGGCGGCGGCATCCATCTTCTGCGCCGTCTGCGGAAATCGTTCCAGCGCAGGGGAGTACTGGTTCTGGAACTCGCTCCAGTTTTTTTCCACTTGAGCGGGCGTTTTTGCACCGAGCAGAACATCGTTGCGAAATCGGCTTTGCAGCGTCGTGTTGAGCAACGCATTGGCGTTGGCGTCGTTGCCATAGATGCGAACAAAGTCCTCCATCCCGGTCTGCCTGTCAGCAAGGAACTTCGCCATCACATCTTCGGACATGACCGCCTCACGCCCCTCCATGACGCCGCCACGCTCCTTGCCCAATGCCTTGCCCATGCCCTCAAGGAACCTCGGTGCGACCTCGGCTCCCCAATAGGCGCGAGCGTCGTCAAAGAGCGCCTTGGTGGCGTCCGAGAGTTTCGACTTGCCGATCTCGTCCAACACCGTCTGCTGCAACTCCCGCGCCCGATTATATTTACCGTACTGCTCTGCCTTGAGCGCATTGCCTGCGGCGTTGCCAAGCGCCCTGACCAGATCATTAGCCTCGCGAAGCGACAACGGCTTTGCCTTCTCGGTCGCCGCCTTGGCGGCGCGTTCAGCGGCCAGTTCCGGCGGCAGGAACAACTCGATGGCCGGTGGCGCATCCTTCCGCATAGCCCCCACTAGGTCGGAGATGACCGGCGAGAGCGTTTCCCGAGGGTCGATCTTGACGTAGAACTCTTTGAGGATGTCCTTGGACTCCTTTAGCGTTTCGTCAAGTTTGATCTTTCCGCCTTCGGCATCAGCAGAATTGAATGACTGCTCGTACTTGCCGCTGCCGGTTCCGAAATATTCTTTTGCCCTCGCGTCACGAATATCCCTCGCTTTCTCGCCGATCTGGAAAAGGTTGCCCTGGCTGAGATTAGGGAACTGCGCCTGCACGGCACCTTGCTCTGCCGAGAGCGCATTGATCTTCGATTGCGTGAGCTGTCTAAACGCCTCACCCGCCGCCTGCGCTCCCTCTTCGGTAGCTGGTATTTTCCCGCCAGCGAGATTTGTGTAGGCGCGGCGGATCGCCTCCCGGCGTGCATCGACGTTGCCCTTGATGTCGATACCCTCGGAGAACGTCTTCGGCACACGCTCCCGCGATAGAAGCGCGATTTCAGGAACTGCGGTGTATTCACCCAAGCCCCACGGTTTGACCATCCGCGTCACCCCGTCATCACCCTTCATCGGGACTTCCATCTCCATCTTCGCAATCTCGGCATCCTTGCCGAACTGCTTGACGTTGGCAGTAGCGTGGATGTCACGGCGAATGGCCGAGGCCAACTCTGCGTTGGTATAGTCCTCGATGATGCTGCGGGTGGTCGAGCGCAAGCCACCCATCTCGTCGGCAAATATTTCCCACAGGGCACGGTTGTCGCCAGCCTTCTTCGCCTCGCGTGCCGACTTATAGGCAGGAATGACGTTCTTTACGACCTCGTAGGGACGCTTCACCAGTTCGGAGAGTCCCGCCGTTTGCGTTATCTTTGCCTGCGCCCCGAGCATCCCGCCAGCCACCGATCCAACCGTCTCACCGTACTTGCGAAACGTGTCTGATCCGGGGTTGTCGAAGTAACTCATAATGCCGCCGTAAATCTTCCCCCCGTACTCCGCACCCTCACCCATGCCGAAGCCGGAGATTGCGTTGCGGGCAAGAAGCGATTTCACCGTCTGCGCGGTCGCCTGGACGCCCGCATTGGCAGGTCCGAGGATAGGCATGGTTGCCATCGCGCCGATTCCCTCTATGCCGGGATTCAGCACCTTGCCGACAACCGTTTCCGGTTCCTTCGCTGCCTTGCGAACGCCTGCCGGCAATTCCTCGGTGAACGGCATCAGCAGTGGACGGAAGGCACGCTCCACCGCGCTGCCTGTTTCTGGTAGCGGCGGGATCATGCCCAATTGCTCGGCTCGTTGGGCCGAACCAATAGCCATCCCCTTGATGAAATCTGCTCCTGAAGTGACGCCAACCGCGAGTGCAGAGCCGGTTTCCTTGAGCGCCTTCATTGCCGAATCAGTCATCGACCATCCAGACTCGGCCTTGGGCAGCGGATTAGGCTTCCCCGCTGCATTAACCGGCGCAGCAGGAGTCTCGTCCTTCAGTTGATCCTGAATCTGGTTGAATACGTCAGCGGAAACGCCCATCACTCATCCTCGCCACCACCGCCGGTAGGCGGCATCAGAAAGCGATTTGCTCGGCCCGCAGGTGCGGTTGGCAGCGGATAAATGTCGTTTGCCGTTACCTTTGCTCCGCGCTGCGGGATGGCCACCGCTTCGGCCCCATCGGGCAACTTGACTCGCTTGGCTCGACCAGATGCAATCGCCGCTTCCAGATCGCCGCGCCGGGTGATCCATGTCGCCATGCCGCCGCGCTGATTGGTGTTTTGCAGGATGTTGAGTTCCTGCCGCACCATGTCGGCGTTGCGGTCTGCGGCGAGAGTTTTTACCTCCTGCGTCAGTTGCAGCATGGTGTTCTTGTCGAGCAGCGAATCACCTCGCCCAATGCTTTCCGCCCACTTGCTCATCTTTTGCATGATGCCATTCATGCGGGAGATTTCGCTTTCCTGGTATTTGCCGCTGGCGTGGGCGCGATAGTTGTTGACCAATTGCTTGTACTGATCGACCAGCGTGCGCGCCTCGACCGGATTGACGGCGTTGAAGCCCTGCTTCGGGTCGGTCAATTTCGCTTCGATACGCTCGGCAACCTGCGCCGTTTTTTGGTAATCCTCTATCTTGTAATCCTTGGCTATCTGGTTGATTCGATCTTGATCCTTGTCCGAAACGATGCGCTCATTTTTCATGCCGGTCATCGTGTAGAACTGATCGCGGCCAGATTGCTTGTCCCGAAGGCGAGCGGCGTTGCGTGCGTCGGCATGGGCAATGGCGTCACGCGAAGTGGCAACGACTTGATCGCCGTGCAGTTCTGTGGCCCGATTGTGCGCCGCCTGCTCGGTTGCCTTGCGCTCGTTCAGGTCATAGGTCTGCGCCGCGTTCTTGATGGATGACTGTTCGTGCATCGAGGTGAACTGCCCACGGTACTGATCGAACACCCGCTTGTTGGCGTCGTTCCACAGCACTTGCCCATCGGTCGAATTGACCTCCAACCGCTTGTAGATGTCCGTCGCCGCCGGGGGGCCAAAGGTGTCGGCAATGTGCCGAAGGGCGGCGTCCGCTCCTTGTGGCGAGTCAATGTTGGCAAGAATCTGCGCGCCTTCCTTGAAGTTCTCGGCCTTGATCTTTGACACCGCCGCGCTCGCCTCGCGCAGTTGCGTGTTCACGCTGTCGAGCGCGGTGATCCACTTCCCGGCATCCTTCTGGTTGAACTGCTTGGCCAGTTGCAGGTTGTTGGCGATGTACGCCTTGTCCTTCTGCAACTGCCGCATCATCAGCGTGTTCGGGTCCGTCTCGATGTCGCGGGTCGCGGCGATGGAGGGCGGCCCCTTCTCCTCCGCGCTTGTCACGCCGGGGATGCCCGCGCTGCCGCCAATGGGTAGCGCAGCACCGGCCAACATCGCCTTGCGATAGTCGGCGTTGTCCTGCAACTCCTGCTTGCCGGCGAGAACCGCGAGCAGGCGCTGCTGCGTCTGCGCCTTCGACTCCTCTATCTGCTGCTCGCGCAGCCCGGTCTGGGCGATGATGTCCGCTACCTGCGCCCACCCCGTCGCATCGTTTCGCACTGCATCAGAGATGCTTGGCATGATCGTCTCTTACCCCAAATTGCCAACGAACGAGTCCCAATCGAAATTGAAGTCGCTGCCGCCATCGCCGCCGAAGATGGCATCCCAGTTGATGGCACTGTCGCCATAGGGATCATCAAGATTGCCGAGGCCGGAGCCGTCGTTGGGATTGAAATTGATGTTATCGCCACCGGGGTCGCCGTAACTCGTCCCATCGCCCGGGTTCGGATTCAGATTGATGCCGCCCGGCACGTTGCTTATTGCGCCATTTCCGCCACCGCTGCCCCTCAGAATCGCCGTCAGGAGTGAGCCGAGAATGCCGCCACTATTCCCACTTCCCGCACCACCGAGTATCCCCGACAAGAGGCTGTTGAGGCCGGTGCCGATGCTGTTGTTGCGGTTCTCGCCGCCACGGGCAAGGAGCGCCCCTGCCGTTCCCGGTGAGCCGCTGGTCGCCCCGGCGGCGGTCAGTAGTTGGTTGATGCGCGTATCGTAGTTCTGCGCCGCGTAGCCCTCGGTGAACTTGGCCAGTTCCGGGTAGATCGCTCCCGCTCGCGTCCCGCCGTAGATGGCGTTGCCCGCGCCCTTGATCGCATCCTGCCCCTGACTCAACGCGAACTGGTAACCGGGGTCAGCGGTGAATGAGCCGGGATTGGTCAGCGAATCGCGCAGTTGCGTCTGGTAGCCCGCTCGCTCCCCAGCGAACGGATCGGCAAGTTTGGCCGCGTCCTTGGCCACTCCCATATCCGTCGTGCCGCCGCTGCCGAAGGCGTTATAGAGCGACGCGCCGCCGCCGAGCGCCTGCGCGATTAGCGTACCGAGATTCATGTCTGCCATGTTGCCTCCAGCTCCTGTGCCGCCATTGCCGCCGAGATTGATCCCGCTACTGCTGCCCGAACTCCCGGTCGGAGTGGCCATACCGCCCAGCGTCCCGCCGATAGTACTCCCGAAGGGGATGCCGCTGACAGTTCCGAGAATGCTCCCGAGGATGTTGCCGGTGTTCCGGTTGCCATTCGCCACGCCATAGGCGGTCTTGGCCAACTGGAATAGTTGGGTGTTCGACAACCCCAAGCTGCTACCGCCGACTGCTGAAGCGAATGGGGTTGCTGCTGACCCGCCACTCGCTGCGGCATAGGCTCCCGCTGCGTCAAGCGCCCCGGTTCCTGCCCCTCCCGCCACTGCACCCTCGCCCAGCGCGGCCCCTCCAGCCGCCCCGAGACTGCCGCCGGCCGCAGCGGTGAGAGCCAACCCCCCGCCGAAGAACGCAGCCGGCAGGAACGGGGCGATCTTCCAGAACGTCTCGTCAAGCGTGTTGGGTTTGTCCCAGTACTTGTAGTCGCCGTAGACATCGTCGTGGTACGTCTTGTCCGTGGGCTTCCACCCATAGGTATCGGACAGATGAGTGTCCAAGAACTTCTTGTTCTGACTCTCCCACTGCCCGCCGTTCTGCCCTTGGGGAACCGACGACTTCGGGATGTTGAGCGGCTGACCGTCCTGCGTGATCCACCCTTTCTGCACCGCCGCGTCCCACTCTGCTTGCGGGACGTGCTGCCGCAGATAATTCATCTGGTAATCACGCACGCCGGGGTCGTCAGACCCACTCGGTCCGTTCATGCCCTGAAGTGCGAGCAGCCAGGTGTTGTCCACTACTGTCCCTGCTCGAACTGTTGTTCCAACGCTTCCAGACGCATCGGCACCGAGTCGGTCTGCACATACACATACGCCCGACGCCGCGTCTTGCCGTTGCGGTACAGAATCGGGCGTTGCGTGCTCATGTTGACCGTGCGTGCCGTAACGAACGTGGTGTAATCGTCATCGGTCCAGGAGATGGACGGAGTGCTGGCCTGATGGTCGCCAATCACCGTCAGCGGACCCATGAACTTGCTTACATTGTTGCCGAAGTCTATCAACCCGGTGAGCAACGTCACCGTGAACGGCGTGCCGTCGTCGTCGTTGTAGGAGCCGTCGAAACGGTAAATGTCGCCGTTGGTCTGGTCGAGCAGGAAGTAGCCCTGCTGATTTCCGTTCGAGCAGGCAGCAGCAAAGGCGAATGGACCAGTACCAGCGGTGTTGCTCCACTCGTACCACTGCTTGGTCGAGAAATCGTAAGCGAGCGAGTTGCCGGTCGCCCCGTACAGGACGTACCAGAGATGCCCGTAACTGTACGCCGCGAACGCCGCCACTTCATCGTAGTCGCCGCCGTTCAACAGCTTGTCGATCCCCGGCGTGCTGATCACTTGCGGCGTCAGGCCGTTGAAGATCATCACCTGACGGTTGAACTCCAGCGTCCTGCTCACCCACGCGATGGTCGGGCCGATGTTCACCACACTCGCCGCCGAGGCGCAGCCGACGCGCATATTGGCGTTCAGGTACGGTTTCAGCGGTGAGCCGTTGATCACGCCCGCATCGTAGAAGAATTGCAGCGTGTAGGTGCCGAACGCCACGACGTAATTGAGGTACTTGCACAACGCCACACCGGGATCGGCCTCGTAGTCGGCACCGAGGACGTTAAGCAACGGCCAACTGTACGGGTCGGAGAGGGCGCAGTTGCGAATCAGACCGGTCGGGTCCATGACGTAGGCGTAGCCGCCGAGCGTCACCAATCCCGGCACCGTATAGGTCGGATAGCGGTCGTCGGCCACCTTGGTCACATGACCGCTCTGGATCACCCACAGATCGCGCTGGTTCTTCAGCAGCAACTGGTCGTTGTTGTTGAACGGCGCGAACTGCATCGGCTGATTAGCGGTGGTCGCCGCCAGCGTCGTGCCGGTGTTGCCGGTGACGATGGTGACGTTGAGCGTAGCGTAGTACTGCACCGCAGATGGCGCTGCTGTATTGTCGTTACCGCCAACCCACCATATCGTGGTGTAGTCGAAGGTGCTAACCCCT
>Ga0137451_1000160_pt1 | contig 20148 bp, 24 predicted proteins | sample EasRivERMGT500_2_FD_102336 | JGI IMG/M metagenome (GOLD analysis project Ga0137451, IMG submission 102336) | Soil microbial communities from meander-bound floodplain in the East River, Colorado, USA - East River MetaG ERMGT500_2 | ecosystem: Environmental > Terrestrial > Soil > Floodplain ... | reverse complement strand
GCGGCCGAAGATCATGGCGATCGCCATCCACCCCTACATCACCGGGCAACCCTTCCGCATCAAGTACCTCGAGCGCGTGTACGAACACATCGCCAAGGCGAAAGGCGTCGTGCACTGGAACGGCGAGCAGATCCTCGAGTGGTACCTCAAGGCGAGGAAGGAAACGAAGTAGGGCAGGCAGGTGTTTCGCGCGAGCGACCCGCGCAACGCGCTTGCTGTCATCGACCTACGACGATCAGGACACCGGCTGCGATGGCGAGGATCGCCATCACCGTGCCCAGTCCCGAGAAGCTGAGATTGAGCACCGGTATCAGTCCGGTCATGACGAGCCAGAGGGCCAACAACAGCATTCCGATATTTCTTGTCAATTTCATTGGCAGACTCCTTTGAGCAACCTACGTGACGAAGCGGTGGAAAAGCCCAGCTTCAAGAATCGCCCGGTTTTCCGGGGTCGATTATCCACCCTGTGGGTGCCGCTTAACGGCGCAAACGGCGAGCTCGGCGGGGCAGCATCGAACCACGCAGTGACCGCTCGAAGCGCGCTTGACGGGTCGCCCCACCCTCGACCCCTTATGAAGCGATGTACGCTCGCAACGCCTGCGCCTCCTGCGCGGTTTCGTTGAGCTTCACCTTCACCAGGTCGCCGATCGATACCAGCCCGAGCAGCTTGCCATCCTCGACCACCGGCAGGTGGCGGAAGCGGCGCTCGGTCATCAGCCCCAGTGCTTCGTCAACCGACATCGATGGCAGTCCGACAACGACGCTGCATGTCATCCGCGCTTCGACCGTCAGCGTGTCGAAGTCGCGGTCGCCGTCGGCATACAGGCGCACCACGTCGCGCTCGGTGAAGATGCCGACCGGGCATCCCTCGGCGTCGGGCACCATCACCGCGCCGACCTTCTCGGCGTGCATGGTGCGGATCGCGTCGGCGACGCTCGACTTGGCCGACACCGTCACTACGCGGTGGCTCTTGGCCACCAGCACGTCTTTCAGCTTCATTGGCACCTCCTTGTTTGCTGCACTTTGGCAATTCTACGGCTCGGCCCGGTAAGTCCGCTTGCCATTTTCGCGCCGCGCTCCAGCAGCAGCGCGCGCAGCACCGAGCGGTGACAACGTGATTCGTCGGGGCAGTAGCAGCCGACGGAGAAGTCAGTCCGATGGGAGAGAGCGGCGAGGAGATCGAGCGTTGCCCTGCTCTCCGGGGCGGCCATCTCGGCGCGGTATTTCCTCATGAAGCGGGCCCAATCGCGCTCGTTTTTCGCGCGCTGCGCAAGTTTGACCGTTTCGGCGCTGGGTGCGAGAGTCGGTAACCAGACGTCGTAGAAGTTCTTCGACGAATACTCGCTCTTTGCGACGCCGCGAGGAGGACGCCTCACCGTACCGACGCGAAGGCCCTCACCCGGGAATCTCTCGGCGCCGAGACGGACGATTCGAACGGTCATTGCGGAGACGTCTTCACCGCATAAGGTCAAATCAAATATTTCTTTCCGACTGCCGACGGGACAAGTTCGTCGCCAAACTCTCGCGCCATCTGGCTGACTGCTCTCCAGCCGGTGCAATGGCCCGGCGCCAGCAGTTTCAAACCGAATTTCTTGAGATCGGCCACGGTTTCCGGGATGACTCTTTCGTTGATTCCGGAGAGATGCAGGCCGCCCATCGCGCCGTACAGCGGAACGGAGGGGAACACCGCCCGAGCATGCGTCAAGACGTTGATCAACCCTGCGTGAGAACAGGCGGAAAACACGAATTGCCCTTTGTTCTTGACGTGTACCGAAACGAATCGCTCGTCCATGATGAGAGGGTCCGGTTCCCACGAGTTGCCGTCCGCGCTGCGTGTGAGGTGATTGGGCACGCCGGCCTCGTAGCTCGTCACACGGGGAATCTCGCCGCTTACGAAAAAGGCGCCATCGGCAACGCTCTGCGGCTCGCGACTGCTGATAACATTGGCGCCGGCCTTTGACAGCCGCTCCGGGTCCGGGACCCGTTCGTTGACATACAACTGGCCGTCGGGTCGCTTCGTGGCGCGTTGTCGGAACATGCCGGGGTGCACATAGCAACTGAAACTCCTGCCGCCGCGGTTTTTGGCGATCGACTCGACCGCGGCAAGCAGGCCCCCGGCATGGTCCCAATGCCCGTGCGACAGCACGACGGCCTCGATGCTGGCGAAGTCAACCCCGAGGATTTCCGTATTTCGCTCGAATGTGGCGGCCGCAGGGCCTGCATCGAACAGCAATGTGCGCTTTTTACCGCCGATCTGCGCCGTTATCAGCAGCGACAGGCCGTGATGCGCGCAGCAAATGTTTTGCCCCGACAAGAGGCGCAGCTTTCCTCCTGTGAACAACACCGACCACTCCGGCAGCACGTCGCGAGGATTGGAGGAAAGGCTATCGGTGGTGTTGTCAACGAGCACCAGGACTTCAAGACCATCGACCTGCGCTATATCGAGCATGTTCGTTCACCTTGGGTTGACAGCAAACGAGATGACGTCCGGCGAACCCTCGGCCGCGACGACAATCGTTCTCTCGATGCGCCCGCCATGCGGTTTAACGTTCCGCATCCGCCGATTTGCGGCGCGTCGGCGCTTTTCCCGCGCGTCGCTTTCGGCCACGCGATTGGAGCGAAGCGACGATGAAACCGCTAGCTTCGCTTGCGCTGGTGCAAGGCGCGGTCAGTCGCCAAATCCGCATGCTACGAGGAGCGCTCGACGCACTTCCGTCCCTCGCGCTTCCGGTAGGCTGGATAGAACTGAACCCATGCGGCTACGCTGCGCCAGCGACACGTGATCGAAATTCAGCGCGCACGTCCTGGGCATACCGTCATCCGAAGTCAGAATTACCTCGGTTGTCAGGCCTCGAATCGTTCGCGTTGCCGGTACAACGATGATCCCTCCCAGCCATCTGCCTCCCACTCAAGCGGTTCCTCGTCGGTTGAAAATTCATCGCGACCGGGAGGAACTGCAGCGTACGCCATTGCAGCGTTCACGCCCGGCGAGGCTGCGATCAGCCGAAGCAGCCGAACCCGCTCTCGCGGCGCGAGCCCGGCGACAAGAGGAAGAATGTCCTCGGCAGTCATTGGCTTGGCCATCGGCCGATTCTACCAAACGCCCGCGCTAACAGGGCGTCGAGAGGCGAAGCCGCGAGGGTATCCGCAAGCGACGCTTGGCAAGTTTGAGAACGCGGCCTAAAACGTAGAGTCCACCGGCGTGCGCGCGGTTTTATGGCGCACGTCCGTGCGGGGCGCCGGGTTAGTGCTCAACTGTGTGCCGCGAGCTCTTCGCGCACGATCTTGCGCACGAGCTCCTGAGTTACAGGAGGATCCACCAAACCAAGGTGGGTTCGGAGCGCGTCGTTGATAAGGGTTTGATAACCCTTTCCAGACTTTTCGGACTCGGTCTTGAAGCGCTTGAGAGTCGCGTCATCGATGTAAATGGTAATACGTGTTTTCCCGGTGGTAGGAATCACCGCACCACGCTTGCCTTTGGAGAAGTCATATACTTTTTTCATAGTTCCTTCGCTCTTTGGGGTCAGCCTTCCGCACCGATATGATTCGCGCTCCGTCTTGCCGGGGAGTGTGAACCACGACCATCAACGACCCGAGCAGGTTCATTCCGATGGTAACGAAGCGATGCTCGCCTTCCGCGGAGTCATCCTCGACGGTTAGCGCGAGCGGGTCATTCAACACCCCGTCGCCCTCGGAAAGGGATACGCCGTGCCTCTTGAGGTTTACTGCATCCTTCTTCGGGTCGAACTCGGCGGACACAAGTTAAGGATATGCACGATATGCATATAAGTCAACGTACCGAACGAAGATTCATGATCTGTCGTGTTGAGCACTAAGGTATGGGAACCGGGCGAGCGGCTTTCATCAGGGCCAGAGCGCAACGTCGCTCGCAAACAGGCCGGTTATAGTGACGCAGTCCGACCTGTGCTCATTCGCCTTGCCGCTCCGGGGAAGCCCTTATGGTTTGAATTCAGCGGCTACCAAGGGCAGTCTGCCGGACCGAATGATCGGCCCCGTCATGCCCCGCCGCCGTCGGCCTGTCCTCGCGACCGTCGGGCTGCCTGGCGAAGCGCGCCGGATCGCGTCCATGCACCGGCGCGGCGTCGGGCCAGGGCCAGCCGCAGAACTGCGTGCGGCTATAGTCGGAGAGCGCGTGCGCGATCTCGGCCCGGGTATTCATCACGAACGGACCGTGCTGCACCACCGGTTCTCCGATGGGTTTGCCCTGCAGCAGGAGGAACTCGCCGGCTTCAGCACCGTTGATCAGCTCCGCCGCCGAATTGCCGAGCAGCTCAATGGCGACTTGGCTGCTCACGTCCCGGCCTGCGATCGCGACCGAGCGGCCCTTGAAGAAATACAGGCTGCGCCGCGTGCCTTCGCCCTTGGCGGCGGGCAGGGTCCAGCTTGCGCCGGGTGCCATGCGAATCGTCCAAATCGCCACGTCGGCATCCGCCTGTGCGGCCCAGGAATCGGGCGGCGGTGGCGGGGGTGCATCGGCCTCGTGCAGCCGGCCGGCGATCACGGCGATCTCGGTGGCGCGGCCCTGCTCATCCTTTGCTATCCGGTGCGGAACATCCTCCGACCAGAGCATGGTGAAGTAGGGCGCGGACATCTTGGCGGCCGCGGGCAGGTTGAGCCAGATCTGGAACAGCTCCAGCGGGTTGGGTTCGGCGGAGTCGAGCAGGGGGAACATCTCCGCATGCACCACGCCTTTGCCGGCGGTGAGCCACTGCACGTCGCCGCGGCCGTAGCGCGCGGTGGCGCCCAGCGAATCCGAATGGTCGATCAGCCCCTTGCGCACGATGGTGACCGTTTCGAAGCCGCGGTGCGGATGCGCGGGAAACCCCGGCACCGTGGTGCCGTGGTACATGCTCCAGCCGTCCTTGCGGCTGAAGTCCTGCCCCAATGCGCGGCCCGAGAGCGACGCGTCCGGCCCCAACTGCGCGTTCGCCCGCGGATAGGCGTCTTCGTGATAGACGCAAGTCAGGAAGGGGTCGGCCGTTTCCCACGGAAAGCCGAGCGGTTTGATTTGGATGATCGGACCGGCGGGCATGGGGCTAAGCAGAGGCGATACGCGTTGTGAGCCTTAGTCTGAATTGCTGCGGGCGCTGCGGCAAGGAATGTGCGGGCTATAACCTCCCGATCTGCTCGATACGCCGCGCGCGGTATGCGTCAGTGTGACGCAGCTATCGGTTCCAGTCTGAAGACTCGCGCGAGATTGGAAGCCGCCGAAATATCCCCCCGGCGCAATGCTTCGCGAACGTCGTCAAGCCGACAGGCGGCTTCAACTGTAAGGTAGGGAGACCACCCCGTGTCGTCTTCAATCAGTTCAACGTTCACTTCGGCAACATACTTGCCCTCGTGGACATATTTGATCTTCTTTCGGGTGTTCATTGCCGCCTCTCGGTGAAATGGTCGTTCCATCGCGCAGGGTCTGGACGGTAGGCAGTGATAAGGACTGCCGGCGATGCGAATCCTTTCGGAATGCCCCATACAACATGAACCGGCCGATTGCTGCCGTCAAATTGTAGCACCAGCACAGCGGGGCCCTTGGGAAAGGCAGGGTAGTCCTCGACGACGGTAGCGTTGTCGACCCCCCTCAATAGATCTCGAACCAGGATGGCGTCTTCCGACAACTCGTCGTACCCATGTTCAGATATTCGAACATCCCCGGCGGTGACGAGCCGTCGAACGACCTCGAGCGTTGACCTCATTTCACTGGGTGCATTGCGACTTGGCCTACTGACGCATAACGTAGGGTTAGGCGTTTCATCGATCAATGGGCGCCCGGGTTTAGAGCCATCACGTGCACAAGTTTTTCGATAACTCGGTCAACAGCGGCTAGCTCTGATGAAAACCCCATATCTGGTTTCTTGCTCACTAGCATACCTAGATATTTACGCGGATCGAACCGATGTCTAAAGAATGGCCCGACAATGAAACAAAGACTACCCACAGCCACCGGGAGCCACTGCGATTGATAGAGAAACCAGGGAACACACGCCATTGCGGTCAATTGCAGCAAGGAGGCAATTGAGCACATGATCATCGCTATACCGGGGTTCTTAAACCAGAAGCGGTATTTCCGGAGCACTCTTCGCTCGTCGGCATCAAACTGGACATCATTTGCGCCGTCAGGCAAGGAGTTGGGGCGCCACAGAAATTGGTAGATAAAGAAACTAGAGACCGCTGCGCCTGCTACAACGACATACGCTTGGCCTCCAAGCCTTGGATCAAAGATGGACCATACGACGATACTTAGAATCGCGGCACATTCAAGAATCCAGAAGATCCCAGGCATAGGGTCACCTCTCTAGAAACGCCTAAACGTGGTTTTGAGGGGCGCCGCTAGGCGGCCCTCTCGAAAACTGGGTTGGGCGTCACTTGAGTTGCTCGATGCGTTGCGATGCCGCCCGCACTTTATGCACCATGGCGAGGTCAGCATTCTCCACATGCCCGTGAAACACAAGATTTCTGTATTTGTTGATTTCCGTGAGATCAGCAAGGAGCTGCTGGTTAATCTTCTCGTTTTGAAATAGAGCGTCAATCATTTGGCGAAACGAGTACGACATGCGCGGCGCTCCACGGCTGGGGACATAGAGGTCTCGTTGACGCAAGTAGTCGCGGACAAGCGTTTCGAGATGGCGAAATGCATCGAAGAACTCGGCAGCCGGAGTAGCTTGCTTGGGGACGCCGGCTTCTGGTGTTGCTTGCTCTAGAGCCTTTTGGGCGGCCTTTCGATATTTCCTAGGATCTACGATTGAAACAACGAACACCAAGCCTCCTACGACAGCGGCCAGATCAACGATGGCGACAACGACCAAAAGCCAGCCTGCGACCGCGGCGTTCGAGCGATTCAAATAGACGACCACCAAGCTCAAGACAACTGCTGCGCCTGTGAGCCAGGCTAAGAAGGTTAAGCATTGGTGGTAAGTCAAACGCAAAGCAGAATGAATTTCCTCCAATGAGTCGTCCTTTTCGCGCGCCGCCTCCATTAGCGAGTGAACGAGCGCATACCCTGTTAGCAAGAACGCGACGAATGCAGCAATGCTTTGGGCTGCGGCGCTGAACGTCCAGTAGATGTAGTCAGTATTCATGCAGATGCTCAATTGCGATTATGACGTCCAAACGGCCACAATGAGCGTCCTCCTGCTCCGCCGATGCCTGTTGCGTCCCGCAGTATTCGATGCCCGATCTCCTCTGACTAGAACGGCCCGACGCGTGTGCGCGAGCGCTCTCGGCGTGGTTGGAACGCCAGCCAGTGCCTTTCCGATATGCGTTGGGGCGCATCCGTGCGATACCAGTCTCTTGAGAGACACAATACATTAAAATAATAATGCGTAAGGTGACTATAACTGTTTATCATTCCATATCTTGAATCAATCGTTAATACATAATAAATATACTCTTTATATCACTATATAAATAGTAGACAATTTTATGCTGCAGCGATCATTGTATCTTAAGGAGTCGCCAAGGGTAGGTAGTTCGGCACATCAAGTAGCCAGCGTGCGTCATTTGGCATCCGGACGCAGCTCAATAAGCCAAGTATTGCAGTTGCTACGCGCTGGGGAGAACGGCCACGATGAGCGTCCTCCTGCTCGATCAATGCCATTTGCATACCATAGCATTCGATGTCCGATCCCATCTGATTAGAACGGCTCGGCGCGTGTGCGCGAGCGCCCTCGGCGTGGTTGGAACGCCAGCCAGTGTCTTTCCGATATGCGTTGGGACTCATCCGTGTGATGCTAGTCTCTGGGGAGACCCTGGCCATTGTCACGGAAATGATGTAGTGGAAAACAAAGTTATTAGCTTCCCTTGCACGTTGCTAAAATTGGTGCTATCTTCCGCGCTTTCAGCCCCAGAATAGGCGCTGCCAAGGAGAACTTCGTGGATCACATCTCTCAGCCGGAAGTCGGTGCTGTTGCGTCCAGAAATCCCGCGGAGCTAGCGCTGGAACTCTATAAGATCCTATTCCCTTATCCGTCTGATGTCCGTCAGCGCGCGATCCAAGCCGCGATGGCGTCGCTCGGCGAGAGCGTCGTTCCGCTGCGACAAGCTGGCGGATTGCCGCCGGGATCGACTCAGGGGGCAGAGGACTTCGACGACCTGAAGATGGGCCCCAAGGCGGTGAAGTGGGCACAAAAGCACGGCGTTACTCGGGCGATGCTAGATGAGGTCTTCCATCTGACCGATGACGACAAGGGCATTACCGCGAGCAGCATTCCTGGAGCGAGTAAGCGAGAAAGGACCGTCAACTGCTATCTACTTTCGGGCCTCCGTGGATTATTGAAGAGCGATGTTCCCACGTTGAATAACAGCGACGCAATCGCCGTTTGCAAGCGCTTAGACGCATATGACAAGAACAATCACATTACTTATCGAAAGGAAGTCGGAAATAGGATGAACGGCACCACGCCTACCTTCACGCTCACCGGCCCGGGCGAGGTCGCGGTAGCGGAGTTGGTGAAACAAATGACGGCGCCACGAGTCGGCTGAGGATCTAAGGAAAGATGGAGGCTGCGTTGGACAGCTTGACGTTAAGCGAGAACCAGGCGAAGCAGCTCCTTCACGTAAAAGGGAGGAGCCGGCTGCAGCAGTTGTTGATTCTCCTCGCTGTGGGCGACGGCGCGAAGCCCGTCGGCACGATCAAGAAGATCGCATTGACCTGCGGACTCCGTGCGGCGGCAAGATGGAACTTGTCTGACATCCTCAGGAAGTCGAACGGCTATGCGATCCTAGTTGGAACGGCTTGGGAGCTGACCAGCGACGGCACGCAAGCTGTCGCGGCGATGGCGAACATTCGTCAACCTGGGGCGGTAGTGAAAAGGACAGTCGCCGATGTTCGGCAGCACCTTGGCAAAGTCTCGTCTAAGGATGCTAAGGATTTCATCGAAGAAGCGATCTGTTGCTTCGAAAATAGGCAGCTCCGTGCCGCAGTCGTGTTCTCTTGGGTTGGCGCAATCTCCGTGATGCATACCCACGTCGTAAAGCACGCACTCCCGGCTTTTAATGCTGAGGCACGCCGTCGGGACGGACGGTGGAAAGAAGCGCGCAACGGGGACGAACTCGGGCGCATGAAAGAGCACGAGTTCCTAGATGTTCTGGAGGCGATTGGATCGATCGGCAAGAACGTGAAGCAGACACTTCAGAACCAATGCCTCAATCTGCGAAATGGCTGTGGGCATCCGAACTCGCTTAAGATCAGTGAGAACAGCGTCGCTGCCCACCTCGATACGCTCGTCTTGAACGTCTACTCGCCGCTGTAGGACAACCGAGGCAATTCGCTCATATCAGCGGGGGAGTTGGCTCACGCCTCCGCCGCGTCTTCCTGCAAAAACTGCAGCACCGCGACTTCGTCGCGCCTCAACGCCGCAGTGGGGTGCTCGCGGCGGGCTCGGGCCGGCACCGGGGCAGGGGCGAGCGGTGCGGTGAGGCCCTGCAGATACGCTCGCACGAGGCCGGGATGCACATAATATTTGCGGCAGGTCGCGCGTGTGTTGCCGAGGCGTTTCGCCACGGCGTCGATCGCGCGGATCATGTTGCGCTCGGCTTCGCGTTGGCTATTCGCCGGGCCGAGTAAAAAAAGCTCCCGCGCGGCGAGCATGGTGCCGGCCCAGGTGCGGAAGTCTTTCGCCGTGAGGTCGCGGCCGGTGATTTCGCGCAGGTAGGCGTTCACGTCGTCCGACGAGATCGTCTGGCGCTTGCCGGAAGTATCGAGGTATTTGAACAGCTCCTGCCCGGGGAGGTCCTGGCACTGCTGGATGATGCGCGCAAGGCGCCGGTCGGTGACCGCGATGGCGTGGTTCACGCCGCTCTTTCCGCGGAAGGTGAAGTGCAGTTTCGCGCCCTTGATCTCGAGGTGGCGCCCGCGCATGGTGGTAAGTCCGAAAGAACGGTTGTCGCGGGCGTATTCGTCGTTGCCGACGCGGATCAGCGTGGTGTCCAGCAGCCGCACCACGGTGGCGAGGATCTGGCGGCGCGTAAGGTCGCGCGCGCGCAGGTCGCGCTCCACGCGATCGCGGATTTCAGGAAGGGTCTCGCTGAACTCGAGCATGCGGCGGAACTTGGATTCGTCGCGCGTCTCGCGATACAGCGGGTGATAGCGGTACTGCTTTCGCCCGCGGGCGTCGCGCGCGGTCGCCTGGATGTGGCCGTCGGGATCGGGGCAGATCCAGACGTCGGTCCACGCGGGCGGGATGACCAGGGCGTTGATGCGCTTGCGCTCGGCCGCCGAGGTGATGCGCCTGCCATCGGACGCGTAGAAGGCCCAGCCCTTGCCCGCGCGTTTCCGCCGGATTCCGGCGAGGCCGTCTGTGACGTAGCTCAAGCCCGCGTGGGCGGCCGCCTCGCGGTGCTGGTCGACTCGCGGCATGATCAACGCGTCAGCCCTTCCCGGGATGAACGGCGCCGCAGTTCTTGCACGTGCGCTGCGCCTGGCTCGCGTAAAACCCATCGAAGAGCGGGGGAAGATCCTTGACGATGCTCTTCAGCTGCACCTCCACGCGGCAGAGGAGCGTGTGGCATTCGAGGCAATACCACTCGAAGCCGTCCTTCACGCCTTCAGGGCGCGTGCGCTCGATCACCAGGCACACGCTCCCGGCCTCGGGACGCTGCGGCGAGTGGCGCACATGCGGCGGCATGAGAAAGATCGCGCCTTCTTTCAGGTCGACCCGCCCGGGCTTGCCGTTCTCCATGATGTTGAGGAAAGCGTTGCCCTTCATCTGGTGGAAGAATTCCTCGTAGGGGTCGTCGTGGAAGTCGGTGCGGCGGTTGGGACCGCCGACGATGGTAACGATGAAATCGGTATCCTGCCAAATTTGAGCGTTGCCGACCGGTGGCTTGAGCAGATGCCGGTGCTCTTCGATCCATTTCGGGAAGTCGAGGGGCTTGAGCACGGCGCTACAGCTTGATGCAAATGTTGGTCGGCTCGGAGTAAAAATTGAGCGAATGCAGCCCGCCCTCCCGGCCGATGCCGGAGAGTTTCGCCCCGCCGAAAGGCGTACGCAGATCGCGCAGGAACCAGCAGTTGACCCAGGAGATCCCGCTGCCGACAAACCGGCCGTTGATGTAGCACTTGCGCTCGGCGACCTTGGTGCTGGCAGTCATGGGAATCTCCGCGAGGGGGACCCGCCGTAGGCAGGCGCCGGAAAATAGGTGATACTTTACCAAAATGCGTAGCGCTCATACACGAGCGTGTGCGGTGCCAAGCAAGTCGCGATGACCCTCATATCCAAGGAACGTGCAATCCTGTTTGCCGACGTGAGCGGCAGCACGGCCCTGTACGAGAAGCTCGGCGACAAGCCCGCCGCCAAGGCGATAGAGGCCTGCCTCGGCGAGCTTCGCGAGATCGTGGCGAAGCGCGATGGCCAGGTGGTCAAGACCATCGGCGACGAGATCATGGTGGTGTTCGCCAGGCCCGAGGCCGCGAGCGCGGCGGCGCGGGACATGCAGCTGCGGGTGAGCGCCTTGCCGCCCGTTGCCGGCGTGAAGTTCGCGATACGCATCGGCTTTCATTTCGGCCCGGTCCTGGAGGACAAGGCGGATTTCCTCGGCGACGGAGTCAACACCGCGGCGCGGCTTACTAGTCTCGCGAAGAGCGGCCAGATTCTCACCAGCGGCGCCACGGCGAACACGCTGTCCACCACCCAGAGGATATACCTGCGCGATCTGGACAATATCAGCGTAAAAGGCAAGCACGAGGCGGTGCGCGTCTACGAACTGCTGTGGGGCGATACCGAAGACGCAACCCAGGTGGCGGGGCTCGCCTCCAGCGCCAACGTGAAGGCCATGCTGACGCTGGAGATCGGCGAGCGGACCATGGATTTTCCGGAAGGGAAGACGGTGCTCACGATGGGCCGCGAAAAAAATTGCGACGTCGTCGTGGCCGAAAAGACCGCTTCGCGCAATCACGCGCGCATCGAGCGCAGCGGGCTCCAGTTTGTCCTGATCGACGAATCGACCAACGGCACCTACGTGGCGATGGAAGGGCACAACGAGGTGCTGTTGCGCCGCGATCGGGTCATGTTGCGGGGCCGGGGCAAGATCGGATTCGGCACATCAACCGCCAAGGCAGCCGAGCTGATGCTGTTCGATTGTTCGTGAGCCGGACCAGGCGCGCCGGAGAGGGCGGCGCGAGCGGCCCGGTGCTAGACTTCGAGCCTTTCCGGGGGATGACGTGAATCAGGTCGCATCGGCAGCGCGTCCGGCGGTTGCAGGACAGGAACACTGGACGAACAAGGGCGGCACACATAACGAGAACATCAGGCTCTTTCTCTGGCAGAAGCCGCCCGCCGCGGGGACGCAGAAGCGCGGCACTGTGCTTTTCGTGCACGGCTCTTCGATGGCCTCTCAGCCGACCTTCGATCTGAAAGTTCCAGGGCGCCCCGATTCTTCGGTGATGGACTGGTTCGCCGCGCGCGGCTTCGACACCTGGTGCATGGACCACGAGGGCTACGGGCGCTCTGACAAGTCGCGGGCGATCAACTGCGACATTGCGAACGGCGCCGACGATCTCGCCGAAGGCAGCGACTACATTCTGAAAAAAACCGGGGCGGGCAAGGTGCTCGTCTACGGTATTTCCTCGGGAGCGCTCCGGGCAGCGCTCTTCGCGCAGCACCATCCGGAGCGCGTCGCGCGCCTTGCGCTCGACGCTTTCGTTTGGACGGGCGAGGGCAGCCCGACGCTTGCCGAAAGGAAGAAGAAGCTGCCCGAGTTTTCCTCGAAGAACCGCCGGCCGATCGACCGCGCGTTCGTGCACAGCATCTTTTCCCGCGACCACCCCGGGACGGCGGACGAGGCCACCGTCAATGCTTTCGCCGACGCCATCGTCGCCCTCGACGATTCGGTGCCGACCGGCACCTATGTGGACATGTGCTCGAAGCTTCCGATCGTCGATCCTGCCAAGATCGCCGCTCCCACAATCATCATGCGCGGTCAATGGGATGGAATCGCGGCTGTGGACGATCTGATGGAATTCTTCAAGCGCCTGCCGAACCCGGACAAGCAGTTCACTGTGATGGCCGGGATCGCGCACGCGAGTTTCCAGCAGAAGAACTACCTGATGGTGTATCACATCCTGCACTCCTTCTTTTCGCAACCGGACCCTGTCTACAGAGGTTGATTCCATGCGCATGCTCTCCATTCCCATCTTCGCCCTGCTGCTCGTCGCGACGGCGACGGCACAGACCTATCCGTCCCGTCCGGTGCGCATCGTGATCCCGCTTTCGCCGGGCGGCACGACCGATGTTCCGGGGCGAATCATCGCCCAGAAGCTCTCCGAGACGCTCGGACAGCAGTTCTACGTCGAGAACCGCGCCGGAGCGGGGGGCACGATCGGTTCGGACTTCGTGGCCAAGGCCAATGCGGACGGCTACACGCTGCTCCTCACCGCGACGCCTTTCGTGATCACTCCGCACGTGTACAAGAAGCTGCCTTACGACGCACTCGCCGACTTCACTCCCGTGATCCGCATCGCTTCCGGGCCGTACGTTCTGGTCGTGCATCCTTCGCTCGGGGTGAATTCGGTTAAGGAGCTGATCGCGGCTGCGAAGAAGGAGCCCGGCAAGATCGATTTCGCCAGCTCCGGCAACGGCAGTGCTCAGCACCTCGTCACCGAGCTCTTCATGTACATGGCCGGCATCAAGCTCAACCACGTGCCGTACAAGGGCAGCGGGCCGGCGCAGCAGGACCTTATGTCGGGAATCATCAAGGTCAGCTTCGTTGGCACGCCGATCGCGATTCCTCACATGAAGTCGGGCCGGTTGAAGGCGCTCGGCGTGAGCACGGCGAAGCGCTCTCCCGAAATGCCCGACGTGCCGACCGTCGCACAAGCCGGCGTGCCCGGCTACGAGGCCATCGTCTGGATCGGCATGCTCGCCCCGGCCGGTACGCCGCGCGAGATCATCGCCAAGCTGAACGGCGAGATCGGGAAGCTCGTGCGTACCGGCGAGGTGAAGAAACTCCTCACCCCGACCGGCATGGAGCCCGACCCGGACACGCCCGAGCAGTTCGGCGCCTACCTCAAGGCCGACTACGACAAATGGGGCAAGGTCGTGCGCGACTCGGGCGCGACGGTGAACTAGCAACGCTTGTCTCCCGCGAAAGCGGGGAATCCGCGCCTGCGCGTAACGCGTGAGGGAAATCATCTTTCTCCTGGCGCTCGCAAGCGCCAATTCCGGCGTGGCGCTGCGTGTCGTCGAGCCGATGCTGCCGCAGCTCGCGAGCGACTTCGGCGCGAGCGTGTCGGCGACCGCAGTGATCATCACCGCCTACGCGCTCGCCTACGGCGCGGCGCAACTGGTGCATGGGCCCTTGGGCGACCGTTTCGGCAAGCTGCGCATGGTGACGCTCACGCTCTTCGGCGCTGCGGCGGGCTCGTTCGGCTGCGCGTTCGCGCAGGACATCTCGTCGCTCGCCGCGATGCGCCTCCTCACCGGGTTGTTCGCCTCCACGCCGGTCATCCTCGGCATGGCCTACATCGGCGACCGTGTCCCGATCGCCGAGCGCCAGCCGGTTATCGCGCGCTTCATCATGGGCACGATCACGGGACAGGCGCTGGGGCCGGTCATCGGCGGCGCAGTCACCGACCTGCTCGGATGGCGCGGCACCTTCGCCCTGATCGGCGCGGTGTTCATGATCGTGGCGACGGTACTCGTCGTGCGCACGCACTCCCAGTGGGGCGAAGACGCGGGAGCGAAGTTCCAAGGCAACCCGTTCGCCACGCACCTGCGCCTGCTGGGCGTCCCCCGCGTGAGGGCGGTCCTCTCGGTAGGGCTGATCGAGACGTTTTTCTTCTTCGGCGCTTTTTCGTTCCTCGGCGCGTATTTCAACGTCCGGTTCGGCGTGAGCCTTACGCTCGCCGGCGTGCTGCTCGCGGGGTTCGGCATCGGCGGGCTCCTCTACACGCTGATGGTGAGAAAGCTGCTCATGGAGTTCGGCCAGCGCGGCCTCGTCCTTCGCGGCGGGATCGCCTGCTGCGTGTTTTTCACGCTGACCGCACTCGTTCCGGTCTGGCCGGCGATGATGGCCTGCACCATCGGCCTGGGTTTCTCTTTCTACATGCTGCACAACACGCTGCAAACCAAGGCGACCGAAATGGCGCCGCAGGCCCGCGGGACCGCGGTGGCCATGTACTCCTCGGCATGGGCGCTGGGTCAGGCGATCGGGACGGCCGTGATGGGGCTCGCCGTCGGGCTTGGCGGCTATGCGCCGGCGATCATCGCCTTCGGCGTGGGTTATCTCGCGCTGGGTCTGTGGATGAGAGGGAACCTGAACAAGCTCTAGGGTGTTTCCTGGAAGGCTGGCTTCTTACCCGTGTGCGGTGCGAGAATCAGCAATCGGAAACCCAAAAAGGAAGCAATATGAATCATTCGCGCAGGGAAGCACTCAAGGCAGGCGGGGGCGCGAGCTTGCTCGCGCTGCTTGCGGCTGCCGGAGTCATCAGGCCGGGGGAAGTGCTCGCCGCGGAGTGGAACAAGACGGCGTTCGAAATGAAGACCCTGGCCGACGCGCTGCGCGCGCTCGGCGCCCAGTCGGCTACGACTTCGGAGGGAATTCTTATCATCGCACCCGACATCGCCGAGAACAGCGCCGTGGTGCGAATCGTGGTGGAGAGCAAGCTCCCGGGGACCGAATCGATCACCTTGCTCATTGAGAAGAATCCCCAGCCGCTCGCTGCGAGCTTCGGCATCCCGCCGGGCACCGAGGCCAACGTCTCGACGCGCGTCAAGATGGCGCAGACCTCCGACGTGTACGCGCTCGTCAAGGCCGACGGGAGGTTTTACGTCGCGAAGAAGGAAGTCAAGATTACGATTGGTGGCTGCGGTGGGTGAGGCGGCAATTCAGCAGACGTACCTTAGGAGATAGACCATGGCAGATCCGATGCGCATCCGCGCGGTAGCGCGCGACGGTGCGGTGAACGTCAAAATTCTGGTGGCCCACGAAATGGAAACCGGCCAGCGAAAGGACGCTTCCGGCAAACTCGTGCCGCCGCACTTCATCCAGAACGTCAGGGCGACCTACCAGGGGAAGGTAGTGCTGTCGGCGCAATGGGGGCCGGCGATCTCAAAAAATCCCTTCCTGGAGTTCAATTTCAAAGGCGGACGGAAGGGCGACAAGATCGTCGTCACCTGGGAGGATAACAAGGGGGAGTCGCGCACCGATGAATCGACGATCAACTAAGCTGAGGGTGGTGGTTGCGTTGGCCGGCCTGGCGGTGGCTTGCGCCGCTCACGCCCAGAACAAGAAGGCCGCGGCGGGCGCGGCCAAGGACCCGGTCACCGCCGAATTCGAGAAATTCCGCGAGTTGATGGAGGACGCCAGCCCCGCCGAATTGTTCGAAGCCAGGGGCGAAGCATTGTGGAAAGTGAAGCGTGGGCCCAAAAACGCCTCGCTCGAGCAATGCGACCTGGGTCTCGGGCCCGGCGTGCTCAAGGGCGCCTATGTCCGGATGCCGCGCTACTTCGCCGACGCGGACCAGGTGATGGATGTCGAGCGGCGCATCGTGTATTGCATGGTGACCTTGCAGGGCTTCAAGGCGGAGGATCTGGCGAAGCAGCCCTTCAGCAGCCTATCGCGCACGCCGGACCCGGTGCTGCTCGTCACCTACGTCGCCGGGCAGTCCCGCGGCATGAGGATCGCCGTTCCGCAGAAGCACCCCAAGGAGCGCGAGATCTTCGGCATCGGCCGCGAGATCTACAACTTCCGCGCCGGGCCTTGGGATTTCTCCTGCGCCACCTGCCACGGCGAGGACGGCAAGCGCATCCGCACTCAGGAACTGCCCAATTTCACCTCGAAGGAGCAGGCGATCCGCGCATTCCAGGGCTGGCCCGGTTATCGCATGACCGGCGGCCTCATGCACACGCTGCAATGGCGCCTGAACGACTGCTTCCGCCAGCAGCGCTTCCCCGAGCCGGGGTATGTGTCCGAAACTCTCACCGCGCTTCTGACCTACATGGGCGCAAACGCCAACGGCCACGTATACAAGGGCCCGGGAATCAAGCGCTGAAGGAGCAACAAGCCATGAAACTATTAGCATCGAACCTCGGCGCGGCAGCGCTCGCCATCGTTTTGAGCGCCCATGCCGGGGACGACCGCGCCAAGGCCGTCGAAATGATGAAACGCGATTTTCACGCCAAGGGCATCGCCGGCATGGATCGCCTGAACGAGGACGGGCTGCAGGCGCTGTGCAACCGCACTCACAATCAGCCGCCCAGGGAAATCGCCGAACGCATGGAACGCGACCAGATTGAGGCCATCAAGTACCCGGCGGACGGCAAAATCATGGGCGACTGGAAATCCGGCGAACGCATCGCCCAGAACGGGCGCGGCATGAGCTGGGGTGACGGCGGCGCCGGCGCCAGCGGCGGCAGTTGCTACAACTGCCACAAGATCGGGCCGAACGAGACTTCCTTCGGCACCCTCGGAAACAGCCTCTTCCAGTTCGGCAAGACCCGCGGCAGCGGCCCGGAGATTCAGAAGTACGTGTACGGCAGGATCTACAACGCCAAGGCGTTCAGCCTCTGCTCGCACATGCCGCGCTTCGGCCATTCGGGAACGCTGACCGAACAGCAAATCAAGGATCTCGTCGCGTTGCTGCTCGACCCGGACTCGCCGGTCAACAAGTAACCGCCGAGCCCGGGGGCGCCCCGGTTTTTTTCCCCGCGCTCCGGAGCCTCTCCCGTGCCGAAGCACCAACCCTCGATCACCCGCCGCGAGTTTCTCGGCGTGCTCGCGGCCGCATCGGCCACGCTCGCGCTCGATTCGCGAACCGCGTTCGGCGCCGCGGACGCGCTGTACGACGTCCCGCGCTTCGGCAACGTGTCGCTGCTGCATTTCACCGACTGCCACGCGCAGCTGCTGCCGGTGCATTTCCGTGAGCCGAGCGCCAACATCGGCGTCGGGGAGGCGGCCGGCCGCGCGCCGCATCTCGTCGGGGAGTATCTGCTGCGGCACGCCGGCATCCGGCCGGGAACCGCGGAGGCGCATGCCTTCACCTACCTCGATTTCGATCGTGCGGCGCGCGCCTACGGAAAGCTGGGCGGCTTCGCGCACCTCGCGACGCTCGTCAAGCGCCTGAAGGCTTTGCGGCCGCATGCGCTGCTGCTCGACGGCGGCGACAGCTGGCAAGGCTCGGCGACCGCGCTGTGGACACGCGGCCAGGACATGATAGCCGCGAGCCTGCAGCTGGGCGTCGAGGCCATGACCGCGCATTGGGAATTCACGTATGGCGGCAAGCGCGTGCAGGAAGTCGTAGCGAAGGATTTCGCGGGGCGGATCGAGTTCCTTGCGCAAAACGTCAAGACCGCGGATTTCGGCGACCCGGTATTCAAACCCTACATCCTGCGCGCGATGAACGGGGTACCGGTCGCCGTGATCGGGCAAGCGTTTCCGTATACGCCGATCGCCAATCCTCGGCACTTCGTCGCCGACTGGACTTTCGGCATCCAGGAAACCGAGCTGCAAAAGATCGTCGACGAGGTGCGCGCCAAGGGTGCGCACGCGGTAGTTCTCCTGTCGCACAACGGCATGGATGTCGATGCCAAGCTCGCCGGCCGCGTGCGGGGCATCGACGCGATCCTCGGCGGGCACACCCACGACGGCGTGCCGGTGCCGCTCGTCGTCGCCAACGGCGGGGGCAAGACCATCGTCACCAACGCCGGCTCGAACGGCAAGTTCCTGGCCGTGCTCGATCTCGATGTGAAGGGCGGCCGGGTCAGCGGTTTTCAATACCGGCTGTTGCCGGTGTTCTCGAACCTTTTGCCGCCCGATGCCGACATGGCCGCCCTGATCGAACGGGTCCGGGCGCCCTACAAGGCGAGGCTCGAAGAGCAGCTTGCGGTGACCGAGGGGCTGCTCTACCGCCGCGGCAACTTCAACGGCACCTTCGACCAGTTGATCCTCGACGCGCTGATGGCGGTGAAGGGCGCCGAGATCGCGTTCTCGCCCGGTTTCCGCTGGGGCACGACGCTGCTCCCCGGGCAGCCGATCCTGCGCGAACACCTGATGGACCAGACCGCGATCACCTATCCGCAAAGCACGCTGAGCCAGCTCACGGGCGAGCAGATCAAAACCGTTCTCGAAGACGTGGCCGACAACCTGTTTAACCCCGATCCCTACCTGCAGCAGGGCGGCGACATGGTGCGCGTCGGGGGGATGACCTATGCCTGCGAGCCGCGGGCGGCGATGGGCGGACGCATCTCCGACATGCGCCTTCGCGGCAAGCCGATCGAGGCGGGCAAGGCCTACAAGGTCGCGGGCTGGGCGCCGGTCGCGGAAGGCGCGGGCGGGGAGCCAGCCTGGGACGTGGTGGAGCGCTACCTTAAGGACCGTAAAGTGGTGAAGCCGGCGGCGCCGGGGCTGCCGCGGCTGATCGGCATGGACGCGAATCCGGGGCTGGCGTGAGATTCCTCGTCGCACTGGCGTTGTGCCTCGCGCTTCCCGCTCTCGCGTTGGAGCCGATCCGGGTTGCGAACAACATCTACTTCATTCGAGGCGAGACCAGTGTGCCCTCGGCCGCGAACCGCGGTCATACGTCGAACGCCGGCTTCGTCATCACCAAGGACGGCGTGGTGGTCTTCGACGCCCTGGGCACGCCGGTGCTCGGCAGGGAACTGATCGAGGCAATCCGCAAAATGACTCCGGCGCCGATCCGGCGCGTCATCGTCAGCCATTACCACGCCGACCATTTCTACGGCCTGCCGCCGTTCAAGGACGCGGGCGCCGAGATCTGGGCGCACCGCGCGGGGCGCGGGTATCTCGATTCCGAAGCCGCCAGGCTGCGCCTCGCCGAGCGGCGCGAGTCGCTCGCGCCCTGGGTCGGCGCGGACATGCGCCTCGTGCCCGCCGACCGCTGGCTCGATGGCGCAACGTCATTTAAGCTTGGCGGTCTGACTTTCCGCGTCTTTCCGGTCTGCCCGGCGCACACTCCCGAGGACCTCGCGATGGCGGTCGAGGAGGAGAACGTACTGTTCGTCGGCGACCTGATGTTTGCCGGACGCATACCTTTCGTGGGCGACGCCGACAGCAGGGCGTGGATTGCCGCGATCGATCGCGTCGTGAAGTTCAATCCTAAAGTCCTGATCGGCGGCCACGGCGACGCCTCGCGCGACGCCGCGGCGGACCTGCGCGTGACGCGCGACTACCTCG
>Ga0137451_1000159_pt1 | contig 20205 bp, 17 predicted proteins | sample EasRivERMGT500_2_FD_102336 | JGI IMG/M metagenome (GOLD analysis project Ga0137451, IMG submission 102336) | Soil microbial communities from meander-bound floodplain in the East River, Colorado, USA - East River MetaG ERMGT500_2 | ecosystem: Environmental > Terrestrial > Soil > Floodplain ... | reverse complement strand
TCCCAGCCACGACGGAAAGTTCCATCGCCTCTCGGTGAAGATGAAGCGTCCGGGCCTCGAGGTGCGGACGCGCAACGGGTACTTCGCGCCGTCAGTGAAGTCCGCCGAATCGAAGACGCCGGTCGATCCGGTCGTGCGCATGCTGCAGAGTCCGGCCGCGGTTCGCGGTCTCGGCATGCGCGCCAGCGCTTCGGTGCTGAAGGGGCTGATGAACAAGAGCACCGTGCACTTGACGGTGGAGTTCAGCGGCCAGGACCTGCCACTCAAGCCCGAAGGCCGCGTGCTCAAGAACGACGTCACGGTGGAGTACGTCGCGCTCGACGTGAAGGGCGAGATTCAGGCGAACGGGCGCGAGGTCGCCGACATCCGGCTCGCGCAGAAGTACCATGCGACGTTCCCGCAGAACGGCGTGCGCTACATGCACGAGTTCGAGATCGCGCCCGGCCGTTATCAGCTCCGCATCGCCGCACGCGAGTCGCTGAGCGGCAAGACCGGCAGCGTGTTCGTCGATCTCGACGTGCCCGACCTCGCCACGCTGCCGTTCGCGATGGGCGACATCGTCCTGACGTCCACAACCGCAGAAGCCACGGCCACCGGGAAGAGCACCCCCGCGTTTGGACGGCTGCTGCCGACGCCGCCCGTCACGACGCGCGTGTTTTCAAAAGACGAGACGCTCACCGCGCTCACCGCCTTCTACGACAACGTCCTCGAGCCGAAGCATCGGGTCGATCTCAAGGCGACCGTGCAGTCCGACGTTGGCGCGCAGGTGTTTCTGCGCGAGGAGACACGCGAGAGCACGGAACTCGCCAGCGCGAAGGGTGGCTATCGCTGGCAGATCAGCCTGCCGCTCGCGTCATTCGCGCCCGGTCGCTACGTGCTCGTCCTCGAAGGACGCTCCTGGCTGGGCGACCAGCGCACGGCGAAGAAAGAAATCGAGTTCCGCGTGCGTTAATCCCTGCTACGGTACGAACAGGAGGGAGCTATGGCCTCCGGGCTCGTCCAGCACGTCCCGCGTCTTCAATTCCATCTGTATCCGTCGCACCTTCTGCTCGGTGTCGTTGACGCGCCGGAGTACGCCGACGAGGCGCTCGAGGATTTCGAGTCGCAGGGTATTCCTCTGACGGACATGTGTGCGTCGTTCGGCGACGACGGCGTCGCCGCGTTCGATCCGGATGGCCGGGAGCACGGCTGGCTCGCGCGGGTCTGGCGCGCGGCGCAGCGCGCCACCGGCGAACATCAGACCTTCGAGCACTACGCCGACGAGTTGAAGCTCGGGCACATCTGCGTCGGCGTGCATTGCGCGTCCATGGAGGCCGCCGAGCGTGCCGCCACGATTCTGCAGCGGCACCGCGCACACTACGTCAATTACTTCGGCCCGGCGATGATCGAGACGCTGAGGCGGTGAGCCGGACGAACGCCATCAGATCATCGGCCACTTGCGCCGGCGCTTCCCAATGAGACGCGTGTCCGGCGTCCTTGTAAACGATGAGCCGTGACTGCGGAATCCCGCGGTGCAGACTCTCGACCTCCGCCTTCGTCACCACCGAGTCTTTCTCACCCCAGATGATCAACGTCGGCGCCGAGATGCGGCCGAGCCTGGCCGTGAAGTCCGCCTCGAGCGTCTCCTCGAACGCGGCGCGCCAGACGCGCGCGGGCACCTTCAGGCTTTCCGCGACGGCCATGTCCACGAGTCCCGGCGGGACCGGGCGCGCGATCGTGCCTTCCTGAAACTCGCGCACGAACTTCGGATCGATCGGGTCGTTCATCACGGAGACGGCCTGCACCAGCGCGCGAACCACATCGTTCTGGCCCATCGCCGGCGACGATCCCAGGATGACGATGCCGATGGTGCGGCTGGGATGATCGATCGCGAATCGCTGCGCGACCAGTCCGCCCATGGAATGGCCGACGATCACCGCCGACGGAATGTCCATCGCGTCCAGAAACGCGCGGACGTCGTCGGCGAAGTGCTTGAACGTGTAGCCGGCGTCAGGACGACTGGAGTTGCCGTGCCCGCGCTGGCTGATGGCCAGAGCGCGCACAGATGGCGGCAGTTCCGGCAGCATGAGCTCGAACGACCGCCAGGAGTCGGTGAGGCCGTGGAGAAACACGATCGGCGTCCCGGCCCTGTCGCCGCGCTCCACGTACTCCAGCGTCACGCCGGTCGGCAACGCAATCGTCTTTGGACGGCTCGCGCGATCCCACACCTCGTACGATGATGACAGCGTGACGTCGGCGCGGGACCAGGCTTTGTCGAACCGCGCGCGAATCTCGGCCGCCTCCGCCGTACGTCCGAGCGCCGTCACTGCCTGCATCAGGCCGTAGAGCGACCAACCGTTCTCGCGAAAGCGCGCGAGGTCCTCGCGATACACCTGTTCGGCCTCAGCCGGCCGGCGATCCTGCAGGAGGATCGCACCGAGGACCTGACGCGGCGGGAGGTGCCACAGCGGCGGTTCGCTGTACGGGAAGGCGTCTTCCAGCGCGACCGCTTCCCTGACCGAAGTGATCGCGGCAGCGAGCCGGCCTTGCCGGGCCGCAAGCATGCCGGCGGCCAGCCGCGACGCGATCTGCAGGTTCGGCAGCAGCGGCAGATCCTTCAGCGTCGTCTTGAACGCTTCGTGATTCATGATCGCCGCGAGCGCCGCGAGCTCGTCCTCCGCGCGATCGAGCTTGTCGGTGGCGACGAACGCCGTCGCGCGTGCGTAGTGCCAGATGCCGGTCGCGTACGGCTGATTTGCCGGCGGCGACGGCTCCGTCAGGATCTCGCGCCACTTGCCGAAGCGCGTGTACGCGAGCAGCGGCGTGACGGGGAAGTCTGCAGTCCACGCGAGCGCGCCTGCATGGTGATGCGGTGTCTTCTCGGCGACCTTGCGCGCCGCCTCAACCGCGACGGCGCTCCGGCCTTCGAACGTCGCCGCCGCCCAGAGGAAGTGCAGATTGTGCGGGTAGTAGCTGATTGGGTACAGGCCCTGCGCCTGGCACTGCGCGAGGTAGTCCTCGTCCGCTTCGATGGCGCGCACGTTCGCTTCGGCAGCGTCCGCGTACCGGCCGACGCGGATGTAGATGTGCGCGGGCATGTGGACTATGTGACCCGCGGCCGGCATCAGCGCGCCCAGCTTGTCCGCGCTCGCGACGGCGCGATCCGGATCGTTCGACGCTTCCATCAAGTGGATCACGTAATGATGCGCGCCCGCATGGTCGGGGACTTTGGCGATTGCCGCATCCACCGCGGCGAGGATCACGGCCGTGTCCGGCTTCGGCGAGCCGTCCTTCAGCCAGTAGTCCCACGGCATCGTGTTCATCACGGCATCGGCGAAGAACGTCTGGACGTCCGGATCCGCCGGGTACTTCGACGCGACCCCTCGCATCGCCTCGGCATACGCGCGATCGAGCGGCGCGCGGTCGGCGTTGGGCGCCGCAGCGTAGCGCTTCGCCAGCGCGTCGATGAGCATCCGCTCTCGCGCCGACGCGTTCACCGACAGCGTCCTCGCGCGCTGGATCGCTTTGTACGCCGGCGCCACGTTCGCGGCCACCATCGGCGAGTTCAGCGTTGGTCCGAGCGCCATCGCCTGGCCCCAGTACGCCATGGCGAGTGAGGCATCGAGGCGCGCGGATTCCTTGAACGCGCGCAGCGCCTCCTGATGGTTGAAGGCGTACAGCAACCGCACGCCCTGATCGAAAAACCGCTGCGCTCGCGGCACCGACGTCGTGACCGCGACGTGAACGTTGCCGAGCCCGCTGAGCTCGGGCGCGAGCGGACGCTCACGATCCTGACCCTGCGCCGCCACCGCAACGGCGGCACCGGCTGCAGCGATCGCCAGAACACCAATGAAGAACCTGACCCGGGACATGACAGTGACCTCCGTCTGACAATACGGAGGATCACACGCAGGAATCGTCGCCGGACGGTTGGCGAATGGTGAGAGTTTGGTAGGGAGAAGACGCGAAGGGCGCGAAGAGCACGAAGGAGTCACGCGAAGCCGCGAAGGGGGCGCGAAGGCGCGAAGACTCGTCGTAGGGCAGACTTTCCGCCTTCGCAAAATGCTACGGCGGACTCGCCGAAGCCTTGGCGGAGGCGGTCAGGTCTGCCGATCAGGTGCCGTGACCGCCAGCAGCGGCAAATCCCGCGTCTGTCCGTGTCCTTTCAGCGTTTCCCGATCCGCAAACTCCAGCCCAGACCCGGGCACGAGGTCGACGATCGTCCGAGACACGAGTACTTCACCCGCGCGTGCGCGCCGTGCGATCGCGTCGCTCAGATCGAAGACAACGCCGGTGCCGCGCGAGAGGTCGCACTCGCCAACGTGGACGCCGCCGCGCGCGGCGATGCCCGATCGGACGGCATCGGCCACGACCGCGGCCGCGCATCGGACCGCGCGTCCGGGACCGTCGAACACGGCCACCGCGTGGGCGTGGTTGACCGTGATCCGGCGGCCTCGGCTCGACGTCACCTCGCGCTCGAAGACGCGTTCCATGTGCGCGCGTCCGTCACCCGCCTCGTCCATCACCAGGGTCACGACGGAGGCGAGTGCGAGATCCAGGGAGATCTGTCCGCGCGTTCGGGCCAGGAACTTCTCGATCTCTTCGAACATCACGTCCTGGTCGCCGAGGAACGGCAGGTGGTCCGCGCCGTCGAGCTCGACGAACGTCGCGTCCTTAATCCGCGACGCGAGGTACCGTCCCTCTTCAATCTTCAGACAGCGATCGCCCTTGCGATGCAGGACGAGCGTCGGCACCTGGATGGACGGCAGCAGGTCGCGGATGTCGATCTCGGCGTTCATCCGGGTGAGGGCGACGGCGGCGCCGGGGCTCGCACCCATCCGGAGGTACGACGCCCACCACGATCGGAACGCCGGGTCGTTGCTCCGCGACGGTCCGCGTTCCTCAATGCCGACCGGTCCGCCCCATTCCTCGACGATCGTCGCGAGGAATGCCTCGCGCTGTTCGCGTGTCGGGCCCCAGGGATAGTCGACGTCCCACATGCGGCGAGCGTAGCTGCCCATCATGATGAGCGCTTCGGTCTTCTCTGGATACGTCGCCGCGAACAAGCTGCAGAGGGGACCGCCTTCCGAGACGCCGACGAGGACCGCGCGCTGCGATCCCACCGCCTCCATCACCGCGCGCACGTCGTCGAGCCGTTGTTCCAGTGACGGCAGTTCACTGACTGGAACGGCGTCCGACAATCCCGTGCCGCGTTTGTCGAAGAGAATCAGCCGGCCCATCGCCGCGAGCCGCTGCAGGAAGCGGGCGAACGACGGCTCGTTCCAGAAGCACTCGAGGTGCGACACCCAACCCATCACGAAGACGAGATCGATGGGACCGGATCCGACGACCTGATAGGCGATGTTGACGCTGCCGCTGCGTGCGTAGCTCACGCGCGGCGTCGACGTCAGAGCAGGCGGACCTGATGCTGAAGGGGCCGCGGCGCCGTCAACGGCCGCGACGGGCGCGATGAATCGATAGCCGCGGCGATGGCGCGTCTCGATGAAGCGCGGCGTGGTCGGTGAGTCACCGAGGGCGCGCCTGATCTCGCGCATGGTGCCTTTCAGCACCGCGTCGCTCACGAAGACGTTCGCCCACACGGCGTCGAGCAGTTCCTGTTTTGCGATGAGGCGATCGGGATGTGTGGCGAGGTACTGCAGCAGCGCGAACGCTTTGGGCGTCAGGCCGATTGAAGTTGCGCCTCGGTACAGCAGGCCGGTGGCCGCGTCGAGGCGGAATTCGCCGAAGGCGAGCGAACCGGGCGCGGGCACGCCATATCGTAAGCGCTGTGTACCGGCCTCCTCACATTCAGCAGATAGTCGTGACTTTCACAGATAGTCGTGGGCGAAGGCCCGGGCGAATGCGGCCGCGCCGCGTCATTGACGATTTTCCCGACGGTCAGAAGTTTGCAACTGACACGGTTGCCGCTCAAGGCAATAAGGGGAGGTTCGATGGCTGAACCACCGGGCTTGAGATGCGCACCGGCCGTGTAAGCCTATGCCGGTGCGCCGGCAGACAACGCCCGGTTCCCCGGTCTTGCCCGGGGGGCCGGGCGTCTTTTTGTGGGGTCAGGTCTTGTTTCTTAGCGTCGTGACAACTGGGGTTGTCATGATGCTAAGAAACAAGACCTGACCCCATGATCTCCCCAGCCCCTGTCACCCTAGAGCGCAACGGCATCCGTCTCGAACCCCTGACACCCGCGCATCGCGATGGCCTCGTCGCGGCAGCATCCGACGGTCGCCTCTGGGAGCTTTTCTACACGTCGGTTCCTGAGCCCCATCAAGCCGCGGCCTACATCGAGACGGCACTCGCCGGTCAGGCGCAGGGGCACATGCTGCCGTGGGCCGTGCGCGACGTCGCGTCGGGCGAGATCATCGGCAGCACGCGCTATCACGACATCGTCGCCAACATCGATCGCGTGGAGATCGGCTACACGTTCTACGCCCGCCGCTGGCAGCGGACGCATGTCAACACGACGTGCAAGCTGCTGTTGCTCGCGCACGCGTTCGACACGATCGGAGCGAAGGTGGTCGGCCTTCGCACCGACATCCTGAACCTCACATCTCAGCGCGCGATCGAACGGCTCGGCGCGAAGAAAGATGGCGTGCTGCGCCACCACTGGATGCGCAAGGACGGCACGGTTCGCGACAGCGTGATGTACAGCATCCTGGCTGACGAGTGGCCGGCGATTCGGGAACGGCTCGAAGCGCGGCTGGCGCGTTGAGGTGCTACAGTTTCAGGCCACACGCTTCACATGACGACGTCCGTCGCCGACTTCCTCGAGCTCAGGGTCGTCCGCCGTGTGCGGCTGATCTGGTGGCACGGCGTGCTGACGTTCGGACTACCGGTCGCGCTCCTGAATCTGGCAGCGATGTCCTGGCGCGCGCGCACGTGGCCGGAGCTCTGGCAGATCGGCACGGCGGCGGCCGTCGGCAGCGTCGTCGGTGCATTTTCCGGCACGCTTCGCCTCGACACACTCGAGCGTCGCCGTTCCGATGGCGTGAGGCGATGTGCCGACTGTGGCCACGCGCTGCCGGCGCACACGTCGTGGTGTCCCGCGACGAAGTCCCGCGTCAGCTGAGCGATGCCGACGATCGCGATTACTGGCTGCTCGTCCGGCTTCGGGCGCGTGACGGCGATCCGATTCCTCCGCGAGGGATGGCACGTCGTCGCCACGGTCCGGCGCGAAGCTGACCGGGCGGATCTAATAAAGGATGCAGGGAGCGTGGCCGGCCGCCTTTCGGTCGTGCTGGCCGACATCACGCAAGAGGCTGATGTCGCACGGCTGCGAGACGTTGTCTACGCCACGTCTCCAACGCTCGAGGCGCTCGTGAACAACGCGGGCACTGCGTTTGCCGCGCCGCTCGAGATCCTTCCCCTTGCCGATCTTCGCGCTCAGCTCGAGATCAACGTCGTCGCCCAGCTGGCGGTGACACAGGCGTTGCTGCCGAGGCTCAAGGCGGGGCGCGGCGCCATCGTCAACGTCAGCAGCATCAGCGGGCGGATCGCATCGCCGGGCATCGGCGCGTACAGCGCGAGCAAGTTTGCGCTCGAAGCGATGAGCGACGCGTTGCGCGTTGAGCTCGCGCCGTTCGGCGTGCGGGTCGTCGTGATCGAGCCTGGCAGCAGCCCGACGAAGATTTTTGCCACGACCCGAGCGAGGGCGGAATCGCGAGGCATCGACGTTGGCGCGTACGCACCCCTCGTGGCCGCGCTGGCACGGCGCGCCGACGAGGGCGCGTCCGCGGGATTTCCCCCGGAGCTCTTTGCCGACACGGTGTGGCAATGCGTGACGAGTGCCTCGCCCCGGACCCGCTATCCGATCCCCGCCGGAATCCGGCGTCTGGTCATGTTGCGACGCCTGCTGTCCGATAACTGGTTCGATCGGAGAATTCGACGGCTGCTCGGCTGGTAGGGCGTGAAACGCGATGCTGTTGCCGGAAGACGGATTCAAACCAGTCTCACAAGGCGCCCTGATCGGGTGGGGCATCGCCTACACGCTCTTCCTGCTGTACGCCGCGGCGAACACGAGCGGCTTCCTGTTCATCGATCACGCGAACCTGATGTTTCATGAAGCCGGCCACGTGTTCTTCAGCTGGGCCGGCTACTACACGCAAATTCTGGGCGGGACGCTCGGCGAGTTGATCGTGCCGCTCGTGTGCCTGTTCATCTTCATGCACCGCGGCGAGACAACGGCCGTCGCGTTCTCCGCCTTCTGGTTCTTCCAGAACTTTCTGTACATCGCCACTTACATGGGCGATGCGCGCCGGGCGGCGCTGCCGCTGGTGGGCAGTGACGAGAGTGACTGGGCCATCCTCTTGTCGCACTGGCAGGTGCTGCATCTCGACACCACCATCGCCGCGTGGATGCGCGGCTTCGGATGGCTCGGCATGCTGGCGTCAATGGGCTGGCTGGCGTGGATGTACTTCCGACAGCCGCAGATGGAGGCCGGGTCTTTAGACCCGGCATAGCTTACGACCGGCGCTTCTCTAGAATTTGATACGTGAACACCGGAAACCCGAGAAACCTCGGGCTTTCCGTGTCATCGACGACGACGAGGTCGGAGACAGAGAAGAGACGTGAGAGCCGCGGGCGCGACTGATACATCGAGTCGCCGAGCCATGCCGGCAGCCGTTGCCCGATTCCCACGAGCAGCCATGTGTTGAGGAGCGAGCGCATTCCGTACACACGCATGCGCCACGTCGGCGCGCAGAGCAGATAGCGGAGAAAGTAACCGGCGCCCTGACACTGCAGATAGCAGCGGCCGCCAGGCTTGAGCAGGCGGCCGATCTCGCGCACGGCTTCGTCTTCGCGCGTGTACGGCAGCACGACCTTGCACAGGATGCCGTCAAAGACCGCCGACCGGAACGGCAGATGCTCCGCGCGCGCCTGCACGCGCAGGCCTCGCCGGTCGCACGCCTGCAACGCCGTGAGACTGCGATCGATGCCGACCACAGCCGCAGCCTGACCGCGCAAGTCTTCCATGTGCTCGCACGGACCGCAGCCGAGATCGAGCACCAGGCCGCCGGGTGCGAACTGAAGACGATAGTCGTCCAGGAGATAGCCGAACCACTCAGACATGCACGTGCCTCACGAACCATCCGTGCGGCGCATCCCTGCCGGTCTGTTCGCGCACATGTCCGTGTGCGAACGGCTGGTGGGTGATCGCCGCGTCCGTCGATCAACGACGCGGAATGTTCAGAGGCGGGGCGGAGGAACGACGATGAACGGCGTGTGCTGCGGAACGAACGTGTGGCGCGGCATCGCCGCGGCCTGATGGCTCGAGGGATCCGCGGCGTCGAGCCAGGCGTGCGTCGCGGCGTTTTCTTCGAGCGCGGCCGATTCCGTGCTGTCGCCGTCGGCCGGGTCAGACACGACGCCGCTGCCGGCGACGTCCTCGACCGGCGCGGCCGGAATCATCAGGGGATCGACCGATCGCGGGAGCCCCAGCCACACGACGATCGCTATCGCGAGGAGGGTTCCCAGCGGACGAACCGCCAGATCGAACGATGAACGCCAGGAGTTGAGCTGGGGAATGTGAAGCTCGGTGTGGAAGGTATTGCATTGGCGCGGGGCCGTCGATCCAGCGATCACCCGACTCGGATGGGGGAGTACGCCTGAGGGGCAGTACCCGTCCGCTTCCCAATCCAAGGCGGATCCCATAACATCTGCGGACGCCAACCGACTCCTCGGGTGGAGGCCGAATCATGAGAACTGCTCTTGCGCGCGCGGTCGCCGCCGGCTTGTTTGCGGTCGCCGCAAACATCGCCTGCAGCAGCGTACCGGCCAAAGGCGGCGCCCAGACGGCAGCCGCCGGCCGGAAAACCATCTATCAACCGACCGCTGCGATGCGCGCGCTCGGCATCTTCCAACCCTTCAGCGACGCGGACATCGAGTTCATGGGCGGCATGATCCCGCATCACGCGCAGGCGGTCGTCATGGCCGGCTGGGCGCCGACGCATGGCGTCCGCAAGGACGTCGGCATCCTCTGCGAACGCATCGTCGTCGGACAGCGCGACGAGATCGAGCTGATGCGCAACTGGCTGATCGATCGCGGCGTGCCCGCGCCCGACGCCACCTCCACGCGCCACAAGATGAAGATGGTGATGAACGGCGTCGTGACGGAGCACGAGATGCTGATGCCCGGCATGCTCACCGACGAAGAGATGGCCGCGCTCGACAAGGCGCGCGGTCCGGAATTCGATCGGCTGTTCCTGCTCGGCATGATCAAACACCACCAGGGCGCCATCGACATGGTGGACGTGCTGTTCAAGTCGTATGGCGCCGCGCAGGACGACACCGTCTTCAAGTTCGCGACGGACGTGCACGCCGATCAGTCCATCGAGATTGAAGTGATGAAAGAAATGCTTGCTGCCGGAGGCGGCCGGCAGTAATCGCAGCAAGACAACTGGAGGCCGGGTCTTCAGACCCGGCATAGCGGCTCAGATGGAGTGTGCTGTATGAGGTTGGATGTGACGTTCTTGCGTCCGAGTACGCGGCTAATCACCGCGACATGTGCGTCCGGCGCGCTCGCCATGACGATGTTCTTCGCGGCGTCGTGCGGACCGAAAGATCTACCGGCCACACCGCCGGCGAAACCTGCACCAGCACCCGCTGCTGCGCAGCCGTCGACGCCGCCGCCCGCGGCAAGACCAGCGCCGGCTCCGCCGGCCGCAGCCACGCCGCCCGCGGCAACTCCGCCCGCCTCCGCCGCTGGCGGCGGCGCCGGTGCGGCGATCGCCGCAGAGACGACGCCGCCCGGTCGTGGCGGTGGTGGACGCGGCAACGCCGGCGCTCAGCCACCGGCACCGCCTGAACCCATTCCGGCCGTGATGCCGGCACCGGTGACGCCGATCGTCTCGATGACGGCGCCGACACCGGATCCGCGCGTCGGCCTCAAGGCCGGACGCTGGGACGCCGGCCAAGCCGCATGGAACATGAAGATGACGTCGACGACGCCGCCGAGCCCGGCGTCACTCGGTGCGACGCATTCCGACCTCGCGTTCACCGGCAAGTACGTCATTCAGGGCAACTACAACGGCTTCGAGATCTGGGACATCTCCAATCCGGCGAAGCCCGTGCTCGCGAACGCGTACACGTGCCCCGCGTCGCAGAACGACGTGTCGGTGTTCAAGAACCTGCTGTTCATGTCGTCGGAAGCGACCGCGAGCCGCACGGACTGCAAGTTCGGCGGCGTGCCGGATCCCGTCAGCAAAGATCGCGTGCGTGGCATCCGCATCTTCGACGTCTCGGACATGAAGAACCCGAAACTCATCACGAGCGTGCAGACGTGCCGCGGCTCGCACACGCACACCGTGGTCACGCAGCCGGGCGACGACAAGAACGTCTACATCTATGTCTCCGGTACTTCAGGCGTGCGCTCGGAAGACGAAGTGCCGGGCTGCAAGGACACCGGGCCAGACGCGGCCGATCCGAACAACGCGCGTTTCCGGCTGGAAGTGATCAAAGTTCCGCTGGCAGACCCGAAGACCGCGGCGATCACGAACGCCGCGCGCATCTTCACGGGCCTCCCGGTGACCACCGCGTTCCGTAATCCCGAGCGCGATGCGGCCGGCGGCCGTGGCGGCGCGAACGCGGGCGCAGGTCGCGGTGGTGATGCCAACGCGGCAGCGGGTGCCGGTGCGGCAGCAGGTGGAAACGCCGGTGCGGCGGCGGGTATCGCTGCGGCGGCAGCCGCGGCCGGTACGACGCCGGCGGCCGTTGCAGCGGGCGGTCGCGGCGGACGCGGTGGTGGTCCACCGACCGGACCGAACCAGTGCCACGACATCACGGTGTACCCGGGCGTGGGTCTCGCGGGCGGCGCGTGCGCCGGTCTCGGTCTGCTGCTCGACATCCGCGAAGCGGCGCACCCGATCCGCATGGACATGGTGGGCGACGTGAACATGTCGTTCTGGCACTCGGCGACGTTCAGCAACGACGGCACCAAAGTGCTGTTCTCGGACGAGTGGGGCGGCGGTTCCGCGCCGCGCTGCCGTGAGACGGACAAGCTCGAGTGGGGCGCCAACGCGATCTTCACCATCGAGAAGAACAAGATGGTGTTCCAGAGCTACTACAAGATGCCGGCGCCGCAGACCAACTTCGAGAACTGCGTCGCGCACAACGGCTCGATGATTCCCATCCCGGGCCGCGACGTGATGGTGCAGGCGTTCTATCAGGGCGGTCTCACGGTGTTCGACTGGACCGACCCCAAGAAGCCGAAGGAAATCGCGTTCTTCGATCGCGGGCCCGTGGACGCCACGCGTCTCGTGAGCGCCGGGTCCTGGTCCGCCTACTGGTACAACGGCTACATCGTCAGCTCCGAGATCGCGCGCGGTCTCGACGTCTACGAACTGCTGCCGAGCGGCCTGATCTCGCAGAACGAGCTGGATGCGGCCAGGACGGTGAAGTTCGAGTACCTCAACACGCAGGAGCAGCAGAAGATGGTGTGGCCGCCGAGCTTCGCGCTCGCGAAGGCGTTCGTCGATCAGCTCCAGCGATCGAACGGTCTCACGGCGGCGCGAATCACGGCGGTCCGTGATGCGCTCGCCGCGGCCGAACGCGCGTCGGGCCAGGCGCGCCGCACCGCGCTCACGACGCTCGCGACCTCGCTGAACGCCGACGTGGCGGGATCTTCCGACCAGGCGAAGGTCAAGATGCTCGTGACGGCGGTGAACGATTTGGCGAAGTAGTTCTTCGCTGACAAGTACGTAGGGCGGACCGATTTTTTGTCCGCCTTACTTTTGTACAGACGTACCGTCGCACAGACGTGCTATTCATTTCCCGTGTCTGCCGCCTTCACCTCGCCCCGCGTCTGGATCCTCACCCTGATCGTTGCCATTGGGGTCTGCAGCACGGTGGTGCTGGACACCCGCGCCGCCCAGACCCCTCCCTCTGGCTGGTACAAAGGCAATACCCACACGCACACGCTCAACAGCGACGGCGACAGCACGCCCGACGAGGTGGTGACGTGGTACCGCACGCGCCGGTATCACTTCCTCGTCCTCACCGATCACAACTACCTGACGAGCGTCGATGGCCTCAACGCGCTGCACGGCGCCGACGAGAAGTTTCTGGTGATTCGCGGCGAAGAGGTCACGGATACGTTCGACAACAAGCCGCTGCACGTGAACGGTCTTGACGTCGCGCGCAAGGTCGAGCCACAGCACGGCGCGTCCGTGGCCGATGTCCTGCAGCGCAACGTCAACGAGATCCGCGCGGCGAGCGGCGTGCCGCACATCAATCATCCGAACTTCGGCTGGGCCATGACGATGGACGATCTCCGGAAGGTCGAGAACAACAGGCTGTTCGAGATCTTCAACGGGCACCCACAGACCAACAACGCCGGCGGCGGTGGCGTCGCCGGACTCGAAGCGGCGTGGGACACGATTCTGGCCAGCGGCAAGCTGCTCTACGGGATCGCCGTCGACGACGCGCACACGTTCAAGGATCCCGGCAACCCGGCGGTCGCCGGGCCCGGACGCGGATGGGTCATGGTGCGCGCGCCGCGCCTCGAGCGCCGGGCGATTCTCGACGCCATGGAGCGCGGCGACTTCTACGCGTCCACCGGCGTCGTGCTCGCCGAGTATCAGGCGACCGCGACGTCCATTTCCGTGAAGGTCGCCACCTCGACGTTCGCGAAGTACCGGATTCAGTTCATCGGCGCCGGCGGCCGGGTGCTGCACGAAGTGGCCGACCCCGCGGCGACCTATACGTTCAAGGGCGACGAAGGCTATGTCCGCGCGAAAGTGCTCGAAAGCAACGGGCTCACTGCCTGGTGTCAGCCGGTGTTCGTCGGGCGTTAGAATCGACGGACATGCCTCTGTTCCGTCGTGCCGCGTTCGTCGTCGCGCTGGTCGCGCTGGCGGCCGGAACGCTCCGGTCTCAACAGACTCAGCAGCAACAATCAGTGCCGCGCCCGGCCGGTCGTGACGTGCCGCCGCCGGGTACCGCCGGTGCTGCGCCCGCGCGGCCGCCGCTGCCGCCGCTCTCGCCCGACGCGCAGCGGCTGTTCGACCAGCTCAAACAGAATCAGACGAGCATCATCGAGCAGCTGCGATTTCTGCAGCAGTCGTATCGCGACGCCGGGCATGCGGAAGACGCGGCGGCGATTGCCGCGCACGTGCGGCAACTGCAGCAGCGGTTGCCACCGGTGACGGCGTCGGTGACTGCCGAGCTCGTCAACGAAGGGTTGCCGACCCGTGACGAGCCGGTGCGCATGTCGATGTTCAGACATCTGCCCGGCCAAATCCTGACCTTCGCGATCCGCGGCCGCGAGGATCAGCCGGTCTGGGGCACGACGACCTACACGGACGACTCGGGATTGGAGTCGGCGGCGGTGCACGCCGGCTTGATGCGTGCCGGCCAGACCGGCATCGTGAAAGTTCGCGTGCTGCCGGGGCAGGACAAGTACGACGCGACGAGTGCGAACGGCGTGCGGAGCAACGAGTACAGCCGCGCCGATGGCAGTTACCGGTTCACCGGTGTCACGGTAACGATGCCGTCACGATCTTCATCGTTGTCGTCGTACCGCGATCTCGTCGGCCATTCGATCACGCTGCCCGTGGTCGGCACGACGAGCGGCAGCGTCTGGGGATCGGATGTCTACACGGACGACTCGTCGGTGGCGGCCGCCGCGGTGCATGCCGGTGCGCTGTCCGTCGGCGAATTCGGATTCGTGAAAGTCACGCTGATGCCGGGCCAGTCGCGCTACGAAGGATCGATGCGCAACGGCGTGACGAGCCAGACCTACGAAATCTTCGACGGCAGTTTCCGCGTGGAGCCGGCGCCGCAGCCGTGGGTCGTGCAGCTGCCCGGCGGTGAAGACGCGTCGCGACTCGTGCCGATGGGCACGCTACGCGGCAAGACCGACCTCAGCTTCATGGTGCAGGTGAAAGGCACGACGAGCGGCACCGTGTGGGGATCGGGCACGTACACGGATGACTCCTCGATCTCCGCCGCCGCGGTGCACGCGGGTCTGCTCAAGGTGGACGAAATCGGGATGGTCCGCGTCATCATCATGCCCGGCCTCGACAAGTACCTGCCGACCGAAGCGAATGGCATCAAGAGCCAGCCGTACGAGAAGTGGGAAGGCAGCTTTCGGCTGGAGCGCGTGCGATGAAGATGCGCGCGGGCGTGCTGCTGCCCGCCTTGTGCTGTGCGTTAAGCATCTGCTGGGTCTGCGCCGTCGATCGTCTTGCGGCGCAGGGCAGCGCGCCGCCACTCGTCCGCACCGGCGACCCGTCCAAACGTGGCTACACCGACGCTGACTTTCCGCGCGTCAAGCGGCTCGCCGAGAGCGTGTATTCGTACGAGCAGCTGCGATCGGCCGGCGCCGAAAAGTTCACCACCGTCAGCTTGTTCGTCGTCACGTCCGCCGGCGTGCTCGTCGCGGACGGACAGGGCAGCGTTGCGGAAACGCAGCGGCTCGTCGACGAGATCGCGAAGATCACGCCCCGGCCCATCACGCATGTCGTGATCGGTTCGGACCACGGCGACCACACGGCGGGCAATCGTGCGTTTCCTGCCGGCGTGAAGTACTTCATTCATCCGACCTCGCAGGCGATTCTCTCGATCGCCGGCGCCGAGCTCGTACCCGATCGGACGACGGTGCGCCTGGGTGAGACAGAGATCCAGATTCGCTTTCTTGGACGCGCGCACACGGGAGGAGACCTGAGCGTCTACCTGCCGAAGGACAAGATCCTGTTCATGAGCGAGGCGTACCTCAATCGGATCTTTCCCGCAATGCGCTCGGCGTACCCGTCCGACTGGGTCGCGACGATCGAGAAGGCGCAGGCGATGGACGTGAGCGTCTTCGTTCCCGGTCACGGGTTTGTCGACTCGCCGGCGGTGCTGAAGGAAGAACTGGAGACGTTCAGGAAGGCGATCGTGCAGGTGATCGCCGAAGCACGCCGTCTGCGCGAAGCCGGCCTCGATGCCCAGGCCGCTGTGGCGCAGGCGAAGTTCGGCGACCTCGAGAGCTGGACACTCCGGGCCAGTCAGGGGCCGATCGCCATCCCGCGTGTGTTTCTCGAGCTGGAAGGGAAGTTGCGTTAGGATTCCCGCATTGTGCGCATCTTCCTTGTCGGTCTGATTGTTCTCGCCAGCGCCTGCAGTCCGGCGCCACCACCTCCCGCTGCTTCGACGTCGACGCCTGCGCCGCCGCCCTGGCCTGCGCCGAGCGGGCCGCGGGTCTACGTCTCCGACGAGACCGGCGGGAAGGTCGTCGGCATCGACGTCGCGACCGGGCAAGTCGTCGGGACCATCGCGGTGGGGAAGCGGCCGAGGGGGATGCGCCTTTCTCGCGACGGCAAGCAGTTGTTCGTCGCGCTGTCTGGATCACCGATCGCCGGCCCCGGCGTTGACGAGTCGAAACTGCCGCCGGGAGATCGGTCGGCCGACGGCATCGGCGTCGTCGATCTGGCCACTGGTCAGCTGCTCCGAAAACTGAAGGCCGGGCAGGATCCCGAGTCGTTCGACATTTCGTTAGACGGCGCCACGCTGTACGCGTCGAATGAAGAAACCGCAGAGATGACCATCGTCGACATCGCGAGCGGTGAAGTCCGGTCGCGCGTGAAGGTCGGCGGCGAGCCGGAAGGCGTGACGCTTCGTCCGGATGGACGCGAGGTGTACGTGACCTGCGAGGAAGACAGCGAGGTATTTGTCATCGATACCGCGTCTGCCAGGGTGCTGGCAAAGATCAAGGTCGGCGCACGCCCACGGGCGATCGAGTTCACCCCGGACGGCGCGATCGGGTTCGTCACGAACGAGAACGACGGCACCGTGTCGGTCATCGACACCGCGCGCCATCGCGTGTCCGGCACCGTGAGCATTGCGCGTCCCGAAGGTGCGCCGACGGCGGCACGCCCGATGGGCGTCACGCTGGCGCCGGACGGCAGCCAGGCGTTCGTATCGCTCGGCCGGGCCAAAGCGATTGCAGTGCTGGACGTCAAATCGCGCAAGGTGCTCCGCACGATTGACGACGTGGGCGATCGGATCTGGGGAATTGCGCTGAGCGCCGACGGCAAGACGCTCTACACGGCCAACGGCCCATCGGCTGACGTGTCGATCGTGGACGTCGCGACCGGCAACGTCAGGAGCCGCATCAAGACCGGCGGAAGCCCGTGGGGCGCGGTGGTGTCTAAGTGACAAAAAAGCAAAACATGGAGGAGATGGAGGAAAAGCGGCTCGGCAATAGAGGACATGGAGACGGACTTTTTGGGGTAGGGCTTGCTGCGAGATCCGCTTGCTGCAGTCCAATAGAAACCCGAAAAGCTCGTCTCCATGTCCTCCATAGCCGAAGCGTTTGTCCTCCATGCCCTCCATGTTTCGCTTTGGTTAGAGAGTTTTCAGATACTCGATCAGCGCCCGCCTGTTTTCGTCTGTCTTAATCCGCGACCAGAAGTCATGACCCGCGTTTCCTGAACCGGGCCGCAGCACGTTGAACCAGTTGCGATCGTTGCCGTGGCGCCGGAGAAGTTCGGCCGCGTCGAGCTGTCCGTTGGCCGGCCGCGTGTACAGAGACTGTCCGACGCGCACGCGGTCGAGCGCGCGTGCCGCCATGACCTCGAAGAGGCCTGGGCGCTCGGAGGCGGGGCCCAATAGATGATGCAGCGTCGGCACGCTGCCGTTGTGCAGATAGGGAAAGTTGGCCCAGACGCCGGTGAGCGGCGTCGCGGCGTAGCCGTGGCTCTTCACGAGTGCACCTTCAGCCGCCAGCGGGCTGTCGTTGAACGCGTCGATGAAGCCGTCGGAGACGACGTCGAGGCGTGAGCGATCGGTGCCGACATCGGTGTGCACGCCGGGCCAGTTGACGTTGCCTCGGCCATCGTACGTGCCGTGACACCGGAAGCAGCCGACCGATGACGAGTAGAACAACTCCTTGCCGCGCTCCGCGAGCGCGCGGTCGATCTCGTACGGATACGCCGGCGGCCGGAAGTGCTGCACGACGGACCCGAACTCGCTCTTGATGCGGGGCACGACCACGTCGGTCAGGGCGTCGAACGAGCGATCCTTTTCCAGCTCCATCGACGACGCCATCAGCGGAAAGGGGCCGCGGAAGCTGCCGTCGGTGTACCAGCGGCCGGACGACATCTTCGCCACCGTGTGCCAGAGCGGCGGCGTCTTTACGTCGCCGCGCCCGACGTCCTCGACCCGCGGCATCTGGCCGTCGTGCGGCCGCATGTACAGCTCGACGTGTGACGCCGCAAACGCGGTCGAGCGCGCCCGCGTGAGCGAGTCGATCTTGTCGTGATGGTGGCTGCTGAGAATCCGGCTCGCGTCGGCCGCGAGGGCTTCGTCGCCGGCTTCGGCGTTCATCAGCCCGCGCCACTGCCGGCTCGTGAGCTTCTTCAGCGCCTCGCCCAGCCACAACTCGTCGAACGTCTTGGTGCCGGCGCCGAGATAGGCGACGCCGTCGATCTCCGCCGTATGACAGACGAGGCAGTTCACGGTCCAGCGAAGTGGCCCGTCGGCGTCTGCGTTTGGCGCCATGCCAAATGCCGGAACGCGCGCATTGTCCGTCCACAGCGCGAGCCCGACCTTGTCACGAACGATCGTGTGCACGTCGCCGACGATGACCTGTGTGGCGAGGTTGCTGTCGAAGAGCGACTGCGGGATCCAGGCGGAGGCGTCGTACGTCTGGTAGATGAAGTCGAAGAGCGCGCGCCGGCGATCCGCTTCCGGCCGCGGGTCATCCGGGTTCCACGCGTAGGCGACGTTCCGAAGATCGGCCTCGAAGGTCGCCGCCAGATCGTTGCGTGACATCGCCGGCGTGGGCGATGGACCACGAAGGACCGATGCGGCAATCGCACCGCCCAGGCACAGCGCAGCGAGAAGCAGCGACCGACGAGCGGACATGAGAGTCTCCGTTCTTTACCCGATGGAGGCCGGGTCTTTAGACCCGGCAAATCTGCCGCCGGACCTAAGAGGTCCGGCCTACGTACGCACGCTTCATCAACGCCTTCGCTTCGTCCACGCACGCGTTGTCCTGGGCCTGACGGCAGAGGCGCTCGGCTTCGCGGTATTCCGTCAGCGCGCGGGAGCGAGCGCCGGCGAGGTCGGCGAGCTTGCCGAGCTCGTTGTGGATGCGCCCGCGCAGCCAGTCGCGCGTGGAGGCCGCGAGCGCAGCGTTCAGTTCCTTCGCAGCGGGCTCCGCGTCGTGGAGCGCGACGAGTGACGACCCGTACGAGAATCGCCACCGGGCTTCTTCGCCAGTGGCCCGAGGGCGAGTGTCCGCGCTGAATCGTGCGAGGCCTTCTTCGAGAAACCGTCGCGCGTCCGCGGGCCGGCCGGCTCGGAGCGCGGTGCTTCCGGATTCCAGCCACAGCAATCGATTGCGTGGAAACCGCTGCCGCAACTCCGCGATCGTCCGCAGGGCGTCGTCGTACCGCTTCTCGCGGTTGTACAGAAGGATGAGTGTGAAGAGCGCGTTGGGCTGGACGTCACTCGGATAGCGCGCGGCGGCTTCCACCAGCGCAAGCCCGCGTTCGCGTCCGCCGCCGAAGCCCGCGAGATGCGCGAACCATCGCTTCGGCGCGGAGAGCTCTGAAATCGCATAGCGATAGAGACCCGGCACCAGTCCCGCGTCCTTGCGCGACGGGTCGAGCTCGAGCGCCCGTTCGTGCTCGTTGTAGGCGCGCCTTGCTGCGCCGAAGCTGCCGAAGACCTTTCCCTCGACCGTCGCGGTGTACGCCGCCTGAAATCCGTACGCTGCGCCCACTTGATAGTGCGCGTCGGCGCTCCTGGGGGAGTCCTTCAGGCGACGCTCACTCAGCGTCTGGGCTTTCTGCAGAAACTCACGGAACGCCGTGGCGAGTGCGGGCGACGGCGCCGGACGAGCGACCGTCGAGCGCGCTTCGCCGAGGTAGTCGTCCACGGTGACCGCACCCTGCTCGAACAGGATCGCGATCCACGTCGAGGCCGCGGCCAGGCGGTACCCGGAGGGATTGTCCGGATCCGCAGCAATGGCCTCCCGAAACGCCGCGAGCGCTTCCCGGTGGTCGAGGTTGTAGCCGAGCTCCAGTCCGCGGGCCCGCAGGGCCGCAGCTTCCGGAGCCCCTGGGGCCGGTGTCGATTCGACCTGCGAAACACCGAGGCCGGCCAGGACGACGAGCGACGTGCCGGCAAGGTGGGCGAGGGTCATGGGCGGCCTTCTGTTATGGGATGACGGACCTTTCGGCGGACGTTACAGTTCAGAGTTCAGGGTTCAGAGTTCAGGGTTCATGGTTC
>Ga0137451_1000158_pt1 | contig 20260 bp, 11 predicted proteins | sample EasRivERMGT500_2_FD_102336 | JGI IMG/M metagenome (GOLD analysis project Ga0137451, IMG submission 102336) | Soil microbial communities from meander-bound floodplain in the East River, Colorado, USA - East River MetaG ERMGT500_2 | ecosystem: Environmental > Terrestrial > Soil > Floodplain ... | reverse complement strand
GGCGAAACTCGGTGGCCTTGAGATCGATTTTCTCGCCGTTGCCGGTGATCCGGTGCGCGGCAGGGTCAAGTCTCAGGCCGGCGATCTCGACGACCTCGTCGCTGAGCAGAGGCGCACGCCGGCGTATCACCGCCTTGATTCGCGCGAGCAGCTCGCGTGGGGAGAAGGGTTTGGTGATGTAGTCATCCGCTCCGGCTTCGAGCCCCGTTACCTTGTCCGTTTCCTGCGAGCGGCCCGTCAGCATGATGATCGGAATGTCACGGGTGCGCTGATCGGTGCGCAGTTGCCTGGCAAAGCTGACTCCGGTCGCGTTGGGAAGGATCCAGTCGAGCAGCACCAAATCCGGCAGCACCTCGCGGATGGCCGCTACGGCCTCGGGTACGCTCGCGGCGCGCATCACCTGGTGTCCGGCACGCTCGAGGTTGACCGCGATCAACTTCTGGGTGATCGGTTCGTCTTCGACTACAAGTATTGCGCCGCCCATGATCCAAACGCCCCCTTGTGCAGTACCAAACCGTTAAAGACGTTCATGATAGTGCGCCGGCTTCCCACTCACCATCGTGGGAGCTTGATCTTTTTGTGGTGAATCGGCGGCTGGATGTAGCCGCCTAACGACATGCGAGGCCGCCCGTTCGAGCTGAAACGCCCAGCCGGCCCGCCCGCGAGCGCGGTCGAACCGGAGAGGCGATTGCCTTAAATGAGCTGTTGCTTGACGGCGTAACGGACAAGCGCAGCGTTGCCCGTCAGCTTCAGTTTCTTGAGAATGCGGGCCCGGTAGGTACTGACGGTGCTGGGGCTCAGGAACATTTCCACCGCAATCTGGTTGATCTGCTTGCCCGACGCCAGCAGCCACATCACCCGGTACTCGCGGTCCGAAAGAGATTCATGGAGGGGTTTTTCCGAGTCGGGGGCCAGATCGGTCGCCAGTTTCTCCGCAAAGTTCGCGCTGACATACTTGCCCCCGTTTGCGACTTTGCGGATGGCGGTCGTAAGCTCCTCGCTGGCGCTTTCCTTGTTGATGTAGCCGGCACCGCCCGCCTTGAACACCTGCGCGGCGTGCGCCTCCTCGGAGAGCATGCTCAGAACGAGGACAGGACGGCCCGGGTGCCCGCGTTTTATTTCTTTGATCAGCTCCACCCCGCTTCGACCGGGCATGGAAAAGTCGAGAACGGCGACGTCCCAGTCGAGCGTGCGAACGAGCTCGAGCGCTTCATCGCCGTTTTTGGCCTCGCCGACCACGTCCATGTCGCGCTCCGAGGCCAGGATCTCCTTCAGACCACGCCGAACGACCGCGTGGTCGTCCGCGATTAGAATTCTCATGGCATAGCCTCCCCGGAAACGGTTTCCCCACGACATTGGGCACTGCGTCGCGGCAGGCGCCTTTGAATTCTACTTCAAGGCGAGTGGGATGGACACTTTCACCTGGGTCCCCTTGTCCCGGAACCCGGCGATTTCGATGGCCCCGCCAAACGGGAGGACCCGCTCCCGCATTCCCAAGAGCCCCAGCGAATTCGAGTCGTTGATCGCCGACTCCGCGATGCCTTTGCCGTTGTCTTCGACCGTGAACACGAGGGCGCCGGAGTCGACCCGCATCGTGACATCGATCCTGGTCGCGTTTGCGTGGCGCGCGACGTTCGTCAGCAATTCCTGAAAAATACGGAACGCCGCCGTCGATCGTTCCCGATCGAGCGCCGGCGTTTCCGAAGGCGCTGAGATTTTGCACCGGATCCCGGTGCGCTTGCGAAAATCCCCCGCGTGCCACTCGATGGCGGCGATCAGCCCCAGATTGTCCAGCACTTCCGGCCGCAGCCGGGAGGCGATCCTGCGCACCGACTGGATGGTGTCATCGATCAGGCCAAACATCGATTTCGTCCTTTCGGCGAGCTCCCGCCGATCCTCCGGCAGCCTGTTCGCCACCCAGGTCAAATCCATCTTCAGCCCCGTCAGCGACTGGCCGAGCTCGTCGTGGATCTCGCGCGCGATCCGCGTCCATTCCTCCTCCCGCACGCGTTGCACGTGTGCCGCCAGCGCGCGCAAGTTTTCCTCCGATTTCCTCAAATGCTCCTCAACTCGCTTGCGTTCGGCTATTTCCCGGATCAATACCGCATTCTTGTTGTGGAGCTCGACAAAAACCGATATTTTGGATTTCAGGATTTCCGGCACGAGGGGCTTGACGATGTAGTCCACGGCCCCCGCCTCGTAGCCGCGAAACACCGAGTGCACGTCCTCGTAGGCGCCGGTCAGGAAGATGATCGGGGTATGCCGCGACCGCTCGCGTTTCCTGATCAATCTGGCGGTTTCGAAACCATCCACCCCCGGCATGCGCGCATCCAGCAGGATGACAGCGAAGTCCTGTTTCAGGACGCATCGCAGAGCTTCCTCTCCCGAATTGGCCCGAACGACTTCTCGTGTCAGAGTTTGCAGGAGTTCCTGCAGGGCAAGAAGACTCTTCGAGTCATCATCGACGATGAGGATGGGCGCTTGCGATAAACTCGTTTCCACCGCTTCTCTCAATCCGGAGTCGGGCGAGCCCGCGTGAATGGGAGTTCTAGCAGAATCCGGTGCTTCAAAACAAGAGCGGGCCCGCGGCCCGCTCTAGGCTCCCGCCCGCGCGAAGTCAGATCACGCGGACCTCGGGCAGCGGGAAGCCGTTGAAGCTGCTTGCGTAGGCCGTGGTGTAGGCGCCGGCGTTCCTGAGGTAAACATAGTCGCCCTCCTGCAGGTCCGAAGGCAGCGGCTCGTCGCGCATCACCACGTCGATCGAATCGCAGGTGGGCCCTGCAACGTTCCAGGGGATGTCCGGGCCGGCGCGGTCGGTGCGGACCTTGTACTTGAGTCCTTCCGCGGTCTCGATGATGCCGCCGAAAAGCCCGGCGTCCAAGTGCATCCAGCGCTTGTTCGCGCGGGTCGCCGTCCCCATGATGCGGCAGACGAAGTAGCCGGCGTCGGATACGAGGAACCGGCCCGGCTCGGCGATCACCTTTACCGCGGCAGGAAACGCTTCCAGCGCCCGGTTGACGACCTCGCCGATCACTTCGATCGCGGGGATCGGCTTGACGTGCCTCACCGGGAAGCCCCCGCCGATGTTCAGAAGCCGCGGATTGAGGCCCGCCTTCACCATCTGGTCGAAAACCGCGCGCGACTTTTCGATGCCGACACGCCAGTTCTCGGGATTGCGGCACTGCGAGCCCACGTGGAAGGCGACGCCCGCGAGATCGACCTTGAGCCTCGCCGCCGTCGCGACGATGTCGCGCACCTCGGAGGCGTGGGCGCCGAACTTGCCGGACAGGGGCCAGTCGCTGCCGATATTGGGCGTGTCGATGCGCAGATAGAGCTTGGCGTCCGCCCTGATCGATTGGATCTTCTTCAGTTCCTCGACCGAGTCGATCACGTACCACTGGACGCCCTTCGAGGCGGCATAGGCGATCTGGTCGCGCGATTTGACCGGATTGGAGTAGAAGACATCCGCCCCGGGAACGCCCAGCGCGAGCAGGAGGTCCAGCTCGGCGACGGAAGCGATCTCGAATCCGGCGCCTTCCTCGAGCATGAGCTTGAGGACGCGGGGATCCGGGTTGGCTTTGACCGCGTAGTGCGGCCGCACGCGCGGCATCACCGCGGTGAAGCGCCGCGTCTTCTCGCGCACGATGGTGGAATCGATCAGGAGAAACGGCTTGTCGTAGCCGTCTTTGACTGCCGCCCGGACTTTTTCGAAATCCAGGCTCGACTCGGGGTGCGAGTCGAAGAGGTGGGTTGCTTCGAATGCCTGCTGTCGGATTGACCTGATGGTCTTTTTGGCTACGCCGGCACGCATCTGCATCGTTGGGGCCTCCCTAGTACGAACCTACGTTATGGGAATATCGAGCGCGAAAAAGTCCTGCGAGCCGGCGTGCTCCCTTTTGCTTGTCATGATGACCTCCTTTACGGGTGGATTGCAGTTCAAAATCCGATCTCCAAAAGCATCGGGCCCGGGTTTGACCGTCCGCTTTGCAGACAACCGAACCGGAGCCCCTATGGGCCCGATTATAGGGATTGCATTTCCGAAATCAAGCGGAATTTTGGGCATTTTGCGCGCCCCCGGCGCAGGCGGCCTGCAGGCCACCGGTCAACACACACAACCCATAGTAGGTAAGTCCAAGCCGGAACGCAAGAGGCAGTGTTCCCGCGGCCCGTGCAGGGCGGACAATTTCCAGGGGCCTGCTTGCGCTCGGGAGCGTCCGGCCCGTTTCACCCCGGGATCGAAGGTCGGGGACCCCTGTCGGATTCGACAGGTATCGCAGGCCGAGAAAAGGGTGCAAAATAAATGCCACTATCATAAGGCTGAGACGCCGGGAGGAAAGCACGGCGGCGATCGACCAGCCAAGGAACAAAAGGCGCGCTGGGAATGACGCGCTTCAGGCCACGGTACTAACGATGCGCATCGCTGCCTCCGGTCGGCACGCGGTGCGAGGGGAGGGGAGATGGAAGACTTTGCCGAGTTCAACCTCGTCGGGCACTCGCCCGCGTTTCTCGAAGTACTTGAATTGACGAAGAGATTTTCCGGTTGCGACGCCACGGTTCTCCTTCAGGGTGAAACCGGTACCGGCAAGGAACTGGTCGCGCGCGCCATACACTACCTGGGCGCGCGCCGGGATTTTCCGTTCATCCCGGTGAACTGCGGTGCGTTGCCGGACAGCCTGGTGGAAAGCGAGCTGTTCGGCCACGCCCGAGGAGCGTTCACCGACGCCCGCGACGCCAAGCAAGGGCTGATAGCGGAAGCTCTGGGGGGCACCCTGTTCCTGGACGAGATTGAGGTGCTCACCCCAAAAGCGCAGGCCACGCTCCTGCGCTTTCTCCAGGATTTCGAATATCGCCCGGTGGGCGGTGCGGTGGTGCGCGACGCAAACGTACGAATCATTGCGGCAAGCAACGCGAATCTCGAAGAACTGGCCAGGGAGAATCGCTTTCGGAAAGATCTCTTGTTCAGGCTCAACGTCCTGGCGGTCGATCTTCCGCCGCTGCGCAAGCGCGGGCGAGACGTCGTTCTTCTGGCCGAGAGGTTCCTGAGACGCCTCGAGCGGCAATACCGCAAGCCGCGGAAAAGCATCCATCCCGACGCGGTCGTGCGGCTGTTGGATCATGAGTGGCCCGGCAATGTGCGCGAGCTGGAGAACATGATTCACCGGGAATTCCTGATGACCGATGGGCCGGTGGTACATCTGCACTGCCTGGCCCCGCCAGACGAGCGCCGGAAGGACGCAAGGGAAGCGGCCTTGTCCCGGATAACGGAATTCAGATTCCAGGAAGCCAAGGCGAACGCCATAGCCCGGTTCGAACGCGCCTACATCGTCGAGCTCCTCTCGCGCACTCACGGCAACATCAGCCAGGCGGCTCGGATATCCGGCAAGGAACGCAGCCGCCTGGGGAAGCTGGTGAAGAAGTATGGCCTGGAACGGACCTCCTTCGTGCAGGGCGCGGAGGCGGCATGAAAAACGGCTCCAGGGGAAACTGCCGCTGCACGCGGAGCGTGCCCGGCGCGGGGATGAAGGCGCCGGCGCACGTAAAGACCCTACCCGGCTCGTCGGACTAGATATCCAGCTCGCGGTTCATGCGGCCGAAGAAGTCGCGCGCGTAGATTCGATAGGCGAGCTCCGCATAGCTGTCGGCATGGTGGGCCACCTGGGCGGGCCGCGTCTCCGTCTCTCCGGCGGTGATTGCGATGCCCGTCATATCATGCTCGATGCCGGCATTGTGCGCCATTTCGTGAATGAAAATCCGCGGCCGGGCGTCCAGATTGTCGGTGTATCGCGAGAAGAACTCGGGCCCGATCCAGATGCGGGTGCCGCCGACTTCGGCGCTTGCCACCTGGTTGCGATCCGGATCGTGGTGGCAAACGACTTCCCGGTCGGCGCGATAGCGGTTGGCGATCCTGGTGAAGTTGTTGCGGACGTCGCGCAGGACTTCCAGCGTATCGGCGCCAAACAAGCGGCCGACCACACTTCGCAACGAGATAGCATCTCTGGACAAAGCGTAGTCACGCGACGATTCCGCCTGAATGATCGACAGGATCAGGCTCGTCATCTGCTCGCGCGCGTTGACGACCATCAGGTAGGACTGGCGGACGTTGACGCTGATCGTCTCCATTTCAGCGTCAGTGCAGCCCGTGAAGGTGTACGCGGTGGTCCGCCGGGCAGGCGCGGTGCCCACCGGCGGTTGTCTTTGGAGCTGGCCGTCGGCCGCGCCGCGGTTTTGCTGAACGACGTGGGTCAGCTCGTGCGCCAGCAGGCGACGGCCTTCTGTCGTGTGCGGTGCAAACCGTCTGGAATCGAACACAAGGTCGTGACCGACGGTGTAAGCCACGGCATCGACCCGGCGCGCCGACTCGGCTGCGTTCGCATCGGTATGCACCCTCACCCGGCCAAAGTCGTGGCCGAAGCGCGGCTCCATGAAGGCGCGAGTCGCGGGGTCGAGAGGCTGACCGGGCGAGCGCAATACTTCGTTGACGATAGGCGGTGCTGTGGTCTGCCCCAAGTCGCTTGATTGGACGCGCTTAGTCTGCAAGCGGACGTGCTCTTGATCCGGCTGCGGCGTCCGACACTTGGGGCACTCTCCGCCACAGGCGCAGGCAAGCTGGGGCTGCGATGCAGGCATACGCATCACCTGATCGGCAACGTGGTCGGCTTCCCGTTCGTAAGAATCATTCGGCTGGCCGACGCGAAGCTTCGCCTGAATGACGCCCGCACGCAGCAGTCTTTGCATGCCCTGGTTGCCGAGGGTTTGATGCAGAACCTGCCACGGGGTGCTCGGGGTGGCCGGCGAGACGTCATTGCTCGTCGTCGCCGACCGCGAGCTCGGGGCCTTGTTCGATACTTCTTTGGTGAGGGCTCCCACTTCCCTTGCCTCTTGAAAGTTTCTCTCAGCTACCCGGCGCTTCTACGGCGAGGAACGAACATCTGATCGACTCCGACGCCATCGATTCGACCCCCCGACGCCATCCGACTGCAGTCTCACGCGAAATGCGCTTGCCCCACCCAACCGAATGCCTGCGGACCCTGCGGCACGTTCGAACCCACGACTTCGATTGTCCAGATGCCGGCGGCCGGCCGGCTCACGTGCAGGACCTCGACATTGTTTGCGACATCCATCGTCATGGCGCCCGGTGCCTTCTGATTTCCCACGTAGCGCTTTCCGTCCGGATCCGTGACGATCAGTTTGAGATTGTTCACCAGCGCAGCGCCCGGGTAATCGCTGTATGCGAGCACCATGCGCAGGGGCGCTTGATTCGATTTGAGCTTGAGCGTGAATTTGCGCGCCTGGCCGGTTCGCAGCCCGGCCTTGTCGTCGCGAAACACGGTTTTCGCCGGGCGGGCGGGCGCGAGCACGGCGTCGAGGTTGACGCGTCCGAAGCCCTGGTGGTTGTCGAGGAGCACACCGGCGGGCGAATACCCAGGCAGCCGCTCGCAACCCAGAATCAGGGCGGCCTTGAGGAGCGCGGCGCTCGGGCTCTCCTTCCTCTCTTTGGTGCGCAGGTACTCGCGGATCAGCGCCACGGCGCCGGCCGTGAGGGGCGTTGCCATGCTGGTGCCGCCCATGTGAAAGTAGAGCCGGCTCGGCGGAAACGCGGCCCAGGCGGTGTTGTTCGACGCGATCTGCGTGGAACGCGTGGAAAGGATGAAGGTGCCGGGCGCGACGACGTCGGGCTTGATGCGGCCGTCGCGCGTGGGCCCGCGGCTGCTGAAGGCGACGACCGTGTCGCTGTCGTCCGCCATCGGGTTGTTGCGAAACGGCGCGACCGGGTAATCCTGCGGCCACCACTCCCCGTAGGTCTCGCCGTTGAAATTGGGCCGGCGATTTTCGCAGGCGCCCACCGTAATGCAGTTCTTGGCGGTCCCCGGAGACGTTACGCTCATGGGATTGATCTTGCCGTCGCCGTCGGCATCGGTGCCGTCGTTGCCGGCGGCAAACACCACACAAAACGTCCGGCGCCGCCACACAAAGCGGTCCAACTGCTCGCACTGCTCGTCGTACTCGCCGGGGTCTCCGCCGCCCCAGGAATTCGAGTGGATGCGGGCCCGCTTGCCATAGGCGTCTGAGAGAAGCACGGTGAGGTCGTCCGGAATACCGGCCAGCAGATAACGCCCGTAACGCGCTTGATCGCCCGGGTCCTTCCACCGCAACTCCTGCTCCACGGCTTGAAATACGAGCTTGGCGTTGAAAGCGAGGCCGCGAATCGGGTTCGCCGCGCCCGGCAGTCCCATGCTCGCCGCGCCGTTGCCCAGCACCGACCCGGCCACGTGCGTGCCGTGACCGCTGTCGAGATCCGCCGCGCCGTCATCGCCGCCGGGGTTCCTGACGTCGTCCCTGAACTCCGGGGTAATCGGGTAGCTCTTGATCCACGCCACACGTCCCGCGAAGTCGGGATGGACGCTGCGCGGGTCGCCCGTGTCGAACCCGGTATCGCACACCGCGACAGTTTCGCCCTTGCCGCTCAGCCCGAGTCCACTGTTACCCAGGCTGCGCGCCGTGTCCATGATCCCGGCGGCGACATCGTTGCTGAGCCGCCTGAGGCTGCGTTCGCGAATCGCGCGCACGCCGTGCACTTCGGACAGCCGCCCCAGCTTCCGGGCGCGCGTCGCGTCCGCGCCCGCTGCCTCCACGATCAGGGCTTTTCCTTTCGCCTCCCGATTCAGCACCTTGAACCCGAGCTTCCTGACAGCGGCGGACGCCGCCTGCCGGTCCTCGGGCCCGAAGAATTCGACCGTATAGCGGGACGACAGCTTGCGCGTGCGCGGTAACGCGGCCGCTTTCTTCCCGCCCTTCAACGCGAGCGCCAGCGCAGGGGTGATGCGCGCGCGATGCGGCAGATGACCCACCCAACGCACGAACGGCAGCGCCGCGATTCCGGGCAATAGTTTGCCGGCGGCGCGCACCACGTAGGCAAAGTTCTCGTAGTGCTGGCGGGGCTCGGCTCCGATTGCCTTCAGCGACTTGAGCCAGGCGTCCTTGATCGGGCCGACGAACTGAACCAGATAGTGGTGCTTTCCCGGGCGCAGACGCTTGACGTCCCGGTACGCCGGGTGCGCGTGGCGCCTGCCCTTCACATCCACGCGCGGGCGCGACGTGTTGATGACGCTCTCCCCGGCGCGGATCGCGTACAAGTCGGTGATGTCCTCGATCGGATACTTGCGCCCAAGCGGCGCGAGTGTTTTTTTCGAGGCTCGAATCAGCAGGAACGCCGGGTAGCGCTCGAGCGTCTTGTGCGCCTTCGCAAGCGCGGTTTGTTCAGGGCCGGTGCAGAACACCTTTACGATGCGATCCATGACTGAGTCTCCTTGTCACGATTGACGGATTGCAATTCGATTCACCTCTCGTTCGGTTCGCTTATGGCGAGCTTCTCCCGCAAGCGCTTGAAAACCTCCCTCATCTGAGCTCCGCCATGCGGCAGATCACTTGATCTGCAACGCGAGCCCCAACCCCACGCCGAACCAGCCGCGCCGCGCTTCGTCGCCGGCGGGGTCGATCCGATCGAGGCGGGTGCCGCCGCCGACGTCGGCGAGGATCTGCAGGGCCGTACGGTCTCCGAGACGGAAATTCAGCGCGGCCGTGACGCCGCCCGCCAGATAAGGATGCGCGGTGCGCGTCTCGTCCGCGTTCGACAACGAAGCTCTTCCCGCCTCGGCGTACCCGCCGACCTGGATACCGAACCTCCAGGGCCGATACCGGAAAGAGACCCCGGCGCGTATTCCCTCGAGGTAGGACGCACGCGCCGCCGCGTCGGTCGGCAGCAGCGCGGTGAAGCGAGGGCCGAGCGTGAGCTCCCAGTCGTGCATGCGCGTGAGCGGGAAGTTCAGATCGAGCCCGGCGCCGAGCAGCCCGTAGTGGTGGCCGCCGAGACCGTAGGCGTAACCGCCGAGGCCCACGAAGGTGGCGAACACATTCCCGGGACACTGCTCGGTTTGGCGCGAGGGATCGGCGGCGGGCACCGGTTCGGCGCGCGCGGGGCAGGTCCCGTCGTCCCGGGCCGCGGCCCCGCGCCGCCTAGCGTCCGCGAAGATGGCGTAGCAATCCGCGGTGTCGAAGCCACCCCCGCGCTGATCGCGAAGGCCCCGCGTCAGGTAGAGATAGTGCATCCACTCGTGGAGGAGGATGGCCTCCTGATCGTCCGAAGACGCCAGCCAGAAGCCGTCGCAAAGATCGATATTCCGGCTGAGGCCGACATGGGTATAAGCATCGTGGCGGCCCGACCGGCACTCCCCTTCGGGTTCCCCGGAAGCCGCGCACTGGTATACGCAGTCGGTTCCCCGGATTTCGCGGGCCGCCCGTGCAAGCCGGTCCGCGACCTCGGCGACCTGGCGGCAGCGGATCACCGGCTCGTTGTAGTCGAGCCGGAGCCGTTCCCACAACAGCCTGCGTTCCGGCTCCCCGATCGGGCTCGCCCGCAGCGCGGTCGCCGCCTCCTCGGCCATCGTGGCGGCCGCCGCTTCGCGCGCGCCCAGGTAAGCGGCGCCGCGCCCCGCCGTCGCCCGACAGGGGAGGTGCTCGTCATCGTCCACCACGCGCGCCTGGAGGCCCGGCGCGCCCCGCTGTGCGCGCTGCTGGAGCACGTGCGCCAGTTCGTGCGCCATCAGGTTGCGTCCGCGCTCGGACCGCGGATCGTATTCCCCGGCCGCAAATGCGACGTTCCGTCCGAGCGTGAAGGCGCGCGCGCTGATGCTGCGCGCCGCGATGTCGGCTTGCGCGCCCGCATGCACGCGGACGTCGCCGAAGTCGCGGCCAAAGCGCGGTTCGAAGAAGGCGCGGCTCGCCGAATCGAGTGCCGTGCCCCCACCCAACCGGCTCGCGAAGTCGGCCGGTACTTCTCCGGCTTTGGCGGCGCCGTCCGATTTGCGCCGGATGCGCGTCTCCTCCTCGCAGCTCGGGCAGGTGGCGCCCCCCGCAGAACAGGCGGCGCACTTTCTTTGCGCCGCGGAGTCAGGCGTCCGCATCACCCTTTCGGCTACGCGGTCGGCTTCTTGTTCGTACGGATCGTTCGGTTGGCTGATATGTAGCTTGGCCTGAATCGTGCGCGTCTGAAGCAGTCGCTGCATGCTCTGATTGCCGAAGGTTTGATGCAGTGCGTGCCACCGGGTGCTCCGGGCGGTCGACGAGACGTCATTGCTCACCTTCGCCGACCGCGGGCTCGGGGCTTTGTTCGATACGTCTTTGGTAAGTGCTCGCATTTGCCTTGGCTCCCGGAAACTCCAGTCTTCGTTCCCGTTGATCCCTCTTCAGGGAATCTCAGACTATTGATCGTTTAGCGCACTTCTCGAGGGTCCGGATCATGGCGGACTCGGGTGAAATTTCCAGATCTTGAGCGTCGCCGTGTACCGGCACGAACGGTCCCACGTACGTGGATGGGCAAGCCCGCACTTCGAACCGGGCCGGTGGACGTCGTTCCACCATTCCCGTGTTTTTTCCGTGATAAATCGATCGAAACCCGTTTGCTCATAGCGCCGGAACCCGGAAACCGATCCCGGTGCCTGGTGGAAGTCGTCGCCGGGGTCGATCGCCCACTGGTCGGCCCAATAGACGCGCGTCGCATCCGGCCGTTTGTCGACGAACACCGTGATGCTGTGGTACCCATCGAAGACCGCGAGACCGAAGATGTGCCAGCCGTTCTCGCTGCCGACCAGTCCGATGATCGTGTCCCACGCGCTCGCAAGCATCGCCGTCGGTTCGTTGTTGCCGTTGCCGTTGTTGAAGCGCACGTCGGTCGGCCCGGTGGCGGCGCCGAGCCCCGTCAGCACCCCGCCGGCATGCGGCATCGTCAGCGTCCCGCCGCTCAAGCGCCCGAGCCCGGTTGTCACACGCCGCGCCATTTGCGGATCGTGGGAGAACAGGCGCGGCCCGATGGTGCGCACGATCTCGATGCAGTTCTGCCTCACGTCATGGGCCAGCTGGGCGTTGCTGCTGAACAGCTGCTGTGCTTCGAGCACCGTCTGCGATGGAAATGTTTCGGTACTGGCGCCGGCCGCGGGCGGCCTTCGGGCACCCGGCGCGGGTGCCCGCGAAGCGAGCAGACTCTCCAACCGCGTGTATTCGGCGCCGTGGAAATCATCCCTCAGCCTCGACTCGCCGACCTGGCGCAATATCTCGGCAAACTCCGGACCCGTGGAGCCGGTGAGGAGATCGAGGATGGCGTTCTCGTCGTCGTCTCCGGTAAATCCCGAGAGCATCTCCTCGATCAGCTGGATCTTGCGCGAACCGGTGAGAACGTAGAGGCTGTCACCGCGCTTCCAGCGTTGCACCACTTCGCGCGCCTTGTTGTCGCTGTCGAAGTCGTCCTCGATGCGCAGGGGGGCGTTGCGGCGTTGATCCAGCAACCGCAGGTACGCCTGCAGTTCGTCGTCGGAAAACGTTCCGCCCCCGAAAAAGCGAGCGGCGCTCTCCCATAGGGAAAAGCGCTGTAGAAACGCTTCGCCGCCGGGATTGCGCGGACGCTGTTGGAACGTATGCACCAGCTCGTGGGCCAGGAGCGATCGGCCGTGGTCGGTCACCGGTGCGTACTCCCCGGGTCCGAACACCAGATCGTTTCCGACGGTAAACGCGCGCGCGTTCACCGCCTGTGCCGCACGCGCGGCTGCGCTGTCGCGGTGAATGCGGATTGCCCCCAGATCGCGGCCAAAGCGTGGCTCAAGAAAAGCGCGCGTGCCGGCGTCCATCGGCTGACCCCGACCGAGCGAGTGCAGGAAATTGTCGGGAACGGACAGGCCCGCGTCGTCGGCACCTGGTTCGGCACGGCGCTGAATTTGCAACGGCTTCTGGCCGCGGCATGTCTGGCACACGCCGCCGCACGAGCACGGCGCGACCTTTCGCTGCAACACCTGCTTCGCGACGCGATCGGCTTCTTGCTCGTACGCATCGTCATGCCGGCTGACGCGAAGCTTGGCCTGGATCGCTCGTGTCCGCAGCAGTCGCTGCACGCCCTGGTTGCCGAGGGTTTGATGCAGGGCTTGCCAGGGAGTGCTCCGGGCGGTCGGCGAGACGTCGTTGCTCATCTTCGCCGACTGCGGGCTCGGAGCTTTATTCGATACGTCTTTGGTGAGGGCTCGCACTTGCCTTGCCTCTTGGAAAGTTCTTCTCTTAGCTACCCGGCGCTTCTATCGCGGGGAACAAACATCCAATTGACTCCGACTCCATTGATTCCATCGGATAGACCAGGGTCTCGAGCGTGGCGAGCTGCGGCTGTACGCCGTTCGTGACCGCGGCCCCATTCTTGTCGCGGAATGTGTGCATGCGATCAGGGAAGCCTTGACACGTCACCGCGCTCCATCGCTCGCCGCAACTCTTTCAGGCGCTTGTCGTATCCACTTTGGACCTTGGTTCGCGAATATTGGATCAGCCCGCTCTCGCTGATGCTTTCGCGGCCGAGCTTGTCTCGCAGCTGAGCGCTTGTCAGTCGCGAGGTGGTCTCACCAGCCTTCAACTCACGCGTCCAGTAGACAACGCCTTGTAGTCGCCCCTCTTGAGCAGCCTTGAGTAATTTCGCCGCTGTCTCCGTGTCACCAACCACCTCCAACTCGGCGATCTTCCTTCCAATCCATTCGTTCGACATTTGAACGACGTCCTCGCCGCTTGTGCCCAAATCGCTCCCTCCGTACTTGAACTCGAGGACCACAACCCGGTCTCCCCGCTCACCGATGCGGTCAATGCCCTGGCCAAAATCGCCCTTCCATTGTTGAGGGGTGTCCCATTCCGCTACGGCGATGCCTTCTCTCGCTGCCTGCTCGCGACCACCAGCTTCGCCTAGGCGCGCGGATTCCTCGATCCGGGCCTTCTTGACCTGTTTGTTGCTCGGGCGATCTTGTTCGAGCAAGGCGCGCTCTTCGCTCGCTGCAGATTGGGTGTGCTTGCCGGAGGGTCCCTTTTCTGGATAGAGCTTTTGTTGGACTTCGGCAAGGTCATCCAATACTTGTTCTTCGAGATCGGAAAAACCCTCGCGCCTGCCGCCGGTCGATTCTCCCACAGCGGTCGCGCCCGGCTCTTCAACCTTCACCGCCGGTCGCCGGACTTTCTCCACAGGCGGAGTCACTGATTCGTGAAACACAACATCTTCGCCCGGAGCCGCGTGCGCGGTACGAACAGGGGTCTTCGGAGCAGGTGTGTGGACGGCCTTGGTGACATCCTCCAACGCGCCCGCGCCTTTCGTCGTCGCCGCGGTCAGAGCCGGTGCGGCTTCTTTTTCGACGACGCCGAACAGCTTGCGAAGAAACGTCCTCAAGCGCCCGAGGAACCCGGTGAGCGGCGTCAGGATCGGTTCCAGGATATGTTCGAGCGGCTTGAGCAGCTTGCCGACACCCAGCGCGATCAACTTCTCGATCTCGGCGACGGCGGTACCGACGGTTTTCGTCACTCCTGCGATCGCCTCGAGACCACGACCTAGAGCGCCGAGCGCCTTGCTCACCTTTCCGAGCGCATTGCCCAGCTGCGTGATCAGGTTGCCGATTCCGTCGGTGAACGCGAACAGCGCGATGTTGATGGCGGCAAAACCGACCGCGTAGCCGACCTTGTTGCCGATCTTTGCCCAAGGCGCCTCGATGATCTTCGATTCGAGCGCCCCGGCCTTCGAGCTCACCCACGCGAGCGGCTGCCTCAGGAAATCGGGGCCTGGGGCTTCTTCGGTTTTCTTTTCGGACCACGGTTCCTCGAGCGATTTCACGATCTCGGCACCCGCCTTCCTGCCCAGGCTATAGGCCATCTCTTCGGCCTGGGCCGAGAGGCGCTGGGGCAGCGTCATCACGGCTTTCAGGACTTCCACGGGCTTATCGCGGATGCTGGCCACGACGGCGTCGATGCCCTTCTGGATTTCATCGAGCGACGGGAACAATTGGCGCAGGTCCTCCGCCAGCTCGCCGCGGCGGCTGATCCCGCTGAGCAGCAGGTTCTCCGCCATGACCCTCATGTGCTCGCCGAAAACCGCCAGTCCGAACAAGTCGGTGATCGGGCTGACGATACCCTCGACCAGGCCGACGGCGTAGCCGCCCGTGAATTTCAGGGAATCCTTGAGGGAGTAGCCGGCAAGTCTCGAGAGGAATAGCGCCCCTTTACCCCCGCGCCCGAGCTGCTCGACCATCTCGACGATCATCCCGGTCAGGGCCGCTGCGGCGATGCGGGCCTGCGCGTTGTCCAGTCCGCATTGACGGAGTATGAAATTGGCGACAGCGCGCTCGAGCCCGCCGCCCGGGCGTTCTTTCTCCGCGCCTTGCGTTTCTTCCTTCTCCTGCCTTTGCAAGGCGATCTGCGCGTTGGGCAGAACGCGCACGGCCCGGTCCGCCACGACGTCCGCTGCCGCGCGGTCGGCGTCGTGCTCGTGCTCGATCCCGGGCGCCGGCCCGGAGCCGGACTGCTGGATGACGTGCGTCAGCTCGTGCGCCAGCAAGCGTCGGCCGGCGACGCTGTGCGGAGAATACCCGCCGCGATCGAATGCGATGTTGCTGCCGATCGCGTACGCCCGAGCATTGACCGCTCGCGCCGATTCGGCGGCCCGGGCGTTGGAGTGGACGCGCACGTTTCTAAAGTCGCAACCAAAGCGCGACTCCATGAAATCGCGTGTCGATGGATCGAGTGGTTGACCGGGTGAGCGCAGCACCTCGTGCACAAGCGGCGGCGCTTCCGTCAATCTGCCCGCGCCTTCCGACACCCGTCGCTGAATGATCGGAGCGACAGACGGCGCGCTCCGATCACCACCCACGTCGGGCGTTTCCATCCTCATCACCCGTTCGGCTGCATCATCGGCTTCTTGCTCGAATGGATCGCCCGGCGCGCTTACGCTCAGCTTGGCCTGAACCGCGCCGGCACGCAGCAGTCGCTGCATGCTCTGGTTTCCGAGGGTTTGCTGCAGCGCCTGCCACGGGGTGCTCCGGGCGGCCGGCGAGACGTCATTGCTCATCTTCTCCGACCGCGAACTCGGGGCTTTGTCGGATACGTCATTGGTTAGAGCTCGCACTTCCCCTGACTCCTGATGTTGACTTGCCACACGCGCGTCAGGTCATGACGCCCTCAAGCCCCGGTACCGCGCTTTCTGAATCGACTGCAAAGCGCGCGTCCTCGCTCCCGGTCTCGCGCACGGCACCGCGAGGCGATGGCGCGGCGCCGCCTGCGCCTGGACAGCGCCGGTCCTCGGCGCAAGCGACCGGTGCCGCGCGTCCGTCGGTCGTCACATTGGTACGTCGGCCATTGGAGTAGTCGAAGATTCGCTTGGCGTTCGGCTCTTCCATCCGCACACAACCGTGCCCGATGGGATGGCCGGTCACCTCGGTATGCTGATGCAGCGCAATCCCGCGCGACGAGTACCATGGCTGGATCGGCGTCCACCATTTCCAGGTGTTGTGCTCCGCAACCGGCGTACCGGTCCAGAAATTGCTGCCGTAATACGTGCAACAGGCGCCCACTTTGTCCGGCTTGTTCCAAGGTGGCGCACATTGCGTCATCGGATCGCTGCAACAGTTGCGCGTACACGTCCCCGGAGGATCGCCTGGATCGCCATATCCCTTGCCGGTGGAGACCGTAAAGTGATCGCTTCCCGGCGCATCGCCCGGTGGCGTACCCTCCCACTCCAGGTCCGCGGACTGCAGCGGCTCGAGATGCACGGTGATCTTCTTGATGTAGGGCGCCGCCCGCCGCTGAAGCATCGGCGCATGATTTGCCATCGCAGGCCGCCGATTGCCCGCGGCCGCACCAGCGTCCGCCTGGTAATTCCCAGACCCGGTTCTCGCCGCCCCCTGCTGAACTACGTGCGCCAGCTCATGCGCGAGGAGCTTTTTTCCGCCGCTTGTTCCGGGAGCGTACTGCGCCGCGCCGAACACGACATCGCGGCCAACCGTGTAAGCCAGCGCATTCACGTTGCGCGCCGACTCGACGGCGCGCGCATCGGCATGGACGCGCACGCGGCTGAAGTCCTGCCCAAACCGCGGCTCGAAGAAGGCGCGCGTATCTGAATCAAGCGGGCGGCCGGGGCCGAGGGCTTGCAGCAAGTTGTCGGGAGCGGACGCGTCTGCGCTGTCTGAACCTGGGTCGCCGACCCGCCGCTGGACTACCGCGTCCCGGGCGGCGCACTTCGAACAGGTTGATCCGCCATCGGCACAAGCGGCGCACGGTGCCTCTTTCCGCTCTCCGGGCGCCGGCATGCGCATTACTTGCTCGGCGATGCGGTCGGCCTCCTGTTCGTGGATATCGCCGGGCTGGCTGACGCGAAGCTTCGCCTGGATCGCGCGTGTCCGCAGCAGGCGTTGCACGCCCTGGTTGCCGAGGGTTTGATGCAGTGCCTGCCACGGGGTGCGCTGGACGCTCGGCGAGACGTCATTGCTCATCTTCGCCGACCGCGAACTCGGGGTCTTATTCGATGCTTCCTTGGTGAGGGCTCGCATTTCCCTTGCCTCCTAACCTCAGTCCTTTCCGACTTCCATCTCGCTCACGGCACGCGTCGCTGCGGCGGTTGCGATGGACTGAGCCGCGGCGCGACCCGCGTCGCCACCGCGCGGATCATGCTTCGCAACGTGGCGACGATGCGGTCACGCGCCCCCATCGCGAAGGCCACCGCCTGCCCCCGGACGGTCCGGGCCGCACGTGTGCTCGTATCCTGCGGTATCCGGTCCCCGATGTTCGGCGTAGCCCGCGGCACGTGCACGTGGAACGACGGCAGATCCTGGCGCTGCTGTTCGCGCAGAAGGCGCAGCACGCGGAACGACACCTCGTTCGAAAGAAAGCTGCCGCCGGGGCCGCTCAGCACGCTCGCCTGGAACGTCTGCCCGCCGGCCTGAAAACTGATATCGGTGCCGTTGGCCGCCCGCTGCATCGTGACGATGATCTGCTGCATCGCCGATGGATCGGACACGGTGACTTCTCGCCTCCCCAACGGACTCAGACCCAGCGCGGTCAGCGCGCGATCCGCCGTCCCCGCCGTCGGGAAGCGAAAAGTCACGTCGGTTCCGATGGCCGGCTGTGCAACGGCGGGGGCGCCGCGCCGCGCGGGTTGTGCCGTGTCCCGGGCGATGTCTTCGATCGGCGCGGGAGTCTCGATGATGGCCGGACCGAGCCCGCCCGCCGGCGCGGCCGGGATCGCCCCGAGTTGTCCGCGCTCCGCGTGCACGCCGACGACGAAACGCTCGATTCGCACCGGGTCTGTCGGCGCGATCGACTCGTCCAGGCTCACGGTGAGTATCGCGTCCACGCCCCGGTTCTGCACCAGGGGCTGCACGATATTCTCAACCATTCCCCGGCGAAAATCGTCGAAGCTCACCGGCAGCACGATCCCCTCCACCGCCGCGGTCACGCCCGGCCCCGCGGCGACGGTGGTGTTGTCGAGCGCGAGCGCCGCCGCGCCGGAGGGATTGATCACGCCGGGCGGAACCGGCCCCGTGCCTCCCGCGAACGGATCGAACCCGGTCACCAATGTGCGCACCCAGGTCGTGCCGCGAGGGGCGCTGCGGGTGAAATCAACGGTTGTCGCGCCGCGCGCGGCCAGATGAAACGCCTCGTCCGTCAGGTTGAACGCGCGCTCGACGGCGGCGGATTGCGGCGTCGCCGTTGACCCGCCGCCTTGTCCACGGGGGTTGCCCAAGGCCGCGATCAGCGCCCGCATGCGCAATAGCGGCCGAAAATGCGACTCATCGCCGAGGTCACCGGCCGCGCGCGCAAGGTTCCACAGCCGCTCGCCGGCCGTTCTGCCGAGCGCGGTGGCGTCGGCGTCGAGCCCGGACTGACCGCCCTCGAGCAGCGCGCGCAGCTCGAGCAGGGCCGCTTCGAACACCCCGTGCAGCGTATCCCGGACCGCGGCTCGCAGAGATCCGAACCAGTCGGAAATGCGCCGGGTGGTCTGCCCCTGCACGCGTCGTGCTTGCGGCCGCTCGGCCGCCCGCGGCGGTCCTGCGGCGACGAGCGTGGTGTGGCCGTCATCGAGCGTCCACTGGCGCACCGCTGTCCCCGCCGCAGCCTGTCCGCGCCGCGGCGGAAGCGGCAAGTCGCGCAAATCAAGGCCACTCAGCGTATGGAGCTCGATGCGCCGACCGGGCGAATGCTGCAGTTCGGACGCCGACGGCGCCCCCCGGCCCTGGAACTGGCGGATCTCCGTTGCCTGGTCCGCGAAGATCGGTTGATCTCCCTGCACGACCTCGATCCCGGTGATGCTGCCGCCGCTGCGCGTTACGCGCATGACCGTCTCGGCATCGCCGCCGGTGCGCGCGGTGCCCAGACCGGCGTCATGATGCTCCCAGACCAGGACATCCCCGGGGTGCAGCAGATTTTGCAACTCGGCGAACGTGCGCAGCGGCTGGGAGTTGGCGTCGCTGTAGGGATTGAGCGAGCGGGCGACGTTCCAGCTTCCCACCGGCCCGATCAGGCCTGCGGCAAGATCGACGCGCGCGCCGCCCGCCGCATCGCCCACGACCCAGCCGCCGTAGCGCTCGGTGCGGTGATGCGCGGCGAGCCAGACGTGGCGCAGTATGATCACGATGTCGGCGCAGTCCGTCGGGAGACGATAAGCCGTTTCGCGCAGGTTCGGCGGCAGGCAGGTGTTCACCCACGTGTCGGTCGGGTGGTCGATGAAGCGGTCGGCCGCCCGCGGACCGATCGCCGGCGGGGGCGGCGCCGGCGGATTGGGTTGCGGAATGTCGACCGGCCGCGTCGCGGGTTGATCGCCGAACACCTGGAAGCCGATCGGATGCACGCCGCCGGGTGCGGTGTCCCGCGCGGAAAACGTGCGCAAGCGTCGGAACGTGTCGATCCAAAGCTCAAAAGTCGCGCAGTCCTCCGGTTCGCGCGCGTCGCACTCGCCCGCGCCCCATGGCGGAGCCTGTCCCGGCTGGTAGCAGAGTTGATTGCGATCCGGCGGCGGTTGGGGTTGCCGCTGGATTCCGATGCGAGCGGGGGTCAATCGCAGCGCCGGGGTATGCGGTCGCAGCGCGATCGGCGCGCCCGGACGCGCCGGCGGCGGGCTCGACGAGCCTTCGATCCTGTCGGCAAGGACGGGGCGCGACGCGCCCTGCTGCGCCACATGCGCGAGCTCGTGCGCGAGCAACCGCTGGCCGGCGCTCGAAGCGGGCGCATATTGCTCGGCGCCGAACACGACGTTGGAACCGACGGTATATGCGAGCGCATTGACCGAGCGCGCCGATTCGGCGGCGCGTGTATCGCTGTGCACTCTTACCTGACTGAAATCGTACCCAAAGCGCGGCTCGAAGTAGGCGCGAGTGGCGGGATCGAGGGGCCGGCCGGGGCCGAGGGGCTGGAGCAAGTTGCCGGGAGCGGC
>Ga0137451_1000156_pt1 | contig 20270 bp, 19 predicted proteins | sample EasRivERMGT500_2_FD_102336 | JGI IMG/M metagenome (GOLD analysis project Ga0137451, IMG submission 102336) | Soil microbial communities from meander-bound floodplain in the East River, Colorado, USA - East River MetaG ERMGT500_2 | ecosystem: Environmental > Terrestrial > Soil > Floodplain ... | reverse complement strand
TCCATGAGCGAGCCGTCGTCGAAGCCGAGGTGCAGGCCATCGGCGTTCAGGGCGAGCACGAGATCGAGGTGATCGTTGATTACGAGCGGGACCCGATATTCCCGGCACAATGCGAGCAGGGCGCGCCCCTGTATCAGCCGCACTGCCGCGCTCGCGGCCTTGTTGCGGTATTGCAGCAGGCGCACGCCGCCGGCCAGCGCCGCTTCGACCTTGGCCAGCAGCGCTGGCGTGTCGGCGCTGTCGGGAGTGACGGCGTAGAGACCCGAGACCCTGCCTGTCACCGACTATCCCTCGCTGCCGCCACCGGACTTCTCCTCCTCGCGCGCCCAGAACAGGCGATCCGGCAGGTGCTGCCCCATGCCGGGACGGAATGCCGCCTTGAGCGTCTGCCAGGTGTACTCCTGCGCATCCTTGACCGCATCGCTCACTTCCAGCCCGTTGGCAATGGTGGCGGCGACGGCCGACGCCAGCGTGCAACCCGAACCATGGTAGGTGCCCGGAAGCCGCTGCCAGCTATCGCTGCGCACTATACCGCTCTGGCCGTACAGCGTGTTCACGACCTGGACGGTGTTTTCGTGGGTGCCGGTGACCAGCACATATTCGCAGCCGCTGACAATGATGCGGCGCGCACATTCGGCGAGATCGGGACCCTCACCGTCCTCGTTTTCCTCGGCCGCCAGGCGCCGCGCCTCGAGGCTGTTGGGCGTGAGCAGCGTGGTCTGCGGAATGAGCAGTTCTCTCAGCGCGACCACCATCTCCTCGGTGACCAGTTCGTCGCCACGTCCCGAGGCGAGTACCGGGTCGAGTACCAGCGGCACCTCCGGATAATCGGATACCACTTCCGCGATTGCCGCGATCTGCTCGAGACTGCCGAGCAGACCGATCTTGAACGCAGCGACCGGCATGTCCTCCAGGACGCAGCGCGCCTGGTCGGCGACCCATTCTGCGTCGATTGCGCTGATGTCGTCGACGCCAGTGGTGTCCTGTATGGTTATGGCGGTCACCACCGACAGTGGGTGACAGCCCATGCTGGAGAGCGTCATGATGTCGGCCTGCAACCCGGCGCCGCCGCTCGGATCGGTGGCGGCGAACACCAGGACGATAGGCGGGAGATCGGGCATGCGCGGGGGATCGGGGACCCGCGGGTTGGTCGCGGGAGGGCGATTCGTTAGAATTGGATTCTATCTTAAAACGGACTGCTGCATGACCACTGTCGACACCAAGGTGCATAAGACCTACATGTGCCTGATCTGCGGATTCATCTACGACGAGGCGGCGGGATTGCCGGACGAAGGCATCGCGCCCGGCACCCGCTGGGAAGAAGTGCCGCCCAACTGGACCTGCCCCGAATGCGGCGCTCGCAAGGAGGACTTCGAGATGGTGGAAATATGAGAATACTGCACACGATGATTCGCGTCGGCGACCTGCAGCGCTCGCTCGATTTTTATACCCAGGTGCTGGGCATGCGGCTGTTGCGCAAGACCGACTATGCAGGCGGGCGATTCACCAATGCGTTCGTCGGCTACGACGAGGAATCGAAGACGGCGGTGTTGGAACTCACCCACAACTGGGATACCAAGTCCTATGACCTCGGCTCCGGCTACGGCCACGTGGCGATCGAGGTGGCGGATGCCTACCAGGCGTGCGAACAGGTGAGGAAACGCGGCGGCAAGGTCACGCGCGAAGCCGGTCCGATGAAGCACGGCACCACCGTGATTGCCTTCGTCGAGGACCCCGACGGCTACAAGATCGAATTCGTCCAGAAAAAATCGGCTTAGTCCGATTTCCTATCGTTCGTTCATTTGAACTAGGACACGGTTGTATAAACGAAGTCGAAGTTATCAAAATAGTGCGTAACCACGTTGAACAAAAGTTCCCGATGACTTGTTCAGTGTGCGGGCACCGGTTTGCTTCACTGAAAGAATATCTTGAATACACGACTCACAAGGGTAGCCGCTCTCTCATGATGCTGAAGCAGGGGATTGGCGACCCCGGGAGCCCCTAGGCACTTTTTCCTTTTCAAACTGCCGGTGCGGAACAACATTGTCCATCAGCAGTCATGGAATGGGACGTTTGACGTTGTGGCGGCTGTTGCGATGGGCCAGAAAGGAATCGTCCAGCCGCGGAATCAGCGTGGGAGAACTGTTGGACGGCATCCGAAGAAAAATCGACCAGCAGGTTTTGAAACAGAAATAGCTGGGTAGGTTGAATGCAAGGCACGGCCCTCCTCGTGACCTATGCGGGCGCGCGGCTCCGTACGCTTATGAAGCCACGCTATCGCGCCCGCCCCAGAGGAAGGCGGACAAAAGCTAGGGAGGATTGTCCGCGTTGACCGTTGCGGCGCAGTTCTGTAACACGAACACGCAGTAGACCATGGTGCCGCATCGAATCTCATCGTATAAGGCCGTTCCGCGAAGCGCCGCGAATCGGTGGAACGCGCGCCGCAGGGGACGTTCTACCTGCGCCTTTATCAAGCGTCTCTTCCGCTCGTCGTCGGCGTCCAGCCCCGCTACTGCTCCGGGCGTGATGTCGCGCGCGACGACGAGCCGCAGTCCGGCGGCCAGCAGCCCGGCACGCCAGGCATCCAGTTCGTCGCGCGAACGAAAATCGGCGCATAAAAAATGACCTTCCGGTCGCAAGACACGCCGCACCTCACGGACAAACGCACCCAGGTCACCGTAACAGTGTGACGACTCGACATTGAGGATGGCATCGAACGAGGCGGCCGCAAAAAAACCGAGGTCCTCTGCTTTCCCGACCTCGAAGGACAACCCGGGCACGGCATGCCGCGCGCCCCGATGTCCCTGCAGAATGTGACCTACGACGCGGCCATGGGCACCATGATTCGCCGCTCGAAGATTCACGCCGGATCGAATTTCCTACCGTGTAAGGATTTCGTCCGCCAGGCGGACGAAATCCTCGACGCGCAGGTCCTGCGCCCGCAGCCCGGCATCCACGCCCAGCTTTTCGAAATCCACGCCCCTGAAGTGGGCCCGCAACGCGTTGCGCAGCGTCTTGCGGCGCTGGGAGAACGCGGCGGCAACAATTTTCCCGAAGGCCGTTTCGTCGCGTGCAGGATGCGGCAGGCGCACGAACGGCGTCATCCGCAGCACGGCGGACTCGACCCTGGGCACCGGACGGAATGCCGCGGACGGCACGTCCAGCAGTTTTTCCATGTCGAAGCGGTACTGCAGCATCACCGACAGCCGGCCGTACTCTGAAGTGGAGGGCGCGGCCACCATGCGCTCCACCACTTCCTTCTGCAACATCACGTGGATGTCGAGGATCGCCGCCGCGTGTTGCGCCAGGTGAAACAACAGCGGCGTGGAGATATTGTAAGGCAGGTTGCCGACCACGCGCAGCCGCGGTCCCAGCGCGCTGAAGTCGAAACGCAGCGCGTCGCCCTCGTGCAGCGTCACCCGCGTGGCGGGAAGCTCGGCACGCAGGCGCGTGACGATGTCGCGGTCAAGTTCGATCGCGTGCAGGTGCTCGAGTCGCCCGCTCAGCGGCCGGGTTAGCGCGCCCAGGCCCGGTCCGATTTCCACCACCCGATCGCGCGGCTGCGGCGCGATCGCATCGACGATGGCGGCGATGGCCGCTTCATCCACCAGGAAGTTCTGCCCGAAGCGCTTGCGGGGGACATGGCGCATGGCAGGGCGCGCGCCGGCGACGCGCATCAGGGGCCGCGCCGCGTCCTGAGGCCGCCCGCAACGAGCCTGGCGGCGAGCCGGATCGCTGCGATGAGGCTGCCGATCTCGGCGCGGCCGCCGCCGGCTAGATCGAGCGCAGTGCCATGGTCCACGGAAGTGCGGATGAAAGGCAGCCCGAGCGTGACGTTGACGCCGGCGCCGAAACTTGCGTACTTGAGCACCGGCAGCCCTTGGTCGTGGTACATCGCCAGCACGCAGTCGCAGTCCTTGAGCCGTCGCGGGTTGAACAGGGTGTCGGCGGGCAGCGGCCCAACGAGATCGAATCCCTCTCGGCGCAGCTTCTCGAGAACCGGGACGATGACGTCGGTCTCTTCCCGGCCGAGAAAGCCCGCTTCCCCGGCATGAGGGTTCAACCCGGCCACTAGGATACGGGGCCGGGCCAGGGCAAAGCGCGCGATCAGGTCGCCGCGTAGCACGCGGAGCGTGCGCTCGAGGCCCTCGCGAGTGATGCTGCGGGCGACATTCTGGAGGGCGAGGTGCGTGGTGGCGAGGGCGACTCGCATGCCGCCGCCGACCAGCATCATGACCACGTGCCGGGTCCCGCTGCGCTCGGCGAGGAACTCGGTGTGCCCGGTGAAGGGAATGCCGGCGTCATTGATGACGCTCTTCTGCAAAGGAGCCGTTACCATCGCGTCAAAAATGCCGTCGCGGCAGCCATCGGCAGCGATTTCCAGCGTGCGCAGCACGGAGCGGCTGTTGGCCGGATCGAGCCGGCCCGCGACCGCCGGCCGCGCGAGCGGCACGTGCCGCACCAGTAGCGCGCCGGCGCGCACCGCAGCGTCCTCGTCGGGCGGGAAATCGACCACCTTGAGCGACGTGCGCAAGCGGCGGGCGCGCTGCTTGAGCAGTTCCCGGTCGGCAATGACCACGATTCGCGCCGGCACGCGCCGGCGCGCGAGCCCGACGCAAAGATCGGGGCCGATGCCCGCTGGCTCGCCGGCGGTGACCGCGATCAGCGGCGTGATCGACACTATCTTTCTTCCAGCCGTTGCTCGATGTAGGCGCGGTCGCGCAGCTGCCGCAGCCACTCCTGGTATGCCTCGTCGGACTTGCGCGCGTGCAACGCCCTCCGCGCCGACAAGCGCTGGCGTTCCTTCGACATATCCTCGTCGCGCCGCGCGAGCACCTGGATCAGGTGCCAGCCGAACGGCGTTTGCACGGGTTCGCTGACCTGTTCCGGCTCGAGCGCGTTCATCGCGCGCTCGAACTCGGGGACCGTATCGCCCGCCGCCAACCAGCCGAGGTCGCCGCCCCGGGTGCTGCTGGTGTCCTCGGAGTGCAGGCGCGCCAGTTCCGCGAAATCGGCCTTGTTGTCGAGGCGCTCCTTGAGGGCCACCAGCCGCCGGCGCGCCTCGGCTTGCGGCACCAGTTCGTTGGTCTTGATCAGGATGTGGCGGGCGTGCGTCTGGCGTTCCATCGCCGGAGCGGCGGAACCACGCCGCTCGTTGAGCTTCAAAATGTGAAAGCCGTTGGCGCTACGCAGCAGGGGGCTCACCTGCCCCGTTTGCAGGGCCTTGGTGGCATCGAGGAACAGCGTGGGCAGGCGCGAGCCGTCGCGCCAACCCATTTCCCCACCCTGCAGCGCGTCGGGCGCGTCGGAGAAGGTTGCCGCGACCTGCCGGAAGTCGGTCCCCGACCCGAGTTGCTGGAGAGCCTGCTCGGCACGGCTGCGGCGTCCCTGGATCTGTTCCGGGCTGGCGTTTTCAGGGACCCGTACCAGGATGTGGGAGAGGTTGTATTCCTCCCCCCGCCCCGCCTGGTCCTGCGTACTGATGAAACTGTCGATCTCGCTGTCGCTGACCACTATCTTGTTGTCGACTTCGCGTTGCCGCAATCGCGATACGATGATCTCATTGCGGATGTCCTCGCGGAACCGGGCGAACGGCACGCCGTCCTTGTCCAGCGCCGCGCGCAACTGCGGCAGCGTGGACTTGTTTTCCTGCGCAATGCGGATGATCGCGCGGTCGAGCTCGGTGTCGTCCACGCGCAGGCCGGTTTCCTTGGCGAGCTGCAACTGTACCTGGTCGGTGATCAGGCGTTCGAGGATCTGCTTTTCTAGCACGTCGCGCGGCGGCAGCGGCGTGCCCTGCCGGCGGAGCTGCAGGCCGGCGAAGCGGTAACGCTCTTCCAGGTCGCTGCGCGTGATGACGTCGTTGTTCACCACCGCTACGATGCGGTCGAGCAATGCCACCGGCCGTGGCTGTTGCGCGAGCGCGGCGCAGGTCGCGGAAGCGAGGAGGAGCGCGAGCACGGGCGCGCGCAGGCGCAAGGCGCGCCGCGGTCGGGTGTTGCAGGAGTCCGGGTTCAGGAAAATTCGGGTCATCGGGTATCCTGCTGGACGCGGGGGTCCGGTCTCATGTAACCGCTGATATTGCGTCGCAGCGCCTCGAGCGGGTTAGAGCCGATTCGCGACATGCCGTTCAATTCGAGCTGCAGGAAAAAGGTGGTGGATACTTGCTGGGTGGTGACGGCGAAGCGGTGGGCAACCACGCGCAGCGCCCAGCAATTGGCATTGTATTCCGTGCCAACCAGGCTCTCGAGCGTGCGGTTTTCCAGCAGCGAGTAGTTCCAGCGCAAGAGGCCGGTCCAACCCCCGAAGAACGGCCACTGGGCCGAGATGTCGGTTTGCTGCAGGGTATTGATGGTTTCGCGGTAGCTTGCGTTGAACACGCTGCCCGGTTTCGGCTGGTAGCGGGTGCCGATGTTGAACTTCTGCGTCTTCGAGACATCGGTGCTGTATTGCCAGCCGGCATTGACCGACCATTGTGGCCCGATGTTGCCGGAGAGCGCGGCGAGCAGGTCGGAGTTGTTGTTGGTGCGCGGGGCCACGCCAGGCAGGGTGACGCGCTGGGTGGAGAAGTAGTACCGTTGCGCCAGCCCGATACTCGCGAATTCGGCGCCGTTGTCGGCGCCGAGAAAGCGCGACGTGGCGCCGACGGTCAGCTGGTTGGCGTCGTTGATGCGATCCCATCCCGAAAACTGGTTCTCGGAATAAATGGTCGTGAAATTGATGTCCTGCTGCCCACTGTCGAACACCGGGATATTGCTCTGGTCGTAGTACGGGATGTAGACGTAGTAGAGACGCGGCTCGAGCGTTTGCAGGAAGGGCGCACCGCCGAAGGTGGTTGGCCGCTCGAACACCATGCCGGTATCGGTGGAAAATACCGGCAGCGTGCGGGTTTCGTTGGTGTAGCCGGCGGTATTCTGGCTGATCGAATAACTCGTCACGTTGACGCCGAGCTTGGGTGTGACGTAGGCGAAAGGGGTCTGCAGCGGAAGGCTCACGCTCGGGTAGGCCAACGAGCGCTTGCCGTTGACTAAGGTAGGGTGTACGAAGCCGACATATTGCCCGTAGAAATCGAAGTCCGAATGCCACATTTCCTGGCGGCCCGCATTCAGCGTCAGTTGCGGCAGGCGGTTGTAGGGCGGCGTGACCGGAACCTGGGGATCGGGCTGCAGCGTCTGCCAGCGCTGGGCCATGAGGTTCAGCCCGTAGCTGCCGGCGCCGCCGGCCCAGTTGCCGACGCGGCCGATGGCGCCCTCCTGCGGCAACAACACCTGGGAAGTCGACGTGATCTGCGTCGAGAGGTCGGTGAAGTAGGTATCGTCGGAGACTTTCTGCAGGTTGAGCATGCCGTTCCAACCGCTGGGCAGCGTGTGGTTATGGCGTACGTTGTAGGCCCAGCGCTGGGCGCCGTCGCGGGCTTCGTCACGCTGCAGTATCTCGCCGATCACCTCGCCGCGGTAGTTCGGCTCCAGGTAGCGGAAATCGTTGTTCGCCAGCACACCGCGCCGCGTCATCATGCGCGGTGAAAAGGTGTAGTCGAGGTTGGGGGCAATGTTCCAGTAGTACGGCACTGTAATTTCGCTGCCCCCGGTGTTGGTCCTGCCGTAATGCGGCGTGATGAAGCCGGACTTGCGCCCCTGGTGCAGCGAAAATGAAAGATACGGCGAATAGAAGATCGGCACTCCCATGAATTCGATGCTGGCGTCGTGCGCCACGCCGACGTCGCGATCCTTGTCGATGGCAAGGTCGCCCGCCCGCAAGTACCAGGAGTCGTCGCCCGGACCGCAGGAGGTATAGCGGGCGTTCTGCGCGCGGTACTGGCTGGGGCCTTCGAACAGGATGCGCTCCGCGGTCCCGCGAACGTCCACTTCCTGGAACAACTGCCGCTGTCCTTCGATCTCGCCGGCCTTATGTAGCGTGAAGCTAGGCCGCTCCATCGCGCCATGATCTGATTGCAGGTTGTACTGGAGCCGCCCGCCCTCGATCAGGTCGGACCCCAGTTCCATGCGCACGTTGCCATCGGCCTCGACCTCGTTCGAAGACTTGTCGTAATGCAGCCGGTCGGCGTGCACCGCGTGGCCGCCCTGGCGCAGCCGCACGCCGCCTGCCGCCTCGGTTTCCCGGTCCTGGTTACCCTGCAGCCGGTCGGCCTCGATGAACAGCGGTAGCGCCTCCTTCGGCGTCGGCGGTATCAGCATTAGCGTGGGCTGCGACTTCAGTTGGAGTCCCTGTTGCGCTCCGGCGCCGAGTGGCAGCGCGCATATGACGGCGAGCGACAGGCGCGCAATTCTCAGTTTTTGCATCGAAAAATGGCAGTATGGCGTAGTGTAAAATCGCACAATTCACCGTTGAAGGCAAACGGCTTGCCGGCGACATCCGACACACGATTGGTGCAGCTCCACAACTGGCTCGCGGCGCATTTCGGGGCGCGCCCGTTCTCGCTGCAGCCCGCCTCGGCCGACGCCAGTTTCCGCCGTTACTTTCGCGCGCGCCTGGACGGGGAATCCTGGATTGCGATGGATGCGCCGCCCGACCGCGAGGACAGCCGACCCTTCGTGCACGTAGCGGCGCTGCTGCGCGCGGCCGGCGTCAACGCGCCGCAGGTCGCGGCGCAGGACCTGGAGCGCGGGTTCCTCCTGCTCACGGACCTCGGCGACACGACCTACCTTGCCGCGCTCAACCCGGGTAACGCGGACCGGCTGTTCGGCGACGCCGTCGAAGCGCTGCTCAAGTGGCAGCTCGCCAGCCGCGACGGCGCGCTGCCGCCGTACGATGAAGCCCTGCTCGGACGCGAGTGCAACCTGTTTCCGGAGTGGTACGTCGCGCGGCACCTCGCGGTGACCCTTACCAGCGTGCAGCAGCAGACGCTCTCCGAGATGCTGACGCTGATCGTTGCGCGCGCCCTGGCGCAGTCCGCAGTCTACGTGCACCGCGACTACATGCCGCGCAATTTGATGGTGACCGACCCCAATCCCGGCGTACTCGATTTTCAGGACGCCGTCCATGGCCCCATCAGCTACGACCTGGTGTCGCTATTTCGCGATGCCTTCGTGAGCTGGGAGGAGGAGCGCATTCTCGACTGGACGGCGCGCTACTGGGAAAAAGCGAAACGGGCGCGGCTTCCGGTCACCGCGGATTTCAGCGAGTTCTACCGGGATTTCGAGTGGATGGGCTTGCAGCGCCACCTGAAGATACTCGGCATCTTCGCGCGCATCCACTACCGCGACGGCAAGCACGGTTACCTTGAGGACACGCCGCGTTTCCTGCGCTACGCGCGCGCGGTAGCGGAGCGCTACCGCGAGCTGGGCCCACTCGTGCGGCTGCTCGACCAGCTGGAGCAGCTCCAGCCGGCGCTAACGGGAAATAGGAAATAGGAAATAGGAAACAGGAAATGGGAATTGGTGAGAACTGCGAACCACAATGCAATGTTGTGTGCTTTCACGGTTCCCCATTCTCCATTCTCCATTTCCTGGGTTCCGCGGCATGAAAGCGATGATCCTGGCCGCCGGGCGCGGCGAGCGCATGCGCCCGCTCAGTGACTGCTTGCCGAAGCCCTTGCTCCCCGTCGCCGGCCGGCCGCTGATCGTGCACCTGATCGAGCGGCTCGCGCGCGCCGGCTTCAGCGAACTGGTGGTCAATGTCTCTCACATGGCTGACCACATAGTGGGCGCGTTGGGCGACGGTTCGCGCCTTGGCGTGCGCATCGTTTATTCGCACGAGGAGCAGGCGCTGGAGACCGGCGGCGGCATCGCTTACGCGCTGCCGTTACTCGGGGACGCGCCGTTCGTCGCATTGAACAGCGATATTTACTGCGATTTTGATCTCGCACGCCTGGCGGCGGCGCGCGCCGCGCTGGCGCGTGGCGCGCTGGCGGCGCACCTGGTGTTGGTTGACAATCCGCCGCATCATCCCACCGGCGATTTCTCGCTCGCCGGCGGCAGGGTATCGGAGGACGGCATGCCGCGGCTCACCTTCAGCGGCATCGGCGCTTATTCGCCGGCGCTGTTCGCCGGGGTGGAGCGTGGGGCGAAATGCCAGCTCGCCGCGCTGCTCAGGCCGGCGATGGCGCAAGGCCGCGTCGCCGGCGAACTGCATCGCGGGATGTGGATGGATGTTGGCACGCCGCAGCGTCTGGGCGAACTTGAGCGGCAGCTTGCGGCGCCGCGATGAAGGACCGCAACCGGGGCAAGTCTATAATTTCACCATGACGTCAAACATCAACAGCGGGGTCTACCAGCAGCGGCGGTCCCGGCTCGCGGCCGCGATGCGAGGGGGCGTCGCGATCGTGCCTACCGCGCCCGAGCGCACGCGCAACCGCGACGCGCATTACCCGTACCGCTATGACAGTTATTTCTATTACCTTACCGGATTCCAGGAACCCGAGGCAGTAGCGGTGATCGTCGCGGGCGAGCAGCCCAGAAGCATCCTGTTCTGCCGCGACAAGGATTCCGAGCGCGAGATCTGGGACGGATTGCGTTACGGTCCGGAAGCGGCGCGGGAGGTCTTCGGTTTCGACGAGGCGCATTCGATAACCCAGCTCGACGCGCTGCTGCCGGGGTTGATTGCCGATCGCCCCGCGCTGTACTGCCACCTCGGGGCGGACGCGGCGTGGGACGCGCGCGTGACCGGCTGGGTCAATCACGTCCGGGGCCAGGCGCGCAGCGGCGTCACCGCCCCGTCCGACATCCGGGACACGCACGCGCTACTTGACGAGATGCGACTCATCAAGGGACCGGAGGAGCTCGCCGTGATGCGGCGCGCCGCCGGCATCACGGCCGGCGCGCACCGCCGCGCCATGCGTGCTACGCGGCCGGGCCGCAACGAATGCGAAATCGAGGCGGAACTGATGCACGAGTTCCGGCGCCACGGCGCCCAGGCGCCTGCTTACACGCCGATCGTGGCCAGTGGCGAACGAGCCTGCGTGCTGCATTATGTGCAGAACGACGGCGTGTTGAAGGACGGCGAGCTGCTGCTGATCGACGCCGGTTGCGAGCTCGATGGTTACGCTGCCGACGTTACGCGCACTTTCCCCGTCAATGGCAGGTTCAGCGCGCCGCAGCGGGAAATCTATGAACTGGTACTGGCGGCGCAGACCGCTGCCATCGCGGAAGTGAAGCCGGGCAATCCATGGGATGCGCCGCACCGCGCCGCGGTGAACGTGCTGGCGCGGGGCATGATCGACTTGAAACTGCTCTCCGGCAGCGTGGCCGAGGCCGTTGAAACCGAGGCCTACAAGAAGTTCTACATGCACCGCACCGGCCACTGGCTGGGGCTCGACGTTCACGACGCCGGCGACTACAAGCGCGACAAGCAGTGGCGCGCGCTTACGCCGGGCATGGTCCTTACGGTCGAGCCCGGCTGCTACATCCGGCCCGGCGCCGGCGTGCCGGAGCGGTTTGCCGGCATTGGGGTGCGCATCGAGGACGACGTGGCGGTGGCGCCGGCGGGGGCCGAGGTGCTGACCCGCGACGCGCCCACGAGCGCGGCCGACATCGAAGCCTGCATGAGGGCGCGGGATGGCTGATTACGACGTGCTGATCGCGGGCGGCGGGCCGGTCGGAGCATCGCTCGCGCTCGCCCTGCACGGGGCGGGACTCGTGGTGGGGCTGCTCGAGCCGCGGGCACCGCGGGCCGCGCAAGGGGACCCGCGCCCCGTTGCGCTGTCGCATGGCAGTCGGCTGATACTGGAGCGGCTTGGTGTGTGGGAGCTGCTGGCCCCGGCCACGCCGATCCGGCGCATCCACGTTTCGCAGCGCGGCGGCTTCGGCCGGGTTGAACTCGACGCCGCGGAGGCGCGCCTGCCGGCGCTGGGCTACGTCGTGGACTTCGGCCGGCTTGCGGTCACGCTCGAGACCGCGCTCGAGACCGCGGGCGGCTGCCGCGTGATCCGGGCCGCGGTGACCGGCTGCCATGCTGAACCGGAAGCGGTATCTGCGCAGTTTGACGCGGGCCGCGGACCTGAGCAGGCGACCGCCCGCCTGCTGGCCGTGGCCGATGGCGGCGCGCTGACTTCGGCGCAGGCACAAGTCCGCGATTACGGCCAGGCCGCGGTAACCGCGCGCGTGACGTGTGGCGTGCCGCACCAAGGCGTCGCCTACGAGCGCTTCACACCCGAAGGGCCGCTCGCGCTGCTGCCCATGGGCGGAATGCTGGCGCTGATATGGACGACTACGCCGGACAGCGCACAACAATTGTGCGCATTGCCAGAAGCGGACTTTCTGGAGCGGCTGCAACGCGCCTTCGGCGGCCGGCTGGGCGCTTTCAGCGGCGCCGGCGCGCGCGCCTGGTTCCCGCTGGCATTGAAGACCACGGCCCGCATTGCGGAACCGCGGACGGTGGCGCTCGGCAATGCCGCGCAGACACTGCACCCGGTGGCAGGGCAGGGCTTCAACCTCGGGTTGCGTGACGCCTGGGAACTGGCGCAAGCGGTCCACACCAGCGCCCGGAATGAAATCGGCGCCGCCGGCCAGATCAGGGCCTACCGCGAGCAGCGGCGGCTCGACCGCGGTGGCGGCATCTGGTTCACGGATACGCTGGTGCGGTTGTTCTCCAACGATATCGCGCCGCTCCGGATCGCCCGGGGCCTGGGACTCGCGGCGCTTGGCGCAGTACCGCCGGCCCGGGATTTCGTGGTGCGGCGCATGACCTTCGGCACGCGCGGCTGATGCTGTTCCAGCTATTGATGGCAATTCACAGGGACCAGTATTGACTGCCGTTATCGTGCGGGCGGTCATGCATAAGGAGTTTTTCGGGCCAAAGCCCGACAAACTCGTGGGCGGTTACGCACTTTCGTGCAACCTCTGCTCGAAATTTTTTGAATAAGTGCTTACTTCGGCGGGCAGTTTGGCTGCTTGACGCCGCGGCAAACCGCCGTCCGGCGGGGGCGCTGCAATACCGAGCAAAAAAATAGCAGGAATTGCTTTTCTTGCGCACCCGCTGCGATTACAATGCGCGCTCCCCCGCAAAAAAATGAACTTGATCGCGGACCCCGCGCGCGATGCACATCGGCTCGTATCAACTGAAGAATAATCTCATCGTGGCGCCCATGGCGGGCGTCACTGACCGCCCGTTTCGGCAGCTGTGCAAGTCGATGGGCGCGGGCATGGCGGTGTCGGAGATGGTGGCGAGCAATTCGCTGCTGCGGGGCTCTACGAAAACACGCCGCCGCGCCAACCACGAAGGCGAGGTCGACCCGATCTCGGTGCAGATCGCCGGCGCCGACCCCCGCATGCTGGCGGATGCGGCGCGCTACAACGTCGACGAAGGCGCGCAGATCATCGACATCAACATGGGCTGCCCCGCCAAGAAGGTATGCAACGTGATGGCGGGCTCGGCGCTGCTCAGGGACGAGCCGCTGGTCGGGCGCATACTCGACGCGGTGGTCGCGGCGGTGAGCGTGCCGGTCACGCTCAAGATCCGCACCGGCTGGGACCGCGGCAACCGCAACGCCCTCAGCGTAGCGCGCACTGCCGAGCGGGCCGGCATCAAGGCGCTTGCCATCCACGGGCGAACGCGCGCGTGCGGCTACTCGGGCGAGGCCGAGTACGACACCATCGCGGCGGTCAAGGCCAGAGTCGGCATACCGGTGATTGCCAACGGCGATATCTCTACCCCCGAGAAGGTGAAGCAGGTGCTCGACTACACGCACGCCGACGGCGTCATGATCGGGCGCGCCGCCCAGGGCCGGCCGTGGATGTTCCGCGAGATCCAGCACTACCTGGAAACGGGACAGCGGCTGCCGGCGCCGGAGGTGGGCGAGATCCATCGCGTGCTGATCGGGCACCTCAACGACCTCTACCAGTTCTATGGCGAATACACCGGTGTGCGCGTCGCGCGCAAGCATATTTCCTGGTACACCAAGGGCCTGGCCGGTTCGGCCGCATTCCGCCATGCCATGAACCAGCTCGAAACCAGCGCCGCGCAACTGCAGGCGGTCAACGATTTCTTCGCGCAGCTCGCCGAGCGCGGGCAGCGCCTGACCTACGTCGAGGAATTTGCTGCATGATAAACGACAACGAAATGGCGCGCATGGTGCGCAAGGCGATCGACGGCTACTTCCGCGACCTGGACGGGGAGAAGGCTTACGGCGTCTATGGCATGGTCATCAGTTGCGTCGAAAAGCCCCTGCTGGAGAGCGTGCTCCATCGCGTGCGCGGCAACCAGAGCCACGCCGCCGCAATGCTGGGCATTAACCGCAACACCCTGCGCAAGAAGATGAGGGTGCACGGCATCAAGTTCTAGGATTGAGGATCGAGTATTGAGAGTCCGGATCAGTTGACGGGCGGCCGGTTTTCCTCAATCCTCAGTCCTGTTACCTCAATCCTGGCGTCATGGCTGCCATTAAGCGGGCGCTGATCAGCGTCTCGGACAAGACAGAACTCCTCGAATTCGCGCGCGGGCTGGCCGGCCTCGGCGTGGCTCTGCTTTCCACCGGCGGCACGGCCAAGCAGCTGCGCGACGCCGGGCTCAGGGTGACGGAAGTTGCCGACCATACCGGCTTTCCCGAGATGCTCGACGGGCGCGTGAAGACCCTGCATCCCAAGGTGCACGGCGGCATCCTCGCCCGGCGCGACGTTCCCGGCCACGTGGCCGCGCTGGCCACGGCCGGCATCCCGACCATCGACCTGGTGGTCGTCAATCTCTATCCCTTTGGCGCGACGGTGGCGCGGCCCGGCTGTACGCTCGCCGAGGCGATCGAGAACATAGACATCGGCGGGCCGGCGATGGTGCGGAGCGCTGCCAAGAACTACGAGCACGTGGCGGTGGTGACCGACCCGGCGGACTACGCATCCGTACTCGAGGAAATGGCGGCGGCTGGCGGCGCGCTGGGTGCCGCGACGCGCTTCCGCCTGGCGCAGAAGGCGTTCTCCCATACTGCTCACTACGACGGCGCGATCAGCAATTACCTGACCGCGCTCGACGCCGCCGGCGGGCGCGCGCGCTTCCCGCAGCGACTCAACCTGCAGTTCGAGCGCGTGCAGGCTATGCGCTACGGCGAGAATCCCCACCAGGAAGCGGCGTTCTACCGCGATCTTCAGCCCGCCCCGGGCAGCCTCGGCGGCTATCGACAGTTGCAGGGCAAGGAGCTGTCGTACAACAACATCGCCGACGCCGATGCCGCCTGGGAATGCGTGAAGAGCTTCGGCGAGCCGGCGTGCGTCATCGTCAAGCACGCCAACCCCTGCGGCGTGGCGGTCGCGACGGGCCAGGCCGAAGCCTATCGCAAGGCCCTGGCCACCGATCCCACCTCGGCTTTCGGCGGCATCATCGCGTTCAACCGCGAGCTCGACACGGCCACGGCGCAGGCGGTCATGCAGCAGTTTGTCGAAGTGGTGATCGCCCCCGGCATCGCGCTGGACGCGGCGCGCGTGCTGGCGGGCAAGAGCAATGTGCGCGTGCTCGAGGTGCCGCTCGCGGCGGGCGCCAACGACTACGACTTCAAGCGCGTGGGCGGAGGGCTGCTGGTGCAGACGCCGGACAGCGCCGGCGTCACCGCCGCCGGGTTGAAGGTCGTCACGCGCAGTAAGCCCGGCGCGGCCCAGATCGCCGACCTGCTGTTTGCCTGGCGCGTGGCCAAGTTCGTCAAGTCCAATGCCATCGTGTTCTGCGGCAACGGGCAGACGCTGGGCGTGGGCGCGGGCCAGATGAGCCGTGTCGACTCCGCGCGCATCGCCGCCATCAAGGCCGAAAACGCCGGTCTCGCGCTCAAGGGCTCAGTGGTGGCCTCCGACGCCTTCTTCCCGTTCCGCGACGGGGTCGACGTGGTCGTCCGCGCCGGGGCGGCGGCCATCATCCAGCCCGGCGGCAGCGTGCGCGACGACGAGGTCATCGCCGCCGCCGACGAGCACGGCGTCGCGATGGTATTCACCGGCTTGCGTCACTTCAGGCACTAGAGCGTCAGGCGTGAGGCGTGAGGCGTGAGGCGTAACCAGTTGGATACAATACGCTGTAGCAAAGGTCAGCGCCTCACTCCTTACCCCTTTCGCCTCACGCATTCATGAAGCTCCTGGTAATAGGCTCCGGCGGGCGCGAGCATGCCTTGGCGTGGAAGCTCGCGCGCTCGCCGCGCATCTCGCGCGTGCTCGTCGCGCCGGGCAACGCCGGCACCGCGCGCGAGGAGGGTCTCGCCAACGTGGCGGCGAACTCGATACCGGAATGGATCGAGCTTGCACGAAAAGAAGGCGTAGCGTTCACCGTGGTGGGGCCGGAAGCGCCGCTCGCCGACGGCATCGTCGACGTATTCCAGGAGGCGGGTCTCAAGATCTTCGGGCCGCGGCGGGACGCCGCCCGGCTCGAGAGCTCGAAGGAATTTGCCAAGAACTTCATGCAGCGCCACGGCCTGCCGACTGCGGAGTACGCGGCGTTCAGCGAGGCTGCGCCGGCGCACGAGTGCATCGAGCGGCACGGCGCGCCCATCGTCATCAAGGCGGACGGTCTTGCCGCCGGCAAGGGCGTGGTGGTGGCGATGAGCGCGGCGGAGGCGCACGCAGCGGTGGATGGCATGCTGGTCGGGAAAACCATGGGCGCTGCCGGCGGCCGGGTGGTGATCGAGGAGTTTCTCGAGGGCGAGGAGGCGAGTTTCATCGTGCTCGCCGATGGCCGGCACGCGCTGCCGCTCGCGACCAGCCAGGACCACAAGCGGCTGCTCGACGGCGACCGCGGTCCCAATACCGGCGGCATGGGCGCGTATTCGCCGGCGCCGGTGGTGACGCCCTCGATGCATGCCCGCGTGATGCGCGAGGTGATCCAGCCCGCTCTTGCCGGCATGGAGAAGGACGGCACGCCCTATACCGGTTTCCTTTACGCCGGGCTGATGATCGGGCGCGACGGCCAGGTGAAGGTGCTGGAGTTCAATTGCCGGCTGGGCGACCCCGAAACTCAGCCGATCATCATGCGGCTGAAGAGCGACCTCTTGGCGCTGATCGAGCACGCGCTCGCCGGCACTCTCGACCGGACGGAGGCCGAGTGGGACACGCGGGTCGCGCTGGGCGTCGTGCTGGCCGCCCACGGCTACCCGGATGCGCCGCGCAAGGGCGATACGATCAGCGGCCTGCCGCCGCCGGCGGAGGACTGCCGGGTATTCCATGCCGGCACTGCCCTGAACGGCACGGAGGTCGTCGTCAACGGCGGGCGCGTGCTCACCGTCACCGCGCTGGGAGGAAATGTCAGCGCTGCGCGGCGGCGCGCCTATGGCGCCGCGGAGGCAATCCGTTTCGAGGGCATGCAGTTCCGGCGCGACATCGGCCACCGGGCGCTGGCCGGGGGCAGGAAATAGCGCGGAAGGCAACGAGGGGATACTCCCCTCGTGCTCCCCTGCATCAGGGGCCGTTTCGCTCACGCCGAAACGGCCTCCAACTGGGGTAAGCTTTGAACATGGCCGCCAACTACGACCGCACACGCCAGGACCTGGGCAATGTCGTGCTGCTCGAGCACGTGAACGTCACCATTCCGGACCAGCGCCTAGCCACGATCTTCTACCTGAGCGGCCTCGGGCTGACGCGCGATCCCTATCTCATGGCGGGCATCGACAACATGTGGGTGAACGTTGGGCGCACCCAGTTCCATTTACCGTCTCGAGGCACGCAGGTGCTGCGCGGTCACGTGGGGATCGTCATGCCCGATCTCGCGGCGCTGAAGCGCCGGCTGCAGAAGGTCGCGCCCCTGCTCAGCGAAACACGCTTTGCCTGGGAGGAACGCGATGGCGCCGTCGAGGCGACGTGCCCGTGGGGCAACCGCTACCGTTGTTATGCACCCGCCCCCGAGTTTGGCGATGCGGAGCTGGCGATCGCCTATGTGGAGTTTGGCGTGCCGCCCGGCTCCGCTGGCGGGATCGCGCGCTTCTACGAGGCGATCCTGGGGGCGCAGGTGGAGCTCGCGGGCGGGGCGGAACCGATGGCGGCCGTGTCCACCGGGGCCGCGCAGCGGCTGCGCTTCCGGGAAACCTCGCGCCCGCTGCCAGAGTACGACGGGCACCACGTCCAGATCTACGTGGCCGATTTCTCCGGGCCGCACCGGCGCCTGCTCGAGCGCGGGCTGGTCACCGAGGAGAGCGACGAGTACCAGTACCGCTTCCGCGATCTCGTCGACCCGGCCGACGGCCGGAAGCTGTTCACGATCGAGCACGAGGTCAGGAGCCTCACCCATCCGCTCTACGCACGCCCGCTGGTGAACCGTAACCCGGAACAGAGCAATCGCAACTACGTGCGGGGCCACGACGCATTTCGCGGGACGTATTGAGCGCGGGCGCGCGGGCCGGCGCAACGGCGCCGCTCTCCTGCCCGGGCTCCCTGCTAGAATTCCGGAAACGCCCCGCAACGCAGCCGACCGAGTGCGCGGGGATACGACAAGAGGAGGCGCGATCATGCAGGTCCCGCGAAGCACTGTCCTTCGGCTGTTCCTCGCCACAGTGTTTCTCGCTTTCCCTTGGCCGGCGCCGGCGCAGGAGCCGTTTCCGGGCACGCGGCCCATCGAGTTCGTGGTGCTGTTTCCCGCCGGCAGCTCGGCCGACGTCACGGCGCGCGTGCTCGCGGAAGGGATGGGCCGGCAGCTCGGCACCCAGATCGTAGTGGTCAACCGGCCGGGCGGCGGCGGCGCGGTCGGCCTGAAGTACGCCGTGCAGCAGGCGGCCGACGGCCATCACATGGTGTGGAGCTCTAACGCCATCTCGACCACCTACCACACCGGCACGCTGCCGTTCGACTACAAGTCGTTCGTGCCGGTGGCGCGCGTGCAGATCGAGACGCCGCTGCTGTTCGTGAAGGGCGACGCGCCGTGGAAAGGCCTGCGCGACATCCTGCAGCAGGCGAAAGCGAATCCCGGCAAGCTCACTATCGGGAATTCCGGTTTCGGCAGCCATACCCACTTGAGCTCGGTGTGGCTGTTCAAGGCGTCCGGCTTTCAGGTCGTGGATGTGCCGTTCAACGCCGCGCAGGTGGTGCCGAGCCTGCTCGGCGGCCACGTCGACGCCGTGGTGCAGTTGCCGGGCGCGCTGGCAGGGCTGGTCAATGCCGGCACCGTGCGCGCGCTCGTCGCCATGAGTGGCGCGCGCGATCCGTTCTTCCCCGGCGTGCCGACCGCCCGCGAGCAGGGCATGGACATCAGCGCCGAGCTGTGGCGCGGCGTCCACGTGCCGAAGGGCACGCCGCCGCGCGTCATCGCCCGACTGGAGGACGCGGTCCGCAAGACGGTGGCGAGCCCGGAGTTCACGCGGGCCACGGAAAAACTGCTGGTCGCGCCGGCTTTCCTGCATGCGGCCGAGTTCGGAAAGATGATCGCCCGGGAAGACGCGGAGATCGCCCGCACGGTCAAGGCGCTCGGCCTTCGGCAGGACACAAAGTAGGCCGTTGGATCTCGCCGCCGTCAGGGAGTATTTCACCCGGCTGCAGCAAACGATCGTTGCGCGCCTGAGTGACGCCGACGGGTGCGCGTTCCGGCGTGACGAATGGACGCGTCCCGAGGGCGGCGGCGGCGTCACGCAGATTCTGGAAGGCGGCGGGGTATTCGAGCGCGCCGGCGTGAACTTCTCGCACGTATCCGGCGCGAGCCTGCCGCCTTCGGCCAGCGCCGGCCGCCCGGAGCTCGCCGGGCGCTCGTTTCAGGCGCTGGGCGTCTCGCTCGTGCTCCACCCGCGCAACCCCTGCGTGCCCACCGTGCACATGAACGTGCGCTTCTTCGCGGCGGAGCGGGCGGGTGCCGGCGCGGTGTGGTGGTTCGGGGGCGGCATGGACCTCACGCCCTATTACCCGTTCGCGGAGGATGCCCGGCATTTCCACCGCGCCTGCCGCAAGGCGCTCGCCCCGTTCGGGGTGGACCGCTATCCGCGCTACAAGAAATGGTGCGACGAGTATTTCTACCTGAAGCACCGCGCGGAGCCGCGCGGCATCGGCGGCATATTCTTCGACGATCTCAACCAGCCCGATTTCGCGACCTGCTTCGCGCTCGCCAGAAGCGTGGGAACTGCCATCCTGCCGGCCTATCTGCCCATCCTCGAGCTGCGCCGTGAGCTGCCCTACGGCGAGCGCGAGCGCGCGTTCCAGGCTTACCGCCGCGGCCGTTACGTCGAGTTCAACCTGGTGTACGACCGCGGCACCCTGTTCGGGCTGCAATCCGGCGGCCGCACCGAGTCCATCCTGATGTCGCTGCCGCCGCGGGTCGAATGGCGCTACGACTGGAAACCCGAGCCGGGCAGTCCGGAAGAGAAGCTCTACACCGAATTTCTGGTGCCGCGCGACTGGGCGGACCAGGACGAGAGGTGAAAGGAGAGAGGAGAAAGG
>Ga0137451_1000153_pt1 | contig 20596 bp, 14 predicted proteins | sample EasRivERMGT500_2_FD_102336 | JGI IMG/M metagenome (GOLD analysis project Ga0137451, IMG submission 102336) | Soil microbial communities from meander-bound floodplain in the East River, Colorado, USA - East River MetaG ERMGT500_2 | ecosystem: Environmental > Terrestrial > Soil > Floodplain ... | reverse complement strand
CCGGAACCGGCAAGACGCTCGCGTATCTCGTCCCGGCCGTGCTGTCGGGCAAGCGTGTGCTGATCTCCACCGGCACTCGAACGCTCCAGGATCAGATCTTCTACAAGGACATTCCCGCGCTCGCGGCCGCGCTCGGCCACCCGATCAAGAGCGCGTACATGAAGGGCCGCACGAACTATCTCTGTCTGAACCGCTTCGAGCGGCTGAAAGAAGCAGAGTTCGGCCTGGCCGCTTCGGAGCGCGTCGTGCTCGATCGCGTGAAGGAGTGGGCGCCCCTCACCGAGACCGGCGATCGCGTGGAGCTCGAAGATCTGCCCGACGACCTCCCGCTCTGGATGGATTTATCCTCCACGAGCGATCAGTGTCTCGGCCGCGAATGTTCGCACTACACGGACTGCTTCATCACGCGGATGCGCGAGCGCGCGGCCGCAGCCGACATCGTCGTCGTCAATCACCACTTGCTGTGTGCGGACGCGTCGGTCCGGCAGGGCGCGTTCGGCGAAGTCATTCCCGAATGCCCGGTGGCGATCATCGACGAGGCGCATCAGCTGGAAGACATCGTGACGCAGTACTTCGGCGTCGCGCTGAGCGCGCATCGCGTCGACGATCTGGCGCGCGACGCGTCGAGTGCGGTCGGATCGCTGGGCGTCGAGCGCACTCGCCTCGCGACGACGGTGACCTTTGCGACCCAGGATATTCAGCAGCTGGCGCGACGGCTGTTCGACCTGGCGCGCATGGAGTTGCGGAGCCGCACTGGGTCGGGCGAACGCATCCGTCTCACGCCTGAAGCCGGCGACCGGCTCGCGGACGCAGGTGCGGAACTGCGGGCGGCGCTGGACAAGCTGGTCGCAACGATTGCCGCCGATCGCGAGGCGCCCGAAGAGCTCGTCTCGATCGCGGCGCGCGCCGCGGACATCAGCAGCGACACCGAACTGCTGCTCGCCGCAGACGACCCGTCGTTCGTGCATTTCATCGAGGCTCGCGGCCGCGGCGTGTCGTTGCGCGCGGCGCCCATTCACGTCGCGGGCATCGTGCGCGAAGCCGTGCTCGGTGGTCGCGAGGCCACCGTACTCACGTCCGCCACGATGACCGTCGACGGATCCTTCGACTACGTCATGGGACGCCTTGGCGTCGCACCGGCGACCACACTTCGATTGCCGTCGGAGTTCGACTACGGCACGCAGACGGTTCTGTACCTGCCGCCTGAGATGCCCGACCCGCGGTCGCCGGAATTCAATCGCGCCGCCGCAGGCGCGATCGCGGAACTCCTCGAGCGATCGCAGGGGCGCGCGTTCGTGCTGTTCACGTCTTACGCCGCGATGCACGAGGTCCATCGGTGTATCGAGCCGCACGTCCGGTGGCCGCTGCTGGTACAGGGTTCTGCGCCACGGTCGGCGTTGCTGCGCGACTTCCGCGCAACCCCGAACGCCGTGCTGCTGGCCACTGCGAGCTTCTGGCAGGGCGTCGACGTGGCCGGCGAGGCGCTGAGTTGCGTCATCATCGATCGCCTGCCGTTTGCCTCGCCCGCCGACCCGCTGGTTGAGGCTCGCATCGCGGCAATTCAGGCGCGCGGCGGCGAGCCATTTCATGAGTACCAGGTTCCCCTGGCCACACTCACCCTGCTCCAGGGGCTCGGTCGCCTCATCCGGACCCGCACGGACCGCGGTGTGCTGTCCGTCCTCGACCCGCGTCTGACCCGGATGCGCTACGGCCAGCGATTTCTGGCCTCATTGCCTCCCTCGCCGGTCACGACCGACCTGGCGGCGGTGGAGCGGTTCTTCGGCCCCGCCTGACGTCCATCCAGCGGGCACAGGTGTAAACTTGTGGCCACGTTCTCCAGGAGGAACCATGCCCATCAAGTTCATCGTTCGCGGCGCTATGACCATCGCACTGGCTTTGTCCGTTGCCGTGCCTGCATTCGCGCAATCCGCTCTCAAGGGCCGGGTGCTCAACGAGCAGAAGCGACCGGTGAGCGAGGCCAACGTCACGGCCACGTGCATTTCCGTCCCGACGCTGCAGCCACTCGGCGCCATCACGGACACGAGCGGCCGCTTCACCATCAGCGGGATGCAGTTCGGCAAGTGGAACGTCGTGATCATCAAGGGCAAGACGATGTTCAAGAACAAGACCGAGCTGAATCTCATGCCGGGCGTGGTGTTCGACCTGGGTGATGTCGCGCTCGAGCCGATGCCGGAGGGCACGACGATCGCGTCGAGCAAGAAGGAAGCCGACGAGGCGAACAAGCGTGCGGCAGAAATCCAGGGCAAGCTCAAGGCGGCGAACGACGACATCGTGGCCGGCAAGTTCGATGATGCGCTCCTGAAGCTCGAGGCCGTGACCAAGGACATTCCGAAGTGCTCCACCTGCTCGGCCAAGATCGGCGAGGTCCACATGAAGAAGAACGACCTCGTGAACGCCGAGAAGTACTTCCTGCAGGCCATCGAGTTCGATGCAAACTCCGTCGATGCGTACAACTCGCTCGCGACCGTCTACAACCAGCAGGGGAAGTTCGACGAAGCGCTGAAGATGACGTTGAAGGTCAAGGAGTTGTCGACGGCCAAGGGTGGCGCGGCCGACCCGACCGCGGCCTTCAACGAGGGCGTCGTCCTGTGGAACGCGGGGAAGACGGCGGAGGCCGAAGTGGCCTTCAAGACGGCCACCGAGCTCGATCCGAAGAACGCGCCGGCGTTTTATCAGCTGGGCATCGCGCAGGTCAGTGCCGGCAAGAACGTCGAGGCCGTCAAGTCGCTCGAGGAGTACGTCAAGCTCGATCCGAAGGGCAAGGACGCCGAGACAGCCAAGGCGATCATCGCCTCGATCAAGAAGTAAGCATGCCGCCTGGCGCGGCCGACGTCGCTCCGAACATCGAGGCCATCAGCCGGCGCATTGCGGCAGCTGCCGCACGCGCCGGCCGGTCGGCCGACTCCGTCAAACTCGTCGCCGTGTCCAAGACCTTTGGCGCCGAACTGGTGCGCGCGGCCGCGGCGTCCGGTCACCGGAGCTTCGGCGAGAACAAGGTGCAGGAAGGGCTGGCGAAAGCGGACGCGCTCGCCGATCTCAAACTCGACTGGCACCTCATCGGTCATCTGCAATCCAACAAAGCGCGAAAAGCCGCGGCGACGTTTGCCTGGATCGAGACGATCGACAGTCTCGATCTGCTGAAGAAAGTCGACACGGCCGCGCAGGAAGCCGGCACGCGGCCGCGCATCCTCGTGCAGGTCGACCTCGCGCACGAAGCCACCAAGCATGGCGCGGACGAGACTGCCGTGACCGATCTGGTGCGCGCAGCGCTCGACGCTCGCGCGGTCGAGTGCCGCGGTCTGATGACCGTTCCGCCCTTCCCCACTGTCGCTGAAGACTCGCGGCCGTGGTTCCGGCAACTCCGTGAGCTGCGAGACCGGCTCGTCGCGACAGGGCTCCCGGCCGATCGGCTCGCCGATCTGTCCATGGGGATGAGCCAGGACTTCGAGGTCGCGATCGAAGAAGGTGCCACGATCGTACGCGTCGGCACCGCGATCTTTGGACGCCGAGTGCCGCCACCTCCCGCGCCGGCATGAGCACGCTACAGATCGCCAGCACTCCCGCTGGCGTGCGGCTCCGCATCCGCGTCATGCCGCGCGCCTCGAAATCAGCGATCGCCGGGGTCCGAAACGGGTGTCTGATCGTTCGCGTCACGGCTCCGCCGGTTGATGGAGCCGCCAATGCCGCCGTCCTCGAGGTCATCGCCGAGGCCGCGGGAGTTCCGCGCCGGGCCGTGAGCCTGGTCACCGGCGAGACGAGTCGGGAAAAAACGGTGGTGATCGCCGGCGTCACCGAAGCTCAGCTGCGACGCCGGCTCGGCGCTTGAGTATGATCGTCTGTCCGCATGCCCCAGACAGCTACGCTCCTCATCGAACATCTCGATCAGCTCTACACCGTCGCCGGTCCGGGCCCGCGCCGCGGCCGGGCGCAAGCCGACAGCACGCCGATTACTGACGGGGCCGTCGCGTGCGCAGGACCGACTATCCTCGCCACCGGCACGACGATGGATGTGAGAGCTGCGGTGACGATCGGTCCGACGACGAAAATCGCGGACGGGCGCGGGCGATCGATGGTGCCGGGGTTTGTGGACGCGCACACCCACGTCGTATTCGCCGGCGATCGGCGGGAGGAGCTGCGGCGGAGGCTCGCCGGCGCCACGTACGCCGAGATCGCGGCCGCCGGCGGCGGCATCCTCTCGACCGTTCGCGCCACGCGCCAGGCGTCTGAGGAGACCATCGCCGCGGAGACGAGCGCGCGCCTCTCCGACATGCTCGCGGCCGGCACGACGACGTGCGAGGCCAAGAGCGGCTACGGTCTCGAGACCGCCTCCGAATTGCGGATGCTCCGGGTCATCAGCCTGCTCAACGGACATCAGCCGATGGAGCTCGTGCCGACGTTCATGGGCGCGCATGAAGTGCCGCCCGAGTACCGCGGCCGTCAGGCGGAGTTCGTCCGTCTCGTCATCGACGAGATGATTCCTGCGGCGGCGCCACACGCCGAGTGGTGCGACGTCTTCTGCGACAAGGGATTCTTCACGCCCGAGGAATCCATCGCGATTCTCGAGGCCGGCCGGAAGGCGGGGATGAAACCGCGCATCCACGCCGATGAGCTGGCACCGAGCGGCGGCGCCTTCGTGGCCCGCGACGTCGGTGCCCGCTCGGCCGACCATCTCGTGCAGGTACAACCCGACGGCATCACCGCCCTCGCCGAGGGCGGTGTGGTCGCGACGCTGCTGCCGTGCGCCGCGTTCTATCTCAAGCTGGGACGATTCGCTCCGGCCCGCGACCTGATCGCCGCCGGTGTGCCCGTCGCCCTCGCGACGGACGTCAATCCGGGCGGCGGCTTCTCACCGTCGATGCCCTTCGCGATGTCGCTGGCCTGCTTCGGCATGGGCATGACGTTCGAAGAATCGCTCGTCGCCGCGACGATCAACGGCGCGGCGTCGCTCGACCGTCAGGATCGGCTCGGCAGTCTCGAACCCGGCAAGCAATTCGACGCTGTGCTCATCGACGGCCCCGCGATTAATCTGTTGCGCGTCAACGCGCCGCCGATCGTCGCGGTGTTCAAGAAGGGCCATTTGGTGTACCAGACATGACTCGAAGCGGACTCCGCGAAGCCCGCGACGATCAGGAGCGGCGGGAGCCGCGAGCGCGAGCGGGGGTGGGGCCCCGCGAGCAACTAAGGAAGATGACATGAGAATGTGTGATTTGTTATTTCGTGATTCAAATCCCAATCTCAAATCTCCAAATCCCCAATCCACTAATCTCCCAATCCCCCAATCCCCAATTCGAGAGACACACCCATGCTCACCCAGAAACCAGTCACTGAACTCCTCGACGCCTTCAGCTCGCCCGACCCGACACCGGGCGGAGGCTCGGCCGCGGCGCTGGCCGGAGCCATGGGCGCGGCCCTGCTGGCGATGGTGGCGGGACTGCCGAAGACGCGAACCGGTGCGCCTGAAGAGCGCACGGCGCTCGATGCGGCCCGGACCGACCTGGTTCGATTCCAGAAGCGGTTGACCGAGCTGGTCGATCGCGACACCGCCGCCTACGATCTCGTCGTCGCGGCGTACAAGAAGCCGAAGTCGACCGACGAGGAGAAGGCCGCTCGGCAACGGGCCATCCAGGACGGCATGCGCGCCGCGACGGAGGTACCGCTCGAGACGATGCAGGCGTCACTCGACGCGCTGAGGGCTGCGCACGCCGTCGCGACGCATGGCAATCCATCAGCCCTCAGCGACGTGTCGGTCGGCGCGCACTTACTGATGTCCGCGCTCTCAGGCGCCATGTTGAATGTCGGCGTGAATATCGGCAGCTTGAAAGACGCCGCCGTCGCCGATCGAATCAAGCACGATGTTGTGCAGACACTGAAGGCCAGCTCTGAGGCAACCCGCGTGATCTTCACGTCGGAACCGGTCGCGGAACTCACTCGCGATGTCCAGACAAAGCTCGGCCTGCCGCTGCAGGCGCCGCCGTCACCGGAGCAATTCCACGCCGGAATGACTGAAATGCTGAGACGCCTCGGTACTGAGGAGGCGCGGAAAGCGCTCGAAGCGCTCGCGACAAGCCCGACGGCCTCGATGCGCGATGCGGCGATGGCGGCCCTGGGCCGTTTCAGCAGCGGCGGCTGAGATCTACCGGACGCGCTTGAACAGCCGGTCCCACTGCACGGACGGAAGCCAGCCGGTCGATTGCTCGGCGGCCGAGAAATAAATGAAGAGCGCCTCGCCCTTCACGTAGTTCGCGGGCATGAAGCCCCAGTAGCGGCTGTCCTCCGAGTTGTCGCGGTTGTCGCCCATCATGAAGTACTGGCCGGCCGGCACGGTCACCGGACCGTACTGCTCGAGCCGGCTGTCGCCTTTCGGCTGGCCGTCGGGCGACGGCGGTTCGAGATAGTGCGCGTAGGGCTCGTCGATGGGTTTGCCGTTGATGTGGATCTTCTTCTGCTTCAGCGCCAGCTCGTCACCGGGCAGGCCGATCACGCGCTTGATGAAATCGCGTTCGGGGTCTTTCGGAAACTTGAAGACCACGACGTCCCCGCGGCGAATCGCCCGTCCGGGAAGCAGCGCGCGCTCGAACCCGGTCACCGCCGGCGCGAACACCATGCGATTCACGATCAGATGGTCGCCGACCAGCAGGTTCGGTTCCATGGAGCCGGTGGGAATCTTGAACGCCTGAAACACCCACGTGCGCACGTACAGCGCGAGGATGACGGCGATAATCAGGGACTCCGCGTACTCTCTGACGATGGACTTTTTCACTCTGTGTCCCCCATCTTGAGAACCGCCAGAAACGCTTCCTGCGGAATCTCGACGCGGCCGACGCGCTTCATGCGCTTCTTGCCTTCCTTCTGCTTCTCGAGGAGCTTGCGCTTGCGCGAGATGTCGCCGCCGTAACACTTGGCGAGCACGTTCTTGCGCATGGCGCGGACGGTCTCACGCGCGACGATGCGGCTGCCGATCGCGGCCTGAATCGCGACCTCGAACATCTGGCGCGGGATGAGCTCGCGCATCTTCGACGCGAGCGTGCGTCCGCGGATGTACGCGTTCTCTTCGTGCACGATGATTGACAGCGCGTCGACAGGCTCTTCGTTGACCAGAATGTCCAGCTTCACGAGCGGCGACTCCCGGAAGCCCGTGACGTGGTAGTCGAGCGACGCGTAGCCGCGGGAGATCGTCTTGAGCCGGTCGTAGAAGTCGAGGACGACTTCGTTGAACGGCAGCTCGTAGGTGATCAGCACGCGGCCGGTCGAGACGTACTCGAGGCCCTTCTGGATGCCGCGCTTCTCCTGGCACAGCTCCAGCACGCCGCCGACGTGCTCGGACGGCGTGAGGATCATCGCGGTGATGATGGGCTCTTCGATCGCCTTGATTCTGCCCGGGTCCGGGAGCTTCGACGGGCTGTCGATCTCCGTCACCTGACCGTCGGTGGTGGTGACGCGATAGAGGACGCCCGGCGCCGTCGTGATCAGATCCTGATCGAACTCGCGCTCGAGCCGCTCCTGCACGATCTCCATGTGCAGCAGGCCGAGGAACCCGCACCGGAATCCGAAGCCGAGCGCGGCCGAGGTCTCGGGCTCGAAGAAGAACGACGCGTCGTTCAACCGCAGCTTCTCGAGCGCTTCACGCAGCTCCGCGTATTTCGATCCCTCGACGGGGTACAGCCCCGCGAAGACCATCGGCTTGAGCTCCTTGAAGCCGGGGAACGCCTCGGTCGCCGGGCGTCCGGTCTCCGTGATCGTGTCGCCGATCTTCGCGTCCGCGACGTTCTTGATGTTCGCGACCATGAAGCCGGCTTCGCCCACGCCGAGTTCGGTCACGGGCACGGGCTTCGGTGAGAACACGCCGAGTTGTTCGACCTGCAGGTCCTGTCCGGTCGACATCAGGCGGATCTTCTGGCCCGGCTTCATCACGCCGTCGATGACGCGCGTCAGGATGACGACGCCGCGGTACGCGTCGTACCAGGAATCGAAAATGAGGGCCTTCAACGGCGCGTTCGGATCGCCCTTCGGCGGCGGCAGCCGATGCACGATGGCCTCGAGGATTTCGTGGACGCCCGTCCCCTCCTTGGCGCTCGCCAGGATCGCGCCGCTCGCGTCGAGCCCGATGATCTCCTCGATCTGCCGGCGCGCCTCCTCGGGCTGCGCACCCGGCAGGTCGATCTTGTTGATGACCGGAATGATCTCGAGGTTGTTCTCGACCGCGAGGTACGCGTTCGCCAGCGTCTGCGCTTCGACGCCCTGCGAGGCATCCACGAGCAACAGGCAGCCTTCGCACGCCGCCAGGGACCGCGTGACCTCGTACGAGAAGTCCACGTGCCCGGGCGTGTCGATGAGATTCAGCACGTACGTCTGGCCGTCGTCCGCCTTGTACGTCAGCCGCACGCCGTGCGCCTTGATCGTGATGCCGCGCTCGCGCTCGAGGTCCATGCTGTCGAGGACCTGCGCCTCCATCTCGCGAGCCTGCAGGGCGCCCGTCATCTCGAGGAACCGGTCCGCCAGTGTGGACTTCCCGTGGTCGATGTGGGCGATGACGGAGAAATTACGGATGAAGCGTTGGTCCATCGGACAAACAATTCTATCGCGGTCGGTGCTTGGTGCCTGGTGCTCAGTGCTTGGTGCTCAGTGGGCACCAGCACAAGCACCCAGCACCCAGCACTAACGCTGGTCCAGCGCCAGAAACGTCTGCGGGTATTTCGGTCCGATGTAATCCGTCCGCGGCCGGATCAAGCGGTTGTTCGAGTACTGCTCGAGGACGTGCGCCGTCCAGCCCGAGATTCGGCTCACCGCGAAGATCGGCGTGTAGAGATCGATGGGAATGCCCAGTGAGTGGAACATCGACGCGGAGTAGAAATCGACGTTCGGGTACAGTTTCTTCTCGGTCCGAATGAGCGCTTCGATGCGCTCCTGCATCGCGAACCACTGAGGCTGGCCGGCCTTTTCGCCGAGGGCCTTCGCGAGCCGCCGCAGATGCGTGGCACGCGGATCCTCGGTGCGATACACGCGATGCCCGAACCCCGGAATCTTGTCCTTGCGCGCGAGCTTCGCGCGCACCATCTCGACCGCGCGATCCGGGCCGGCGTCCTGCCCGATCTCGAGGAGTAGTTTCATGACATCGGCGTTCGCGCCGCCATGAAGGGGGCCCTTGAGCGTGCCGATGGCGGCCACGATCGTCGAGTGAATGTCGGTGAGCGTCGCGGCGGCGACACGTGCCGCGAACGTGGACGCGTTCAGCTCGTGATCCGCGTGGAGCACGAGCGACACATCGAAGGCCCGCGCCGCCAGCGCCGACGGCCGCTGACCGGTCAACATGTACAGAAAGTTCGCGGCGTGTCCCAGCGCGGGGTCCGGATCGATGAGACCGCCGCCGCGGGACATGCTGCCCCAGGTCGCGACGATGGCGCCGATCTGACCCGTCAGCCGGACGGCCTTCCGATAGTTGGCGGCAGGCGTGCGGTCGGCGGCCTCCGGATCGTAATGGCCGAGCATCGACGTGAGCGTCCGCAGCGCGTCCATGCCGTCGCTGGCCGGCAGCGATCGAATGGCGCGCACCATCGGTTCGGACAGTTTCCGCGCGGCGGCCAGCTGCGTCCGCAGATCGCCGAGCTCGGCGCGGTTCGGCAACCGGCCGTGCCACAGCAGGTAGCAGACCTCTTCGAACGACGCGCCCCGATCGGCGTCGGCCAGATCGTGAATGTCGTAGCCTTCGTACGCGAGGATACCGCGCTCACCGTCGAGGTAGCAGATCGCCGACTCGCCGGCGACGACGTCTTCCAGGCCGGCTTTGGGTTTGGCGTCAGAGGACACGTCGCGTCATCTACTTCCCAGACGCGATTTGAGGCGCCTTGATCAGGAGGTCGTCGCTGCTGGTCTGCTGCACGAGCGATCCCAGTCCCATGTAGAGATAACCGAACTGGAACAGCATGAGGAACGGCAGCGTGCCGTAGATTTCGCGCGTGAGCGCGTAGAAGACTGCGACGGTGAAGTACACGCCGAATGCCAGCTCCACGAACGGCTGAATCGACATCGTCTGGCGGTACTTCTTGCCCTGCCAGGCCTGGCCCGACTCGCCGCTTTCGATGCCGTACTTCGGCGTGCGCGCAAACTCGCCCGGCGCCCCGAAGAGCCCTTCGAGCACCGCCTTCGTGTTGTTGACGGCCAGGCCGATCCCGACGGCCATGACCGCCGGCATACAGCGGATGCGCGTCCGCCAGTCGGGATAGATCTCGTGCTGCGAGATCACATAGAAGTTGAACACCGACAGCGTCGCGGCCGCGAACAGCGGCACGTCGATGAGCAACATCTCCATCGAACCCATGTCGTGCCGGTAGACCATCGCCGGCAGCATGAGGACCGACAGCACGATCATCAGCAGATAGTTGAAGTTGGCCGAGAGATGAAAGAACGCTTCGACCTTCACCTTGACCGGCAGGTCCGACTGGAGAATCAGCGGCAGCAGCTTGCGGCACGTCTGGATGGAGCCCTTCGCCCAGCGATGCTGCTGTGACTTGAACGCGTTCATCGTTATCGGAACTTCGGCAGGCGCGACGAGGTCCTGCAGGAACACGAATCGCCAGCCGCGCATCTGCGCGCGGTAGCTCAGGTCGAGATCCTCGGTGAGCGTGTCGTGCTGCCAGCCGCCGGCGTCGGAGATGGCGATCCGCCGCCAGATCCCCGCCGTGCCGTTGAAGTTGAAGAAGCAGCCGGAGCGATTGCGTCCGCCATGCTCGAGGACGAAGTGCCCGTCGAGCAACACGGCCTGAATCCGCGTCAACATCGAGTAGCCGTGATTGATATGCCCCCAACGCGCCTGGACGAGGGCGATCTTCTCGTCTTCAAAGAAGTGCGGCACCGTCTCACGCAGGAACTGGACGGGCGGAACGAAGTCGGCGTCGAAGATGGCGACGAACTCGCCGCGAGCGCTCTTCAGTCCCTCCTCGAGGGCACCGGCCTTGAAGCCGGTCCGATCGGTACGATGGAGATAGCAGATGTCGAACCCGCGCGCCTTCTGGCGGCGCACGGCCAGCAAGGCGATATCGCGTGTCTCATCGGTCGAGTCGTCGAGCACCTGGATCTCGAGGCGGTCGCGCGGATAGTCGATCGCGCACACCGAGTCGATCAGGCGATCGACGACGTACATCTCGTTGTAGATGGGGAGCTGAATCGTGACGACCGGGAGCAGGTGCTCCGGCATCTGCGCCGGCCGGCGAGGCACGCGGTCGCGGTGCTTCATGTACTGAAGCACGAGGTAGTAGCGATGCCAGCCGTAAATCCCGAGGATGATGAGAACGAAGAAGTAGATGGCGAGCACGGGCACGCCCATCACCGGGTCGGGCGTCATAGAATGGGGCGCCGGGACTGGTGCACGACCGACAATTCTAGAGATCACCTCTCGGTTGAGTCAAACGAAAAGCCGTGCCAAACACCCCCGTGAAGAGCAGCGACGCGCTGCGCGCATTGTTCGAGGCCGTCCGTGCCGGTCACCTGGATCCGGCCGAGGCGGAGCGACGCGCGCAGGAGCTTGCCGCGTCCTCGAGCTTCGAGGATCTTGGCTTTGCCAAGGTGGACCACCATCGGGCCGTGCGGCAGGGCTTCCCGGAAGTCGTCTTCGGCCAGGGCAAGACGCCGTCACAGATCGCGCTGATCGCCGAGGCGATCGTGCGCCGCGGCCATAGCCTGCTCGTCACGCGCACGAACGAGGCCGCCTTCGAGGCCGTCGTCAAGACAGTTCCAGACGCCCGTTTCCACGAACAGGCGCGCCTTATCGAGCGCCGTACCGACATTCCCAAGGGAACCGGCACGATCCTGGTCGCCGCGGCCGGAACGTCAGACCTGCCGGTGGCCGAAGAGGCCGCCATATCTGCTGAGGTGATGAGCAATGACGTCGAGCGGATGTTCGACGTCGGCGTGGCCGGGATCCACCGCCTCCTGGCGAAACAGGACCAGCTTCACTCGGCGCGGGTGATCATCGCCGTTGCCGGCATGGAGGGCGCGCTGGCCAGTGTGATTGGAGGCCTCGTGCGAGCCCCCGTGATCGCGGTGCCGACGAGTGTCGGGTACGGCGCCAGCTTCGGCGGCGTCACCGCACTGCTCGCGATGCTCAACAGCTGCGCCGCGGGCGTGGCGGTCGTCAACATCGACAACGGCTTCGGCGCCGCGGCGGTCGCGAGCGCCATTACGCACGGGTCGTGAGCGACGCGGCTAGGCGCCTTCCTTCGGGACGCCAACGCCGGTCATCGACGTGAACGTCGCGTCCGACGGCTCGCTGGCGCCAGTCAGCCGCACAGCAGGCGCATCGTTTGGCAGCGGATGCTGCGGCTGCCAGTCGGGGTTCGGACTGTCCGGGAAGACGAGGAATCGGCGGCCGGCAAAGTTCAACACGACGCCGAGCGCGGTCGACGTCATTTTCGCCAGCGCCGGCATCAGGCCCCAGCCGATGAACGCGCGCGTGCACATCAGATCAAAGAGTCCAACGCTGGCGACCACCGCCAGGAACATCGCGATCTCACCGGATGTCCGCCACCGCGCCTGGTGCCGGAACAGCAGTTTGACCGAGAGGTAGTAGTTCACCGCGCTCGCCAGCGCGAATGCCGTCAGCGCCGAGGCCTCGACGTCCAGCCGCTGATAGAGCACGAGGAACAGCAGAAGGTTGACGACCGCCGACGCGCCGCCGATGAACAGGTAGAAGAAAAACTGGATCGCGATCGGGACGTGCGGCAGGTTGTACTTCAGGATGCAATAGAGCGCGCGCCAGCCGTCCTTCATCCCGATCTTCTTGCCTTCGGCGTACGTGCGGCCGCGATACGACACGCCAATCTCGAACACGCGGAGCCGAAGGTGCGCGATCTTCGCGACGACTTCGGGTTCGAACCCGAACCGCTCTTCCTCGAGCTCGAGGCTCTGGATGACCTCGCGGCGGAAGACCTTGTAGCAGGTCTCCATGTCCGTCAGGTTGAGGTCCGTCAGCATGTTGGACAACGTCGTCAGGAACCGGTTGCCCAGCGAATGCCAGTAGTACAGCACGCGGTGATAGCCCACCGACAGGAACCGGGACCCCATGACGACGTCCGCTTCGCCGCGACGAAGCGGCACGAGCAGACGCTTGAGGTCCATCGGGTCGTACTCGAGGTCGGCGTCCTGCACGGCGACGTAGTCACCGGTGGCGTGCGCAATTCCTGTGCGGAGCGCCGCGCCCTTGCCGCGGTTCTTGTCGTGATGCAGTACGCGCAGGTTCGGAATCCGGCTGGCGAGCTCGCGCGCGACGCGCAGGCTGTTGTCCCTGGAGCAATCGTCGACGACGATGAGTTCGAGCTTCAGCGTCTCATCCGCGATCGCGAGCACGCTGTGGACGCAGGCCTCGAGCGTTCGCTCTTCGTTGTAGCAAGGGATGACCAGGCTGAGCGTGACCGGAGCTGTGTCGGCGACGGCCGTGCCTCGCCTTGCGTTCTCGACCATTGAGAGCTGACTACCTTTCCTTCGGAGCAGACGTGGACCGTCAGAACCGTGTTGCGCTTCGTCGTGCATCGTGACGTCGGGTGGGCCTGACTCACTCAGTCTCGCAGCCAATCCCTGAGGGAACAATCCGGTGGTTACCTCACAGGACGACGGCGGCAAGGCCGGTTTACAAACGTGTGGACCGCCTCAACGGCATGCTAAAAGAGGCCGCGGCCTCGGTCAACGCGGGCTGCCGCCTCCGAACGCAGGGAATTACCTGAGATCCGGCGGCAGAATCCCCGACCCGATCTGCGGGCGGCCCGACCGGCTGTGGCATAATTTGCAGTTCCTCCTGTCGGCGCGGGCCGGACCATGCGATCCACTTCTCTGCGAGCCTTGGAGTTCGAACGTATCCGGATGGCGCTGTCTCGGGAGGCCCTGACCCCCCTCGGCCGCGAGCGTGCGCTCAGTCTCGAGCCGGCAACCGACCCGGCCGACATCGCTGGCCGGCTCGCCGTCACGTCCGAAGCCGCCGCGTTCTTGAAGGCCGGCGGCTCGCTCGCCCTGGACGCCTCGGAGGACCTGCCCACGGTGCTCTCCGCCCTCGACGTCGAGGCGCACGCGCTCGAGGCGCTTCAACTGCTGGCGCTCGCGCGATTCCTGGACTCGGTACGGGACGTCGCCGACGCGATCCGTAGCGCACACGGCGCCCCAGGTGCAGCGTCCATGGCCTCGTGCCCCCGGCTGGCGGCGATCGCCAACGGCGCCGCGGCCTTCGACGCAGAAGTCGCCGAGATTCAACGAGCCATCGAGCCGTCAGGCGATGTCCGCGACAGCGCGAGTCCGGCGCTCAAGGACATTCGTGACCGGCTCCGGACGCAGCGCGCGCGGCTCCGCTCCTCACTGGAGAACCTGATCCGCGGCCGCGAGACGGCCAAGTACCTTCAGGACCAGATCATCAGCGACCGGCAGGGACGCTACGTCATCGTCGTCCGCGCCGAGCATCGCCAGGCGATTCCAGGAATCGTGCATGGCAGTTCGGCCAGCGGCGCGAGCCTGTACCTCGAACCGCTCGCGACGGTCGACGTGAACAACGAGATCGTCGCGCTCGCCGAGCAGGAACGCGAAGAAGTCTTCCGCATTCGCCTCGCGCTCACCGATGCCTTCCGGCGCCGGCCGGACGATCTCCTGGCGACGGTCGATGCGGCCGCTGACTTCGACGAGGCCGGCGCGAAGGCACGCCTCGCCCGCCGCATGGACGGCATTGCGCCGACGTTGACCACTGACGGCCGCGTCGAGTTCAAAGGCGCCCGGCATCCGCTGCTGATTCCGGCGGTGCGCGAAATCGCCGACGACGCCGACGACTCCGGGGATCATTTTCGCGACGAGGACCAACCCGACACGCCGCGTCACGTCGTCGTGTCCTCGGATCTGCTCATCGTCCCACCGGCGCGGGCGCTCGTGATTTCCGGTCCGAACACCGGCGGCAAGACCGTGGCGTTGAAGGCGGTCGGTCTGCTCTCGCTCATGGCGCAATCTGGGCTGCTCATTCCAGTGGAACCGGGCAGTGCCTTCACGCCGTTTCGATCCGTGTTTGCCGACATCGGCGACGAGCAGTCGATCGCGGCGAGTCTCAGCACGTTCTCCGGGCATATCGCGACCATCGTGGACATGGAGCGCGCGCTCGAGCTGCCGGCACTCGTGCTGCTCGACGAAGTCGGCGGCGGCACCGATCCGGCGGAAGGCGGCGCGCTCGGTACCGCAATCCTCGAACACTTCAGGCGCCGCGGCGCGGTCATCATCGCCACGACGCATGACGACGTGCTGAAGTCGTACGCGGCGACGACCGACGGCGTCATGACGGCAGCGTTTGGCTTCAATCCAGAGACGTATGCCCCGACGTATCGATTGATCTATGGAGCGCCCGGCCGCAGCCTCGCATTCGAGATCGCCGAACGGCTCGGCATGCCGGCCTCGGTTGTCGCGGATGCGCGCGCACGACGATCCGGACGCGAGTCGCAGCTGGCGGCGCATCTGTCTCAGGTCGACCAGCAACTGGCCGCGGTCGAACGCGAGCGCGTACAGACCGCCGGCGAGCGCCAGGCGGTCGCCGCCGAGCGGCAGAAACTGCTCGAGCGGGAGACGCGCCTCGCCGAACGCGAAGCGGTGCTGAAGAAGCATCTCGACGATCGCGTGAACGAGAAACTGCGTGAGGCGCGCGTCGAGGTCGACAAGATCGTCGGCCAGCTGAAGCAGAAGGTGGATGTACTCGGCGAGCGCGGCACGAGCGCTGCGCCGCGGCTGTCGACCGGAGATGTCGGTCATCTGCGTGCCGATGCGCGCGCCGCATTGAGCACGATCGGCGAGCGTCTCGACGCCGGGGACGCCGCGCCGGCTGACGCTGGCGAGCTCGTCGAGCCGCCAACCGTCGGCCAGACGGTTTTCGTCTCAACGTTCAACGCGGAAGGGATCGTGCGCGGCGTCTCGGGCAATCAGATCGAGGTCGAGATTCGCGGCAAGCGCATGCGCGTGAAGCTGGACGCGTTGAGGCGGGCCGGGGCGGCAAAGTCCACCGAATCGAAACGGCCCCGAGGACCTGCCGGCTCCTCGGGATCCGCGTCTTCGGGCATGCCGATCACGACGCGGGAGCTGGTGCTGATCGGATCGACCGTCGACGATGCCATCGCGCGCGCGGAGAAGTTTCTGGATCAGGCCTTGCTTGCCGATGAGAGGCGCCTGCGCATCGTGCACGGACACGGAACTGGAAGACTCCGCGATGGTTTGCGCGAATTCTTCAAAGCACATCCGCTCGTTGCAAGCGTGGCTCCTGCGCCCGACAATGAGGGCGGCGGCGGCGCGACAATTGTGGAGTTGAAGGACTAAGTCTGTACGCATGGCATTGTTCCCTCAGACTTTCGTCGACGACCTGAAGGCCCAAACGGACATCGTCCAGGTCATTACGGAACACGTGCCGTCGCTGAAGAAAACCGGCGCGACGTGGAAGGGGCTCTGTCCGTTTCACCAGGAGAAGACGCCGTCGTTCAACGTCAATCGCGACAAAGGCTTCTTCAAGTGCTTTGGCTGCGGCACGGGCGGCGACGTCGTCAAGTTCATCGAGCTCACGCAGAAGGTCGCGTTCCCTGAAGCGATCCGCATGCTCGCTCAGCGTGCCGGTCTCAGTGTCCCGGAGGGATCGAGTGGTCCCGAGGATCGCGTCGCGGCTGCCGAGCGCGAGGCGCTCGTCTCCATCCACGAGGAAGCGGTCGCGTTCTATAAGGAACAGCTCGCGACCGCCGCGGGTGCGAGGGCCCGGCAGGAGCTCGAATCGCGAGGCATCTCGGCGGAGACGATGGCGACGTTCCGCTACGGATTCGCACCGGCAGGCGGACGTGAAACCTTGCACGCGTGGCTCACATCCAAGAAGGTCGCGTTGCCCCTGCAGTTGAAGAGCGGCCTGGTGATGGATCGCGACGGACGCGCGGTCGATCGGTTTCGGAACCGGCTGATGATCCCCATCGCGCGCGACAGCGGCGCGGTGGTGGCGTTTGGTGGTCGAGCGCTCGATCCCGGTCAGGTTCCGAAGTACCTCAACTCACCCGAGACGCCGCTCTACACGAAGGGCCGCACCCTGTACGGCCTCGACGTGACGAAGGCCGCGATCAGGAAACACAATTATTGTGTGCTCGTCGAAGGGTACTTCGACCTCGCGCAGGTCTGGCAGTCGGGGGTGCATCCGGTGGCCGCCATTTGCGGGACCGCGCTCACGACTGCGCAAGTCCGTACGCTGAAACGCTTTACGTCGAAGGTCGTCCTTAGCCTCGATCCGGATGTCGCCGGCAAGGAAGCGGCGGCCCGATCGTCGGAACTCTTGGTTTCTGAGGGATTTCAGGTAAATATTGCGCTGCTTCCGGCGGGTATGGACCCGGACGCGTTTATCCGGCAAACTGGCGGGCGCTCTTACGTCGAACGGCTGACCGGATCACGGCCGTATCTGGAGTTTCTGCTCGATCGGGCGGCAGAGCGCCTGGACCTCACCCGGCCTGACAGCCGGAAGTCATTCTTGGATGCGATGTTACGGGTAGCCGCGACGATTCCTGACGCCGCGGCTCGCGACCAGTTTGCGGACCGGCTTGCTCACAAGGCGCGGGTCACCGAGTCGGTGATTCGGGACGAGATTCGGAAGGCCGCCGCGCAGCGACGGACCGAGGCACCGGCGATTGCGGTGCCGACGAGCGTCAAAGTGAGACCGGCCGAGCAAGGTTTGCTCTGGGCCCTGGTACATCGGCCGGTAGAGGGACTCGCGGCAGTGGCGCAGTTGGAAGATGCGGACGTGGAGGGATTGGTGACGGGGCCGATGTTTAAGCTGGCGGCCAGTCTTGCCGATGTTCCCCCGGACGTGTTGCCAATCCTGCTCCGCGAGCGTCTAAGTGAAGGGGAGGCTGCCCTGCTGGATCGGGCCGCCCGGCCCGACGCATCGTCGGCACCCCCGGCTGAATGCGTCAATGCCCTGAAGCGCGTTCGCTATCACCGGGAGCGGGCGGCTGTGCAGGACGAAATCGACCGGTTGCAGTCCGCCGGTCCTGACGACACCCGGGTGCTGACCGCGCTCTGGGAACGGAAACAGATCTTGTCGCGAAAGCTCGAACAACTGCTCGACAGTCCGGCAACGGAGTATCGGTAGCCGGCGGCCGACAGTTCGCTATTATCTGGAGTCACGCCATTGTCCATCGAAGAGAAGTACGACGAAATCAAAGCGCTCATCACCCTCGGCAAGGAGAAGGGCTATCTCCTGTATGACGAGGTGAACGAGCTGCTTCCGGCCGACATCACGTCGTCCGAGGAGCTCGACGATCTGTTCAGCACGTTCGGCAGTGCGGGCATCGAGGTCGTCGATTCGGAGAAGACGTACCGGGACGACAAGCTGCAGGGCGAAGGCGGCGAAGAGGCCGACCTCGACCTCACGCCCGGCGCGCTCGACAAGACGAACGACCCGGTCCGGATGTACCTCCGCGAAATGGGCACGGTGCCCCTCCTCACCCGCGAGGGCGAGGTCGCGATTGCGAAGCGGATCGAGCAGGGCAAGCTGGCGGTGATCAAGTCGATTTCCCGCACGCCCAAAATCACGTCCGAGGTCATCGAGCTCGGCGAGCAACTCAAGCGCGGCGAGCGCACGGTCCGCGAGCTCGTGATCTTCAACGAAGAAGAGATCACGGACGAGAAGATCGCGGCGCGGCAGCGCGACTTCCTGAAGTCGATCGACCGCGTGAAGGTCGCGCTCGAAGGCGCGCAGAAGCTCGAAGAGAAATACGCGGACGTCCAGAAAGCCGACAAGCGCAAGTTCCGCCGCGCCAAGTGGCGGATCGGCCGGGCGAAGGTCGAGCTCTCGCGCGCGATCCGGAAGATCGAGTTCACCGAGATGGTGAAGCGTCGCCTGATTGACGGCATGAAGCTGGCCGTCGAAGACGTGCAGGCGAAGCAGCGCGACGTGCGCATCATCGATCAGAAGCTCTCGGCCAAGAGCAAGCGGAAGCTGCGCGAGGACGAGAAGAAGCTGCTGAACAAGCACAAGATCGACATCCGCCGGGAAATTGCGGAGATGTCGCGGAAGCTCCAGCAGCCGACCGAGGAGCTCACGAGCACGCTCCGCACGATTCTCGAGGGCGAAGCGCAGGCCGAGCAGGCGAAGAAGGAGCTCGTCGAGGCGAACCTCCGCCTGGTCGTTTCGATCGCGAAGAAGTACACGAACCGCGGCCTGCAGTTCCTCGACCTGATTCAGGAAGGCAACATCGGCCTGATGAAGGCGGTCGACAAGTTCGAGTACCGGCGCGGCTACAAGTTCTCGACGTACGCGACGTGGTGGATCCGCCAGGCGATCACGCGCGCGATCGCGGACCAGGCGCGGACGATCCGCATCCCGGTCCACATGATCGAGACGATCAACAAGCTGATCCGCACGTCGCGCGCGCTCGTCCAGGAACTCGGCCGCGAGCCGACCTCGGAAGAGATCGCGCAGCGCATGGACATCCCGGTCTCGAAGGTCCGCAAGGTCCTCAAGATCGCGCAAGAACCCATCTCACTCGAGACACCGATCGGCGAGGAGGAAGATTCGCATCTTGGCGACTTCATCCCCGACACGAACGTCGTGTCGCCGTCGGAAGCCGTCATCAACCTCAACCTCAAAGAGCAGACGGACAACGTCCTCAAGACGCTCACGCCGCGTGAAGAGCGCGTGATCAAGATGCGCTTCGGCGTCGGTGAGGGCTCCGAGCACACGCTCGAAGAAGTCGGTCAGAGCTTCGCGGTCACCCGCGAGCGCATTCGGCAGATAGAGGCGAAGGCGCTTCGGAAGTTGCGCCATCCCTCTCGCAGTCGGCGGCTCAAGCCGTTCCTCGAGGGACGGTAGGTTGAATCGATAATCTGAAATCGGCAATCGGCAATCGTTTATCGACCAATCGGGGAATCGAGAATCGGGAAATCGAGGACCGGGCGAATTCAGGGCCCGCGATCGGTTTCCCGATTACCATTTAGCCGATAGGTCGATAGGCGATTGTCGGCTACGCGATTCCAGATTGGCAATCAGACGGGCCCCTAGCTCAGCGGTGAGAGCTGCCGGCTCATAACCGGTTGGTCCCAGGTTCGAATCCTGGGGGGCCCACCACCCTTCGCCGAGCGCTCGCGTCGCTCGCGGCGCTCAACCTTCGCCCTCCTGCTAGAATCCCCGCACTCGAGAGGTGCCCATGGGACGCATCGGCCGAAGCTTCAGCCTCGTCGGACAGTCGTACCGCGTGTTGATGCAGGACAAGGAGCTGATGGTCCTGCCGCTGCTCTCCGGCATTTGCATCGTCGCCGTGTCGGCGAGTTTCTTCTTCGGATTTGGCGTGACGACGGGCGATATCCAGTCGCGCAATCCGGCGGTCTACGTGCCGCTCTTCCTCATGTACGTCGCCACGTACGCCATCGGCATCTTTTTCCAGGCCGCCGTGGTCGCCGGCGCGACCGAACGGCTGCGCGGCGGTGATCCCACGATCGGTTCTGCACTCGCCGCCGCGGCGCGGCGCATTGGCCCGATCCTGATCTGGGCCGTGGTCGCGGCCACCGTCGGCACACTCCTGCGAGTCCTGCGCGACCGCGCGGGCTTCGTCGG
>Ga0137451_1000152_pt1 | contig 20679 bp, 15 predicted proteins | sample EasRivERMGT500_2_FD_102336 | JGI IMG/M metagenome (GOLD analysis project Ga0137451, IMG submission 102336) | Soil microbial communities from meander-bound floodplain in the East River, Colorado, USA - East River MetaG ERMGT500_2 | ecosystem: Environmental > Terrestrial > Soil > Floodplain ... | reverse complement strand
AGCTGACCTATATCCGCAAGGACGGCAGCCGCTTCCCCGCCATCGTCTCGGTCACCGCGCTGCGCGACGCGCAGGACACCATCATCGGCTACCTGCTGATCGGCACCGACAACACCGCGCGCAAGCAGGTCGAAGCCGAGCAAAAAAAGCTCGATCAGCGCCTGCGCGACCAGCAGTTCTACACGCGCTCGCTCATCGAATCCAACATCGACGCGATTATGACCACCGACCCCTCCGGCATCATCACGGACGTCAACAAGCAGATGGAGGCGCTCACCGGCTGCACACGCGACGAGCTGATCGGCGCGCCCTTCAAGGACTACTTCACCGATCCGGAGCGGGCCGAAGCGGGGATTAAGCTCGTGCTGAGCGAAAAGAAGGTCACCGACTACGAACTGACGGCGTGCGCCCGCGACGGGAAGCAAACGGTGGTGTCCTACAACGCGACCACCTTCTACGACCGGGGCCGCACGCTGCAGGGCGTCTTCGCCGCGGCGCGCGATGTGACCGAGCGCAAGCGCTTCGAGCAGACGCTGCAGGAGAAAAACGTCGAGCTGGAGGGTGCCAACCAGGCCAAGGACCGCTTCCTCGCCAGCATGTCGCACGAACTGCGCACGCCGCTGAACGCCATCATCGGCTTCACCGGCACGCTGCTGATGAAGCTGCCCGGGCCGCTCAACGCCGAGCAGGACAAGCAGCTGTCCACCGTCCAGTCCAGCTCCAGGCACCTGCTGTCGCTGATCAACGACTTGCTCGACCTGGCCAAGATCGAGTCGGGCAAGGTCGAGCTGCAGCCCGAGCCGGTGGCGTGCAAGCCGGTGCTGGACGAGGTGAGCGCGGCGCTCAAGCCGCTGGGCGAGGCCAAGGGACTCAAGTTCGAGACGCGGGCGCCGCAGGGCGAGCCGATAGTCAACACCGACCGCCGCGCGCTGACCCAGATCCTGCTCAATCTCACCAACAACGCGATCAAGTTCACCGACCGCGGCGCGGTGAAGATTGAACTGGCACAGCAGCGCGACAACGGCTTGCTGCGGACCCGCTTTACCGTGTTGGACACCGGCGTGGGCATAGCTGCCGCAGACCAGGCGAAGCTGTTCCAGGCCTTCGAGCAGCTCGGAGTGTCCGGCGCGCGCCGGCACGAAGGGACCGGGCTGGGATTGCACCTGTCGCAGAAGCTCGCGGCCCTGCTCGGCGGGCGCATCGAGTTCGAAAGCGAAGCGGGCAAGGGCAGCCGCTTCACCCTAGTGCTGGAGGAGCGCTGAGGCCGTGGGGGCGCGCATCCTGGTGATCGAGGACAACCCGGCCAACATGGAGCTGGCGCGCTACGTGCTCGAGGCCTTCGGCTACACCGTGTCTGCGGCGGTGGACGGCGAGATCGGACTGGAACTGGCCCGCTCCGAGCCGCCCGACTTGGTGATCTGCGATCTGCAACTGCCGGGCATCGACGGCATCGAGGTGGCGAAGCGGCTCAAGGCGCAGCCGGCGCTCGCGCGCGTGCCGCTGGTCGCCGTCACCGCCTACGCCATGGTCGGCGACCGCGAGCGCGTGCTCGCCGCCGGGTTCGACGGCTACATTTCCAAGCCGATCGATCCGCAGACCTTCGTGCCGCAGATCGCCGCCTTCCTCAAGTCTGCGGCGCCCACGCCGATGCCTCGGGACAGTGGGAGTTGAAAGCGGCGCCGCTCGTGTTCATTTCGTCCACGATGCTGCACGGTAGCGGCCGCCGCAATGCACTTGCGGCCAGGGCAGACCGCTTCATCGTGCGACCGATCGACAATGCGCGCCTGCTGGCCGAGATTGAGGCCTGCCTTGCGTTGCGCAAGGAGTCCTGAACATGGCACGCATCCTTGTTGTGGACGATCGCGCGATGAACAGGGAATTTCTCGTCACCTTGCTCGGCTACTACGGCCACACCCTGTTCGAGGCGGCCGACGGCATCGAAGCGCTTGCCGCAGTGGACGAGCACAAGCCCGACCTGGTGATCTCGGACATCCTGATGCCGAACATGGACGGCGAGGAGTTCGTGCGCCGGCTTCGCGCCGGCGCGGCAACGAAGGACATACCGGTGATCTTCTACACCGCAACCTACCGCGTGCGCGAGGCGCGCACGATTTCCGAACGCGTTGGCGTGCGCTGGGTGCTGTCCAAGCCGAGCGAGCCGAAAACGATCCTTGAAACCGTCGCCAAGGCGCTGGGTATATCCGCGCCGGCGGCCGAGTACGTCGCGCCGGCCGCCTCGGCCGCGATGCCTGACCCGGGCGCGCTCGGCAAAGGCATTTCCGCGCAGCTCGCGGCGGTCGAGAGCCTGACCCTGCGTCTGGGGCAGTTGCTGGAAGGTGCGCTGGAGATCACCAAGGAGCAGGCGGCATCGCTCGCCGGAGTGCGTTCACTGGAGGCGGCGCTGCAGGACGTGCAATCCCTCGGCCTGCGCCTGACCGGGCTGATCGAGTCGGGCCAGCTATTTGCCTCGGTGCGCGATCCGGCCGGCCTGGTCGCGATGTTCTGTCGTGCCATCCAGGACATCTTGAGTACGCGCTACGCAGGCATTGTCATTCTGGATGCCGAAGACCGCACGCTGCAGCAATTCACTGCGCTCGGGCTGGACGACCCGGCGCGCGCGGAAGTGGCCGCGCAAATCGCACATTGCCCGGCGCAGGAGCGGGTGCTCGTCGCGGGGCGCCCGCTACGCCAGTCGGGCGAGGGCAGCGCGTTCGCCGCCGGGCTGCCGCAATCGCATCCGCCGGTGAAATCCTTTCTCGCCTGCCCAATCATCGCGCTCGGCCGCACCTGCGGCTGGATGTACGTCGCCGACCGGCTCGGCCTGGAGGATTTTACGGTGGACGACGAGCGGATCGCGTTGACGCTCGCCTCACAGCTCGCGCTCGCCTGGGAAAATATCGTGCTGCGCGAGGACCTCGAGCAGCGGGTCGCCCGGCGCACGCGGGAACTCGAAGCGGCGAACCACGAGCTCGAGTCGTTCTCGTATTCGGTGTCGCACGATCTGCGCGGGCCGCTGCGCGCGATCGACGGCTTCTCGAGCATCGTGCTGCGCGACCATGCCGCAGCATTGCCCGCGGAAGGCCAGCGCTACCTCGGCCTGGTGCGCGAGGGCGCGCAGCAGATGGCCCGGCTCATCGACGATCTGCTCACCTACGCAAAAACGGCGCGCCAGCCGATCGCCAAGCGGACGGTCTCCCTGAAAGAGCTGGTGAACCAGTGCCTGGAGGAATTTCGCGGCGAGATTGCGGAACGCAAGGCCGAGGTCGCAGTCGGGAATCTGCCCGATTGCCAGGCCGATCCGGTGCTGCTGAAGCAGGCGCTGATCAACCTGCTCGGCAACGCGCTCAAGTACACGCGCAAGCAGCCGCGCGCAAAGATCGAGGTCGGCTGCCGCTCCGAGAACGGCGAGCAGGCGATCTATGTGAAGGACAACGGCGCCGGCTTCGACATGAAGCACTCCGGCAAGCTTTTCGGCGTGTTCCAGCGCCTGCACCACAAGGAGGACTTCGAAGGCACCGGCGTCGGCCTGGCGATCGTGCAGCGCGTGGTGCATCGCCACGGCGGACGCGTGTGGGCCGAGGCCGAGCCGGACAAGGGCGCGACTTTCTATTTCACTCTCGGGAAAGATACGGCATGAAACCGGAAATCCTGTTGGTGGACGACAACCCGCGCGAAGCCGAATTGGCGCGGCTCGCCTTTCGCGAACACGGCTACGGCGATGCCATTCGCACCGCCCCCCGGCGTCGCAGAGGCGCTGCAGGCCGCCGCGGCCGCGCCGCCGAAGCTCGTCCTGCTCGACCTCAAGCTCGCCGGGGCGAGCGGCCTGGAGCTGCTCGCGCGACTCAAGTCCGATACGCGCACCCAGGCGGTGCCGGTGGTCGTGATGACGACCTCCCGCGAGCCGCGCGACATTGCCGAGAGCTACCGGCTCGGCGCAAACGGCTACGTCGTGAAGCCGGTGGACTTCGAACGCTTCAAGGACGCCGCCAGACGGCTGTGCGATTACTGGCTGGGGCTCAACGAGACTCCGCTGGCGAACTGACATGGCCGACCGGCTGCGCGTGCTGATTCTGGAAGACCGGCCCTCCGACGCGGAGTTGATCGCCGACGCTCTGCGCCAGTCCGGTTTCGAGGTCGAATGGAAACGCGTGGACAGCAAGCCCGACTACCTCGCCGCGCTGGAGGAAAAACCGGACGTCGTGCTCGCGGATTTCAAGGTGCCGGGGTTCGGGGCGCTCGACGCGCTCGACGCGACGCGCGAGCAGGGTTCCGACGTGCCGGTGATCATCATCACCGGCACGCTCGGCGACGAGCTCGCCGCGGAATGCATCAAGCGCGGCGCGTCGGATTACCTGCTCAAGGATCGGCTGTCGCGGCTCGGCTCGGCGGTGACACAGGCCCTGGAGCGCAGGCGGCTGCGCGAAGAGGCGCGACACGCCGAGGGAGCCTTGCGCGAGAGCGAGAGCCTCAAAGGCGCGATTCTCGAGTCGTCGCTGGATGGCCTGATTACTATGGACCAACAGGGAAAGATCGTCGAATTCAACCCCTCAGCCGAAACGATGTTTGGCATTTCACGCGAGCGGGCGCTCGGTCAATCCGTGGCTGAATTGATCATCCCGCCCCGTTTGCGCGAGGCGCATCACCGTGGCCTTGCCCATTACCTCGCTACGGGTGAGGGCCCCGTTCTCGGCAAGCGGCTCGAACTGGAGGCAATACGTGCTGATGGAACGGAGTTCCCTATCGAGCTGGCGATAACGCCCATCAGATCGCGGTCGGCACCGTTGTTCACCGGATTTATTCGCGACATCACCAGACGTAAAGAGGCAGAAACAAAAATTGTCCGGCTCAACCGAGTGTACGCGGTGCTGAGCGGGATCAACGGGCTTCTCGTTCGCGCGCGCGCCCGGGACGAGCTGTACCGCGAAGCTTGCCGCATCGCGGTCGAGGCCGGCGGATTCCGGATGGCGTGGTTGGGCATTGTCGACAGAGAGGCTATGCGGGTGAAGCCGGTCGCCTGGCACGGCGCTGGGGAAGACTACATTCGATTGATGCCGCTGGGGCTGAACGAGGCCGTACCTGAAGGACGCGGTTTGGCCGGGCGCGCGGTCAGGGAACGCAAGGCGATGATCGCCTACGACATGGTGAACGACCCGCGGGTCGCGCTGAGAAAGGAGGCTTTGGAGCGAGGCTTCCATTCCCTGGTCATGCTGCCCCTGACGGTTTCGGATGAGGTGGTCGGGGTGCTGGCCCTGTACGCCGAATCGCCCGGTTTCTTCGATGAAGAGGAGATGAAACTCCTCCTGGAGCTGGCCGGTGACATCTCCTTCGCGCTCGATCACATCGAGAAAGAAGAAAAGATCGAGTATCTCGCGTACTACGATTCGCTCACCGGTCTGGCCAACCGCACCTTGTTCCACGAGCGTCTTGTGCAATACGTGAGCGTGGCTCAGAGTGATAAGAGCACGCTTGCTGTAGCCGTTGTGGACGTCGACCGGTTTAGGACCATCAACGATACGCTCGGCAGGCAGGCGGGCGACGACCTGCTCAGGCAGATCGCCAAACGCATCGAGCGCTGCGCGGGACCGATCCGGATGGCACGGATCAGCGCCGACCGCTTCGCGATCGTGCGCTCGGGTGTAAGTTCCGAGAGTGAAGTGGCACGGCTCATTGAACAATGGCTTGCGGAATGCTTCAGTCTGCCGTACGTGGTGAGCGGCACCGAGCTCGGAGTCTCGGCCAAGGCCGGCATTGCGCTGTTCCCAAACGACGGCCCGGACGCGGTCGCTCTGTTCAGGAATGCCGAAGCGGCATTGAAGAAAGCGAAGGCGACCGGAGAACGGTATCTGTTTCACACGCAGCAGATGACCGAAAGGATCGGCGAAAAGTTCGCGCTGGAGAACAAGCTGCGGCAGGCGCTGGAAAAAGAAGAGTTCGTGTTGCACTACCAGCCCAAGGTCGACACCGCGACCCGGGCCGTCGAGGGTGTCGAGGCGCTGATCCGTTGGCAGAGCGCCGAGCTGGGCCTGGTGCCGCCGATGAAATTCATTCCGCTGATGGAAGAGACCGGCATGATCCTCGAGGTAGGGTTTTGGGCCCTGAAACGCGCCGTCCTCGATCACAGACGCTGGAAAGACCAGGGGCTGCCCGCGCCCCGCATTGCGGTGAACGTGTCCTCCGTGCAGTTGCGGAAACGCGATTTCGTCGCCACCGTCGAGGAAGCAATCAAACTCGGGCCGGTCCCGCCCGGCATCGATCTCGAGATCACGGAAAGCCTCGTCATGGAGGACATCGAGGCAAACGTGAATAAGCTGGAAGCGCTCGGGGTGCTTGGACTGAGCATCGCGATCGATGACTTCGGCACCGGCTATTCCTCACTCGGCTATCTTGCCAAGCTGCCAGTGCAGTCTCTCAAGATCGACCGCTCGTTCATCATCACGATGCTGAAGGATCCGACTGTCATGACGCTCGTCTCGACCATCATCTCAATGGCTCATTCACTGCGGCTCAAAGTCGTCGCCGAGGGCGTCGATGCGGAGGAGCAGGCGAAGGTACTAAAACGGCTCGGCTGCGACCAGATGCAAGGCTTTCTCTTCAGCAAACCTGTGAGCTTCGACGAAATAGCCGTCTTGCTCGGATCAAGAACTTGACTCGACATTCGCGCGATCGCCAGAAGGCGGAATTCTCGCGCGCCCGGACCGCAATGAAAAGACGCCCGTGGACGCCCCGATAGCCCGAGCCGGCGCATTGAACCGAACCCGCGTGCTATAGTTCCCGCGCCGCGGGAGCGCCCGCGTTTCTCTTCGCGCAATGATTTGCCACGCCCCGGATGGCTGACCGCAAATTCGGCATCGAGACGCTCGCGCTGCATGCGGGACAAATTCCCGACGCGGCCACCGGCTCGCGCGCGGTGCCGCTTTACCAGACGACCTCTTACGTGTTCGACTCCGCAGACCACGCGGCGAGCCTCTTCAACCTGCAGACCTTCGGCAACGTCTACACGCGGCTCTCCAACCCGACCACCGCGGTGCTGGAGGAACGCGTCGCTGCGCTCGAAGGCGGGCGCGCCGCGGTCGCCACGGCCACCGGGCAAGCGGCCGAAATGACGGCAATACTCACGCTGTGCGAGTCGGGCGACCACATCGTTTCGGCCTCAACGCTCTACGGCGGCACCTACACGCTGCTCGAAGTGAACCTCCGGAAGCTCGGGATCGATACCACCTTCGTCGATTCCGACGACCCGGAGAATTTCCGGCGCGCGATAAGAAAGAACACGAAGATTGTTTACGCCGAGACGCTCGGTAACCCGCTCATCAACATCGTGGACATCGAGGCGGTCGCAAAAATCGCGCGCGAGGCAGGCATACCGTTCATGGTCGACAACACCGTGCCTTCGCCCTATCTGTGCCGGCCGTTCGAGTGGGGCGCGGACATTGTCGTGCATTCGGCGACCAAGTACATCGGCGGCCACGGCACCACCATGGGTGGGCTGATCGTGGAATCGGGCAAATTTCCCTGGGCGGACGAGAACATCCGCGACAAATTTCCCGGCATGCACGAGCCTTCGCGCGGTTACCACGGCGTGCGCTTCTACGAGACCTTCGGCGATTTCGGCTACACCATGAGGGCGAGAATGGAGACGCTGCGCACCTTCGGTCCCACGCTCTCGCCCTTCAACGCGTGGCTGCTGCTGCAGGGCCTGGAGACGCTGCCGGTCAGAATGGACCGGCACTGCGATAACGCGCTCGCGGTGGCGAAGTTCCTCCAGGATCATCCGCGCGTGGCCTGGGTCAACTACCCGGGGCTTGCCGGCAACAAGTACCACAAGCTCGCGAAGAAATACCTGCCCAAGGGCGCGAGCGGCCTCTTGAATTTCGGCGTCAAGGGAGGAGTCAAGGCCGGGGAGAGGTTCATCGAGGCGGCGACCTTCATGAGCCACCTCGCCAACATCGGCGACGCCAAGACGCTCATCATCCATCCGGCTTCGACCACGCACCGGCAGATGTCGGAAGAAGAACAGGCAAAGGCCGGCGTCGCGCCGGACATGGTGCGCATCTCGGTCGGGTTGGAGACGCTGGATGATATTCTCTGGGACATCGACAATGCGCTTTCAGCGGCCGCAAGAACTTAGACACGAGGCGGGCATAGAGGAGAACCGATGTTGAGCTATGACATCGTCGAGCACGGCAAGCCGCTGCAGAAGGCGTTGCGGGAGACGCCGACGCCGCAGGGCACCGAGCTGCTGATGCGGGTAATGCGATGCGGCGTGTGTCACACCGACCTGCATCTTTGGGAGGGCTATTTCGACCTGGGCGGGGGGCGGAAATACTACGTCAAGGATCGCGGGCAGGTGCCGCCGATCACGCTCGGACACGAGCCCTACGGCGTGGTCGAGGCGATCGGCCCGGAGGCGCGCAGCGCCCAACCTGGCGTCGCGGTCGGCGCCAAAGGCATCGTCTATCCCTGGATCGGCTGCGGCGCCTGCGCGGTGTGCCGCGCAGGCCAGGACAACTACTGCCTCGCGCCGCGCTTTATCGGCGCTGGCAAACCGGGCGCCTACGCGACGCATATCCTCGTGCCGCACCCGAGGTATCTCGTCGCAGCGGACGGTCTCGATCCTTCATTCGCGGCAACGCTCGCCTGCTCGGGCCTCACCGCCTACAGCGCGGCGAAAAAACTGCAACCGCTAGTCGCGGATGATTGGGTCGCCGTGATCGGCTGCGGAGGCCTTGGACTGATCGGCGTCGCGATCCTCTCGGTCATGGGTGCGCGAAATATCGTCGCCTGCGACCTCGACCCGACGAAGCTCGAGGCGGCCAATAAACTCGGAGCGCGCGCGACCGTGGACACGCGCGCCCCGGACGCCGCGAAGCAGATCCAGAAAATCTCTTCCGGAGGCGTCGCGGGGGCTATCGATTTTGTCGGCGTCAGCGCGACCGCGGGCCTCGGCGTGGCCGCGCTGCGCAAGGGCGGCCGCTACGTCCTTGTCGGCCTGATGGGAGGCGAGCTTGCCCTCGGTCTGGTGGCGATCGCCCAGCGCGCGATCAGCGTGACGGGTAACTACGTGGGCACGCTGCAGGAGCTCAAGGAGGTGGTGGCGCTCGCGAAGGACGGCAGACTCCCGATGCCGCCGATCGAGACGCGGCCCGCGGCGGAGATCAACCGCACCCTGGAAGACCTCAAGGCCGGTAAAATCCTGGGGCGCGCAGTCATCGAATTCGAGACGGCGAGCGCTTGAGCAGACCGCAGATTTCTCACAGGACATCCATGCTCGCACCCCGCAAACCGCCGGTGGATTTTTCTTCTCCCTACGCGACGCGCCGCCGCCCCACACTCGCGCGAAACGTCGTCTCCACCTCGCAACCGCTCGCCGCGCAGGCGGGCCTAAGGATGCTGCTAGCGGGCGGCAACGCGGTCGATGCGGCGCTCGCCGCGGCGATGACGCTCACGGTGGTCGAGCCGATCTCGAACGGCATCGGCAGCGACGCCTTCGCCATACTCTGGGACGGGAAGCAGCTTCACGGTCTGAATGCCTCGGGCCGCTCGCCCGCGGCGTGGACACCGGACTACTTCAAGGGTCAGAAGGCCGTCCCGGCGCGCGGCTGGAACAGTGTTTCGGTTCCGGGCTGCGTGTCTGCCTGGGCGGAACTCTCGAAGCGCTTCGGCAAGCTTCCCTTCGAGAAGCTCTTCGAGCCGGCGATCGAGTACGCCGCGAACGGCTTCCCGGTGTCGCCATTCGTCGCTGAGCGCTGGGGCCCGCAGGTGCCGGAGCTGCGCGAGCAGCCCGGCTTCGCCGGGGCATTCCTGCCGGGAGGCCGCTCGCCGCATGCGGGCGAGATTTTCCGTTTTCCCGACCAGGCGAGGACCCTGGAGAAAATCGCCGCCACGAGAGGCGAAGCGTTCTATCGAGGCGAGCTCGCCGAAAGGATAGCGGCGCACGCCAAGGCGAACGGCGGCATGATGACGCGCGAGGATCTCGCCGCGCACACGAACGACTGGGTCGGCACGATCAGCCAGGACTACCGCGGCCTCACCGTCCACGAAATCCCGCCGAACGGCCAAGGCATCGTGTGCCTCCTGGCGCTCGGTATCCTCTCGAATTTCGATGTCGCCGATCATCCGGTCGATTCCGCCGACAGTGCGCACCTGCAGATCGAGGCGGTGAAGCTCGCTTTTGCGGACGCGTACCGCTTCGTCGGCGATCTCAAGGCGATGCAAGTGACGCCCAAACAGCTGCTCGATCCGGGCTACCTCGCCTCGCGCGCCAAGCTCATCGACAGGAAGCGCGCTCAGGATTTCGGGCACGGCTCTCCGCCCACAGGCGGCACGGTTTATCTCACCGCAGCGGATGCGGGCGGCATGATGGTGTCGATGATCCAGTCGAATTTCATGGGCTTCGGATCGGGCGTCGTGGTGCCCGGCACCGGAATCAGCCTCCAGAACCGCGGTTCGGGTTTCGTTCTCACACCGGGCCATCCCAACCAGGTCGCGCCGAAGAAGCGCCCGTTCCAGACGATCATCCCGGGATTCGTCACGAAGAACGGCGTCCCCGTCATGAGCTTCGGCCTCATGGGGGGCAGCATGCAGCCGCAGGGCCACACGCAGATGATGGTGCGCATGGCCGACTATGGCCAGGGGCCGCAGGGCGCGATCGACGGGCCGCGATTTCGCATCGTGCAGGGCCTGGAGGTCACCTTCGAGGACGAGTGGCCGAGCGAAACAGTCGAGGAACTTGCGAGCCGCGGTCACCGCGTGATGAAGCTGTCCGAGGATTACAACGCCTTCGGCTGCGCGCAGATCGCGCACCGGCTCGAGGACGGTTATCTGTGCGCCTCGGACGCCAGGCGCGACAGCCTCCCGGTAGGATTCTGACCGAGGGGCCTGTGACCGGGCTTAACGAGACGACCGAGGACCGGCCGCCTTATCCCTTTGCTCCAACGCCCGGACCAGGGCGTCGCGCGCGAGCAAGTTGGCCGCGGCATCGTCGATCGTTTCGTAGGTACGCATGATGCGCCGGACGGAATCGAACCCCGCTTTGTCCAGGCGTCCCTGCTCGTAGAAAAGCGCGGCCGTGATCATGATGCCTAGGCGCTCCACGACGGGTCCCTGGCTGATCACCGGGGCGGCGGCAACCTTCTCGAGATACCGCGCATAGAAATCCGACCACTTCATCCGCCCCGATTCGGCAAGGGGCTCGTTGCTTCTGACCCAGTTATCGACTTCCTGGATGCCGTAGGTCTCCTCGAAGATCGCGCAGCCTGAGAGCGCGAGCGCCAGAATAGCAGCCGCGATGGGCATGATCTTGCGTCGGAAGCGGTTCATCGGAGTCCCTTATGGTAACTCACCGGCCACGGCGCTCACGGGTAAAATACCTCGAACGAATGCACGGGCCGCCGTTTCGACTTTGCGCGCCCGGCGCTGACTGCCGTTCCAATTCCAACTGAGAAGCCAATCCGTTCATGCTGAAACTCTGGGGCAGGGTCAACTCGATCAACGTGCAGAAGGTGCTGTGGGCGCTCGAAGAGCTGAAAATTCCCTACGAGCGCACCGACGCCGGTCTGCAGTTCGGCGTGGTCAACGAGCCCTTCTATCGCAAGATGAACCCTAACGGCCGCGTGCCGACGATCGACGACGACGGTTTCGTGCTGTGGGAATCGAACGCGATCGTGCGCTATCTGTCGGCGAAGCACGGCGCGGGAACGCTCTGGCCGAACGATCCCCGACAGCGAGCCGATTCCGATCGCTGGATGGATTGGGCCACGAGCACCGTCGCGCCGGCGCTCACGCCCGTCTTCTGGGGCCTCATCCGCACGCCACCCGAGAAGCGCAACATGGCGACCATCGAGGCCGACGCGGAGAAGGTCGCGCAAGCGTTACAGGTGCTTGAGCAGGCTCTCGAAGGGCGCGACTATGTCTGTGGAAAATCCTTCACCATGGGCGATATACCGCTCGGCACCTTCGTCTATCGCTGGTACGCGTTGGACGTGAAACGTCCGAGGCTCGCGAACGTCGAGGCGTATTACCAGCGGCTGCAGCAACGCCCGGCGTACAAGAAACACGTGATGCTCCCGCTCAGTTGACCGAGCAAGCCGTCATCCCCGCGATCCTCACCCCCGACCCCTCTCCACAGCGTGGAGAGGGGAGCAGTTTGTTCCCTTCTCCCGCGAAGCGGGAGAAGGGATAGGGATGAGGGCGGCGGGGATCCAGTTTTTGAGCGCTACCGAACTTCCGCTTGGGCTGAAGTCACGGACTATTCAGCAGTCAAAACGGCGAGCCGCGCGTCGCGCCCGGGTTTTTCCAGCCTGCCCAAATCTCGCGCCGCCTCGTAAAACGCCTTGAGATCGCCCTGCTTTTGCGCGAGCAGCGCGCGGAACGCGGGAACGAGCTCGGCGTAGCTCGCGACGGAAACGAGCAGCGCGTTGTTCGCCCCGCGCACGAACAGCCGATCATAGCCGGCGAAGCCGCCCCAGGAGGTCTTCAGCGCGCGGTACTCGTCCTGCAGCTCCGCGAACAGGCGCTGCTTTCCGGCGCGTTTTTCCTCCACTGAGGCAGAGCGCGCGTAGAAATCGGCGAGCTTGGCACGATACTTGAGCATGAAGGCGTTGAATTCAGAGCGCCTGCGGCGGGATTCGGCGCTGGCCGCGCGCTGCGCAGCAGTCCCCTCGCGATCGAGCCAACGCCGCACGCCTTCCTCCTCGACCATCGAGGCGAAGGATTCGTTGAACATCGTGTCGTCCTTGATGTACACCGTCTGGTGGGCAAGCTCGTGAAACACGATGCGCGCGACCTCCGCCTCCGGGTACTGAATAAAGGTGGAGAGCACAGGATCATCGAACCAGCCGAGCGTCGAATACGCAGACACACCTCCGACGTAAACATCGTAGCCTTTCTCTGCAAGCGTGCCGGCGTATTGCTGCGCCGCTTCCTCCGAGTAATAACCGCGATAGCTCACGCATCCTGTAAACGGAAAACACGATTCGAACGGCTTGACCGAGAACTCCGGCGCAGCGAACACGTTCCAGACTACGAAGGGGCGGCCGAGATCGGCGTAGCGGCGATAGCTGCCGTTATCGGGGAGTGCGAGCTCGCGGCTCGCGAATTCTCGAATGGCGAGCACCCGGGCCAGTTTCAAGCGGAGCGGCTCGGCGGTGCCCGCTTCGCGAAGGTGCTCCTCGATCGGCACGGCAAGCCGCATCACCTCGAGGTGCCCGCTCACGGCCTGCGCGTAGTAGCCGATCGGGGCGCAGCCCGAAAGGAGCAGCAGCGCGCCGAGCGCCGGTAGCCGCGTCATCTAAGGAATGCGCCGGTCTTCAGAAATGCGGCGGTCTCGCGCGCAACGCGCCGCGAGACCAGCAATACCGTGTGACCCAGGGGTAGAGCCAAGTGGTCGCGCACCCCCGGAAACCTTGTTTCGTCCAGACAGACCACGCCGTCGTTCGGTTTCGGCAGGCGCGTCACCATGCTGCCTATGCCGAACGCCCGAGTGCCGGCGATGACACCGATCTCAAAGCGCGGATCAAGCGATGCATTAACCGGCTCGCGCCAGATCCCGAGGCTCTTGCCCAGCAGAAATTTCCCGCATGCGCTCTGCGCGAGATCCATCGCCGCCCGGCAACCGGACACAGGCGTTCCAAGCAGCACGGCGCGTCGGATGCGTTCGTCGGGTCGGCGCTGGAGATAGCGGAGCACGATGACCCCTCCAAGGCTGTGGCCGACCAGATGAACGCGCGGCGCGGCGAGTTCGGCAATCCGCCTTGCTACCCGCCCGAGATGATCTTCGAGTGTGTCGCGCATCGTGCGATAGGTCAGTGCTTGTGCCGCAAAACCTTCCCCCCGCAGCGCAAGAGCGAGATAACTCATCACCCACCCATTCATCCATGCTCCATGAAGGAGCACCACGGCTTCACCGGAAGATGCGCCCACGCCGGCCTCAGCTGCGGCCCGCCGAGTTCCGGCCCCGGACCACAAGACCCAGGCCCGCAAGGAAAGGCAGCGCCGCAATCAGAGCAAACCCGGTGCCGTAACTTCCCGTCGCGGAGGCAATCGCGCCGAAAACCGGAGGTCCGATGAGCACGCCCGCGAACGTGAAGAATTGTGTCCCGCCGGTGACGATGGCGACCCTGCCTTCGGGGGCGAGCCGCGCCACCTCTGCAAGAAACACTCCGTTCCAGCCCACTGCCGTGGCTCCGTACAGCACACAAATCGCAAGCACGGCGCCAAGCGGCCAAAGGACCGTGAACGAAGCGGCAGCGACCCCGCAGAATGCCATGATCACTCCAAGCATCGTCAGAACCCGTCGCGGATCGAAAAGACGGTCCGCGACGGCGCCCCAGAGAACCCGGCCCAGCACGCCCGCGATCTGCGCCGCGGAAAAAATCAGGCCGGCTACAACCAACGAATACGCGAGCTCGATCTTGAGATAGGACACAAGGTAGGTCGTGAAACTCATCTGGACCGCCGAATACACCCCCGACACAAGCGCGAGATCGAGGATACGGCGATTTGCCCAGACTTCAGCGACGGGCGCCGCGAAGCGGCGAATCTGCACGCGCTGATCGCGTGTGCGATCCTTGTCGTAGACACGCCGGAATGGGATGAGGACGGCGACGAATGCCGCGCTGGCGAGCGCGAGGACAAGCACTGCATTCTGCCAACTCGTCCACAGCAACAATACGGGCACAAGCGTTCCCGCGATCGCGCCTCCGGCCGGGACGCCGGTTTGTTTGATCGAGAAAATCATCGAGCGCATGCGTGCCGGGGCCGCCACCGCGAGAATCGTGGAACTCGCCGGGTTGACCAAGCCGTGCGCGGTTCCGAGCAGGACGCCGCAGACGAGAAGCAAAGCCACATGGGCGCCGGCGCCCACTGCAAGACCGAGCACGACCCCCAGCACCGCGACTTGCAGCAAGCGCACCGGACCGTATCGGCCGACGAGCGCGCCGCCCGCCAGCCCCGCAAACATCGCCGCCATGTAGGAGAACCCGACCCACTGACCCACTGCGGCCGGTTCCTTGTCGAAATCGCCCGCTGCCACCGGCGCGAGCACGGCGGGAACCGCCAACGCCATCGCCGTGAGCGCCTGCACTGAAAGCGTCATTGCAACGGTACCGACGATGCGTGTTACGCCCGACCCTTCGCTTCCGTTCAAAATGGACAATGCGGTGTGCGCGTCTTTCGCTTCGCTTTCACCGCGGACCACGCTGAGTTGCTGCGCGGCGTCACCGAGCCGGTCTTGGTGCCGTCGGCGGGGGAACCTGTATGGGCAAGATACTGGCGATTTGCCACCCTTCGGGCTTCTTGACCATGACCAGGTTAATGTAGGCAAGAGTCTTGGCCGGCCGGGCGCCAGGGTCACCGACCGTGAGCTGCGTCGTCGCATGGACTTGCGCCACACGCCGACTGACCGAGATGACCCGGAGTTCTTTTCGGTCGAACTCAATGTGCCACGTGCCCTTGTAGCGCTCCTCGAGGTCCTTGAGCGCTGCCTCCCGGCCCCAGATGGGTTTGCCCCGGGTAACCCAGAGAAAATCCGGTGAGTCCACGAGTAGATTCCGCATCGACTTCAAATCATGCGCGTTCTGGATCGCTACGTACCGGTCGAATACGGCGCGAACTTCTTCTTCCATCGTAGCCGCTTGGGCGGACGCCAGAAACATCGCCGCCACCGCAAAACCAAATGCCAGCAAACCCTTCACCATTCCCTCCTCCACAACTTTCTACGGCAAGAAATTCACAAGTGGGCCCGCCTGGATTCGAACCAGGGACCAAAGGATTATGAGTCCTCTGCTCTGACCGGCTGAGCTACAGGCCCGCACGATCAATTCTATCGCGCGTTCAGCGGCGCGCTGAAGCGATCGGAGAAAACCCACGTTTCCCGGGTGTCCGCTGCAACGCGCGAAGACGTTGCGGCGAGCCTCGACCATGCGGACGGGTCCCTCCCCGTCCTCGGCCGTCCTGCAGCGTCACGAGTTGTCCAAAAAGCTCTTCAGCCGCTCGGAACGCGAAGGATGGCGCAGCTTGCGCAATGCTTTCGCCTCGATCTGCCGGATGCGTTCGCGCGTGACGTCGAACTGCTTGCCGACCTCTTCCAATGTGTGGTCGGTGTTCATCTCGACGCCGAAGCGCATGCGCAGCACTTTCGCCTCGCGCGGAGTGAGCGAGTCCAACACGTCCTTGGTCACCTCCCGCAAGGACGCATACATCGCCGCGTCGTTCGGCGCGAGGGTCGCTTGGTCCTCGATGAAGTCCCCCAGATGCGAGTCGTCGTCGTCGCCGATGGGGGTTTCCATCGAGATCGGCTCTTTGGAGATCTTGAGGATCTTGCGGATCTTGTCCTCCGGCATCTCCATCTTCTGCGCGAGCGTCGCCGGGTCGGGCTCCTGCCCGGTCTCTTGCAGGATCTGGCGCGAGATGCGGTTCATTTTGTTGATCGTCTCGATCATGTGAACCGGGATCCGGATCGTCCTTGCCTGATCGGCGATCGAGCGCGTGATGGCCTGCCGGATCCACCAGGTGGCGTAGGTCGAGAACTTGTAGCCGCGCCGGTATTCGAATTTGTCCACGGCCTTCATCAATCCGATGTTCCCCTCCTGGATCAAGTCGAGGAACTGCAGTCCGCGATTGGTGTACTTCTTCGCGATCGAAATGACCAGGCGCAGGTTGGCCTCGGTCATCTCGCGCTTGGCGCGGCGCGCCTTCGCCTCGCCGGTGGACATCTGCTTGTTGATCTCCTTCAAGTCCTTCAGCGGGATGCCGATCCTCCTCTGAATCGCGAGCAGCTTTTGCTGCTGCTCCAGGATGTTGGGCTCGAAGCGCGAAAGGGGATTGCTCCAGGGCCTCGCGGCCGCAATCTCGTTCTTCACCCAGCGCATATTGGTCTCGCTGCCGGGAAACTCCTTGATGAACTGGGGCCGCGGCATACCGCCCTTGTTCACGCACAGGTTCATGATCTCCCGCTCATGGCCGCGCACCTCGTCGACCATGCCGCGCAGGCTGTCGCACAACCTCTCGATGATGCGCGCGGTAAAGCGGATGTTCATGAGCTCGTTGCCGATCTGGTCGCGGACTTTGATGTACTCCTTGCTGCGGTGGCCGTGCTCGGTAAGCGCCCGCTTCATCTTCTCGTAGAGGCGGTGAATCTTGGCAAAGCGCGCGAGCGCGTCCTCCTTCAACTGCAGCAGGCTCGCCGACAGCGCGGCAGCGTCGTCCTCTCCGTTTGATTCTTCACCGTCCTCGGGCTCGACGTCTTCGGCGATTTCTTGGATCGGCTCATCCTTCGCGTTCAAGTCGATCAGCCCGTCGACCAGTTCATCGACGCGCATCTCGTCGCGGGTCACCTTGCCGGCGAGATCGAGAATTTCGGTGATGGTCGTCGGGCAGGCAGAGATCGCCTGGATCATGTGCTTCAGGCCGTCTTCGATCCGCTTTGCGATCTCGATCTCGCCTTCGCGAGTCAGGAGTTCGACCGACCCCATTTCGCGCATGTACATGCGCACCGGGTCTGTGGTGCGACCGAAGTCGGGATCAACCGTGGAAAGCGCCGCTTCCGCCGCTTCTTCGGCGTCCTCGTCGGGCACAACCGCCGGCGTGGCCTCGGAGATCAGCAGCGTATCCGCATCCGGGGCCTCGTCGTAGACCAGGATGCCCATGTCGTTGAAGGTCGTGATGATGGACTCGATCTGCTCGGCGTCCACCATGTCGTCGGGCAGGTGGTCGTTGATCTCGGCGTAGGTGAGGAAACCGCGCTCTTTCCCGAGCTTGATGAGATTTTTCAGGCGCGTGCGGCGAGCTTCGGCATCTTCGGGCCGGGCCTCCGCGCGAAGCAACAGTGCGCGTTCGGCGTCGCCGTTGCGCCGCGACCTGCCGGCCTTGCGCAACTTCATGAGCTCCTGCGCCTGCTGTTTGAGCTGCGCCTTGAGCTCTTTTTCCTTCTGCTTTGCGAGAAGCGCGGCCTCCTTGGCCTTCGCCTTCTCCAGGGCCGCAAGTTCCTTCGCTTTCGCTTTCTCCCTGGCGGCGGTTTCCCTTACTTTGGCTTTCTCGCGCGCGATGCGCTCGCGCTCCCGTTGCCTTTCCCTGGCGGCCCTAAGGCGCGAGCGTTCTTTTTCCGCACGAGCGCGCGCTTTCTGCTTTTCGCGGGTCTTGCGAACCCGCTCCCTTTCCTTCGCCGCGATCAGGCGTGCGCGTTCCTTCTCTTTTGCGCCCCTGAGTCGTGCTGCATCCTTTGCCTTGCGAGCCTTTTCCTTCTCCCGGACGGCCTTCGCCCGAGCGGCTTCCTTCATCTTCATCAGGCGAATTTTCTCCTTCTCCCTGGCGGCCTTGGCGCGGGAGGCTTCCCGCGCCTTGCGCGCTTTATCGCGCTCCTTCTGCGCCCGAAGCTTCGCCACGGCTCTGGTTTTCTGCCCCTTGAGCCTTGCCAAAAGCCTTGCCTTCGCTTTAGCGCGCGCTTTTGAGTTAAGTTTCTGATTCGCCATGTTTTCCCTACCCCTCACGATGTCGGACGGGAACCTAAAATTGTAGCATTATTTGAAGCACTTACCGTGCCCAGATTGCGTTCTCGGAGCAAGCGAAGCATTTCCGCCTCTTCGTCCGGCGTACGGCCCGGTTTCACCCTCAGAGCCTCGAACCGCTGCTGCCGTCGTTTATCCCGCAACTGCGCAAGAGCGCCGCGAAAGTCCACCTCCATGTCCTCGGCATCTAACTTCGTATTGAGCAGGGCCGCCTGATTCGACTCAAGAAGATTGTGGAATTCGGTTCCTTGGAAATGGTCAATGACGATGTTCCCGTCCGTATCCGGGTTCTCGCGGCAGAATTCGGCAACTGCAGCGAGCGCACGCGTCTCGGGCGAGTTTTGGTCCAGCAATCCGGCAGAAAGTTCCGTCGCGAGCGCCGGCTTGGAAATTAGGCACTGCAGGAGGATTCGGACCAGTGTCAGCTCCGGGGCCTGCGCCGCGCGATGCGGCCCGGAAGCCGGTGCAGCGAGTCTGGCTACGGTGAGTTCTTGGGTGAGCTGCGCAGCTTGACCCGCGTCCAGGTGTGCCGTGGCTGCGATCCTCTGAATAAGCTGCAACTGTAACGTCCGCGCCGAAATCTGCTTCAGCAGCGGTTTCGCTTCGTGCACAAGCCGCCCGCGCCCCTCGTGCGTATTCAGTTCAACACGCCCCATTAGCTCGTCGACGAAGAACTCCGACAGCGGCCGGGCCGTCTCCAGCCTTTTCTCGAACGCTTCCTTGCCTTTTTCCCGCACGAAACTGTCGGGATCATGTTCCGGCGGTAGGAACAGAAACCGCATCGCCTTGTTGTCGGCGAGATGCGGCAGGCTCACTTCGAGCGCGTGCCAGGCAGCCTTGCGCCCGGCCGCGTCGCCGTCGAAGCAGAAAACGACTTCGTCCGTCTGCCGCAGAAGCTTCTGGAGGTGTGTGGCGGAGGTGGCCGTTCCGAGCGTCGCGACGGCATATTCGACGCCGTGCTGCGCGAGCGCCACCACGTCCATATAGCCTTCGACCACGATCGCGCGGCCTGCCGCGCGGATCGCCAACCTCGCTTGGACAAGACCGTAGAGCTCGCGTCCCTTCTCGAAGAGGGGAGTCTCCGGGGAGTTGAGATACTTCGGCTCCCCTTCGCCGAGCACGCGGCCCCCAAAGGCGATCACCGAGCCGCGCTGATCGAGAATGGGGAACATGATGCGGTCGCGAAACCGGTCATAACGCCGTCCCCCGCCCTCCGGGTCGATCACGAGGCCGGCGTCCTTCAGCGCTTTGTCGACATAGCTCGGGAAGACGCTCTCCAGGTTCTGCCAGCCATCGGGCGCATAGCCGATTCCGAAGCGTGCCGCGATCTTGCCGGTCAAACCGCGGCTCTTGAGATATTCGATGGCGTGCGGCGCTGCCTTCAACTGCTCGCGATAGTAGTCGCAGGCGCGCTTTATGATCTCGGACAGATCCGGTCCGCTTTCGGGTTTCTTGGTGCGCGGTTCGAACTCCGGCATCTTCATGCCAACCGATTCGGCGAGATCCTTTACCGCCTCCACGTAGCCGAGGCCCTGGTATTCCATGAGAAAGGAGATCGCGTTGCCGTGCACGCCGCAGCCGAAGCAGTGATAGAACTGCTTGGTCGGGCTCACTGTGAACGAAGGCGTCTTCTCGGTGTGGAACGGGCAGCAGGCAGAATAGTTCGCACCGCCTTTCTTGAGCGGGACGTAGCGCTCGATCACAGCGACGATGTCGATGCGATGGAGCAGTTCTTGCTTAAAGGAATCCGGTATCACGGCCGAAATGCACTGCGATGGAGCGCCGCGCAGGGAAACGCGTCGCAATGAATGGGCCGCAACGGCCCCTCCCTCCTCACCATCTTCCCTTTATAGGCGAAATTTTCCGAAGCGCAAGCCAGAAACACAGACTGGAACTCTATCAGCCCACAAGCTTCGCCTTTACCAGCGCCGATACCTTGGCCATGTCCGCGCGTCCCGCGAGCTTGCCCTTCAGCAGCCCCATGACCTTGCCCATGCTCGAGGGGCCCTGCGCCCCAGTCTGAGCAAGGACCGCGGTGATTTCCGAGGCGATTTCGTCGTCCGACAATTGTTTGGGCAAGTAGCTCGAAAGCAGGCCCAATTCGAAGGTCTCCTTGTCCACGAGGTCCTTGCGGCCGGCGGCCTGGAATTGGGCGATGGAGTCGCGCCGCTGTTTT
>Ga0137451_1000151_pt1 | contig 20702 bp, 28 predicted proteins | sample EasRivERMGT500_2_FD_102336 | JGI IMG/M metagenome (GOLD analysis project Ga0137451, IMG submission 102336) | Soil microbial communities from meander-bound floodplain in the East River, Colorado, USA - East River MetaG ERMGT500_2 | ecosystem: Environmental > Terrestrial > Soil > Floodplain ... | reverse complement strand
CCGGGGGCCATCGACCGCAAGCTGGTGAAGTGTGTCGGCTTGAAGTTCGAGGACCGGGCGACGAACAAGGAGTGGACCTTCCGCAAGTACGACGCCTACGGCCCGGACTGGCCAGCGATGGACGTGTGGACGGTGTCGGTGCTGCTGCCGGTCAACGCCAAGGACCGGACGCGCGGCATGGCCTACGGCCCGCAGACCCCGGTCACCGTGGAGGCGGTGCCCGAGGAGGTGGTGGCGTTCGCCATCGCCGAGCTTGTTCGGCTGCGGTTGCGAGGGGAGGTGCGGGCATGACCCGGGAACTGGTGAAGATCGTCCTGCTGATCGGCGTCGTGGCCTTCCTCGGTTGGTACACGACGAGCCCCCGCGACTGCTCGACCGACGCCGAGTGCGCCGCCCTCCCGCCCTGCGTCCTCACCCCCGGGTGTGACGGCGGACCGGACCCGGCGCACCAGCCATCCCGGTGGCTGCCATGACGTGGAACCTGCGGGAGGAGGTGCTGCTGGCCACGTGGAACAGCCAGGGCCACGAGTTCAGGACCATGAACGTCTCCACCGGCGCGGTGCTCTGTCTCCGGTGCAACACCGTCATCCACGTCAGGAGCCGGGCGCGGTGCGCGGCAGGGGATGGCGAATGGGCGACGGGCGACCCGACCGTGGTCCGGCCTTGCAAGCCGAAGATCACCGTCTTCTACTAAACCAAGAACGCATGTCCCACTTGACATGCCCCTAACACCGTAGTATACTTGATAGACAGTTGGGGGATTGGCTCCCAGCTGCACCGTTAAATGTTTAACCAGAAGGACCCACCCATGAACCCCAAGCTTTTCATCGAGACCGCCGTGGCCCGCATGGACCACCAGCGCACCACCGGCGAGATCATGTCGCCCCTCCTGGCCGTGGCCCAGCCCGGCGTCGGCAAGACCAAGTGCGTCGAGGCGGCGGCGCGGCAGGCCAACGTCGGCTACATCCACATCCACGGCCCGACCATGCCCGCCGAGGACTTCGGTGTGCCCGTCCCCGTGCAGGACACCGGGTCGCTGGAGTTCTTCCTGCCGCTCGACAAGTTCCCGTTCGAGGGTGACGACACGCACCCCGAGTTCGGGATCATCAACATCGACGAGCTCGCGGGCATGAACAACGACCAGCAGAAGGTCGTGGCCAACATGATGCAGGAGCGGGAACTGCATGGCCGCAAGCTTAAGCGTGGATGGATGTTCATCTGCACCGGCAACCGCCAGGAGGACCGCGCCGGGGCCAACCGCATCCTCTCGCACCTGAACGACCGCTACATCACCGTCAACTTCGAGACCAAGACCGACGACAGCATCGAGTGGATGCTGCTGAACGGCATCCGCCCGGAGGTGATCGCCTTCCTCCAGTGGCGGTCGGACCTGCTCGCCCCGGCGTTCGACCCGAACGCCGAGAAGAACCCCACGCCCCGGGGCTGGTCCGAGCGCGTCAGCCCGGCGCTGGCCTGCACCCCCAAGGCGGCGCTGTTCGAGCTCATCAAGGGCGCGGTCGGCGAAGGCGCGGCGGTCGAGTTCATGGCCTTCATCGAGACCTACCTGAGCCTGCCCGACCCCGATCTGGTGCTGGCCAAGCCCGACACCTTCCACGTCCCCGACGAGGCGCACATCCTGTACGCCCTGATCGGCGCGCTGATCAGCCGCGTGAAGGAGGCCACCTTCCCGGCCTTCATCACCTACGTCAGCCGGATGCCGCCCGAGTTCATGGTCATGGCCATGCGCAACGTCATCACCGCCCACGGGCAGCTGACCCAGACCACCGCCTTCACCAAGTGGGCTGGCACCGCCGGTGCCCGCGCCCTGTTCTCCCGCTAACCCCAGTCCAGAAGGAACCTGATCATGACCACCCTTTCCCAACGCGCCCTGCTGGTGACGCTCTCGATCTCCACCTGGGACGGACGCCGCATGGACCGCGACGAGACCCTGGCCGTGGCCCGCAAGCACGGAGCCGCCGCTGGCGCGGCCCGTGTCCACAAGAGCCTGCTGCCCAAGGGCACTGAGCTCCAGAGCCTGCAACAGGTCATCGGCATGATCCGCAAGGCGATGGACCGGACCACCCTCCCCTGGTCCGTGGACGGCGTGCGCATCCTCAAGAGCGACGCCTACATGGCGTTCTCGCAGGAGGTGCGTGGCTGGCAGGACCAGTGGGAGCAGGCCCGCGACGAGTTCTTGGACGCCTACCCCACGCTCAAGCACGACGCCCAGCGGTCGCTCGGCTCGCTCTACGACGAGAGCGACTACCCGAGCGTGGCCACCCTGCGCCACAAGTTCCGGTTCGACATCCGCTTCATGCCGATCGGGGACACCTTCGACTGGCGGATCGACATCGGGGACGAGGCCAAGGTGCAACTCGAAGCCGACCTGCGGGCTCAGCTGGAGGAGGTGGAGACCAAGGCGATGAGCGCGGCGTGGTCCCGGGTGCATGACGTGCTCGACAAGACCGTCGAGCGGCTGGCCAACCCGGAGAACGTCTTCCGCGACAGCCTGATCGACAACGCCGTCGACCTGTGTGCGATCATGCCCTCGCTCAACATCTCCAACGACCCCGACATGGAGGACGTGCGCAAGACCATCGAGCGGACCCTGGCCAAGTTCAGCGGTAACGTCGACGCCCTGCGCCACGACCCCATCGAGCGCGAGGATGCGGCCCACGCCCTGGCCGACGTGATGCGCAAGATGGCAGGCTACATGCCCCAGCGTGCCGCATGAGGAGCTTGACTATGACGGACGATACGTGGACCGTTTACGGCAAGGTCCGCACCGGCGTGGCCAAGCACGGCGAGGTGCAGATCAGGGGTCTGCACCTCGAACGGGCTCCGTCCCTGGAGATGGCCAACTCGTTCGTCGAGGACGCCATCGCCGCCTACAAGGAGCCCGCCGTCGAGTGCGTCATCGTCCAACTCAAGGACGGGCGTGACAGCTACGGCACCCGGCGCGTCATCCGGCGCGTCTCCAACGGACGCGCATGGTTCGAGTGAACACCCAGCAGAAGGACCCACCCATGACCACCGACATCCTCAAGCAGAAGCTCTCTGCTGCGAAGACGGCGCTCGTCGTCGACAACGCCTTCATCGCCTCGCTGCTGTGCAGCCTGCGCGTGACCTGGGACGACAAGCTCGACCCGCCCACGATGGTCACCGACGGCCACATGCTGACCGTCTGCCCGGCCTACGTCGCGAAGCTCTCGGCGCAGGAGCTACGCTGGGCGCTGGCCAACATCACCATGCGTCTGGTGTTCAACTGCCACCTCCGCTCCCGGGTCGGCCAGCGCAACCCGATCAAGTGGGACGTGGCCTGCGACATCGTGATCAACGCCATGCTGGAGCACGAGAAGCGCGAGGGCCGCTCCACTGTAGGCTCCCGCCCGGAGAGCGCGGTGCGCGACACCTACTGGTACGAGAAGGGCGGCAAGACCATCGAGGGCGTCTACGCCCTGCTGCCCGACCCCACCCCCGAGCAGGAGGGGAACCGCCAGGGCGTGATCATCTTCGACGGCAGCGAGGCCGAGATGTCGGAGGCCGAGGCCCGGATGCACGTCCGTGTCGCCCAGGCCCGCGACGTGGCCCGCATGGCGGGGAACCTCTCCGAGAACATGGCCCGCTACGTCGGCGTCGAGCTTACCCCGCGCATCCGCTGGCAGGACCAGCTGCGGGCGTTCTTCACCCGCCGCATGGCCACCGAGATGTCGTGGGCTCGCCCCTCCCGGCGGGGGCTGGCGCAGGGCATCCTGCGTCCCGGCAAGGACGGCCAGGGCATGGAGGAGATCATGGTCGGGATGGACCTGTCCGGGTCCGTCACCCCCAGCGAACTACAGGAGTACATCACCGAGCTTCGGGCCATCAAGATCGACTGCCAGCCGTTCATGGTCCACGTCCTCTACTTCACCAGCGAGGTGACCAAGTACGAGAGCTTCGGGCTGGACGACGAGTTGATGCTGAGGCCCAACGGCACCGGCGGCACCGCGTTCTCGCCGATCTTCCGCTACTGCCGGGACCACGACATCAACCCGGCGGCCGCCGTCATCCTGACCGACCTGTACTGCGACGACTTCGGGTCCACCCCGGCGTACCCGGTGCTGTGGGTGTCGACCGGCTCGCACGGCCCGACGCCGTTCGGTCAGGTGACCATGCTGAGGGAGCAATCCCTGTGATGGTGTGCAGCGTGAGGCTGAGCCTGCGCAGTTGGTACGGCCACCCGGAGGCGGACGTCGTCGAGGCGGCGTACCAAGCAGCCAAGCAGCGCGCCGAAGACGACGGCGACATCACCCCGCCCCTCGGGTGGACCAGCGGCCTGCGCTGCTGGGACCTGCTCGACGAGGATGGACTGATGATCGGCCGGGCCTACGAGCCCACCGCCCAGACGCCGGGATGGGTGTGGGTGGACGAGCGGGGCGACCAGGGCATCTCGCAGCCGCTGACGATGGCGAAGCTGACGGCGCTCATCGTCGAGCACCGTCTCATGGGAGGGATCGAGTGACCCGGCACTGTGAATTCATGATGGAGAGCCGTCCCTACGGTGGCGGCCACGCGAACTTCGTCGGCATCCGCTGCGGCTGGTGCCGGGCGGAGGAGTGGCACCCGGCCAAGAACGGCGGCTGGGCCATGCGCATCTTCCGGGCGCATGGTTGGAAGGTCGCCAACAAGGACGCGCAGCACCGCTGCCCGGCCTGCTTCGGGAAGGCCAAGCACGCACGACGTATCCCCGACAACCCCGCCATCCCGGCCGACATCGGCCGACGGCTCAAGACCACAATCATGGAGGCTCACGTGAGAGACGCATTGCTCGGCACCACTTCGATCAACCGACTGCCGGAGGCCCCGCCCCCGGTGGCCGTGGAGTTGAGCGACAAGGCCAAGGCCCGGCTGCAGGAGAAGCCCGTGGAGGCCCCTCTGCCGCCCGAGCCTCCGCTCGTACCGGCGGAACCCGAACCGTCCCCCACGCCCGCTCCTGAGCCCGCCCCGGCCTATGCGGCGGCCATACATGGGGGCCGGGGTCGGCGGTCCAAGCCGGGGTTCACCATCCACCCGCAGCGGTACAACGCCCGGCAGGCGGCGGCCCGCGCCACCGGCGGCATCGACGGCATCAACTTCCTCACCCTGGCCACGCCTCCAGGCGTCAAGCCGAAGGGGTGGATTTGGAAACTGGCCGCCGACGTCACGCCGCAGGAACGTGTGGCCTGGGTGCGCAGCCGCAAGGTCGGACCCAAGACCATGCCGCGCCGTGCCGACAGCCCACTACACACACCAACCATGGAGGAACCGCAGATGACCAACAACGTCACGCCCATCACCCGGAAGGAACCCATGCCCTCAGCCCCGACCAGCGAGGAGATCGCCAAGATGGCCTCGTCCATCGTCAGCCACGTGGCCGCCGTGCCGCCGTCGCAGCCCACCCGTGACCAGCGGACGCTCATCCACGACGAGCTAACCAAGGTGTACGACACGGTCGACCAACGCTACGGCGGCCACGACAGCGACAAGAACCTCGCTGGCCGCCTCGACGTGCCGCGTGTCTGGGTCACCGACATCCGGGTCGGGTTCTTTGGCGACTACGACCGCAACCAGCAGTCGGAGAAGCAGAAGCTCAAGCTGGACGCGGCCATCGACATGGCCAAGGCCGCCACGCAGCACCTGCTGAACATGGCCGCCGAGGCTGAGGCCATCGAGAAGTCGCTGGTCGAAGCCCGCAAGCTGCTGGAGGGATGATGCCGACCATGGACCTGACGCCGGAGGAGGCCCGGCACATCATGAAGCGCCGCCGCTCGACGCGGCATGACGAGTTCTTCCGGGAGGGGCTGCACGCCGCCTCCCGGGAGGTGATGGCGTGGGACGGGGCCATCCCCGACGAGGGTGCGCGCCGTCATGTCGCGGCCGCCATCCTGAAGCTCAAGCGGCCGCGCACCAAGCGGAAGGCGGGCTGATGTTCTTCGTCACCCTGCACAAGCCCTACAAGGGTCAGGTCGACACGACCCTGATCCGCGCCGACCTGATCCTTGAGGTGACCACGCGTCGCCACAAGAAGAAGGACGACGACTACATCCCCTTCCCCGGCGACCGGCCCACCGAGCCGGGCGTCCCGATCGGAGCGTGGATTTTGGTCGACCGGCTGGGCTGGACGCCGTGCATCGAGACCCCGGAGGAGGTGGCCCTCGCCGTGGTCACAGCCGAGGTTGAATACCGCCGTCGACTTGAGGCGGCCAAGACTGGATAATCATCTTCTCCCGTGGGTGGGAGTGGACCCGGCTTAACAGCTGGGCGGTACAGCAGGGTTAGAGCCGGACATCCCCTGCCGCAGATCACTGTCTCCCTTCGCCCGTGCTTGCACGGATTTGACGGGGGGTCTGCCGCCCGGGGGGAGCGTTATCCCCCCACCGCATTCACCAGGGGGACCAGCATGACCGACGCCGACAAGTTATCCGACCGCGCCATGTTCGCGCTGATCAGCCTGATCGACGAGACCGCCACGCTGGAGGACATGCACGCCTGGATGTCCTGGCTGGTGTTCCGCCGCCTGCAAGGCGAGGATGAGGCCGTGCTGCGCAGCGGGTACAACGTGCTGGACGCCTTCCACGACAAGCTGGGGACCACATGAGCGTCGTCGCCCCGTTTCACATCGCCCGACCGGCGTCGCAGGCGTACCACCGGATGCTGGGTAAGCACGGCACCCCCGACGACGTGGCCACCTACCGCGCCTGGATCACGTGGCTCCGGCTGCACGGGGGCAACGAGGAGGCGCTGGCCTACGCCGTCCGAACCGCCGACAGGTTCGCCAAACAGATGGGCATCCCATGAGCGTCGCCCATCCCCCACGTGGCCGCCCCTTTCCGCCTGCGCACATCGCCCAGCCTGCGACAGCGGCCGCCGTGCGGCTGATGGAAGGCCAGGGTACGGTCGAGGACCTGATCGCCTACCGGGCGTGGATCACGTGGTGGCGTATGAACGGCGACACTGAGGAGAACCTGCGGGGTCCGGTACACCGGGCCAATGTGTGGGCCATCCAAATGGGCATCGAATGATCAACCCCTATGACATCACCGCGTTCGACGTCGAGACCTGGGGCAGCGAGGACCTGTTCGCCCTCCAGCCCTTCCGCATGCGCACCGGCGACGCGTGGCTGAACAGCGCGGCGGTGGCCTACTACGAGAACGGCAAGCTGGTGACGGATGTCGTGCGCCAGCCCACCGCCAAGGACATGGCCGACTGGCTGGACACCGTGGCCGGGCAGTACGTGGTCTGTTGGAACGCCGCCTTCGACATCGCGTGGCTGCTCGTGCTCGACGAACTGAACCCTGGCCTGGGCATCCGGGCCAAGGTGTTCGCGGTCGACTGGATCGACGGCATGCTGCTGTACCGGCACGCCATCAACGCGCCCCGCTACAAGGAGGAGGGGCGCATGAGCCTCGGCCTCAAGGAGGCGGTGAAGGAGTTCTTCCCCAGCGAGGCGGGCTACGAGGAGGGCGTGGCCTTCAACCCGGAGAACGAGACACAGTGGCAGTACCTGCTGGCCTACAATCAGGACGACTGCAGCAAGACCCTGCGGATCACGGTGCTGCTGCTCCAGACCCTGCCCAAGGCCATCGTGCGCAACGCCTTCATCGAGGCGCGCTGCCTGCCGCTGGTCGCCGACACCAAGGTCAACGGCCTCAAGATCAACGCCGAGCGCGCGGCCGCGCTGAGCGAGATGCTGGACGAGGCGCGCGGCGCGGCGCTGGTGAAGCTGGCGTTCGGCGAGGGGATGTACGAGTGGGAGAAGATCATCGCCTCGCCCAAGCAGTTGCGCGAACTGCTGTACGACCAGTGGCTGCTGCCCATCCCGCACTTCACCGAGACCAACCAGCCGTCCACCGACAAGGAGGCGCTGGCCATCCTCGGGCTGATCGACGAGCGGGCCAGCCTGATCTACGCGGTGCGCGAGAACACCACCCGTCGGACCAAGTTCGCCGAGGGGGCGCTGAAAAGCATCGCCTACAACGGCGACGGCCACAGCCGCCCGGACTTCCGCACCTTCGGCACCTACACCGGGCGCGGCACCTACTCGTCCAAGCAGGGCAAGGGTAAGACCGAGGTGCCGACCGGCATCGCCATCCACCAATGGGTGAACGACGAGGACAAGCTGTACCGCGCGCTGATCGAGGTGGACGACGACAGCGAACTGATCGAGGCCGACTTCGCTGGCCAGGAGTACCGCTGGATGGCGGTCGAGAGCGACGACCCTACCATGCTGGAGATGTGCGCCCCGGGCGAGGACGCGCACTCGTTCATGGCCAGCCAGATCAAGTCCGAGCTCAGCTACGAGTGGATCAGGACGCACCGGGATGAAGACCCCGTGGCCAAGAAGGTCCGCAAGCTGGGCAAGGTGGGCAACCTGTCGTGCCAGTACCGCACCGGCTGGAAGACCCTGATGAAGGTGGCCGCCGTGCAGCACAAGGTGGCGCTGACCCCCAACGAGAGCGAGACCATCACGGCCACCTACAAGCGGACCTACCGCAAGGTGCCGCGCTACTGGTCCCGGCAAATCCAGTTCGCCAAGAGCTTCGGCTACGTCACGACCATCGGAGGGAGGCGTGTCCAGCTTGGCGATGCGGCGACGTGGCTCAACGACAGCAAGCTCAAGTGGATGCACGAGAGCACGAGCATCAACTTCCCCATCCAGGGGGCGGGCGCGGACCAGAAGTACCTCGCCCTGCTGGTGGCCAGGAATTATTTGCCCCGGGTTGGCGGCCGCTTCGTGATGGAGTTGCACGACGGCATGTTCTTCCGGGTGCCCAAGGGCCAGGGGGAGCGGGCCGCCCGCGACCTGCGCCACCTGCTCAGCAACCTGCCCTACCGCAAGGCGTGGGGACTGGACTACGAACTGCCGGTGAAGTTCCCGGTCGACGTGAAACGTGGCCCCCACTGGGGCGCATTGAAGGAGTTGAAGGACTAGCATGACAGTGATCGCTTACGACGGGCTCTACGTGGCCACCGACCGCCTCATCGTGGGGGAGAGCGGGATGCGCGGCGTCACCCGCAAGCTGGTGGTGCACGGCAATCAGGTGCTGGCCACGGCCGGAGCCGCCGACCACGGCGAGGCGCTGTGCACGTGGTTCAAGGACCCGTCTAAGATGCCCTTCCCGACCGCGCCGAGCGGCGGCAAGGACGCCTACCTCTACGTCTTCGAGCGCGACCGCCCGGTGCTCTGCTTCCAGACGTGGCCGATGCCTATCAGCTTCCCGATGCTCCAGTTCTCGGCAGGCTCCGGCGGCGAGATCGCCCGCACCGCCCTGCACCTGGGACGTGACGCCCGCGAGGCGGCCAAGGTGGCCTGCGAGTTGAACTGCTACTGCGGGATGGGGGTGGAGTACATCGACCTGTCCGAACTGGAGACCGTCGGCAAGGCGACGGTGCGACCTTACGCATCGTGATGCATTACGTTGCAACCGTGGCCATGTGAGACTTACATGGACGCACATGGACGCCCTGAGACTAAGGAGACCCACCCCGTGGCCACTGATCGCGTGACCGAAGCGGTCAACTACCTGATCGACGCGCCTGACTACAGCGCCCGAGCCCAGGAGATGACGCGCTCCATCGAGACCCCCAAGGAGAGGGTCGACTACACCGGCAGCCTCGCCTGCCTGAACGCCCTGCTCGACCTGGGCGCGGCTAACCGTGACGCATTCGAGCGTCTCCTCAAGCTCGTCGAGGGGAAGCGAAGGGAGAACCCATCCGTGGCGAAGCGCGACTACCAACGCGACATCATGCGCGACCGGCGCAAGCGCATGGCCAAGGCCATCCTCCTGCACGAGGCCCGCCAGGGTCCGTTGAAGGGCGAGGCCAGGGCCAGCGAGATGGCCTCCATCCGGGCGCGCTGGGACAAGGCCAAGGCCGAGTACCTGATCAAGCGGGAGACCGCGAGCGGGGCTGATCGGCTGGATGCGATCAAGGACTTCTGGGCTATGGTCGACCGCCAGCTGGATGCCAACGTCGCGAACCTGCACAAGACATCGGCCGTGGCATAGGGGAACGACATGATCGTCTGGGTTCTGATCTTCTACATCTCCGGCGGGCCGCTGGTGATCGACAACATCCGTGCGCAGGCCAACTGCGAGGCGCTGGCCACGACCATCAGCGCCGACGTCAACGCGCTGACCGGCACCAACCCGCCGCATCGCTGCATCGCGGTGCAGAAGCGATGATCGCGTGGTCCCACTCCGTCCTCGAAAGCGTGGAGACCTGTGCGTGGCGGCACTACCTGACCAAGGTCACCAAGGAAGTCTCCGACCCACCCGGTGAGGCGATGCACCGGGGGCGGAAGGTCCACAAGTCCTTCGAGGACCGGATCAAGCACCACACCCCGCTGCCCCGGGAGATGGCCAAGCACGAGCCCATCGTGGCCCGGCTGGAGGCGCTTGCGATCGGCGGAAAGATCGAGGCTGAGACCCAGATGGCCCTGGACCAGAACTACCGGCAGGTGGCATGGTTCGGGAAGGGGCCGAACGCCCCCTGGGTGCGGGCAATCACGGACGTCAGCGTCTTCAAGAAGACAAAGGCGTTCGTGGGGGACTGGAAGACCGGCAAGCGGAAGGTCGACGCCACCACCCAGCTGAAGCTGAGCGCCGTCGTCATGTTCGCCGTCCACCCCTGGCTGGAGGAGATCAGGAACAGCTTCATCTGGCTGGATGAGCCCAACCCCAAGCTCCGCCTCACGACGGAGACCTACCACCGCGACGAGAGCGCGGCCATCTGGCGGGATTTCCTGCCCCGGGTGGCCCGGCTCGAAGCGGCGCACGCCAACAACCAGTGGCCGAAGCGGCCGTCGGGTCTGTGCAAGCGCCATTGCCCGGTGCCCCGGGCAAAGTGTGAGCACTCCGGTGTCTGAGCCCTGCCCCTGCTTAACCTGCGAACGGCGGCGACATGCCGACGTCCGCAAACGCATCGTCCTCCACGGCAAGGCCCGCGTCAAAGCTGGCCTCAACCCACCCGTCACCCGAAGGAAAGCTAAACCATGCACATCATGATCGACCTTGAAACCCTGGGGGTGGACGTCGCCACCGCGCCCATCATCCAGATCGGCGCGGCCGCGTTCGAGTTGCACGGCGACGGCCCGGTGGACGTCGAGCACTTCCGCATCCACGTGGACCCGAAGTCCTGCCTGCGTCAGCCGTTCAACCGGGAGATCAACCCCGACACCGTGGCGTGGTGGGCCGAGACCGACCCGGAACTGCTGGTCGAGATCATGCGCAGCCGGTCGAAGGACATCGCCACGGCCCTGGCCGAACTGGCGCTGTGGTTCATCCGCCTGGACGACGGCATCGAGGGGGTGTGGTCCAACGGCGCGTGCTTCGACATCGTCATGCTGGAGGCGTACTACAAGCAGGCCGGGATCAGGGCTCCCTGGCACTTCCGCTCCGTCCGCGACGTGCGCACCATGGCCATGATCGCCGGTGACCACCAGCCGTGCTGGTCGGCGGGCACCATCACCGACATCGAGCGCGACGGGCAGAAGCACGACGCCCTGGTGGACTGCCTGCGGCAGATCAGGATGGTGCAGCAGACGTGGCAGCGTCGCATCCGCACCGAGGAAATCGGTGCGCCGGTGCGCGAGGTGGCCGGGCCGCTGGGCCAGGACGCAGGCTGATGAAGCGCAACGACCCACGCCACGGCCCGATGGACGAGGCCATCCGCGCCAAGGCCAACGACATCGGGAAGATCATCGGCGGCACCCTGCCGCCCGGCTGGGGCTTCGCCCTGCTGGTGTTCCCGTTCGTCGAGGGTGACGGGCGGATGAACTACATCAGCAACGCCGAGCGCGGGGACATGCTGACCGCTCTCAAGGAACTGGTGGCCCGCATGGAGGGCCGCATGCACGAAGGGGGGAACGCCTGATGCACTACCGATTTCAGGCCGACATCCAGTTCGAGGCCGAGGACGTGGATGCTGCGATGAAAGCCATCGCCGCCCACCTAATCGCCATGTCCGACAGCGACGGCGAGAACAGCGCGTTGGAGTTCCTCGGCCACATCGTCATCGACCACAAGATTGAGGAGGAGGGTTGATGGCCATGACCCCCGAGGGGCGGGTGAAGGCCGCCATCAAGGGCTACCTGCGCAACCTCCAGTCCTGCTGGTTCTTCTTCCCGGCGGCCCACGGCTACGGGGTGAACGGCATCCCGGACATCGTCGGCTGCTACAAGGGGTTCTTCTTCGCCATCGAGTGCAAGGCTCCCGGCAAGATCAAGATGACCACGCCTCTCCAGAAGATGCAGATCGCCGAGATCAACGGGGCGCAGGGCTGGGCCATCGTGGCCGACGACGTGTCCAAGGTCCACGAACTGATCCGGCTGATCGACATCTCGATGGCGGTGCCAGCATGACCGTGCCCGACAGCTGGAACGACTTGCAGGTGACGCGCGGCGGCGAGCAGGAGGGCTGCTTCGTGGTCAACTTCTACCGGGTGGGCTCGGGCTACTACCCCTGCCTCGTGTCCAAGAAGACCGCCCGCAGCTACGCCTACCTGCGGTCCATCGTCACCTTCATGCAGCACAAGGTGCCACGCCGTTGATCGTCTCCACCGCCTCCAAGAAGCTGGTGCTGAACCTCCGCAACCCGGGGCGGGTGACCCACGTCATCCCCTCGGCCAGGGTGTTCACGTTCCGAGGGCGCGAACTGGTGGCGGTGCCGCACCGGCTGGACGAGGTGCGGGTGCTGCGCAACCTGGGCCTCGCCGCCCCGTCGCCGATCCTGCACCACTACAAGTGGCCCGGCCGCCACGCGCCGTTCCACGCCCAGCGGATGACGGCGCAGTTCCTGACGCTGCACCAGCGGGCGTTCGTGTTCAACGACATGGGCACCGGCAAGACCTTGGCCGCGCTCTGGGCTTTCGACTACCTGCGCAAGATCAAGCGCGCCCGGAAGATGCTGGTGATCGCCCCGCTCTCCACCCTCGAAAGGACCTGGGCCGATGAGTGCTTCGAGAACTTCCCCGACTTCCGGGTGGCCATCGTTCATGGCGACAAGGCCCGGCGACTGCGCCTCCTGGCCGACGACGGTTACGACATCTACGTCATCAATCATCATGGGATCAGTGTGGTGGAGGCGGCGCTCATTCAACGGCAGTTCGACGTCGTGGTCGTGGACGAGGGCGCCATATTCAGGAACAGCCAGACCAAGCTGTGGAAAACCCTAGACCGTGTTGTGCGTGGAATTGGGCGTATCTGGTGGATGACCGGCACGCCGACGCCGAACGCGCCGACCGACATCTGGGCGCAGGCCCGCATCGTCTGCCCGCAACGCGTGCCCAGGTACTTCGGCAAGTTCCGCGACATGGTGATGAAGGCGCAGGGTCCGTTCCGCTGGCTGCCCCGCAGCGGGGCCACGGAGACCGTCCACGACGCCGCCCAGCCCTCCATCCGCTTCACCCGCGACGAGTGCGTGGACCTGCCGCCGACCATGTACGTCACCCGCGAGGTGCCGATGACCGACGAGCAGACCAAGGCCTACAAGCAGATGCTGGCGCAGCTGCACATGGAGTACCAGGGCGGCCACGTCACCGCCGTCAACGAGGCGGTGAAGATGAGCAAGCTCATCCAGATCGCCTGCGGCGTGGTCTACGGGCGGGGCGGCGAGGAGGTGGTGCTGCCCAACGCGCCGCGCATCGACGAGGTGGGGCGGATCATCGAGGAGGCGGCGACCAAGACCATCGTCTTCGTCCCCTACAAGTCGGTGCTCAGGTACGTGGCCACCGAACTGAGCCGCATCCTCGACCCGATCGGCACGGTGACCCTGACCCTGCAGACCTCAAGCTGGATGAGCCCGCGCATCGGGATGATCAGCGGCGAGGTGTCGGCCAACGAGCGGGCGCGCATCTTCCACGCGTTCCAGAAGGGCGACATCGACGTGCTGGTGGCCCAGCCCGACGCCATGTCTCACGGGTTGACGCTGACGGCGGCCAACACCATCGTGTGGTACGGCCCGACCCTGCGCAACGAGACCTACCAGCAGGCCAACGCGCGCATCATCCGGCCGGGCCAGCACCACTCGCAATTCATCGTCAACATGGAGAGCTCGGCGGTCGAGCGCGGTGCATTCAAGCGGCTGAACAACCGCCAGAAGATGCAAGGGTTGTTCCTCGAAACCGTCGAGGCGGAGACTAATGCCTAGCTTGACTTGCCCTTAACACTAGTGTATACTTAACGTACAATCAGCGAAGGAGTTAGAGCCTACCCATGGCCAAGATCAACGTGACCCAACTGGTCGAGCGGTACATCGCCGCTCGCGACATGAAGACCAAGCTCGACGCGGCCCACAAGGCCAAGCTCGAACCGCTGATCGCGGCGATGGAGAAGACCGAGGCGGCGATCCTCGACTTCTTCAACAAGCACGGCATCGACAACGCCAAGTGCGAGGCGGGCACGGCCTACAAGGCCACCCGCACGTCCGCCACGGTCAACGACATGGACGCCTTCCTGGCGTTCGTGAAGGAGAACGACGCGTGGCACTTCCTCGAACGCCGGGTGGCCAAGACCCAGGTCGACGAGTACGTCGCCGCGCACAAGGACCTGCCCCCTGGCATCAACTACACCACCATGGCCGCACTCAACGTGCGGCGGGCCTCATAGGAGAGATCATGCCCAACAACCTGACCACCCCCCTGAGCGGGTCCGTCCCCGCCCACATCCAGCGAGCGTTCGCCCAGCAGGCGGCCAACGCCGCCCTCGCGGCGGGCGTCTCCGCTGGCTACCCGATCATCTCCTACAAGGGGAAGGTCTGGCACATCGTCGAGGGCGGCGAGCGCACGCTCATCACCATCGGTGAGGGCCGCAACGCCAACGACCCGGCGGCGTCCCTGGAAGCCGTCATCATCCTGGCCAACCCGGCGCTCAACAAGGTCTACTACCCGGACGGCTACGAGGACGGCTCGACCGAGCGGCCGCTCTGCCACTCGGACGACGGCGTGATGCCGTCCAACGACGCGCAGGAGAAGCAGTCCAAGTCCTGCGGCGTCTGCCCTCGCAACGAGTGGGGGTCGAAGATCAGCGACACCGGAAGCCGGGGCAAGGCGTGCGCCGACAGCCGCCGCATGGCCATCGCCAGCCCGGACGACCTCGACACGCCGATGCTGCTGCGCTGCCCGGCCGCCTCGCTCAAGACCCTGCTGGCCTATGGGCAGCAACTCGACAAGCGCGGCTGGCCGTACTTCGCCCTGGTCACCCGCATCGCGTTCGACAACACCCTGGCCTACCCGTCGCTGACGTTCACGCCGGAGCGGTGGCTGGACGAGGACGAACTGGCCGAGGTGATGACCAAGCAGAAGGACGACACCGTCCTGCAGATCACCGCCCTGAACCCCAAGCCCGCCCAACTGCCCGCGCCCGAGGAGCCCGCCGCCGATGATGCGTTCGCCCGCATGGAGAAGGCTGCGTCGCAGGCTCCGAATGCTCCGAATGCTCCGCCCGGCACCGTGGCCGCGCCGCTCAAGCGCCGCCGCAAGACCCAGGCCACCGCTGCGGAGGTGGCTGCGGCGGTCCAACCGGAAGTGGAGCCCGAGCCGGAAGTGACCCAGGCCGCGCCGCCCACCGCCCGTAAGGGCTTCGGCGCTCGCGCGGCTCCGGCCACCAACGGAGCCGCCCAGACGCGGGCCGCGCCGCCCGCCGACCCGGAGGACGAGGACCTGGGCGACGAGGCGTTGTCCGAACTGGAAGGCGTGCTGGCCGGGTTCGATGACGAGGAAGGTGACGAGGCGTAGGCCGACCGGGGCTGGCCACGCGCCAGCCCCATCCCTCCCCTCTGACCGGAGCTTCACCCATGGAAGACATCGACTTCACCCCCGTCATCACCGCCGCCCTCAAACCCTCCGATCTGGCCATGCTGGTGGGTGTGGGACGCGTGTCCTGCTCGTACTGGCTGAACGGTCACCAGCAGCCCCACTACCTGCACCGCGATAAGGTACAGGAGATCGTTGACGCGATCTCCAAGGCCACCCAGATTGGCCTACTCCCGGTGCCCATCAGCACGATGCGCCGGGAGCGAGCCCACTACATCCGGCAGGCGGTGGCCAAGGCCGCGCGCTGACATCTGCGACTGAAATCCTCGGGGGCTACGTGGACGACACCGTGTTCTTTGACACCATCCTTCCGTCCATCGGGCTGCGGTGCATCGCCCTGCGCAAGCCAAGCGGGGCATGGCATCATCTCTGGGGACCGGACAACGCGTGGCTCGTCGCTACAGCCCAGCAGATCGACACGGCCCGGAACATTGATGTCTACTACGGGTGCTCATCTTTTGCCCCGCAGGCACAAGATACGGCCCGCGACCCCGTCACCCGCAAGCTGATCATCGGTGGCCGCAAGCAGGCCAACGTCCTGCTGGTCCGGGCCTTCATCGTCGATCTCGATGTCGGGGCGGCCGAGGAAGGCAAGCCGCCGAAGTACGCCACCCAGCGCGCGGCGGCGCGGGCCATCCTCAAGTTCGCCCTGGATCACAACCTGCCCAAGCCGTGGCTGGTGAACAGCGGGTGGGGCATCCACGCCTACTGGCCGATGGACGCCGACATGACGGTCGCGGACTGGAAGCCCGTTGCGCAGGCCCTGAAGCGGGCGCTGACGGCCGCTGGCGTTCTTTACGACCCATCGCGCACGGCGGACGAAAGCAGCGTCCTGCGGCCTCTGGGGACGCGCAACCACAAGCGCCAGCCCAAGCCGGTCACGCTGGTGGTGGTCGGCGACGTGGCCACCTTCGCGTCCTTCAAGCTGGACATGGGTCCTTGGATGCAGGCCCCGGCCGCACCCTCGATCGGAACGGCCAAGCTGAGCGACCAGAACTCGGCGCTCGGCGGCGGCCTGGAGCCCGACCCGTCGTCGGCCCTGCTGATCGCCGACCATTGCGCGGTCATCGGCAAGGTCCGGGACACCCGGGGCAATGTCGACCAGCCGACATGGTACAACGCCCTCGGTGTCCTGCGTCACACCGTCGAGGCCCCCGGCATCTGCCACGACTGGTCGAAGGGCCATGCCGACTACACGGCCGCCGAGACCGACACCAAGCTGGCGCAATGGGCCGACCACGGCGCGACCAAGTGCGACACCTTCGCCGGGCACCAGCGCCTGCTCTGCTCGGCCTGCCCGCACTTCGGCAAGATCACCAGCCCTATCCAGTTGGGTAGGCCCAGGATCGAGAAGACCACGGTCGAGACGGTCGAGCGCACCGTCGACCGGAAGGGCTTCGTCAAGGAGACCGTCACCAAGATCGAACTGCCCTACGGCTACGGCGAGACCGTGCAGGACGGGCGACGGGTGCTGACCCACACCAAGATCACCACCGACAAGGCGGGCGAAAAGAGCGCCGTCACCGGGGTGGTGGCCAGCGCCTACTTCTGGGGGGTCACCCGGATGTGGGACGAGAAGGGTTCGCTGTACGAATTCGAGATGGTCACCCGCGAAGGGACGCGTCGGTTCCTGATCGACGGGCGCATCATCGGCCCTGGAGGACGTGAGTTGAGCGCAGAACTGGCCAGCAACGAGATCGTGGCCCGCCAGGGCCAGGAGCAGCTGATGCACAGCTACATGAAGGGCTGGCTGGAGCGGCTGACCAACACCTCCGATCAGGTCCGCGCCCACCGCAGCTTCGGCTGGTACGAGGACACCTTCGTCCTGGGCGACACGGTGCTGCGCCAGGACGGCAGCGAGAACCGCGCCATCCTGCGCGGCATCGCCGACAGCAAGCGCGACGCCGTGGTCCGCAAGGGTGACCTCGCCACCTGGGTGGCCTTGGTCGACCGGGCCTACAACGCGCCGGGCCAGGAGGCCTTCCAGTTCCAGATCGGCTGCGCCTTCGCCGCCCCGCTGCTCAGCCTGATGCAGCAGGTGAAGGGGGTCACGGTCTACTCCCACACCGACGGGTCCGGGGTCGGCAAGACCACGGTGCAGCAGGTTGGCCTGAGCGTCTGGGGCGACTGGGACGCCATGATGCTGGCGCAGGGCCACGCCACGGGCAACGCGCTCTGGGGCCTGCTCGGGGCGTACAACTCCCTGCCCATCGTCTATGACGAGTTGACCAACGCGCCGGTCTCCGAGGTGTCGGAGTTGGTCTTCTCGGTGTCGTCGGGCCGGGCCAAGGAGCGGATGAACGCGTCCGGGGAACTGCGGCAGAACAACTCCAACTGGTCGACGATCATGCTGGCCAGCGGCAACACCCTGCTCAGCGAGAAGCTGGCGCAGCACCGGGCCAACGCCGAGGCCGAGATCAGCCGCCTGTTTGAATTCACCCTGGAGCACGACCCCCACCTGAGCGTGGCTGAGGCCAACGCCATCTTCCCGAAGTTCCGCCAGCACTACGGCCACGCGGGCTACGTCTTCGCCAAGACCATCACCCGCAACCGGGCGGCGGTCGTCACCGCGCTGCACAAGATGCAGGCCCACATCCAGAAGGAATTCGACCTCAAGCAGGTCGAGCGCCACTGGTCGGCGCTGTTCGCCGCCGTGCTGGTGGCCCTCTACATCTGCCGCGACAAGGGGCTGATCAGCTTCGAGGTCGAGCCGATCAAGCTGTGGATGCATGACCAGCTTGAGGGGAACCGGGGCAGCCGCGACGAGGCGGTGGTGCCCATGGACGAGCTCATCAACCAGATGGTCAACGAACTGTGGGAGAACGTGCTGGTCACCCAGGGCAGCGGCGACCTGCGCTCAGGCATCGCCGTCACCACCCTCAAGCCGCCACGCGGGTCCATCGTCGGCCGCTCCATCCGGGGCACCGGCAACGATCTGGCCTCCCTGCACATCAGCCGCGCCGCCATCCACCTGTGGTGCGCCAAGCACGCGGTGTCCCCGGCGACGGTGCATGCGACGGGCGTGGCCCTCGGGCTCTGCCACTACAAGATCGACCGCTTCGGCCTGGGCCGGGGGGTCAAGGAGTACCAGACCGGCAACGTCCATTGCTGGCAGTTCTTCCCTGACGCGCTGGACATTCGCGAGGACGACGTGGTCACGCCGCTGACCGTGATGACGGGCGGCAAACCCTAGGGCTCGGCGGGTTCCTCCATCTCGACCATCGGCCGGACGAAGCCCCTGGTAGTCTTGTCGGTCATCACCCCGCCGATGATCTGCCGGGACCGCTTGCGCTTCTCCTTCACGGCATCGCGCAGGACGCTCAGCTTCTGGGTCGGCAGGCCGTCCTTGCGCCGCCGGGTCTGCACTTTCCAGAACTCGTCGACCACCTTCTTGGTCGCCGCCGGGTCGTCCTTGGCGACGGCCCGGGCGTAGCGGTTCTTCAGCATCGTGGTCTGGTTGTCGTAGTACTCCTTCACCTCGAAGGTCTCGGACGCGATCTCAGCTTGGTTGGCCAGCTTGCTCGGCGTGAACCCGAGGCCGACCATGACCTTCTCGGGCATGGTGATCCCCTCTTTCGGGATCAGCGTGTCGCCCTTCTTGTTGACCAGCCCTTCCTTGCCGAACCGGATGGCCTTCATCACGTCGGTGATGCCCTTCGGCGCGACGCCCTCCCAGAACCGCTCCCACTCGCCGGTGGTCGTCGCGAAGCCCCAGCCGTTGATGGCCTTGCCAACCACCCCACCAGCCGCCCCGGCCACCATCTTGCCGGTCACCTCGTTCATCTTCTGCGAACTGTCGAACGCCTCGTTGATCCCGCTGTACGGGGCCAGGGCTGCGGTGTTGCCCATGCCCATCCGGTCTGAGGTGTCGAGGCCAAGGGCGTAGGGTGCGCCCTTGTACATCAGCTTGTCCCAGAAGCTGGCGTCCGGCTGCGCCGCGCCCAGGGTGGTGCGCAGCTTGTGCCGCCAGTTCAGGGGATTGCTGCCCCAGTCCTTATCGTCGTCATCGTCGTCGATCATGTTCAGCAGGATCATGGCGGCGGGGCCGAGGACGTTGGCCCCGAACGTGCCCGCGAGGCCGCCGACGGCCAGGGTGTGCGCGCCGACGAACGCCAGCGCGCGTGCGCCCTCGAACTTCTCCTCGGCCGTCGCGCCCGCGAAGGTGCGCTTGAGCTCGCGCTTCATCATGGCGAGCATGATCCCCTGGAACTTGCGGAACTGCAGGGCGATCTTGCCGAAACCGCCGCCGCCCCAGTGGAACGGACGCGGGGAGTTGAAGCCGGAGTAGTCGCCGTGGGTCTGGTCGATGATCTCCCCGGCGTACTTCTGCGCGTCCTCCACGGACATTTGCTTGCGGCCCTTACCCCGGGCCAGACGGTAGGCGGCGATCCCGGCCGTCACGCGGTTCCACACCTCCACGCGTTCCGGGAACCGACGCAGGATCATGTCGATCTTGTTGACGGTGAAGGGCACCACACCGTTACCGTTGACCTGCCAGCTGCCGAGCTCCCCGCTGAGGCCAGCGTCGAGGTGGCCGTGGTCGGCGAGGTACTTCAAGGCCGCCGCGATTTCAGGGTCGTCGTGCTTGGCGAAATCGACCCGGTCGAGCAGCCCGATGTCCTTGGTCATGTTGTAGAAGTCGATCATCCCACGGCCGATCTGGGCCATCGACTGCGGGTAGCCCCACTTGGCGGCCAGCCTGATCTGGGAGACGACCGGCGTCTGCACCGCGTTGATGGCGTAGTAGCTGGGCAGCAGCAGCAGGACCATGACCGAGACGGTTCTGGACGCGGCGTCGACCCATCGGTTGGGCTGCTTGCCTAGCTCTTGAGTGTAGCGGTAGGTCACCTCCTTGTGCAGCTTCATGGCCTTGG
>Ga0137451_1000150_pt1 | contig 20897 bp, 22 predicted proteins | sample EasRivERMGT500_2_FD_102336 | JGI IMG/M metagenome (GOLD analysis project Ga0137451, IMG submission 102336) | Soil microbial communities from meander-bound floodplain in the East River, Colorado, USA - East River MetaG ERMGT500_2 | ecosystem: Environmental > Terrestrial > Soil > Floodplain ... | reverse complement strand
TGGTACGAAATACTCTGATTCTCGTTGAGTGTGCCGAGGCCGGCGCGCTCGACCGCCGAAATGTGCACGAACACATCCTTGGACTTGTCGTCAGGCTGGATGAAGCCGAAACCCTTGCTTGCATTGAACCACTTTACGGTACCGGTAGGCATGGAATCTCTCCATAGAAGCGTTGCCCCGCGCGATAGTGTGTGGGGCATCAAATTATCCGTGGGAGAAACCAGAAGGGGCGCCTGGGAGGCGCCGCGGACCGACCCAGATAGAATTCGACTCGTGGAGTATGGGCGACGCGTGCGCCTTTGGCAAGCAAAAGTGTAGGTAGGTGGTGAGCTGTTTCACCCTCGCTCCTGACGCGGCAAGTGACACGCTACGGCTTTCCCGGCCGCTTGCTCCAATGAAACGGTCGGCGTGCGGCCACCCGGCAGTTTAGATATCGGAGCGCGTCACCGTGCAAGTCGCTGAGCCGAAACAGCCCACCGCCACGCAAGAACCTCCGCTTTTCCATACTTTCGCGGCGGTACATACTGCGCGCTTGGGCACCTGATTCGAGGAGATCGCCATGGAAACAGTGAAGGACGCGAGCCATCTCTACGAGGTCGAACGGCGCACGTTTCACGCCGAGCGGCCCGGTTTCCGGATCAACGAGCTTCAGATCTCGCCGAGCCAGAAAGTGCCCTGGCATTACCACAACAACATCCAGGACACGTTCTATGTCCTCCGGGGAAATATCCGAATCTTCCTCCGCGACCCCAAGGAGGAAGTGCGCCTCGGGCCCGGTGAAACTTTTTCGGTCAAGCCGAAGCGCCCGCATCTCGTCGTCAACGGCGGCGACAGCTCGGCCACATTTCTCGTGCTGCAGGGGATCGGTGAATACGACTTCGTCCCGCTCGTGGAGCAATCATGAAGGTCGCCATCCTCGACGACTATCACGACACGATCCGCACGCTCAAAGCTTTTGGCAGGCTCGCCGGCCACGACGTGACGATCTGGAACGATCACGTGCAGGACATCGATGTGCTCGCCCAGCGCCTGAAGGACGCCGAGGCGCTGGTGCTGATACGCGAGCGCACCAAGATCCGCGCGCCGCTGCTCGACCGGCTGGGAAAGCTCAAGCTCATCAGCCAGCGCAGCATCTTTCCGCACATCGACGTCGATGCCTGCACGCGCCTGGGCATCGTCCTGTCCTCGAACCAGCATTTCGGCAGGCCGTCCTACGCGACCGCCGAGCTGACCTGGGGACTCATCATCGCCGCGATGCGCGAAATCCCCAGGCAGATGGCGTCGCTCAGAGCCGGAAAGTGGCAGGCGGGAGTCGGCAACACGATGCGTGGAAAGATTCTGGGAATCTTCGGTTACGGAAGGATCGGCGCCGTCGTGGCGGGCTACGGAAAGGCGTTCGGAATGGACGTGCTGGTGTGGGCGCGCGAGGCATCGCGCTCGCGCTCGCGCGCCGACGGTTACGCCGTCGCCGCGAACAAGGAAGCGTTTTTCGAGGAATGCGACGTGATTTCTCTGCACATGCGCTTGGTGGACGCGACGCGCGGCATCGTGACCGCGCGCGACCTGGCGCGGATGAAGCCGACGGCGCTCATCGTCAATACCAGCCGCGCCCAGCTGATCGAATCCGGTGCACTCGTGGAGGCGCTCAAGGCCGGGCGTCCGGGCAAGGCGGCGGTCGACGTCTACGAAGAAGAGCCGCTGCGCGACACGCGCGATCCGCTGCTCAACATGGACAACGTGATATGCACGCCTCACCTCGGGTATGTGACGCGCGAGGATCACGAGATCGCGTTCGCCGAGATCTTCGACCAGATCAACGCCTACGCCGCCGGCGCGCCGATCAACGTGGTCAATCCGGAGGTGCTGGCCGGTGCGAGAAAATAGCACCGGTCAACACCATACGGCTCTGCGGCGCTGATCCCGCTCCCGCGGGTTTCGACACGTCTCACCGGGCGGGCGTATCATAACTGCGGCCCCCGGGAAAATACGAAACGGCACTCCACCGAACTCCCGAACTTCAGACAACGCCTTTCATGGACACGATCGACCGCAGTCTCTCCGAAGAGCAGCGGATGATGCGCGAAAGCTGCCGCGCCTTCGTCAACGATTTCGTCACCCCTTATATCCGGAAGAACTGGCAGCGCGAGTGGCTGATGGACCCCAACGAGCGCCTGCCGCGCTCGATCCTCGAGCAGGCCGACAAAATCGGCATCCGCACGCTCGGCGTGCCCGAGGAATTCGGCGGCGTCGCGCTCGACCCCGCCCACGAAGTGCAGACCTTCGCCCTCATCTCCGAGGAGATCGCGCGCGGCGACTCGGGGCTTTCCGACAAGCTGGTGCAGATCTGGAAGGTTTCGGTGCTGCTCAGGAACGTCGCGCCGCGCCACCTCCAGGAACTGTGGTTCCCGCGCATCGTGAAGGACCCCGGGTTCCTACTCGCGCATTGCCTCACCGAGCCGCGCGGGGCCTCCGACCGGTGGCTGCCTTACAACGTGCCCGAGGCGGCGATGCAGACTCGCGCCGTGTTGAAGGGCGACGAGTGGGTGATCAACGGGCGCAAGCAGTTCATCAGCAACGGCTACGATGCGAGCCTGTACGTCGTCTACGCCACCACCAAGCCGGGGGTCGGCATGCTACAGGGCACCTCGAGCTTCCTCGTGCCGCGCGACACTCCGGGCCTCACTATCGCGCGCTGCAACGAGACTCTGGGCGGACGCTTCATGAACAACGGCGAGCTCGTATTCGAGGACATGCGCCTGCCGAAGGACCACCTGCTCGTAGAGAACGACGCCCTCGCCAAGGCCGGCATGTACTTCAAGCCCGGCAAGATCATCCAGGCCTCGAAAAACCTGGGCGTCGGCGTGGCGGCGTTCGAGCGCACCGCAGAGTACGTGCAGAGCTACGTGCAGGGCGGCCGTATCCTCATCAAGCACCAGGCGGTCGCGCTGCGCCTCGCCGAGATGGCGACGAGCCTGCGCGCGGTCCGAGCGCTCCTGCGCGAGGCGGCGCGCGCCGTGGACGAGCGCGCCCCCGACGCCGAGGAGCTGTGCAACATGGTGAAGCTGTTCGCCTCGGAGGAAGTCTTCAAGGTCGCGCAGCACGCAGTCGAGCTGCACGGTGGCAACGGCATCATGCTCGACTTCGGCATCGAGAAGCTGTTTCGCGACGCGGCGGTGTTCCTGCACATGGACGCGACCGTGGATATTTCGAAATTCAAGATCGTCAAGCTCATGTTTCCCCACACGGCCGGCGCCTATGCCGGACCGGAAGCCTAGCCGACTTTATCGATTTTTGACCTCACCATTTAGGAGGATTTATGGCCGACCGTGACGACTACGTCAAGAAGCTCAAGTCCCAGCTGGATCACTGGAACGCCGAGATGGCGAAATGGGAAACGCAGACCAAGGCAGCGCAAGCGAGCATGCGCGCCGAGTACGACAAGCAGCTTGCCGCGTTTCGCCAGAAGCGCGACCACGCGATCGAGCAGCTGACGAAGGTCCAATCGGCCTCGGGCGAGGCGTGGAAGGATCTTGCGCGCGGCGCCGACGAGGCTTGGGCGAAGATGAGGGAAGCCTTCGACAAGGCGCACTCGCACTTCAAGAACAAATAGCCTTGCGGCGAAGCAGCTTGCGGTATCCGCTCGCAGCGGCTAAGAATTCTGACTAACGTCACGCCCGCGTAAGCGGGCATCCAGCGGCTGAACCTCCTGGATTCCCGCTTGCGCGGGAATGACGACATTGCACCTGTGCAGTGCTTTCCCTAGCTCTTCGAGAGCAGCGCGTCGAGGCGCTCGATGTCGTTGATCACGCGCCACTCGGAGGCGCCCGCCTCCTCGACCCGCTTCTGCCAGGCTTCGAGCCGCCCCATGTACTTCCGCGGATCGATGTTGTCGGTCTTGAGCTTGACGACGTTGACCGCCACCACGCGGATGCCGTTCATTTTGATCGGAAAGTCGCGGATGGTCGTCTTATCGAGCTCCTCCTGCATGTCCGAGAAGATCAGGATGGTTTTCTTCCCTGCTCCCGTTTCATTGAGGAACATCGCGCCCTGGATAAGGCCGCCGGTAATGTCCGTATAGGCGCTGCCGCCGACGGTCTTGACGAAGGTGTCGAACTGCTCGCGGAAGACGCGCTTCTGGACGTTCGCCCGCGAGGGCTGGTTATCGAAAGTGGCCTTGGCAATGATGTCCTTCTCGCTGAAGCTGCGTGTCTTCACGCGTGCCACCGCGAGCGAGTCCCCCGGCTGCAGCGTGCCGAGCAGGTAGTTGACGATGACCTGGGCTTTTTTGATTTCGGCCGCGTAGGTTCCAGAGGTATCCACCAGCAGGTAAACGGCATGAGAATGGCTGCGCTGGTCGGTACAGGCGGAGCCGGCCGCGAGCAGCCCGAACAGGGCTACGACGAGTAATCGCTTGGTCATGAGTCCCCCGCTCTACGCCGCTCGCTTGATGGGGCGCGATTCCGCCGCCTCGTCACCGCTGGAGCGCGCGGCTTTCACCACGCGCTCTATCAGCAGCGGAATCACGATCGTGACGTCGTACAGGGTAATCAACACCCTGCACAGCTGCCGCACGAGGTTGCCGAGAACCCGCAGCACGAACGCGAACACGCGCACGAGCATCACCAGCGCCGCTCCGCCGACCGTCCGCGCCGAGTACATGAAGGACTCGAGCGGGATCGCCACGAAAGCGAGCGCGAACGGCAAGATGAAACCGAGCAGCATCTGGCCCACGGTCGGAATGCGCGCGAGCAAGGGGTCGGCGGGCGCCGCCTGCTGCGTGGCCGCGAGCGTCTGAAGCAGAGCCTGCTTGTCGGCGATCAGCATGTCGCGCATCAGGGCGAGCGCGGCCTCGATTCCCGCGAGGATGGTGAGAAAGATGAGCGCGGCCCAGAACATTCGGCGCCGCATGCGCTCGCTTATGTTGGCGATCATCGGAAAGAGATGGGTGATACGCAGCGTCTCCATCACGAACAGGCCCATCGTCGCCTCGACGAAGATGATGACGAGCGCGGCCACCTCGGAAGTGCGCAGCGACGCGGTGATATAGTCGCCGGCGCCGACCATCTCGGACATCGGCAGCGCGATCAGCTTGAAGTTGATGAGCGCGCCGCCCGCGGCGATCAGCAGCACCAGGGTCGCGATGGCGAACTGGGTAAAGGCGGAGACCGTCAATGCGTGCTCGGCCTTGTCCGTTTTTTTGTTGATCTGCTCGTATTTTTCCATCTGCGCGTCGATCTTCGACGATGTGTCCTGCAGCCCCGTGAGCTTCTTGTCCACCTGTCCGAAAGTCTTGTCGAGCGAGCGCCAGAACGGCATGAAGCCGTTCAGTATCTTGTGCCGCGACTCGTAGGCGCGGCGGTATTCGCCGATCGCCTTGTCGTGGATGGTGTGGACCGAGCGCTTGATCTCCTCGAGGATTCTTTGCACCATCTCGTTGCCGTCCGACTTGACCTTGGTGATCGCGGTAACGGCCTCGACCCACGAGGGCGGCGACGGCGGCACTTCGCCGCACTTCTTGTAGTCCTCCTCGACTTTCGTGATCTCTTCGAGAAGCTTGCGCTGCAGGGCCGGATAGCCTTCCAGATCGCGCGTCACGAGCGCCCCGATGCGCTCGAACTCGCGCTCGATCAGCTGGCCCACCTCTTCTCGCCCGTGCGCGATGAGGACCGCCTTGTTGCGCTCCCTCATGTCCCGTGCGCCCGCAAACAGCCAGCGCGCGCCCAACCGGAAGGGGCCGCCGACCATCTGACCGACCGAGCGAAAGAAGTCGTGCACCAGCTTGCGCGCCGCATACAGGAACGGCATGGCGATGACAAACAGGATCAGCGCGGACAGCATGGCGTTTTCGGGCCAGATCATCCAGAATTGCGAGCCTGTCATGGGACCCCCCTTCCCGGCTTTTCAGCCAGCATGTCGTCGGACAGCGGCATACGATAGAGCAGGCGGGCGCGGGGCGCCAGCGCATCTGCGTCAATATTTCTCGATTCGGGCAGTCCGTGCGGAAATGTTTTGATCCGATTGACTATTTTTTAACACCGTGAGCGTCGCCTGCAAGCGACATGCGCTTGGCGAACCGCGGATACACCTTGCGCACGTTGCCCTGGAAGATCTTCTCCTTGTCCGCCTTGCTCACCCAGTCGATCTTGTCGATGTAGCGCTTGGTGTCGTCGTAGTTGAATCCGGTCTCGGGGTCGACACTCTTCACCGCGCCGACCATCTCGGAAGCAAACAGGATGTTGTCCGCCGGGATGACTTTGAGCAGCAGATCGATGCCGGGCTGGTGATAGACGCAGGTGTCGAAGAAGACGTTGTTCATGACGAGTTCCCGAAGCGGCGGCCGCTTCATGTCCTGCGCGAGTCCCCGATAGCGGCCCCAGTGGTAAGGTACCGCGCCGCCGCCGTGCGGGATGATGAATTTCAGCGTGGGGAAGTCCTTGAACAGGTCTGCGGTGATGAACTGCATGAACGCGGTCGTGTCGCCGTTGATGTAGTGCGCGCCTGTCCCGTGGAAATTGGGATTGCAGGAGGCGCTCACGTGGACCATCGCCGGTACCTCGAGCTCGACCATCTTCTCGTAGAGCGGATACCACCACTTGTCGGTGAGCGGCGGCTCCTTCCAGTAGCCGCCCGAAGGGTCCGGGTTGAGGTTGCAGCCGATGAATCCGAACTCCTTCACGCAGCGCTCGAGCTCCGGGATGCAGTTCTTCGGCGGGACGCCGGGGCTCTGCGGAAGCTGGCACACGCCGGCGAAGTTGTCCGGATAGAGCGTGCAGACGCGGTGGATCATCTCGTTGCAGTGCTCCGACCAGTGCCGGCTCGTGGTCTCATTGCCGAGGTGGTGGCTCATGCCCATCGCGCGCGGGGAGAAGATGGTGAGATCGGTGCCGCGCTCGCGCTGGAGTTTCAACTGTGCGCCCTCGAGGCTTTGGCGAATCTCGTCGTCGCTGATACCTAGCGTTCCTTTCGCGGGAACGTGCTTGGCGTCCTCCAGCGCCGCGATCTGGCGCTTGCGCCATTCCTCCAGTTGTTTCGGAGAGGTGGTGTAGTGGCCGTGACAGTCGATGATCATGCGTTCCTTTCCCGGTTAACCCAGCTTGCGAGTTACGTCGTCGAACAGCTCCTCCACCGCGAAGCGCCGTGGAATCATGCGCTGCTGATAGACGGTGTCGATAACGACTTCGAGGCTGCGCCGGTTCGCCTCCAGGCCGAACGGATTGGTGTCGAACTCGCCCGGCTTGGGCAGCTTTGCCGCCTTCTTGCTCTCGGCGAGCAGTCGGTAGATCTCGCGCACGGCCTCCGGCTCGGATTTCGAAAGTGAGTCTTTCACCACCACCATGTGATTGATCTGCAGAGCGCCGTACTTCTTGCGCCAGGCTTCAGCCGCTGCCTTCGGATCGGAAATGAGCGGCTTCAGCCGCGGATCGTCGGGCACCGCCGGCAAAATCGCTGCGTCGATCTCTCCGGCAAGCAGCATCGCAACCAGCGCCTTGCCTTCGGGCGCGCGCTCAACCGACGGCGGATCGCGGAACTCGGCGACGTGGGCCTCCTCAAAGGTCACCCACTTCACGCGATCGAGATCCACGCCGTAGTCGTTGGCGAGAATGCCGCGCAGCCACGTCGAAGTCGTTACGGTATAGGAGCGCGTGCCCACGCGGCGCCCGGCGAGATCCGCGGGCGCAAGTGGTCCGCGCTCGGCGTTATACACAATGTGAGGATGCTGAAAGCGCGCCATGACCACGGCGGGTAGGAGAACGAGCGGCTTCCCGTGCGCCTTCGCCATGAGAAAGGTCACGATGGCGAGCTCTGCGCAATCGAACTCGAGGTTGCGCACCACGCGCTTGAACGCGGTGCTTGGCGCCTTTACATCGGCGAAATCGAAGCTAACGGACGGCGACCGCACCTCACCCTTTTTCAGGGGCAGCGTGACCGGATAGTCGCCAAGAAGCGTCTTTACGCTCAGGGCCTTGTTCATTTCAGAATGACTCCTTGCGTTTTTCGCAAGGATACCGCGTCCGTCACCAGCGCGGCTGAACGATGGGAATAGCTTGTGCCTGAATGGCGTCGGGACAGTGTAGCCGTGCTCGGCGACGGCCCGGGTCGGCGCTAGCGAACGCGCCGGAAGGGCGAGCGCACAGGATCACACGGTCTTCAAGTCGACCGCCGATCGTCTTCCGTCCAGCTCGCTGCGCACGTCGTAGGAAATCTTCTGGTTCTCGCGCAGCGGTTGGAGCCCAGCGCGTTTCACCGCGCCGCTGTGCACGAACAGGTCCCTGGAGCCGTCGTCGGGACGTATGAAGCCGTACCCGTACTTGGGATTGAAAGATCTGACGGTACCGATGGGCATAAGCGTCCTCCTTGGGCAAACCTCGCCGTCGCGCGGGCGCGCGCGGCATCAAATTTCCGTGGGAGAAGGCCTGGAAGGCGCCCGGGAAGGGAAAATGCGGAGCCGAGACCCAAAGCGATTCGACGGCGCATTATGGACCTTTCGGTGCATCTTTGCTCAGGCGCCAGCCCTGAGTTCCACCGCGCTTTTGTCAAAACCCAACAACACGCGCCCCCAGCGGAATCAGCACGGCCCCCAGCACGCCGTGCAATCCCATGGCAAGGCTCGAATAGGCGCCCGCTTCCGGATTGACGCTGAACGCTCTCGACGTGCCGAGGCCGTGGGCGGCGACGCCGATCGCGAAGCCGCGCTGCCACCACTCGCGCGAACGCACGGCGTCCAGCACGAATCGCGCAAGAACGGCGCCGAGGATGCCGGTGGATACGGCGAAGACCGCGGTCAGCGTCGGCGAGACGCCGATCCGCTCGGCGATGCCCATCGCGATCGGCGCGGTGACGGACTTCGCCACGAAGCCGCCCACGATCGCGGCGTCCGCCCCGAGCAGCCGCGCGATCCCCACCGCGCTCACGATCGAGGTTACGCCTCCGGCAACCAGCGCCGCGAGCAAAGGCACAATCCTTCCGCGCATCGCAGAGAGCCCCTTGTAGATCGGCACCGCGAGCGAAACCGTCGCGGTTCCGAGCAGGAAGTGGACGAACTGCGCGCCCTCGAAATACTTCGGATACGGCATGTCGATCAGCGTAATGGTCGCCGCGATGAGAACGATCGCGATCAGCACCGGGTTCGCGAGCGGATGCCGGTTCGCCCGCTCATAGACAATCAAGCCGAGCTGGTACGCGCCGAGGGTGAGAATCAGTGCAAGCAGCGGACTGCCCGAGAGATAGACCCAGATCTCGTGGATCGCGGGAAAGCCCGATGTGACCTGCCCGGTCATTTGCCGGAGCTCCGGGACAATCCCTTCAGGACGAGCGCGGTCACGGCGACGGTGAGGACCACGCTCACGACGAGCGCCGTTACCACCGCGACGGCGTGGGTCTTCAGGTGCGGCCAGAACATCACGACGCCGACAGCGGCGGGGACGAACAGCAGCCCGAAATGCTGGCTGAACACCGTCGCCACTTCATCCAGCGCCCGGTTGACGCCTTTGCGGATCGCGAGGAAGCCGAGCAGCAGGATCAGGCCGATGACGGGGCCGGGAACGAGCGGCAGGAGGAAGTGCGTGACCAGTTCTCCCAGTCCCTGGAAGAGCAGGATCTGCACGAGGCCGGAGATCATGACGCGTGGACCATCCTGACCGGATTCTATCCGGCTGCGGACCCGGAAGGCCGATGACCGTATTAGAATCCTCCTAAATTGGAGGTATCGACATGAAACGCATGGCAGCCTGGTTCGCAGTCCTGATCGCATCGCTCGCAGCCGGCACCGCGGCAGCGCAGCAATATCCAACCAAGCCGGTAAGAATCGTCGTCGGGTTCGCCCCGGGTGGCGGGTCCGATTTCATCGCCCGGGTCATTGCCAATAAGCTGACCGAGCGCTTCGGCTCGCAGGTGATCGTGGAGAATCGCCCCGGGGCCGGCAGCACCCTCGGCACCGAACTGGTAGTCAAATCCCCCGCCGACGGCTACACGCTGCTGCTGAGCTCTGCGAGCTACACCGTTAATCCGAGCGTATACAAGCTTTCGTTCGACCCGCTGAACGACATCACGCCCATCGTGCAGCTTTCGCGCGGACCCTACGTGGTGGCGGTGCACCCTTCAGTGCCGGCCAGGACCTTGTCTGAACTCGTCGCGCTCGCAAAGCGGGAGCCGGACAAGTTTTCCTACGCTTCCAGCGGAAACGGAGGCCATGTGCACGTGGCAACCGAATATTTTCTGTACACGGCCGGGATAAAAATCACGCACGTTCCCTACAAGGGAACCGGCCCGGCGCTCAACGATACGATCGGGGGAAGCGTTCACATGATCCTTGGCAGCGTCGCAACCGCCCTGCAGCACGTCAAATCCGGACGCCTCAGAGCGCTCGCGGTCACCACGCCCAAGCGAATCGCCGCGGCGCCTGACGTGCCCACGGTGGGGGAGTCGGGTTATCCGACTTATGAGGTCACCAATTGGCATGGCCTCGTCGGTCCCAGAGGACTGCCGAAAGACATCGTCGAGCGCCTCAACAGGGACGTCAACGAGTCGCTCAAGTCCAAAGACGTGGAAAAGGTTTTGGCGAGCGACGGCCTCGAGCCGGCGGGGGGTTCCGCTCAGGAATTTGCCTCGATCATCAAGAACGAGATCGGGCGCTGGAGCCAGGTGGTGAAGCGTGCCGGGGTGAAGCTGGAATAGCTGCGCTTGCCGGCGCGTGCGCGCAGCGCGGGCTGCGACCGTGATTCTTCGGCGTGCGTGCGCCATGCGCACGATGAACTGAAATTCCCATGGACACCTTGACCCATGCTCTGTCCGGAGCACTTCTTGCGCGCGCCACCGCTCCGAAGGACGCACCGCCCCACTCGCTGCCGCGCCGAGTCGCGGCGGGCTTCTTCGCCTGTGCCGCGCCGGACCTCGACTTCGTAGTGGGCTTGATCGGGCCGGTCGAGTTCCTGGCGTACCACCGCGGCGTAACGCATTCGCTGATCCTGATCCCGCTGTGGGCGTGGGTCTTGTCCTGGCTTCTCGCCAAGATCCTGCGAGAGCCGCGGGGCTGGCGGGCGCTCTACGGCGTCACCGCTCTCGGTATCGGCCTGCATATCGCGGGCGACGTAATCACGAGCTACGGCACGATGGTGTTCGCGCCGTTGTCCGACTGGCGGGCGCAGATCGGCACGACATTCATCATCGACCTGTGGTTCAGCGCGATCATCATCGCCGGCCTCATCGCTTGTGTGATTCTCTATCGCTCGCGCTGGCCGGCCGTCGCGGCGAGCGCGGTTCTGGTCGGCTATGTCGGCTTTCAGTACCTGCAAAAGGAGAGGGCGCTCGAGTTCGGCGAGCAGTACGCCAGCGCCCATGGCGTGAATGGCGCAGCTGTGGCCGTGCATCCGCGGCCGGTTTCGCCGTTCAACTGGACCGTGTTCGTCTCCGACGCCGAGACGCACCGCTTCACCCACGTGAATCTGATGCGGGAAACGCCGCGCCCCTATCGTCCGGGCGACGGTTTCATCGCTATGCTCGACTCCGTCTATCAGCCGCTCCCGTCAGCCCGCTGGGAGTCGCGGACCCGCTACGGCGAAGGCATGGCGATGCCGCTCGCGCGCGAAGCGTGGAACTCGCCGGCGATGGCGGTTTACCGCTGGTTCGCCGATCAGCCGGCGTTCGACGGCATGAGCGAAGGCTCGACCTGCGTGTGGTTCATCGATTTGCGGTTTTTCACGCCGGCGCGCGAAACGACGCCGTTCCGCTACGGCGCATGCCGCGATCGGCCGGGTGTGGCCTGGAGGCTCGTTCCGCCCTGAATCAGACCCTCGGGGTCGGCTCAGTCTGCTTTTTTTCCCGAAGCGCGCGCTCGCCCGCCAGGGGTTTGATCGCGTCGTATACAAGGCGGCCGACCCGCCACAGCGTGAGCAGGCGCGCGCTCCATGCAAGCGCGAACCTCGGGCGCAAAACTGCGATCGCGGTCACAAACGCGACGACCAGGTAGGGCCTTGCGCGCAGCCACGTGGCCCAGGCAATGCCGCGATCGGCGACGACGAGCACGCTGCGGCAGACGGCCAACCCTTGGGTGAGCGCCCGCCGCTGCGCCTCCGCTTCCGCTACGAGCCGCGCGCGCCGCTCCAGGATTCCCGCGAGCGCGCTCATTGTCCCTCGAGCTTCGTCCTGTCCTTGCGCAGCTCGGCGAGCGTCGCCGCGAGGAGCTTCGGCCTGCGCGCAATCGCCGCTCCGAGCATGACGCAGGCGGCGATCCCGCCGGCGGCGAAAACACCCGCCAGCACGCCGATCGCAAGCAGCCGATTCGTGTCCCAGAACAGCACCACGGCGAACAGCACAAGAAGGATGACGGCGAGCCCTAGGCAGAACGCGGCGATCGCCGAGAGCACGGCAATCCTTGCCAACAACGCCCTTTGCTCGTCGATCTCGCTCGCGAAGATCTCCAGACGAGTCTGCACGATGGCGAGAAAGGTCCTCGCCAGATTTCGCAAGGATTCGAGCAGGCTCTCGGCGCGCCCGGATTCTTCGGCCATGGGAAGCCGCTAGCGGCGGCTGATCAGAAGTCCGAGCGCGATTCCGGCGAGCACGGCGATGCCGACGGCCTGCCAGGGATGCCCACGGACATAATCGTCGGCGGCGCGCGCCTGCTCGGCGTACTCTTCGCCCAGCGATCCGAGCTTAATCCTCGCCGAGTCGAGACTGTCCTGCACCTTGGCGCGCGCGGCTTCCACGGATTCGCCCGCCTCGCCGGCGGTCGCACGCAGCAATGCCTCGGCATCGGAGACCACCTGCCGGAGATCGGCCGCGAGTTTCCCCGCGGTCGCTTCGCTCTCTTCCATGGAACGCCTCTTCTTTCGCATAAGCGTGCGCTCATCATCGGTACGCGGCAAGCCTAGCGGTTTTCATCTGCCGGATCAACCGGCGGGTGGTGGACTGTTTTCGCCTTCGCTCCTGGCGCGGCAAGCGACGCGCTACGGGTACCCGGCCGCTTGCGCCTCCATTGAAGCGGTCGGCGCGCGGCCACCCGTAACGCGCGTCGCCGCGCAAGTCGCTCGTTCGAAAACAGTCCACCGCCCGCCGGGCGTCTATTCGATGTCGATCTCGAACTCGCGCGGCCACTCCGGGCCGATCTGGAGGTCGAAGTACACGCGGCCGATCTCGCGCGCATCGGTGGTTTCGATCTGCACCTTCCAGGCGCCCGCCTGGTAATTTGACTTGAAGCCGTAGCCGCGGAAGCCCTGCTCACGCCCACCGACGATTTTGATGGGAATCGAATCCTGCAGCGTCCAGCCGCGAGCGCCGTCTTTCCAGTACCAGCGCATCAGCACCTGGTCTGAAAAACGCGTGGGCGAGAAGATGCGAAAGAACACATAGATCTTGTCGCCGGGCCGAGCGAGGAACTCCTGGTCGCCGTTGTGCCAGAAGCGCCACAGTGGCCGCTCGTGGCTGAGTCGGTAGGCCTCTTCCGTCCGTTCGACCGAGTGATAGACGCCGATGAACGGAATGGAGAGCGGCACCGGCGGAATCACCTTGAAAAGATACGAAGCGAGAAAGACGAGAAGCACCGCTCCGAAGGGGACGAGAATCTGCCTCCGGGCCTGCGGAAAGAGATCGGGCGCTCTCTTCCGGATTCGCCAGCCGACGAAGATCAAGGGAAGGCAGCCGACCAACATCGAGAGCAGGAAAACGCCCAGACCGATCGAGCCGGCGAAAATCGGCACCACGGAAGCGGAAAAGGACAGTATGCAGAGGCTCAGCAAGGCGAACTTGAACGACAGCCCCAGCCACTTGAAGCGATTGAATTCGTTGACCAGCAGCAAGAACGCCAGCACGAACAGGAAAGCGAACGACACGAGCAGCGACGAGCTCTTGAAGAAGAAGATCGTGTACAGGTTGAGCAGCGTCCCGAGAAAGAAGTTGGCGATCGCCGTGCGATACCGGTAATACCAGCGCCTGACGGCGGACATGCCCGCGGAGTCGTGGGACGGGCCGGCCCCCTCGAGCAACATCCGTGTCATGATCGTCATGACCAAGGCGATATAGGCGATCTGCTGGCCGATCGTGAACCAGGAGTCGACGCGATCGACCATGATCATGTCGAAGACGAACCCGCCGATGAAAAACAGGATGGCGATCTTCGGCTCGTTTCTCTCGTAGTAGAGCTTGAGCCGGTGAATTCCTTCCGGTGATGCGGGGATCGCTTCGGGCTGGGTCATTGTCGGATCCTGGGTAGAATTCTATCCGGCGGCGGCCAACCGGAGGAACTGCCGCTTCATGGCGTGAACCTGCGCGAGGTGGCTGCCGACGTGGTGCGTGCCGCAGCGCTGTCCCGAAGTCAGCATGAATCCGCGCCGCGCATAGGCGTCGCCCTGCCCGGCTCCACAGAGGTGGATGACTGCGGCCAGATCCTGCTTCTGCTGAAGCGTGGCAGCGGCGATCTGCCTGCGCGCGAGCGTGTTCGCGACGCGGCGATCGAGGAACGCCGCCGTCATTTCGACGGCGTGGCTTGGAAAGACGCGCGTGTATAAACCGTTGAACCAGCACGAGTCGAGGTCGTACCAGGGCCCATCCTCGACGACGACGTGATCGTGGATGCAGGTGCGCTTCGCCTCGCGGAAGGCCGCATCGGTGATCTGGTACATGCCGACCGCGCTGGAGGCCGGACGGTACAGCTCGAAGGGATTCCACGTGAGCTGCCAGCGCCAGTACGTCCGGGCTACCGGGTTGCCCGCGCCTTCAACCTGGGCCAGCGCCGCGAGCAGTTCGGGCGTGATGACGGCGGTCGAGTGCGCGTGGAAGAGCGGCGCGTATTGCCGCCATGTTTCTGCCGGCGCTTTGTGGAGCGCGCCGCTTACCGGAAAAAACAGCTCGGTCGGCTTGCGGACGACCTGGACGATCCAGTTTGCCGCCGCCCAAAGGACAACAATGACGACGACAACCACGAGAACTTGAATCGCCGGCGGCGCAGCCCACAGCGCCCGGAACGCTCGGGAGAGGGCGCGCAAGGGTGGACGAGAATAGGCGTTCCAAACCGAACGCACGCGCGTCAATCTGAAAACGCGGCCTAGAGCGGAGCGTCGTGCCCGCACGGTCGCGGGACCTCTTCTGCCCGGTGACCTACCCCTCACCCAGGTGTGGCCCAGACGCCATTGAGGATCTTCTCCGCCCAGAACAAGCCGGACACGGTCTTCGAATCGGTGATCTTTCCCTCGCGCACCCAGGCTAGCGCGGTGGCGAGCGGAAGGGTGAACACCTCGAGGAACTCCTCTTCGTCGAGCCTAGCAATTTCCTGCTTCAGGCTCTTCGCGAGGTAGATCTCGATGCGCTCGTTCGAGTAGCCGATCGCGATGTGGATCGTCGCCACGTGCCGCCATTGCGCGGCGGTATAGCCGGTCTCCTCTTGAAGCTCGCGCTTCGCGGTCGCAAGCGGGTCCTCCCCTGCATCGATCTTGCCCGCCGGGATTTCGATCATGTCGCGGCCGAGCGAATAGCGGTGCTGCCGTTCCATCACCAGTTCGCCAGAATCGGTGAGCGCGATCACCGCAACCGCACCCGGATGCTCGATCCATTCGCGCTCGGCGGTGCCTCCGTCGGGCAGCCGCACGGTGTCGCTGCGCACCTTGAGGAGCTTGCCGTCATAGACCAGGCTGCTCGAGACCCGGCGCTCGCTCAAGTCCTTCACGCGCCTGCGGCTCCGTTCACAGTCCCTTGATCGCGTTGAAACACAGCTGCATCAGCGGCTGCGGGAGGATGCCCAGCGCGAGTATCGCCAATCCGTTTGCAGACAGCAGCACCCGAATGTCGAGCTTTGCGTCGATCCGGCTTGCGTCCTGTGGCTCGTCGAAATACATGAGCTTGACGATGCGAATGTAGTAGAAGGTCCCCACCAGCGCGAACAGCACCGCGACCACCGCGAGCCACACGTGCCCGGCGCCGAGCACCGCCTGCAGCACCGCAAGCTTGGCGTAAAAGCCCACGGTGGGCGGAACGCCCGCCAGCGAGAACATCAGGAGCAGCATGATGAACGCGAACCACGGGCTGCGCGCGTTCAGGCCCTTGAAGTCCTCGAGGCGCTCGGCCTCGAAGCCGGCGCGAGAGAGGAAGACGACCATGCCGAAGGCCCCCAGGCTCATCAGCACGTACACGACGGCGTAGAACATCGCCGAGCTCCAGGCCTCTGGGGCCGAGAGCGCGTTGCCGTCCACGATCCCCGAGAGCAGGCCGAGCAGCATGAAGCCCATGTGCGAGATGGTCGAGTACGCGAGCATGCGCTTGATGTTGCTCTGGGCGATCGCGGCGAGGTTGCCGATCGCCATGGAGAGCACCGAAAGGATGACGAGCATCGGCTGCCAGTCGGCCGCGAGCGACGGCAGAGCGTTCACCAGCAGCCGGATCGCCATCGCGAACGCCGCGAGCTTGGGTCCGGTGCTGATGAAAAGCGTCACCGCGCTCGGCGCGCCGTGGTACACGTCGGGGATCCACATGTGAAACGGCACCACGCCCAGCTTGAACGCGAGGCCCGAGACGACGAACACCAGCCCGAAGGCGAGCACGATCTTCGAAGGATGGTCGCTTTGCAGGATGCGGGCGGCGCCTTTTGCAACCCCTGTGATCTCGAGCGTCCCCGTGGCGCCGTAGATCATCGACATGCCGTAGAGCAAGAGGCCCGAGGCGAGCGCGCCCAGCACGAAGTATTTCATCGCCGCTTCGATCGAGACGGCGGAATCGCGGTTGAGCGCCACCAGCGAATACAGGCAAAGCGACATCAGCTCCAGGCCCAGGTACAGCGTGAGGAAGTGGTTCGCCGAGATCATTACCATCATCCCGAGGGTGGCGAAGAGCGCCAGCACGAAGTACTCACCGCGGTACAGGCCGCGGTCCGCCATGTAGGTGCGCGAATACGCAAGGCACAGAGCCACCGCGACGTAGCAGAACATCTTGAGCACGCTCGCCATCATGTCCGAGACGAACATGCCGTTGAAGGTATAAGCGGGCTGCCCGTCCGTCGCGTAGGTGGCGATCGCGGTGAGCGCGGCGCAGCCGAGCAGGGTCGCAAGCGACAGCCCGAAGCTCACCCACCGGGCCCCGTCCCTCAGAAACAGGTCGATAACCAGAATCGCGCACCCGGCGGCGAGCAGGAAGATCTCCGGGTACGCGATGATGGGCAGATCGGTCAGCATGCCTTCGCGCCTTTCACAACTTGCTCGCCGCCACGTGCTTCAGCAGCTCGTTGACCGAGGCATGCATGATCTCGGTGAAGGGGGCGGGATGCACGCCCAGCCACAGCACGGCGATCGCAAGCAGCCCGAGGACCAGCAGCTCGCGAGCATTGGCGTCGGATAGCTCCGCCACGCGCTGGTTGCCGACCTCGCCGAAGATGACGCGCTTGTACATCCACAACGTGTAGGCGGCGCCGAAGACGAGCGTCGTTCCTGCGAGAAATGCGATCCAGAAGTTGAACTTCATTGCGCCCACGATCACCATGAACTCGCCGACGAAACCGCTCGTCGCCGGCAGCCCGCAATTGGCGAGCGCGAACAGCATCATCAACGCGGCGAATCTCGGCATGGTGTTCGCCACGCCGCCGTAGTCGGCGATGTTGCGCGAGTGCATGCGGTCGTACATGACGCCCACGCAAAGAAAGAGCGCTGCCGATACGAAGCCGTGCGAGATCATCTGCACGAGCGCTCCCTCGACGCCATAGGCGTTGAAGATGAAAAAGCCGAGCGTCACAAACCCCATGTGCGAAATAGAGGAATACGCGATCAGCTTCTTCATGTCGGTCTGCGCGAGCGCCACCAGCCCGATGTACACGATCGCGACGAGCGACAGCGCGATCATGAAATCCGCGAGGTAATGGCTCGCGTCGGGCAGGATCGGCAGGGAAAAACGGATGAAGCCGTAGCCGCCGAGTTTCAGCAGGATCGCCGCGAGCACCGCGGAGCCGCCGGTCGGCGCCTCGACGTGGGCATCCGGAAGCCAGGTGTGGACCGGCCACATCGGCACTTTCACGGCGAACGCCATGAGGAAGGCAATGAAGAGCAGGATTTGCGCGTTGAGCGGCAGCGGCAGCTTGTGGTAATCGAGCACGGCGAAGCTGCCGCCCGATTTGTTGTAGAGATAGAGGAACGCGACCAGCATCAGGAGCGACCCGAGCAGCGTGTACAGGAAGAACTTGACGGCCGCGTAAACGCGGTTCGGCCCGCCCCATACGCCGATCACGAGATACATCGGGATCAGCGTCGCTTCGAAGAAGACGTAGAAAAGCACCGCATCGAGCGCGGCGAAAGTGCCGTTCAACAGCCCCGACATGACGAGGAACGCCGCCATGTACTGCGCCACCTTGTCGCGGATCACCTCCCATCCGGCGATCACTACGAGCACGGTGATGAAGCTGTTCAAGAGGATGAACAGCACCGATATGCCGTCCACCCCGAGGTGATAGTTCACGTTGAAGCGGGCGATCCAGGGCGTCAACTCGACGAACTGCATTGCGCTGGTGCCGGTATCGAAGCCGGCGACGAGCGGGATCGTGACCAGGAACCCGATCAGGGCGCCCGCCAGCGCGATGACGCGCGCTCTGGATGCGCGCCTGTCCGCGCCCGTCGCAAGGACGACCACCCCGGCGACGATCGGGACCCAGATCGCGAGGCTGAGCCAGTGAGAAGAGGACTGCATGTGTTTTTCTTATTAGCGGACGAGCGTCCCTCTGATAAAAATGAAGTAGGTCAGCAGCAGTGAAACGCCGATGATCATGAAAAACGCGTAGTGGTAGATGAACCCCGACTGGACCAAGCGCACGACCCCGGCAAACCAGCCGATGAGCCTCGCCGAGCCGTTCACCATGAGCCCGTCGATTACGGTCACGTCGCCGAAGCGCCACAGGCCGGTGCCGAACTTCCTCGCGCCGCCGGCGAAGAACCAGTCGTAGAAGCGGTCGAAGCCGTACTTCTCCTCGAGAATGGTCACAAGCACGCCTGCCCTTTTCCGCAGCTTCGCCGGCAGCTCGGGCTTCCATATGTAGAGGACCCAGGCGGTGGCAATGCCCGCCAGGGTCAGCCAGAACGGGGGCGTCCCGACCGCGTGCGCCATCATCGGCACCACGCCGAGGAACTGCTCGGCCATCTGACGCAGACCCGCGTGGGACGGCGCGATCTCGATCGAGCTTCCGAAATAACCGCCGAACAGCACCGGACCGATCAACCACCCGGCGCAGACCGAGGGAATCGCGAGCAACACGAGCGGCACGGTGACCACCGCCGGAGACTCGTGGGGAGGATGAGCGTGGTCGCCGTGACCCGCCTCCCCGTGCCCATGGCTCTCGAAGCGCTCTTTGCCATGGAAGGCATAGAACACCAGCCGGAACGTATAAAAGGCGGTCACGAACACGCACAGGGTCACCATCAGCCACGCGAACCCCGCAAATGGGGTCTTGGAGAGGTGCACCGCCTCGATGATCGCGTCCTTGGAGAAAAATCCCGCGAACCCCGGCACCCCAACGCTCGCGATGGCCCCGACGAGCACCGTGCCCCAGGTCCAGGGCATGTACTTCCACAGCCCGCCCATCTTGCGCATGTCCTGCTCGTGGTGGAGCGCGATGATCACCGAGCCCGCGCCCAAGAAAAGCAGCGCCTTGAAAAACGCGTGCGTCATGAGGTGGAAGATCGCAGCGGAATACGCCGAGGCGCCGAGCGCGACCGTCATATAGCCGAGCTGCGAGAGCGTCGAGTATGCGACCACCCGCTTGATGTCGTACTGCACCACAGCGATGAGCGCCATGAAAAAGGTGGTAATACCGCCGATCAGGAGCACCAGCGACAGCGCGGTCTGCGAGTGCTCGAACAGCGGCGACATCCGCGCCACCATGAAGATTCCCGCCGTCACCATGGTCGCCGCGTGGATCAACGCGGAAATCGGCGTGGGGCCCTCCATCGAGTCGGGCAGCCACACGTGCAGCGGGAACTGCGCCGATTTGCCCATCGCGCCGACGAATAGCCCGATGCAGATCGCGGTGACGAGCAGCCAGGGCGCCCCGGGAATCACCTCGATCGTCGTCTGCGCCATGCCGGGCGCACGCGAGAAAACAGCCGCGTAGTCGAGCGTGCCGAAATACGCGAGCACGAGCGCGATCCCGATCAGGAAACCGAAGTCGCCGACCCGGTTTACCAGAAACGCCTTCAGGTTCGCGTAGATCGCGCTCGGCCGCTTGAACCAGAAGCCGATCAGCAGGTAGGACACCACGCCCACCGCCTCCCAGCCGAAGAAGAGCTGCAGAAAATTGTTCGCCATCACGAGCATCAGCATCGCGAAGGTGAACAGCGCCGTATAAGCGAAGAAACGCTGGTAGCCCGGGTCGTCGGCCATGTAGCCGACGGTGTAGATGTGCACCATCAGCGATACGAAGGTCACCACCACCATCATGAGGGCGCTCAGGCGGTCGATCAGAAAACCGATCTCGAAGCGCGTCCCGCCAGAGACGAGCCAGGTGTAGACCGGTCCGTTGAAGACTCTGCCGTTCAGCACGTAGGAGAAGATCAGGCACGAGGCGCCGAAGGAGATGGCCACGCCGAGGATGGCCGCCCAGTGCGCCCCCGCGCGCCCGACCTGCCGTCCGAAGAGTCCCGCGACGATCGCGCCGGCAAGCGGGGCGAGCGGCACAATCAGGTAGAGCTGCAGGTCCGTCACGTCAGCCTTTCAAACTGTCGAGATCTTCGACGTTGATGGTCTGCAGGTTGCGGAACAGGACGACGAGGATCGCCAGGCCGATTGCCGATTCCGCCGCCGCCACCGTGAGGATGAAGAGCACGAACACCTGCCCGGCGATATCGCCGAGGTAGTGCGAAAAGGCGATGAAGTTCATGTTGACTGCGAGCAGCATCAGCTCGATCGCCATCAGCAGGATGATGACGTTCTTGCGGTTGAGA
>Ga0137451_1000149_pt1 | contig 21064 bp, 14 predicted proteins | sample EasRivERMGT500_2_FD_102336 | JGI IMG/M metagenome (GOLD analysis project Ga0137451, IMG submission 102336) | Soil microbial communities from meander-bound floodplain in the East River, Colorado, USA - East River MetaG ERMGT500_2 | ecosystem: Environmental > Terrestrial > Soil > Floodplain ... | reverse complement strand
GTACTTCTTCGCCAACACGTGCGTCATCGCCGCCGTCAGCGTGGTCTTGCCATGGTCCACGTGGCCGATCGTCCCCACGTTCACGTGCGGCTTGGTGCGCTCAAATTTGCTCTTGGACATGATAAAACTCCGTTATTTCTTATCGGTCTTGCCGGTCACTTTGCTGATGACGCCCTCGGCTATCTGCTTCGGCGCTTCGGCGTAGTGCTTGAATTCCATCGTATAGGTCGCTCTGCCCTGAGTGAGCGAGCGCAACTGTGTCGAGTACTGGAACATCTCGGCCAGCGGCACCTCGGCGCGAATCGCCTTGCCGGCGCCCAGATCGTCCATCCCCAGGAGGGCGGCGCGACGCGACGACAGGTCGCCCATGACGTCACCCATTTTTTCCTCCGGTGTCTCCACTTCGACCGCCATGATCGGCTCGAGCAACACCGGGTTGGCCTTCCGCATGCCGTCCTTGAAAGCGAAGATCGCCGCCATCTTGAAGGCGTTCTCGTTCGAGTCCACCTCGTGGTAGGACCCGTCGAACAGCGTCGCCTTGACGTCCACGACGGGAAAGCCCGCGAGCACGCCGTCCTGAAGCGCTTCGGCGATTCCCTTCTTCACCGCCGGGATAAACTCGCGAGGCACTTTACCTCCCTTGACCCCGTCGACGAATTCGTAGCCCGCGCCGTGGGGCTGCGGATCGAGCTTCAGCCACACGTGACCGTATTGCCCGCGTCCGCCCGACTGGCGGATGAACTTGCCTTCCGACTCGACCGACTTCCTCATGGTTTCGCGGTAGGCCACTTGCGGCGCGCCCACGTTCGCCTCGACGCTGAACTCGCGCTTCATGCGATCGACGATGATCTCCAGGTGCAGCTCGCCCATGCCAGAGATGATGGTCTGGCCGGATTCTTCGTCGGTGTGCACGCGGAAGGACGGGTCTTCCTGCGCCAGCCGATGGAGCGCCACACCCATCTTCTCCTGGTCGGCCTTGGTCTTGGGCTCGGCTGCGACGTGGATCACCGGATCTGGGAACACCATCTTCTCGAGGATGATGACCTCGTCCGGATCGCACAGGGTTTCACCGGTCGTGACGTCCTTCAGGCCCACCGCTGCGGCGATGTCTCCGGCGCGCACTTCCTTGATCTCGTCGCGCTGATTGGCGTGCATCTGCAGCAGCCGCCCGATGCGCTCTTTCCGACCGCGCACCGAGGTGTACACGGTGTCGCCCGAATTGAGCACGCCGGAATAGACGCGGAAGAACGTGAGCTGGCCCACATAGGGGTCGGTCATGATCTTGAACGCGAGCGCCGAGAACGGCTCCTCGTCGCCGGGTTTGCGCGCGTTGGGCTTGCCCTCCTCGTCCTGGCCCTTGACCGGCGGAATGTCCACCGGCGCAGGCAGGTAGTCGATCACGGCATCGAGCATCGCCTGCACGCCCTTGTTCTTGAATGCGGAGCCGCACAGCATCGGCACGATTTCGTTCTTGATCGTGCGGATGCGCAGCCCCTTCTTTATGTCATCGTTCGAGAGATTGTGACCCTCGAGATATTTGTGCATGAGATCGTCGTTGGCCTCGGCGGCCGCCTCGACCATCTTTTCCCGCCATTTCTTGGCCTCCTCCAGAAGATTGGCGGGGATGTCGCGCATTTCGAACTTCATTCCCTGGGTGGAGTCGTCCCAGTAGATCGCCTTCATGCGCACCAGGTCAATGACGCCCTCGAATTTCTCCTCGGCGCCGATCGGAATCTGGATCGGCACGGGATTACCCTTCAGGCGCGTCTTGATGTGTCCATAGGACTTGAAGAAGTCCGCGCCCTGGCGGTCCATCTTGTTGATGAACGCGAGCCGCGGCACGCCGTACTTGTTCGCCTGGCGCCACACCGTTTCGGACTGCGGCTGCACGCCCGCCACCGCGTCATACACCATGCAGGCGCCGTCGAGGACGCGCATCGACCGTTCCACCTCGATCGTGAAGTCAACGTGGCCGGGTGTATCGATGATGTTGATGCGGTGCTCGGGCCAGTTGTTGTCCATGCCCTTCCAGAAGCAGGTCGTAGCCGCCGAGGTGATGGTGATGCCGCGCTCGCGCTCCTGTTCCATCCAGTCCATGACGGTCGCGCCGTCGTGCACCTCGCCCATCTTGTGCGAAACGCCGGTGTAGAACAGGATGCGTTCGGTGGTCGTGGTTTTGCCGGCATCGATGTGCGCGCTGATGCCGATGTTGCGGTAACGATCGATGGGGGTCTTGCGGGCCACTTGCAGCACCTGGAGTTCCTAAAACCGGTAATGAGCGAACGCCTTGTTCGCCTCGGCCATGCGATGCACTTCCTCGCGCTTTTTCATCGCGCCGCCGCGGCTTTCGGCGGCCTCCATCAGTTCTCCCGCCAAGCGAGCGTCCATGGACTTCTCGCCGCGCTTCTGCGCCGCCTCGCGGATCCAGCGCATCGACAGCGCCGCGCGCCGCACCGGGCGCACTTCCACCGGAACCTGGTAGTTGGCGCCGCCCACCCGGCGGCTCTTTACCTCGACCATGGGCTTCACGTTCTGCACGGCCTGGCTGAACACTTCGAGGGGGTCTTTGCCGCTCTTCGACTTGATCGCGTCGAATGCGTCATAGACGATGTGCTCGGCAATCGATTTCTTGCCGCGCGTCATCAGCACGTTGACGAACTTGGCCACGTCTGCGTTGCCGTATTTCGGGTCAGGCAGGATCTCGCGTTTGGGAATCTCTCGGCGTCGGGGCATGGGATTCGCTCGAACTCAGGCAACCTTGGGTTTCTTCGCGCCGTATTTTGAACGCCCTTGCTTGCGGTCCTTGACACCCTGGGTGTCGAGGCTGCCGCGCACGATGTGGTAGCGCACGCCGGGCAGGTCCTTGACGCGCCCGCCGCGAATCAGCACCACCGAGTGCTCCTGCAGGTTGTGGCCCTCGCCGCCGATGTAGCTGATGACCTCGAAGCCGTTGGTCAGCCTCACCTTGGCGACCTTGCGCAGCGCCGAGTTCGGCTTCTTGGGCGTTGTCGTATACACGCGAGTGCACACGCCGCGTTTCTGCGGCGAGCCGGCGAGCGCGGGCACCTTGCTCTTGGCGGGCAAGCGGACCCGGGCATTACGCACCAACTGATTGATTGTCGGCATTATTGCGCGATCCAAAAAACCGGGCGGCGCGTCTGCCTGTCTGAGAAAGACGGCCGCCCTGCGAGATTCAAAGAACTGGGGATTTTAGCTGGGAAATCACTCAGCAGTCAACAAGTTATCGCGATCCTGATGTCATCCGCGATTCCGGGTAGCATTGGCCGCTCCTCAACACTTTCCATTCGATGACCAGCGCGCTGTTTCAACCGATTCGACTACGCGGCCTCGCACTCGAGAACCGCATCATGGTGTCTCCCATGTGTCAGTACTCGGCCGTGGACGGCTCGATGACCGACTGGCATTTCACCCACCTCGGAATGCTGTCCAACTCGGGCGCCGCTCTCCTTTGCTTCGAGATGACCGATGTCGAGCCAATCGGCCGCATCACCCCGGGATGCTCCGGCCTCTACTCCGACGCGAACGAGGCGGCGCTGCGCCGCGTGGTGGAGTTCTGCCGCGCTAATGGGCAGGCGAAGCTCGCCATTCAGCTCGCGCACGCAGGTCGAAAGGCCTCTACTGCGGCACCCTGGGACGCCAGGAAATCTCTTCCCCCCGAAGAGGGCGGCTGGCAACCGGTTGCGCCTTCGGCAATTCCGATGGGCGACGGCGAACTCGTGCCACGCGCGCTCACGCTAGCGGAAATCAGAACACTCGTGGCGAAGTTCGCGGACTCCGTGCGCCGCGCCGATCGCATCGGTTTCGATGCGATCGAGCTGCACGCCGCTCACGGCTACCTGATGCACGAATTCCTTTCGCCGCTCTCGAACCGGCGCGACGACGAATACGGGGGAACGCTTGCCAACCGCATGCGCTTTCCGCTGGAGGTCGTCGCCGCGATGCGCGCCGTCTGGCCCGCGCACAAGCCGCTCGGGGTGCGCGTCTCCTGCACCGACTGGGTCGAGGGGGGCTGGGACATCGAGCAGACCGTCGCCCTCGCGCGCGAGCTGAAAAAGCTCGGCTGCGATTGGATCGATTGCTCCAGCGGCGGCCTGATGAAGAATCAGGTCGTACCGGTCGGGCCGGGTTACCAGGTAGCGTTCGCCGAGCGCGTCCGCAAAGACGCGGGCATCATAACCATCGCGATTGGCTTGATCACCGAAGCAAGACAGGCGGAGAACATCGTCGTTGAAGGCAAAGCCGACATGGTCGCGCTTGCGCGCGGCTTCCTTTGGGATCCCCGCTGGGCCTGGCACGCGGCGCTCGAACTTGGCGCGGCGCCGCGCATGCCGCAGCAATACCTGCGTGCGCGTCCCGCAGCCCGCGCGGATGTCTTCGGTGAACGCCAGCGCGTGCGGAAGTAAACAGCCCTGAAAGATACGTTATGGCAGCCGGGAAAAATCCGAGGCAGGCGAAGAACCTGAGCGAGGAACGCCTGAAAAGCGTTTGGGAGCTTTCCTCCGACTGGTACTGGGAACAGGACGCGAAGCTGCGCTTCACGGAGTTTTCCGGAAGCACCTTCTCCGAAGCCGGGTTCGACTCGACGGCCCTGATCGGCAAAACGCGCTGGGAGATCCCGGGTGCAGAAGTCGAACCGGCCGAGCGGGCCGCCGTGCAAGCCAAGATGGACGCGCGCCAACCCTTCCTGGAGCATGAATACAAGCGCGTGGGCCCGGAGGGAATCGTCCGCTACATCAGCGCGAGCGGCGTGCCGGTATTCGACAAATCCGGCGTCTTCAAGGGCTATCGCGGCGTCGGCAAGGACGTTACCGCGCGCAGGCGCGCGGAGGAGCTGCAGAGCCTGGAGCACTCGGTGGCGCGCCGGATCGCCGCAGCCGAGAGCGTGACGGCGGCGATGACGGCGGTAATCCGTGCCATATGCGAAACGGAAAGTTGGGAGTGCGGCCGGTACTTTCGCGTGGACGAGGAGGCCGGCGCGCTGCGCTTCGACGAGTCATGGGGCGTGCCGGAATCCGCGATACAGCAGTTTCTCGAGCGGTCCAACCAGCGGTCGAGCGAAATTGTCTACAAGCCGGGCGTCGGATTGATGGGCCAGGTATGGCAGTCGGGACAGCCGCTGTGGGTCGCTGACGTCACCAAGGACGCTCGTGCGCTGCGGGCGGCTTTTACAGTCGATGTCGGCATACGCGGCGGATTCGTCTTTCCGGTCATATCGGAAGGAAAGACAATCGGCGTGCTCGCCTTCAACAGCCGTCAAGTCCGCGAACCGGACGAGCGATTGCTGAAGGCGATACTCGCGATCGGCAGTCAGATCGGCCAGTTCCTGGAGCGCAAGCGCGCGGAAGCAGAGCAGCGCCGGTTCCGCGCCGCGATGGACGCCTCGGCGGACCTGATGCTTCTCATCGACCCCACCAGCCTCCGCTACGTCGACGTCAACGACGCGGCATGCCGGGCCTTGGGCTACAGCCGGGCGGAGTTGCTGACGATGGGCCCGCCCGATATTTTTTCAACGTCTCGCGAGGAACTCGCCCGACTCTACCAGCGAATGATCGCCGGAGAGCTGAGCGCGCCGACCGTGAAAGGCCATTACCGCCGCAAGGACGGCTCGCAGCTTCCCGTCGAGGCGTATCCCCGCGCAGTACGTTCCGGGGAAGGGCACGTCATTGTTTCCATCGCGCGGGACGTCAGCGAGCGCCTCGCCGCCGAGGAGACGCTGCGCCGATTCCGTGTCGCCATGGACAACTCGGCGGACATGATCGTGCTGATCGACCGCGCCACCATGCGGTTCGTGGACGTCAACGAAACTTCATGCACGTTGCTCGGTTACACCCGCGAAGAATTGCTCGAGATGGGCCCGCACGATGTGCTTCCAACGAGCCGGGAGGAGCTCGAGCGCGCCTATGACGAGTTCATCGCGAATCCTTCCCACACCCCCGGTATGCACAGCTACTACCGTCGCAAGGACGGGTCCACGTTCCCGTTCGAATCGACACGGCACGTGCTGCGCTCGGGGGACGCGCACATCATCGCCGCCATTTCGCGGGACATCAGCGCGCAGCTCGCCGCACAGGAAGCCCTGCGCGAAAGCGAGTCGCGTTTTCGCAGCCTGACCCACCTGTCCTCGGACATGTACTGGGAGCAGGACGAGCAATTTCGCTTCACTTCGATGAGCGGAACGGGTTCGAAGCGGGTCAACGTTCAAAGCTTCCCCATGATCGGCAAGAAGCGCTGGGAGCAGAACTACATCAACATGTCGGCCGACCAGTGGGCGGAACACATTGCGCTTCTCGAAGCGCACAAACCGTTCCGCGACATGGAGCTGTGCCGGCCGGACGAATCCGGCAAGAAGATCTGGATCAGCATCAGCGGCGAACCGGTGTTCGACCCCTCCGGCGCCTTCACGGGCTACCGCGGCGTCGGCAAGGACATCACCGAGCGCAAACTCGACGAGGAGCACATCCAGTTCCTCGCCAACCACGACGCCCTGACCTCGCTCCCAAACCGGGCCATGTTCAGCGAGGTGCTAAACCTCGCGATCGAGAACGCGCGCCGCTACAAGCGCAATTTCGCCGTGCTGTTCATCGACCTCGACCGCTTCAAGAACATCAACGACACGCTCGGCCACGAGGCCGGGGACAAGCTGCTCAAGGAGATGGGAGCCCGCCTCACCCAGACGGTGCGCTCGAGCGACGTCGTGGCGCGCCTCGGCGGCGACGAATTCGTAGTGCTGGTGCAGGAAGTGAGCGAAGCCAAGCAGGTCGCGGTGGTGGCGCGCAAGGTTCTTTCGACGCTCGTCAAGCCGATGGTGATCCAAAGACAGGAATGCCGGGTGACGGCGAGCATCGGCATCTGCATGTTTCCGGCGGAGGCGCAGGACGAGCAGGCCTTGATGAAAAACGCCGACATTGCCATGTATCGCGCGAAGGAGGACGGCAAGAACAACTACAAATTCTACTCCGAGGAGATGAACATCCACTCCTTCGAGCGGCTGGCGCTGGAAACAAGCCTACGCCGCGGTCTGGAGCGCAACGAGTTCCTCCTGCACTACCAGGCGAAACTGGATCTGCACACGGGGAGAATCACCGGCGTCGAGGCGCTGGTGCGCTGGCAGCATCCGGATCTCGGCCTGGTGCCGCCGGCTCAGTTCATCCCGCTCGCCGAAGAAACCGGGCTCATCGTGCCGCTCGGAAAATGGGTGCTCGTCACCGCATGCGCGCAGAATGTCGCCTGGCAGCGGGACGGCCTTCCGCCGCTGAACATGGCGGTGAACCTATCGGCGCGCCAGTTCGCCGACGAAGATCTGGTCAAGGACGTTGCGGCCGCGCTGAAAAGCACCGGGTTGCGGCCGGAGCTGCTCGAGCTCGAGCTCACCGAGAGCATGGTGATCCAGAACACCGAGCGCGCGGGCAAGGTTCTCGCCGAAATCAAGAAGATGGGCGTGCGGCTCGCCATCGACGATTTCGGAGTCGGCTATTCGTCGCTCACGCACCTGAAGCGCTTTCCGATCGACACGCTCAAGGTGGACCGCTCGTTCATCCGCGATCTCCCGCAGAACGCCGAGGACAAGGCGCTCACCGAGGCAATCATCGCCATGGGCAAGAGCCTCAACCTCACGGTCGTGGCCGAAGGGGTCGAGACGCAGGAGCAGCAGACCTTCCTCCGCGACCGCGCCTGCGACGAGATGCAGGGTTTCTTTTTCAGCAAACCCATTCCCAGCGGCGAGTTCGCCGAGTTGCTGCGCAAGCACATCAAGGGCTGAGGTCAGTCTGCTTTCAAACCGGCCCGGCGAACGACCTCGCCCCATTTCGCAATTTCCCGCTTGATGTAATCCGCAAACTCCTCCGGCGTGCTCGTCACCGGATCGGTTGCCATCGAAGCAAGCCGATCTTTCACCTCCCGCGTATGCATGACACGCACGATCTCGGCGTTCAGCCGCGTAACGATCGGGCGCGGCGTGCCCGCGGGGGCTAGGATGCCGTACCAGGTCGTGACTTCGAATTTGGGCAATCCGGCCTCGGCGATAGTCGGCACCTCGGGCAGCGCGGCGGAGCGCCGCGGCGCGACCAGAGCGAGCGCCCGCAGTTTTCCCGCCCTGATGTGAGGCGCCGCCGCGGGAACGCCGATGACCACGAAATGGATCTGGCCCGAAAGCACGTCGCTCATCGCCAGGTTCACGCCCTTGTAGGGCACGTGCACGAGCTTTACATCCGCCATAATATTGAAAAGCTCGCAGGCGAGATGGTTGGACGTGCCGCTGCCGCCTGAACCGAAGTTCATGCCTCCGGGCTTGGTCTTCGCGAGTTGGATGAACTCAGCGAGCGTGTTCGCAGGTACCGATGGATGCGTGATCATCACGTTCGGCACCGTCGCGACGAGGCTCACCGGCGCGAAGTCCCTGACCGGATCGTAGTTGAGCTTTGAGTACAGGCTCGGGCTGATCGCGAGTGAAGGCGCAACCAGAACGATCGTGTAGCCGTCGGGCGCCGATCGGGCTGCCGCCTCGGCGCCTACGTTGCCGCCCGCCCCTCCGCGATTTTCCGTCACGACGGGCTGCCCGAGTCCCGCCGTCAAGCGCTCCGCGATCAGGCGCCCCAGGATGTCCGTGCCGCCGCCCGGCGGGAACGGCAGAATGAACCGCACCGGCTTGCTCGGCCAGGCGTCGGGCGCTTGGGCCACCGATGGAACAGGCACGATCGCAGTTCCTGCCGCCAAAAGCAGCGCGCAGAGAAACCGGGGACAGACCCCTATTACCGGCGAGCTATTTCCAGACACTAGCGAGGACAAAGGGAAATAGGGGTCTGTCCCCGGTTCGCTCAGGCGTTCTCGGTATGCGCTGGCGCTTCGGCCTCGACGGCGGGCGGGCTTTCCTCGAACAGCTGCGCCGGCGGCGCGATCTTGCGGGCGTCGTGGTACGCCATGCCCGTGCCCGCCGGAATCAGCCGGCCGACGATGACGTTCTCCTTCAGGCCGCGCAGCTCGTCACGTTTGCCCATGATCGCTGCCTCGGTGAGCACGCGCGTAGTCTCCTGGAACGACGCGGCCGAGATGAATGAGTCGGTCGACAGCGACGCCTTGGTAATCCCGAGCAGCATGTAGCTGAAGGTCGCCGGTTTCTTGCTTTCGGCCTGCACCTTCTCGTTTTCCTCGAGCACGTCGGCACGCTCCACCTGCTCGCCCACGATGAAGCGCGTGTCGCCCGGCTCCTCGACCTGCACGCGGCGCAGCATTTGCCGCACAATCACCTCGATGTGTTTGTCGTTGATGCGCACACCCTGCAAGCGATACACGTCCTGCACTTCGTCGGTAATATAGCGCGCCAGCGCCTCGACGCCCTGCAAGCGCAGGATGTCGTGGGGCTCGGCTGGACCGTCGACGATAAACTCGCCCTTGTTGACGACCTGCCCGTCGTGCGCCATGACGTGCTTGTCTTTCGGGATCAGGTACTCGTGCGAAACGCCCTCCGGGTCGGTGATGACCAGACGCTGCTTGCCCTTGGTGTCCTTGCCAAAGGACACCGTTCCCGTGATCTCGGCGAGCAAGCCCGCGTCCTTGGGCGAGCGCGCCTCGAAGAGCTCGGCAACTCGCGGGAGACCGCCCGTGATGTCGCGGGTCTTGGAGGTCTCCTGCGGGACCCGCGCGAGTACCTCGCCGACGTGCACCTGCTGAGCGTCCCTGACGGTGATGAGCGAGCCGACCTGGAACGTGATGGTGATCGGATGGTCGGTGCCGGCAATCCGAATCTCCTCGCCGGCATCGTTCAACAGTTTCACCTGCGGACGCAGGCCCTTGCCTGCAGCGGCTCGGCGCTTGGGGTCGATGATCACCAGAGTCGAAAGGCCCGTCACCTCGTCGATCTGCTTGGCGACGGTGACGCCTTCCTCGATGTGCTCGAAGCGCACGGTGCCGCCGTACTCGGTGATGATCGGGCGGGTATGCGGATCCCACGAGGCGAGAACTTGCCCCGCCTTGGCCGGCTTGCCGTCCGCCACAAGCAGTGTTGCACCGTACGGAATCTTGTGACGTTCCCGCTCGCGTCCGTTGTCGTCGGTAACGAGCACTTCTCCCGTCCTGGAGATCACCACCTTCTCGCCTTTGGGGTTGGTCACGTAGCGTATCTGGGGCGTAAAGCGCACCGTGCCGTTTGACTTCGCCTCGACCTGGCTCGCGACGGCGGCGCGGGACGCTGCTCCGCCGATGTGGAAGGTGCGCATGGTGAGCTGCGTTCCCGGTTCGCCGATCGACTGCGCGGCGATCACGCCGATCGCCTCCCCGACGTTGACGAGCGACCCTCTTGCCAGATCCCGCCCGTAGCATTTGGCGCAAAGTCCCCAACGCGTATCGCACGTGAGAGGGGTGCGCACGCGCACCTCGTCGATGCCCAGCAACTCGATGGTCTCGACCTCGTCTTCGTTGAGGAGCGTGGCGCCGTTATAGAGAACTTCCTGGGTTTCCGGGTGCAGCACGTCCGACGCAGTGACCCGGCCGAGAATGCGCTCTCTCAGCGCTTCGACCACCTCGCCGCCTTCGACCAACGCCTTCATGGCGACGCCGTTGGTCGTGCCGCAGTCGTCCTCGGTGACCACGAGGTCCTGCGTCACGTCCACCAGGCGCCGCGTGAGATAACCCGAGTTCGCGGTCTTCAACGCCGTGTCGGCGAGGCCCTTGCGCGCGCCGTGCGTCGAGATGAAGTATTGCAACACGTTGAGCCCTTCGCGGAAATTCGCCGTGATCGGCGTCTCGATGATCGAGCCGTCCGGCTTGGCCATCAGGCCGCGCATTCCGGCGAGCTGGCGGATCTGGGCCGCAGACCCGCGCGCGCCGGAGTCGGCCATCATGTAGATCGAGTTGAACGATTCCTGCCTGACGCGGTTGCCCTTGCGGTCCGCGACTTCCTCGGAGGAAAGCTGGTCCATCATCGCCTTGCCGACCTGATCGCCGGCCCGGCCCCAGATGTCCACCACCTTGTTGTACCGCTCGCCCACCGTAACCAGGCCTGAGGTGTACTGCGACTCTATTTCCTTCACCTCGGTCTCGGCGGCGGCGATAAGGTCGTGTTTCTGCACGGGCACCAGCATGTCATCGACGCAGATCGAGATGCCGGCGCGGGTGGCGAAGCCGAAGCCTGCCTGCATCAGCTTGTCTGCGAAGATCACCGTTTCGCGCAGCCCGCAGCGGCGAAAAGCGGCGTTGATGAGCTTGGAGATTTCCTTTTTCTTGAGCGCCTTGTTGATGAGATCGAAGGGCAGATTCACCGGCAGGATCTCCGAGAGCAGGGCGCGGCCGACGGTGGTCCGGTGACGGACGAGTTTTTCGACTTTCTCTCCGTTCGGGCCGAACTCGGCCTCGCGGATGCGCACGGTGACCCCCGCGTGGAGCTCGATCTGGCCGGAGTAGTACGCACGCGCCACTTCGGTCACGTCGGCAAAAGCCATGGCTTCGCCTCTCGCGTTGATGCGCTCGCGCGTCGCGTAGTAAAGGCCCAGCACGATGTCCTGCGAAGGCACGATGATCGGGTCGCCGTTCGCGGGGGACAGAATGTTGTTCGAAGCGAGCATCAGCGTCCTTGCTTCCATCTGCGCTTCGAGTGACAGTGGTATGTGCACGGCCATCTGGTCGCCGTCGAAGTCCGCGTTAAACGCGGCGCAGACCAGCGGGTGCAGCTGAATCGCCTTGCCCTCTATCAGAACGGGCTCGAAGGCCTGGATGCCGAGGCGGTGCAAGGTCGGGGCACGGTTCAGCATCACCGGATGCTCGCGGATCACCTCCTCGAGAATGTCCCATACCACGGGGGTCTCCGCTTCAACTTCGCGTTTCGCGGCCTTGATGGTGGTGGCGATACCCTGCATTTCGAGCTTGTTGAAGATGAACGGCTTGAACAATTCGAGAGCCATCTTCTTGGGCAGGCCGCACTCGTGCAGCTTCAGCTGCGGGCCCACGACGATCACCGAGCGGCCCGAGTAGTCGACGCGCTTGCCGAGCAGGTTCTGGCGGAAGCGGCCGCCCTTGCCCTTGATCATGTCGGCGAGGGACTTGAGCGGGCGCTTGTTGGCGCCGGTCATCGCCTTGCCGCGCCGGCCGTTGTCGAGCAGCGAATCCACCGCCTCCTGCAGCATGCGCTTTTCGTTCCGGACGATGATCTCCGGCGCTTTCAGCTCGAGCAGGCGCTTGAGGCGGTTGTTGCGGTTGATGACGCGGCGATAAAGGTCGTTCAGGTCCGAGGTCGCGAAGCGTCCCCCGTCGAGCGGAACCAGAGGCCTCAGCTCCGGAGGCAGCACCGGCAGCACTTCCATGACCATCCAGTCGGGCTTGATGCCGGACTTCTGGAAGCCTTCCAGCACCTTGAGGCGTTTGGCGAGCTTCTTGATCTTGGTGTCCGAACCCGTGGCCTCAAGGTCCTTTCTCAAGGTTTCGATTTCCCGGTTCAGGTCCAAAGCGCGCAACAGCTCGCGGATACCCTCGGCCCCCATCGATGCCTGAAAGTCGTCCCCGTGCTCCTCGATCTTGGCGAGGTAGTCCTCCTCGGAGAGGAGCTTCGCGCGCTTGATCTTGTCGTCAGTGACCATCCCGGCGTCGGTAACGACGTAGGCCTCGAAGTAGAGGACGCGCTCGATGTCGCGCAAGGTCATGTCGAGCACCAGCCCCAGTCTCGAAGGCAGGCTTTTCAGGAACCAGATGTGCGCCACGGGACTGGCGAGCTCGATGTGCCCCATGCGCTCGCGGCGGACTTTGGCGAGCGTGACTTCGACGCCGCACTTCTCGCAGATCACCCCGCGGTGCTTCAAGCGTTTGTACTTGCCGCACAGGCACTCGTAGTCCTTGATCGGTCCGAAGATCTTCGCGCAGAAAAGGCCGTCGCGCTCCGGCTTGAAGGTGCGGTAGTTGATCGTCTCGGGCTTCTTCACTTCGCCGTAGGACCACGAGCGGATCTTCTCCGGCGAGGCGATCCCGATCTTGATCGCGTCGAACTCTTCTTCCTGCGTGACCTGCTTGAACAAATCGAGCAGTGCTTTCATTGACTACTCCTCACGTGACTTTCACCGACACTCGACGCGGATCGCGTCGAGTGTCGAAAGTACAAACTTTTTCAAAATTCTTCAAAACCGCTCCAGGTCGATGTCGATGCCCAACGACCGTATTTCCTTCACCAGCACATTGAACGATTCCGGCATCCCCGCGTCGATTTTGTGGTCGCCCTTGACGATGTTTTCGTACACCTTGGTGCGGCCGTTGATGTCATCGGACTTGACCGTGAGCATCTCCTGAAGCGTGTACGCGGCGCCGTAGGCTTCGAGCGCCCAGACTTCCATCTCTCCGAAGCGCTGTCCGCCGAACTGCGCCTTGCCCCCGAGAGGTTGCTGGGTGACCAGGCTGTACGGCCCCGTCGAACGCGCATGCATCTTGTCGTCGACCAGATGGTGCAGCTTCAACACGTGCATGAAGCCTACCGTCACCTGCCGGTCGAAGGGGTCGCCGGTTCGTCCGTCGTGCAAGGTCACCTGCCCCCCGCGCGGCAGCCCCGCCACATCGAGCATTTCCTTGATCTCGCTCTCGGAGGCGCCGTCGAAGACCGGGGTCGCGAACGGCACCCCTTGCCTGAGGTTGTGCGCGAGCGTGATCACATCCTCGTCTGAAAGCCCGCTCAGATCCTCAGGCTTGCCGCCCTGGCCGTAGATGCGGTTCAGGAACTTGCGCACTTCGGCGCTTTTGGCGTTGGCCTTCAGCATCTCGCCGATCTTGACTCCCAGTCCTTTCGCGGCCCAGCCGAGATGGGTCTCCAGTATCTGCCCGACGTTCATGCGCGAAGGCACGCCCAGGGGATTGAGCACGATGTCCACAGGGGTGCCGTCGGCCATGGAGGGCATGTCCTCCACCGGCACGATCTTGGAAATCACGCCCTTGTTCCCGTGGCGGCCGGCCATCTTGTCGCCGGGCTGCAGGCGCCGTTTTACCGCGACGTAGACCTTCACCATCTTCTGCACGCCGGGCGGCAGCTCGTCGCCCTGGGTAAGTTTCTTCTTCTTCGCCTCAAACGCGGCGTCGAACCTCACCCGCGTCTGCGCGAGACTTTCCTTCAGGTTTTCCAGCTGCTGCGCGGCATCCTCATTCGCAAGGCTCACCTCGAACCAGTCGTGGCGTTCGACGCCCTCCAGGTAGGACTTGGTGATCTTGGTACCGCGCGAGAGTTTCTTGGGCCCCTTGTTGGCGGTCTTGCCGATCAGCAGGCGCTCGATACGCTCGAAAGCGTCGGTCTCGACGATGCGCATCTGATCGGCGAGGTCTTTCTTGTAGCGCTTCAGCTCCTCGTCGATGATCTCCTGGGCGCGCTTGTCGCGCTCGATTCCTTCCCGCGTAAACACCTGCACGTCGATCACCGTGCCGGATATCCCGGAGGGCACGCGCAGGCTCGTGTCCTTCACGTCGGAAGCCTTCTCGCCGAAGATCGCGCGCAACAGCTTCTCCTCGGGAGTGAGCTGCGTCTCGCCCTTGGGCGTGACCTTGCCCACCAGCACGTCGCCCGCCTCGACTTCCGCTCCGATGTAGACGATACCGGACTCGTCGAGACGCGCGAGCTGTGCTTCAGACAGGTTCGAAATATCCCGCGTGATTTCTTCGGGCCCGAGCTTGGTGTCCCGGGCGACGACCGTCAGCTCCTCGATGTGGATCGAGGTATAGCGCTCGTCCGCGACGACGCGCTCGGAGATCAGGATCGAGTCCTCGAAATTGAACCCGTTCCAGGGCATGAACGCGACCAGCATGTTCTGCCCGAGCGCCAACTCGCCCATATCGGTCGAGGCGCCGTCGGCGACTACGTCGCCCTTGGAGATGCGCTCGCCCGGTTTAACGAGGGGCGTCTGGTTGATATTGGTGTTCTGATTGGAACGGGTGTACTTCACCAGGTTGTAGATGTCCACGCCCACGTCGCCTGGAACCGTCTCGTCGTCGTTCACGCGTACCACGATCCTGCTCGCGTCGACGTAATCCACTATGCCGCCGCGCAGCGCCTGCACGGCGGTGCCCGAGTCCACCGCAACGGTGCGCTCGATTCCCGTGCCGACGAGGGGCTTTTCCGGACGCAGGCAAGGCACGGCCTGGCGCTGCATGTTGGAGCCCATCAACGCGCGATTGGCATCGTCATGCTCGAGGAACGGGATGAGCGAGGCCGCAACCGATACAATCTGCGCGGGCGCGACGTCCATGTACTGCACCCGGTCGGCGGTTGCCAGGTTGAACTCGTTCTTGAAGCGGCAGGACACCAGGCCGTCAACCAGCTTGCCGTTCTTGTCGATCTGCGCGTTCGCCTGGGCGATGACGAAGTTGCCTTCCTCGATCGCCGAATGGAAGTCGATTTCGTTGGTCACCTTGCCGTTCACCACCTTGCGGTAAGGCGTTTCCAGGAACCCGTATCTGTTGGTGCGGGCGTAGAGCGCGAGCGAATTGATCAGGCCGATGTTCGGACCTTCCGGCGTCTCGATCGGGCACACGCGGCCGTAATGCGTGGGGTGAACGTCGCGCACCTCGAACCCCGCGCGCTCGCGCGTGAGCCCCCCGGGTCCGAGCGCGGAGACGCGCCGCTTGTGGGTGATCTCGGAGAGCGGATTGGTCTGATCCATGAACTGCGACAATTGCGAGGAGCCGAAGAACTCCTTGATCGCCGCCGAAATCGGTTTCGCGTTGATCAGGTCGTGCGGCATGAGGTTGTCCGATTCCGCCTGCGACAAGCGTTCCTTGACCGCCCGCTCGACCCGAACCAAGCCGGCGCGAAACTGGTTTTCGGCGAGCTCGCCCACCGAGCGTACGCGCCGGTTGCCGAGATGATCGATGTCGTCGATCTCGCCGCGGCCGTTGCGCAGTTCGACCAGGATTCCCACAACGGCAAGGATGTCGTCGTTCGAGAGCGTTCCCGACCCTTCGGCTGCGTGCGAGCCGCAGCGCTGGTAGAACCTGCGCAGCCAGCCCGGGGTCCTTTCATCGACCTTCTCCGGATAGGCGCGGCGGTTGAACTTCATGCGGCCGACGGCCGAAAGGTCGTAGCGCTCTTCCGAATAGAACAAGCCTTTGAACAGCGTCTCGACCGCGTCCTGCGTGGGCGGCTCGCCGGGACGCATCATGCGGTAGATGGCAACGCGGGCCGCAGTCTGCTCAGCGGTCTCGTCGATTCGCAGGGTCTGCGAGATGTACCCCCCCTGGTCGAGGTCGTTGGTGTAGATGGTCTTGATCGCCTCGACACCCGCTTCGCGAAGCTGTACAAGCAGCGTATCGGTGACTTCGTCGTTGGCGTTGGCCAGAATCTCGCCGGTTTCCTTGTTGACGACGCTGTGCGCGAGCGTCCGCCCGATCACGAAGTCGTCGGGCACGGCCATCCGCTTCATTCCGGCAGCTTCTATGTCGCGGATGTGCTTGACGGTAATGCGCTTGTCTTTCTGCAGGATAGTCTTGCCGGCTTTGTCGACAAAATCGAAGCGCGCCACTTCACCGCGCAAGCGCTCAGGCACCAACTCGAACTGGTTGCCGCCTTTCGAGAGCAGAAAATTGTCGAAGTCGTAGAACGCCGCCAGAAGCTGCTCCGGGGTCATGCCGATCGCCTTGAGAAGGATCGTGACGGGCATCTTGCGCCGGCGGTCGACGCGGAAGTAGAGGTAGTCCTTGGGGTCGTACTCGAAATCAAGCCACGAGCCGCGGTAGGGAATGATGCGAGCGGAAAAGAGCAGCTTTCCCGAGGAGTGCGTTTTGCCGCGATCGTGCTCGAAGAAGACCCCGGGGGAGCGGTGCAACTGGCTGACGATCACGCGCTCAGTGCCATTGATGACAAACGAGCCGGTGTTGGTCATCAGCGGAATCTCGCCCATGTACACTTCCTGCTCTTTCACCTCCTTGATTGTGGGTTTGGAGGCCTCCCTGTCCATGATGGTGAGACGCACCTTGGCGCGCAGCGGACTCGCGTAGGTCAGCCCGCGCTGCTGGCATTCTTTTACGTCGAAGGGCGGCTCGCCGAGCGAATAGCTGACGAACTCCAGGCGCGCGTTTCCCGAGTGGCTCGAGATGGGGAATATCGAGGTGAACGCCGCCTGAAGGCCCTCGTTCTTGCGTTTCTCCGGCAGCACCGCCACCTGCAGGAAAGCCGCAAAGGACTCGAGCTGGGTCGCCAGAAGAAACGGCACGTTCAGCACGCTCGCGCGCTTGGCGAAGCTCTTGCGGATGCGTTTCTTCTCGGTGGACGAATAGGTTGCAGCAATGCTCATGGACGCTCCATTTCGGGGCCGGAGGACAGATGGCAGAGGCGGAACCCGGAAGTTCCGTCCGCTGTCATCTGCGCTCGATACGAACTCAAAAAACTTCTACCACGGAGAACACGGAGCGCGCGGAGAATGTTTTTTCCACGTCCTCCGCGTCCTCCGCAGTTGAAGGTTCCAACAATTACTTGACCTCCGCCTTCGCGCCGGCGTCGATCAGTTTCTTCAGAATCGCTTCCGAGTCCGCCTTGGACACGCCTTCCTTGACGGGCTTGGGCGCGCCATCCACCAAGTCCTTGGCCTCCTTGAGGCCGAGCCCGGTGACTTCGCGGACCGCTTTGATCACATTGACCTTGTTTTCGCCGAACGAAGTGAGCATGACCGTGAACTCGGTCTGCTCTTCTGCCGCCGCCGCAGCGCCACCGCCGTCTGCAGGGGCGGCCACCGCCACCGTCGCCGCGGCTGCGGACACGCCGAACTTCTCTTCAAGGTCCTTGATCAAGTGCGACAGCTCCAGCACCGACATGTTGGAAATCGCGTCGAGGATTTCAGCCTTTGCTACTGCCATTTCGTTTCTCCTGAATCAGTATTCATTAAAACCGGCTAAGAAGTGGTCGATCGCCTGCCGTTATAGTCCCGGCAGCGCCCGCGCGCCTATTGAACTGCGGCGCGCTTGTCACGGACCGCCGCGAGGGTGCGCACAAAGCGCGCGGGCACCTCATTCAGCGTCCGCGCAAATTGCGCGATCGGGGCCTGCATCGTGCCGAGCAGTTTCGCGAGCAGCTCCTCGCGTGACGGCATCAATGCAAGCGCGGTGACCTCCTTCGCGGAAATCACCGCATTCGGCATGGCCCCGGCGCGGATGACGAGCTTGTCGTTCGCCCGGGCGAACTCGTTGAGCACCTTCGCAGTCGCCACCGGATCCGGCGAGATGCCGTATACCAGCGGTCCCTTTAAGTGCTGGGACAGCCCGGCAAACGGCGTGCCTTCGACGGCGCGGCGCGCAAGAGTGTTCTTGAGGACGCGCAGGTACACGCCCGACTTGCGCGCTCTCGCACGCAGCTCGGTCATGCGGCCCACTTCCAGACCACGGTACTCTGCGACGACGATCGCCTTTGCCTTCGTCAACTGCGCGGAGATTTCGGCGACTATCGCCTTTTTCTTGTCAATATCGAGAGCCAAGGTCTACCTCCATTTGTCAAAACCGCGCGCCACTAGGGCTTGCGGAACCCACGGCGACCTTGCATTCAGGAAAAATCCTGTGTGGGGTTCGCCATCTGCGTAGGGTTCTTTCAAAATTAAACCTCGCGGTCCCTACGGTCTTTGATAACCCACCGCACGCCGTGCGAGCCGTGCGATGGCCCAAAGTCAATTCTTTCCAATACGCTTTGCTCAATGTTGTGCTGTCCCGCCGCCAAAGCTCGCCACATCCACCCGTACGCCCGGTCCCATGGACGATGACACCGAAACCTTGCGCAGATAAATGCCCTTCACGTTGGACGGCTTTGACTTGTTTACAGCTTCGACGAGCGCCGCCAGATTGTCGCGAAGCTGCTCAGGGGTAAAGGAGGCCCGCCCGATGGAGCATTGAACGATCCCGGACTTGTCGGCGCGGTACTGGACTTGGCCGGCGCGAGCATTTTTCACCGCCGCGGCGACATCGGGCGTCACCGTCCCCACTTTCGGGTTGGGCATCAGCCCGCGCGGACCGAGGATCTGACCCAATTGCCCGACCACGCGCATCGTGTCCGGGCTCGCGATTACGACGTCAAAGTCGATCTTCCCCGCTTTGACGCTCTCGGCGAGATCTTCCAGGCCGACCACGTCCGCACCCGCCTCTTTCGCCGCGGCGACCTTGTCGCCTTGAGCAAACACGGCGATCCGCACTTTCTTCCCCGTTCCGGCCGGCATTAAGACAGAACCGCGCACGGTCTGGTCGGATTTTTTTGCATCGATGCCCAGATTGATCGCGACATCGACCGCTTCGTCGAACTTCGCGGTGGCTGCCTGCTTGAGAATCTTGAATGCGTCGAGCACGGGGTAGTTCTTGTTGTGCTCGCGCAGCTTCTCCCAGGCCTGTTTTCGCTTCGGGAGCTTGCTCATTTTTCGCCCTCCACGGTCACGCCCATCGAGCGCGCGCTCCCCGCGATGGTGCGCACCGCCGCGTCCAGATCGGCTGCGGTCAGGTCCGGCATCTTGGCTTTGGCGATCTCCTCGGCCTGGGCACGCGTGATCTTGCCCACCTTGTCGGTGTGCGGCGTCTTGCTGCCCGATTCGATCCCCGCCGCTTTCTTGATCAGCACGGTGGCGGGCGGCGTCTTGATAATGAAGCTGAAGCTCTTGTCCTGATACGCGCTGATGATGACCGGCAGCATCAAGCCGGGTTCGACCTTCTGCGTCTGCGCATTGAACGCCTTGCAGAATTCCATGATGTTCAGGCCGCGCTGCCCAAGCGCAGGCCCGATCGGCGGGCTGGGATTGGCCTTGCCCGCCGGAACCTGCAGCTTGATGAAGCCGACAATTTTCTTTGCCACGTTTCTACTCCTCTAATGTGGGTCCGAACGAGCGCTATGCGCACTCTCCCCGATTACTGCACTGCACTCCTCGCTTCACCACCCGCGCGTTGATCGGCGCACTGCGTCCGATCCAACGTGCGGAGATAAAGCGGCACTCGAAACGAGTGTCCGCCTTTATCAAGCCTTCTCGACCTGCCCGAACTCCAGCTCCACCGGCGTTGCGCGTCCGAAGATGGTCACCGACACGCGCAGCTTCGACTTGTCGTAATTCACGTCCTCGACCGTGCCGTGGAAGTCCGTGAACGGACCTTCCTTGACGCGCACCGCCTCGCCGGTTTCAAAGAGCACCTTGGGCTTGGGCTTTTCCACCCCCTCCTGCATCTGCTGCAGGATGTTCTTCACTTCTTTCTCGCTGATAGGCGGGGGCTTCCTGCCGTGCGCCCCGCCGACAAAACCCGTGACCTTGGGCGTGTTCTTCACCAAGTGCCAAGCCTCGTCGGTCATGTCCATTTCCACGAGAACGTAGCCGGGAAAAAACTTGCGCTCCGAGATGTTCTTCTGCCCGCCCTTCATCTCGACGACTTCCTCGGTCGGCACCAGGATCTTTCCGAACATTTCCTGCATGTTCGCGCGCTGTATCCGGTCGAGCAGCGTGCGCTGCACCGATTTCTCGAAGCCCGAGTAGGCGTGAACCACGTACCAACGCATCGTCATAGCTACTTCTTCCATCCGAGGAGCAGGTCGTACATCACGTATTCGAGGCCTTTATCTGTAATCCACAGGAACACAGCCATCGCCACTACGAAGGCGAATACGGCGCCGGTGGTCTGAAACGATTCCTTGCGGGTCGGCCATACAACCTTCTTGGTCTCGACGACCGCCTCCTGTGCAAACACAAAAAACTGCTTTCCCGGCTCGGTCGTCCAACCGACGACCGCCGCGGCTGCAATGCCGGCCAGCACGCTCACGATGCGCAGCACCATCGGGCTTTCCGAGAGGTAATAGAACCCGGCGATGCCCGCAATCAGCAGCAGCACCGCCACTGAAACCTTAATTTTGTCCGCCATCCGCCTTTAGTCGAGCGGGACTACCATCCCGCTACCCGTTCCTTGCGTTACGAGGGGAGCCGGAAGAGTCCCAACCCTTGCCCTTGCCCACCTCTCAAATCAATCTGCCCACTGCCCAGGCAGCTTCACGGTACTTGGCAGGCCAAGAGGGAATCGAACCCCCAACCTTCGGTTTTGGAGACCGACGCTCTGCCAGTTGAGCTATTGGCCTTTTTAACCCGCGTCACTC
>Ga0137451_1000148_pt1 | contig 21097 bp, 16 predicted proteins | sample EasRivERMGT500_2_FD_102336 | JGI IMG/M metagenome (GOLD analysis project Ga0137451, IMG submission 102336) | Soil microbial communities from meander-bound floodplain in the East River, Colorado, USA - East River MetaG ERMGT500_2 | ecosystem: Environmental > Terrestrial > Soil > Floodplain ... | reverse complement strand
GTGCCACAAGGCTTCGCGGGCGGATCGTGGAACCGGGATGGCCGCATCATCTTCGGCTCCGCGTCCGGGCTGTTCATCGTCCCCGCGGACGGTGGTGGGACGCCCACGACATTGACGACGACGGCCGATGATGAAGCCGGGCATTTCAGGCCACGTTTTCTGCCTGACGGGCGGCAGTACCTCTACCTCGCCCAGTCCGGTCAGGGTCAGAAACGCGCGATCTTTGCAGGTGCGCTCGACTCGAAGGAACGCACGAAAATCATCGCGGCAGAATCCGGCGCGGTGTACACGTCCGGGTACTTGCTGTTTCTCCGTGACAACGCGCTGTTCGCGCAGCCGTTCAGTACCAAGACGCTCGCCGTGTCGGGCGAGCCGGATCGGATGGCCAGCGATGTCTTTTCGGGGGCCGACGCTCTGGGGAGCTTCGACGTCTCGGACGATGGCGTCCTCATCTACTTCGGCAATACCGGCGGGAGCACGGCGGGCGGGAACGACACCTGGCCGTGGCGGTTGACCTGGATCGACCGTCAGAGCACCGAAGTCGGGTCGGTCGGACCGTTCGGCATCTATCGCGGCCTGGAAGTGTCGCCTGACGGCAAGCGCGTCGCGGTCCATCGGCACGACAGCACCGGCGGCGACGTGTGGGTGCTCGAAGAGGCGCCGCGCTCGCCGACGCGCATCACCTACGACGCCAAGAACGACAACTCGTCGCCGATCTGGTCGCCTGACGGCGCGAAGATCGTGTACGCCTCGCAGCGGAACGGCAAGTGGGGCCTGTACCAGGCGCGGTCCGACGGATCCGGCGCGGAAGAGTTGCTGCTCGAATCGGAGCTGCGCAAGGCGCCGATGACGTGGTCGCCGGACAAGAAACACCTTGTGTACTGGGTCCTGGATCCGAAGACCGCCGGCGACCTATGGGTGCTGCCGATGGAGGGCGACAAGAAGCCGGAAGCCATTCTCGCGACGCCCGCAGACGAAGGACACGCCCAGATTTCGCCGGACGGCAAGTGGATCGCGTACTCATCAAATCTGACGGGCCGGAAGGAAGTGTGGGTGCGGCCGTTTCCGTCAGGCCTCGGCCAGTGGCAGATCTCACCCGACGCGAGCACGTTCGGCGGCGACTGGCCGCGATGGAATCGCAGCAAGATGGGCGGCAGCCTCGAGATCCTGTACCACTCCCTCACGTCGACCTCCGGCGGCGCCTACGCCCTGCCCGATGGGTTTCACGGTCCAATCTTGTCGGTGACCATCAAGGCCGTCGGCGACGCGCTCGAGCCGGCGACCCCGCAGGAGGTCACGCGCCTCATGGCCGTCCGCATCGCCCACGGCAGCGACTACCACACCTTCGACCTTTCACCCGATGGTCAGCGCCTGATCTCGATGCAGCGCGTGATGTCGACGGAAGCCACGTCCGGACAATACCTGACCGAGCTGCCGACGCCGGGGCTGACGGTGGTGATGCACTGGGCGGGTGCGTTGAAGAAGAAGTAACTGATCATGATGATCGACCGCCTGTTCGAGAAGGTCGGCGGGAGCGAGGCCATTCAGGACCTCGTGGACCGGTTCTACAACCGCGTGCTGGCCGATCCGCGCCTCGCGCCGTTCTTTCCGAGCACGGACATGAATGCGCTGCGCGCGAAACAGGTGATGTTCATCACCATGCTGCTCGGCACCGCGCACAGCTACCCGGGGATCGATCTGCGGGCCGCTCATGCCGGCGCGCGCAGTAATGGGATGACGGACGAGCACTTCGACGCCGTGCTCGCACACTTCGCGGCGGCGCTCCAGGATCTCCACGTCGAGGAAGACTACACGCGCGAGCTCCTCGCGCGGCTCGAGTCGATGCGTGACGCCGTGCTCGGGCGGTAGCGAGCATAATCCCCGCCTTCGAGATGTCCCTTAACCCCAGGTGCTTTCATGCGCGTGATGCATTCCGCCCTGTTCAGATCCCTTCTCGCCGTGGCCCTGCTGCTCTCGTACGGGCGCTCCACGGCCACCGTCCAGGAGCTGACTCACGAGCAGCAGAAGGCGTTTCTGCTCAAGGCGAAGGTCGTGAGCAGCAAGCAGACCAAGAAAGGCGTCACCAATCCGTTCCTGCTGACCTTGAACGACGGGACCACCACGCACGAGGCCGTATTCCAGTCGGTCGACGAACGTTCGACTTCCATGAAGTTCGCAAATGGCCGGTCGGAGATGAATTTCGTCGACTCGTACAAGTACAACGTGGCGGCGTACCTCCTGGCGGAGATGCTGGGATTGGACGACCTGGTCCCGGTGTACGTCGAACGCAGATGGAACGGCCGAACGGGCTCCCTGAGCTGGGTCGTGCCCGTGATGATGGATGAAGAGGACCGGCGGAAGAAAAACATTCCAGTGCCGGACGCGGAGACGTGGAACAAGGCGATGCACAGGATTCGTGTGCTGGACGAATTGGTTTACGACACGGATGCCAATTTCACGAATGTGCTGATCTCGCCGGACTGGAAACTCTGGAGAGTGGATTTCAGTCGCGCATTCCGGCTCTTCAAGGACGTGCGGAACTCAGACAATCTCGTTCGTTGCGATCGCCAGTTGCTGGAAAGGCTCAGAGCCCTGAACGAGGCAGACTTCATGCAGCGGACCAGGAGCTTCCTGAGCAAGTTGGAACAACAAGGCGTCATGGCGCGCCGCGACAAGATCGTCGACCACTTTCAAAAGCTGATCGCGCTGAAGGGCGAAGCCGCGGTCCTCTACTGACGTCCCCACCGGTCCGATCGCGCGTTCCGATCTCGTCACTGTCCCCTTCTTCGATCGATTCCGGTGTCGGATGAAAGTTCGACACCGGGTGCGTCCTGCCGGGAAACCTTTCGATTGCGATCGCCGCGTAGACTTCGCAGTCGCTCGAGCGTCCCGGAGGATCCACCATGACCGAAGACGTCACCGTCATCATCCCCACGTACAACCGCGCAAGCCTGGTCGGCCGGGCCATTCGCTCCGTCCTCGCGTCGACCTCGCCTCAGGACGAAGTGATCGTCATCGACGATGGCTCGACGGACAACACCGAGGCCGTCGTCAACGCCTTCGGGGACGCGGTCCAGTACGTTCGCATCGAGAACCGCGGGGTCGGCGGGGCGAGGAACTTCGCGCTGCGTCTCGCCACGCGACCTCTCGTCAGTTTTCTCGATTCGGACGACGAATGGGCGACGGACAAGCTGACACTCCAGCGCGCCGTCATGACGAAGTCTCCAGACGTCGTCCTGTCCTTCCACAATCTGCAGTGCCGGCTGACGAACGGCGACGTGCTTCACGATCTGCTGTCGGTCTGGCGCCGCGATCCGAAGGTCGGGTCGAGCGATGCGCCGGATCATCTGAGCGCGCGACTGGGTCCCGGCGTGCCGTTCTCATCCATCGCGCCGCTGCCGCCGGGTCGCGCCGAATTCAACGTCCATGTGGGCGATCTCTATCGATGGCTCATGGAATGTCTCTACGCCACGCCGTCGGCCATGATGGTGCGGCGCGCGCTGGCGGGCGACCGGCTGCGTTTCCCGGAGGACATCAGCGTGATGGAGGGCTGGGAGTGCTCCGCGCGCGTCGCCGCCGTCGGTCCGGTCGCCTATCTCGACTGCGAGCTCGCGACGCAGGTGGTGCACGAGGGCTCACGCCTGACCGATGCCGACCGAACCGATCACATCTCGACACGCATCAGGGTGCTGGGCCGCGTCTGGGGATCCGACGACGCGTTCCTGAACGCGCACCGCCCGCACTACCAGCACGTCCTGCGCAATCAGCACCTGTTGCGGGCGCGCATTCGGATCAATGAAGGCCGCATGAACGAGGCCGACGCGGATCTGAAGGCGATCGGCGGCGGGCCGTTGACGTACCGGCTGCTCGCCAGCATGCCCCCGGGACTCGCCCAGACGGCGCTCTCACTGCGCCGGCGGCTGCGCAGCGCGACGGCGAGCGCCATGCCGGGGAACTGAGCTCAGGCCAGCGCGTCTCGGTTCAACGCCTGCTGAATCGCAGCACCATCAGTGTCAGCAAGCTGATGGGCTGGCCGTTCCGTGCTGGGCGCTCGTAGACCCACTGTGTCGCCGCCGCCAGCGCCGCCGTATCGAGCTGAAAGTCGACGTGCCGGACGACGCGCGCGCGGCCGATGGTGCCATCGGGGAGGATCACCGCTTCGATCAGCACGTCGCCTTCGCGCTGTTGTTGCATCGCGCCAAGGGGGTAGTTGGGCGGAACGAACTTCAGGCGCTTTGGCATGACGACCCCGGCCTCGTCGGTCGTGGATGCGCCCTTCACGAACTCATCGTCTGCGCCCTCGACGAACACGCGCGCGGCAAGACCGACTTCGTTGGGGCCGCCCATGAGGAGCAGCCGCGCACGGAAGTCGACGACCACGGTGGCCAGCACGGGCACAGGCTTGTCGTCCTTGCGCGCGGGCACGAACTTCCAGTCCTTGACCGCCTGGAGCGTCTCCGCGTCGAAGTCGTGGCTGCCGGCGAGCGGCTGCGCGATCCGCGCGGCCTTCACCGATCCCTTCGCGTCGACGACGATCTCGACACGCAGTTGACCCTCCGAGCCGCGGACCTTCCCGCTGACGAACGCCGGCACGACCTTGGTCCGGACGTTCGCGGCGACGCTGACGTCGGACGGCTTGTAGATGCCGGCGGTGAACGGATCGGCCTGGGCGCTGAGCTCGGCCAATGCGATGGGGACGATGAACGTCAGTACGACAAGCGCGCGACAAGGCATCGCAAGGATCATGAGCTGCGCTACGCCAGCGCGTCCTTGCAGTACTGCAGGCACTTCGCCATCTCGACCATCGGGTCGCCCGTGTACTCGAACTCGATGTTCGCGGGCATGTCCCACTTGTTCTTTTCGACCAGCTTCAGCACGGCCTTGATTGGCGTGTCGCCCTGGCCCCACGGCGTGTTGCCGCCGCCGTTCGTGGACTTCTTCTTGTCCTTGATGTGCAGGTTCGTGATGCGGGCGTGGTGCTGCTCGAGGAATGTAACGGGATCGTAACCGGCCTCGGTGTAGTGGCCGATGTCGAGGTTCGCCCCGAAGTACTTCGACTCGGCCATGACCGCGAGAAAACTCTCGGGCTTCGCGACTTCGTCCGGATTCGTCACGTCCGCGTGGCCGTGGAACCCGACCATGATCTTGTGCTTGTCGGCGAACGGCGCGAGGCGCTTCGCCATGCTCACCTGCGTGGACGTCGAGATGGCCTCGACGCCCAGGCCCTTCGCCATCACGAACGCGTAGTCGATCTCGGCGTCCGGCGTGGTGCGGACGTTCATGTTGTAGCAGAGCAAGCGCAGCCGGATGCCCGCGTCCCAGATCTTCTGGCGCACGGGCCTGAACGTCGCCTCGGTCGCCGAGGCGCGCCAGTCGGCCACGGCTTTCTGCGCGGCATCGCGCTCGGCCTGCTGCTCGGCGGTGAGCGGCGTACCGCGGCGTCCACCTCCGCCACGCGGGCCCGCCGGCGTGCCGGCCAGCGCCTCGACGTGATTGGACATGATCTCCATCTCGCTCAGGCCGATCGACGCGTACGCCTTGACGATCTCGTTGGCGTCGGCGATTGAGCGGAAGCTGTAGGTGATCGCGCCGAGGTGGACTCCGTTGACGACGCTGTTGCCCTTCATCTGCGCGTCGAGGCCGATGCGGTTCAGCAGCAGCGCGGCCGGCACGCCGGCGAGCGTGAGGGCGCCGAAGTCACGGCGAGTGTAGAGGGGGCGGTGAGCCATGGTGACGTGAGCATACATCCCCATCAGATGTTTGCAGAAGTGTCACGCGGTCGACGTACGGAGGTAACTCCCGGTCCATAGCATCCTCGTCGGCATTCAATGTCGCAACCGTGCTGAAGATCATCACGGGCGATGTTGAGCCGTTGAGGAGGCCGCATGAAAGTGGTTCGCAATCTCGGAGTACTGATGAGCGCGGGGGGTCTGTTAATGGCGAGCGCCGTGCTCCTGGCAGACGACATCCGGTTTTCGGATTTCACGCCGCTGGCCAGCTCGGCCGGCCCAGCCGCCGATGAGAGCGCCCCGATCACCTTTGGCAATCCGGACTTCGAGCAGCGGTCCATCGCCAACCGCCTCGCGCAGCTGGACGCGGGCGCGCCCAATTCCGGCAATTGGGACATGAACACCGTCAATGAGACGGGACCGCACAAGGGCCGTTTCCTGTTTACCGTGTTTGAAACGGGCCAGTCGGGCGTGCAGCGTCATGACCTGCTGACGGGGTACACCGATACGATCTGGCACAGCCCGGTCGCCGGCGGCCACGTCTCCTTCGACCCGTCTTTCTGGACGCCGTGGGGCACGTTCATTACCGGCGAGGAAAGCTGGTGCGATGGCGCGGCCGGTTGCAAGACCAGCCCGTACGGCCGCCTGTTCGAACTCAGGAATCCGCTGACGGCGCCGGCGATCCTCGGCCCGCTCGGACCCACGAGCAATGACGGCGCGGACTTCGTGCACCGCAACATCATTCCGCGCGTGTCACATGAAGGCATTCAGTTCGATCAGGCCCTGAACATGTACTTCATCGATGAGCTGAACGGCGGGAACATCTACCGCTTCACGTCCGCAGCCAGCTGGGGAGAGATCATGTCCGGGCGAGCGGAGTACTTCGACGCCGGCCAGACCTCAGTCCTCCGGGTCGGGACCGGCTCGGTAGCCAACGCGACGGGCCCGTTCGTGTGGGTGCCGATCACCAACGCCCTGGGCGCCCCGCTGCCAGGAGCGCTGGTGATCACGGACCCCAGGGGCGTCACCTCACTGGATGCCCGGAATACCACGAACCTGGCGGCGTTCAAGGGCACGGACTACCAGCGTCCCGAGGACATGCAGATTCAACGGCTCGCTGGCGTCGAGATTCTCTACGTGACGACGACCACGACCCACCAGACCTACGCCATCAATCTCTCCACCCAGAATATTTCCGTCTTCGCGGACCGGAATACCCGGGATCTCGCCACCGGGCTCCCGGTTGGCAGTGCTCTGGCCAATCCCGACAACCTGGCGATCGACCACGAGGGAAACATCTACATCATCGAGGACCGGGCCGGCGGCTCCGACGACGACATCTGGTTCGCGAGGGATTTGAACAAAGACGGGGACCTGAACGATCCCGGCGAGGGCATCGGGCGATGGGCCTCCAACGGCTCAGTGGGTTCGGAGTTCACCGGCTTGTACTTCGATCCCACCGACAAGCGTCGTGCGTGGGTGAACATTCAGCATCCGGACACCGACGACGATCGCACGATCGAAATCACGATTCCGATTCGGATCAAGTAGAGCGGCGTCCACGATCACACGCGGAGGCGCGGAGAACGCGGAGGTCTTTCGAAGGCCGTCTCCGCGGCCTCCGCGTCTCCGCGTGAGCCGTGACAAGGATATTCTCGGATGGCGATCACGTCTCAATACATCACGAACGCGTAGATCGCGTCGCCCACAGCGACGAGCACGTATTGCTTGCCGTCAAGCATGTAGGTCTCGGGTGCGTTCGACGGGCTGCCGATGCGCGTGTGCCAGAGCGGCTTGCCGTTCGTCGCGTCGAACGCGACGAAGTTGCCGCCGGCATCACCGGTGAAGAGCACGCGTCCGGCCGTCGCGAGGATGCCGCCGGATCCGCCGCCGCCGGTGACGCTCGGAAATTGATGACGCCACGCGACCTTGCCGGTCTTGTAGTCGATGGCCGTCAGCGAGCTCGGCGCGGCGCCGACTTCGTCACGCTGTTTCCCGCCGAGCCCCATCGAGCCACGCGGATCGGTGTCCGTGAGATACAGCATGTTGAAGCCGTTGCGCTCGTGCACGTAGAAGAGCCCGGTGTCCGGTGAAAACGCGGCCGGCGGCCAGTTCGTCACGCCGCCTTCCGTCGGCGACACCAGGGCACCGGGCACGATCGCTTCCTTCATCGGATTCGGATCGACGACGCCGTTGGGACGCATGCCCTTGGCCCAGTTCGTGGTCGTGCCGAACTTGGCGGTCACGAGGTGCTCGCCCGTCAGTCGATCGACCGTGTAGAAGTAGCCGTTGCGCGACGCCGTCGAGACCAGCTTGCGCGGGCGTCCGTTGATCACGGTGTCGATCAGGATCGGTGTCTGCGCCGAATCCCAGTCGTGCGTGTCGTGCGCGGATGTCTGGAAGTACCACGCCATTTTGCCGGTGTCCACATTCACGGCGACCAGCGAGCAGGTGAACAGGTTGTCGCCGGGTCGCCCGACGCCCGTGTAGCCCGGCGTCGGATTGCCCGTCCCAAAGATGTATAGCCGCGTCTCGGGATCGTACGCGCCGGGGATCCACACCTGTCCCCCGCCGTGACGCGCGGCGTCGAGGCTCGGCCACGTGTTCAGTCCCGGATCGCCTTCCTTCATCGGCACGGTGTAGAAGATCCACTCGCGCTTGCCGGTCTCCGCGTTGAACGACTGCAGAAAGCCCGGCATGTCGAGGTCGTTGCCGGTGCCGACCAGCACGTGGTCGTCGACGACGATCGGCGCCGGCGTCGAGAAGTACTGCTGATCGAAGTCCGCGATCTCGACGTGCCACCGTTCCTTGCCGGTGCGCGCGTCGAGGGAGACGAGGTAGTTGTCCGGCGTCTCCAGGTAGAGATAGTTGTGCCACATGGCGAGACCGCGATTGCCGATGTGCGTCCCGCCCTTGGTCTTCCAGTAGTAGTGCCAGAGCTCGCGGCCATCGCGCGCGTCGATCGCCCACGCGTTGTCCGGCGAGGAAACGTACAGCACGCCGTCCACGGACAGAATCGCGCCTTTGATCGAGACGTTGGGACTGGTGTTGAACTCGCCCGTGCCTTCGCCGCCGATGATGAGACCGCCGCGACCACCACCGCCGCCGGCACCTCGTCCCCCGCCACCAGCACCGCGTCCCGCGCCGGCTCCAGCTCCACCGCCGGTGCCGCCCGTGCCGTCGCCGGTCCCGCCGGTGACACGCGCGATGAACGCGAGCGTGAGGTTCTTGACGGTCGTCTGATTGACCTGCGTGAGCGCGCTGTATCGCCGGCCGGTGTAGTCGCCCGAGTACGTCGGCCACGATTCAGCCAGTGGCTTCACGAGCGACTTCGGATCGAGGCCGCCCTGTGCCTGTCCCTGTCCCTGTCCCTGACCGGCAAAGAACGCCGGCGCCATCACGAATGACAACGCGAGTGCGAGTTTGCGAATAGTCATTTCAGCGTCACCAGAAATGCGGTTAGGTCGTGGATGTTCTTGTCGGTGTAGACCAGGAGCAGCTTCTTGTGCTGCTCGAGCGGATCGTTGATCTCGACCTTCGGCAGATCGCCGTTGCGCCGGAACGAGCGCGACATGCCGTCGGCATCGGTGAGCGTGACGATGAAGTCGTCGATGCGTCCGAGCCGGCCGCTGACTTTCTGGCCGGTCGCGAGCGTCACGGTGACCGTGACCTGTCGCCGATCGACCGCCGGTTCCGCCGCAGCCGGAGCCTCAGCCGCGCCACCGCGGCCGCCGCCGCGGCCGCCGCCAGCGGCGCCACGACCCGATACCCAGGCGTTCTGCAGCTGGACTGGATCGGGAATGCGCGTCGCGATGCCTTTGAGATCGCCTGTGGCCGAGTGGCAAGTCGCGCACGTCGCCGTGAAGAATGCCTGGCCCGCGGCCCGATCGCCGACGACGATGTTCAGCTCCACACGCTGACCTCGCGGTGGTGCGCCTTGCCCCGGCGCACTCGCGAGCACGCTGCGGATGTACGCCGCCACCGCCTTCGCATCGTCAGCCGACATGCTGATGGAGCCCATGCTGGGCAGGCCGTCACGAATGACCGCGCCGATTGACTCGCCATCGAGATCGTTCAGCGCAATCTCTGAGCGCAACAAGTTCGGTCCGCCCACGTCGCCGCCGCGAAGGTCGGCGCCGTGGCAAGCTCGGCAGTTCGCTTCGAATAATCCCTTCCCACGCGCAATCACCGCGGGATCGGCAAGTGGGCGTTGCTGCGCCGGGAACGTCCCCGGTCCGCGGCCTCGTCCTGGAGGAGCCCCGCCCTGTCCTTGCGCCGGCGGTGGCGTGGTTTGAGTTGGCGGCGTCTGCGCGGGCGGAGCGCCCTGAGTTGCCCCGACACCCACAATCGCGCCCACGAGAACGAGCAGAGCGGCCGTCATCACAGCAGTTCGAACGCGCATGGAGACCTCGTTTGAGAGGCTTCATGCTAACGCATCGGGCCCTGCGGACTCATCAGAATCTGTCCGGCCCCGGTCAGATGACGCCGAAAGACGCCTGTGCAAAGCTCACTCATGCTGTTCGCACGGCTCATCATCATCGTCCTGCTCGTCGCGAACACTGCGACGGCCGCTCAACAACAACCCGCGCCGCCGTCTGCCAAAGAGCAAGCGGCCGCGAAGCTCCTCGCTGCCAGTGACTGGCCGGCCGCGTTGACCGCCTACCGAGAGCTCGCCACACTCGAGCCCCAGAATCCGCGCGCCGCGTTCGGCCTCGGCGCCGCGCTCCACGAGACGGGGCGTCCGGCAGACGCGCTCGAACCGTTGCTGCGGGCGAAGACGCTGGGCTATGTGCCGCTCAACCAGGTGCGGTTTCGTCTGGCGCGCGCGTACGCGAAGAGCGGTGACACGGCGAACGCGCTCGCCATGCTCGATGAGCTGGTCGCGAACAACTTCTCGAACACGGCGGCCACTCAGACGCCCGACCTGCAGAGCCTGCCCGCCGACCGTCTCGCCGCCTTTGTCAAAGCCGTCAACGACCGCGCGCGTCCGTGTGCAGCCGATCCCAACTACAGGAAGTTCGATTTCTGGATCGGAGTGTGGGATGTGCAACCTACCGGCGCGCCACGCGCCCCGAGCGGCGCGACCAGCCGCATCGAGCGGCAGCTCGACGGGTGCGTCATTCAGGAAAACTGGGAACCACCCACCGGTTTCGCCGGCAAGAGCTTCAACATCTACAACCGCGTCACGAAGAAGTGGGAGCAGTACTGGGCGGACACCAGCGGCAACATCACCCACTACATCGGTGAATTTCGTGACGACGGCAACCTGTACTACGAGGCGGATCAGTTCGGCACAGGCAGCAAGCTGCGCATGACCTTCTTCAACCAGGGCCCGAATCAGGTCCGCCAGCTGGGACACACGTCTACCGACGGCGGGAAGACCTGGACGGTGTCGTACGATCTGACCTACATCCGGAAGAGCTGAACGCGCGTTTCTGGCTTCTGGCTTCTAGCTTTTGGCTTCTGTAGTATTGGCTACCCGACAGGAGTAGCCAATGAGTGTCACCCGCCGAGAGTTCGCGCAGACCGCCGCGCTCGCCGCAGGATGGATGATTGTGCCGCGCCACGTCCTCGGACGCGGCCAGACCGCGCCGAGCGATCTCGTCAACATCGCCACGATCGGTGTCGGCGGCATGGGCGCCAGCAACACCGAAGCCGTGATGAGCCAGAACATCGTGGCCATCTGCGACTGCGACTTCGCGCTGCTGGACGATCGATTGAAGCGATGGACGGACGCGGCGAACGCGCCGCCACCTGTGCCCGCCGCGGCAAACACGGCCGGTGCGGGACGGCAAGGTGGTCAGGGTGCAGCGGCTGCCACGCCACCGCGACCGACCTTCACGAACTTCGGCGCGTCAGCCGCGCAGAAGGCGGCCGACACGAAGTGGACGCAGACTCCCTTTGCGACGAGTCGCGCGCGGTTCGTGAACGAGCAGATCCCGAAGCTGAAGAAGTACCGCGACTACCGCCAGATGCTCGAGCAGCAGAAGGATCTGGACGCCGTGATCATCGCGACGCCGGATCACATGCACGCCATCATCGCGTCGGCGGCGATGGACGCGGGGAAACACGTGTACGTCCAGAAGCCGCTCTGCTGGTCCGTCCATGAAGCGCGCCATCTCGCGAAGAAGGCGGCTGCGAACCCGAAGCTCGTCACGCAGATGGGCAACCAGGGACACTCGAACGACGAAGCGCGTCGCGGCCAGGAGTACCTCGCCGCGGGCGCCATCGGCGAAGTTCGCGAAGTGCATGTCTGGACGAACCGGCCGCTCGCCTACTGGCCGCAGGGCATCCCGCGCCCGACGCCGCTCAAGGCCGACGCAACAGCGCCGCGCTGGAACAACGCCGGCGTGATGCAGCGTCTCGGCGCGGCGATGGCCGGCAGTTATCCCGTCCCCGACACGCTGTCCTGGGATCTGTTTCTCGGCGTCGCGCCCGACGTCGAGTATCACCCGCTCTATCACCCGTTCAACTGGCGCGGCTGGGTGGACTGGGGCCAGGGCGCGCTCGGCGACATGGGCGCGCACTTGATCGATCATCCCGTGTGGGCGTTTCAGCTCGGCCTGCCGACGTCGATCGAAACCGTCTCGACGCCGTTCGACGGCATCTGCTATCCGAACGCGACGACGACGTACTACGACTTCCCGGCGCGCGGTGGACGGCCGGCGATGAAGATGGTGTGGTACGACGGCGGCCTGATGCCGCCGAAGCCTGAGGAACTGGGAGACGAAGCGCTCGTCGCCGGCGGCGGCGTGATGTACGTCGGCAGCAAGGGCAAGATGCTGCAGAACACGTACGGCGCGCGGCCGCGTCTGCTGCCCATGGAGCGTCACAACTCGTACGGCGCGCCGAAGGAGACGCTCGCGCGCGTGCCGTACCAGTCACACGAGATGAACTTCGTGAACGCGATCAAAGGCCGGGACACGATCTCGTGCCCGTTCTCCTACGCCGCTCATCTCACCGAGATCATGCTGCTCGGCGTCGCCTCGCTCCGCGCGAAGACGAAGCTCCAGTACGACGGCGCCGCCATGCGCGTCACGAACAACGTGGCGGCGAATGATTTTCTGACGAGGAGTTATCGGAATGGGTATTCGTTATAGACGGCACGGAGGCCACATGCGTCGCTTCGTCATCGTCACCGCTCTCGCGTTCGCCGTCTGCGCACCACGCTCCGCCGCGCAGGCGCCGAACCCGTTCCTCGGCGCCTGGAACATGACAGGCACCGGACCGGATTCCAGCTACGTCTATTGGCTCGAGGTCAAAGAGGACGGCGGCAAGCTCACCGGGATGTTCCTGAATCGATCGGGAAATCCGAATCCGCTCGCGGTGGTGAAGGTCGAGAGCAGCGAGCTGATCTTCCAGGGTGGACGGCCCGATCAACCGACCGGCCCCGAGTACCGCGCGAAGCTGGACAACGGCAAGCTCGTCGGTCAGCACACATTGACGACTGGTGCTCGTGCGGCCACGGCGACACAACCGGCGACGCCCGGCACGCAGCGCGTCGTCAACTGGATCGGCACGAGACCGCCGGCATTTCCTGCGCGCAATGCCAACGGCCGCCATACGTACGGCACACCGGTCGTTCTCGCCGACGGGAAATCCACGGACATGTTCGGCGTGCAGAACGCCGGTCGGCCCATGGGCTGGTCGATCGTCGAAGGCGTGTTGACGAATCAGGCCGGCGCCAACAATCTCGTCTCGAAGGAGAAGTTCCAGGACTTCAAGATCGAGGCGGAATACAAGCTGGGCGAGCATGCCAACAGCGGCATCTACGTGCGCGGGCGATACGAGCTCCAGCTCGTCGATGACGCCGCGGACACCACGACGCGTCGCGACTTCGGGCACATGGCCATCTACGGCCGCACGCCACCGAGCACGAACGCGAGCAAGCCTCCGAACGAATGGCAGACGATGGAGGCGATCGTCGTCGGCAACCGCGTGACGGTCACGCTGAACGGCACGCGCGTGCAGGACAACGCCGTCATTCTCGGCATCACCGGCGGCGCGCTCGACAACGACGAGCTGGCGCCGGGACCGATCATGATCCAGGGCGATCACGGCATCGTCGTGATTCGGAAGTTCGTCGTGACGCCGATTACGCGGGCGGGACAGTAGCGGCTGAAGGGTCAACGTCACGATGTCCTTCGAGCGCTGGCCCTCGTTCATCCGGGTGCCCGACGAGGAGTGGACGCAGCAGCGCATCGAGACGCTGGCCCGTAAGTACGACACCGTCGAGCATCACGGCTGGTATCACAACCTCGATCCGACGGTCGCGGAGCTGCGAGATCGGCTGGGCGACGACGACGTGCTGATCGATTACTCCGGCGGGACCGCCATTCTCGCCGATCGACTGCTGCGCGATCCGCTCCACCCTGCGTCAGGCCCACATCTCGTCATCGTCGACTCCAGCCCGAAGTTCCTGAGGCTGGCGCTCGACAAGTTCGGCGACGACCCGCGAATGGCCTTCCGATTGATTCGCTATCTGAAAGACCAGGACCGGCTCGAGTACCTCGACGAGGTCGTGCCGCCGGGCGCCGATGCGCTCGTGTCCACGAACGCCATTCACCTCTATTACGGACTGCCGGAGACGCTCGCGGCGTGGAAGCGTGCGCTCGTGTCGGGCGCCGCGGTGGTCGTGCAGTCAGGCAACATTCGCAATCCCGACGCGCCGGCGGGCTGCTGGATCATCGACGAAACGGTTGACGCCATTCATGACGCCGCCATGCGGATCGTTCACACGTCGCCGGAGTACGCGGCGTATCGCGACGGGCTCGATCGGCCGGAGCGCATGGCCGCCTACGCCGCACTCCGACAGAAGTACTTTCTTCCGGTCCGCCCGCTCGACTACTACGTCACGGCACTGAACAACGCCGGCATCACGGTTGAAAGCACGCGGGCCCACCGCATTGACGCCCGTGTCGACGAGTGGGGCGATTTCCTGTCGGTGTACCACGAGGGCGTGCTCGGCTGGGTCGGCGGCGTCGAGCGGATCGAAGGACGCGCCGCCTCGCCACAGGATGTGACCGCGCGGCTGTCACTCCTTCGACTGGCGCTCCACAACGTCTTCGACGGCGCGACCGAGTTCCCCTGCGTGTGGACGTACATCACGGCCCGTACGAACCGTACGTAGGCCGGGCCTTCCCGGCCTGAGCGGAGTCGAAGGCTTAGGCCCGGCGTTGTTGGCGGATTTCCTACAACCCATCTTTGATCTCGTCCCGTCTAAGCCCTGGACCTCTACTGCCCGGGTGAATGCCGCCATGTTCAGAATCAGACACATCGCAATCATCGGCGTCGCATTGCTTGCGATCGGCGCAAGGCTGGCCGCGAACGGCGGGGCCGTCACCCGAGCCGCGGCGGAGGCCGAGGCGATGTCGATACCTGCCGGAATGTCGATCCAGATCGACGGCGTCCTCGAGGACGCTGCGTGGGCGAAGGCGCCGATCATCAACGGCTTCATGGTTCGTGACCCGAATGAGGGCGCGACGCCGACGCATCCGACGGAGGCACGCGTCCTGTTCGACGCGACATCGCTCTACATCTCGGTTCGCGCCATCGACCCGGAGCCGGACCAGATCGTGGGCCTGCTCACCCGCCGCGATGACTCGTCGCCGTCGGATTGGGTCGCCGTGCTGGTCGATTCGTTCCGCGATCGGCGCACGGCGTTCGAGTTCGGCGTCAACGCGGCCGGCGTGAAGTACGACCGTTACTGGTTCAACGACACGAACAACGATCGCGGCTGGGACGCGGTGTGGGACGTCGCGGTCAAACGCGACGAGCAGGGCTGGCGTGCGGAGTTCAAGATCCCGTTCTCGCAACTGCGCTTCAAAGCCGGTGCGACTGAAGGGTTCGGCTTCGCGATCGTCCGCACGGTCGCGCACAAGAACGAGACGTCCACGTGGCCGCTGCTCGCGCGGAGCGCGAGCGGCTACGTGTCTTCGTTCGGCGATCTCCGCGGCGTCACCGTGCCGGAAACACAGAAGAAACTCGAGCTGATGCCGTACGTCGTCGGGCAGATGACGACGGCGCCGGTGCCGGCCGGAAGTCCGCTGACGACGTCGCCCGATCCAGACGGCGCCCTGGGGCTCGACCTCAAGTACAAGCTGGCGTCCGGGATGTCCTTCACCGGCACGATCAACCCGGACTTCGGGCAGGTCGAGGCCGATCCTGCGGTCGTGAACCTGGGCGCGTTCGAGACGTTCTTCTCCGAGCGGCGGCCGTTCTTCGTCGAGGGATCGGGCAACTTCTCGTTCGACGTGGACTGCAACGACGGCGCCTGCACGGGCCTGTTCTACTCGCGCCGGATCGGGCGCTCGCCGCACAGATTCGTCGGCGCGCCGTCGGGCGGCTTCGCGGCCCAGCCCGCCAATACGACCATCTTCGGCGCGAGCAAGCTCACGGGCCGCATCGGCAAGTTTTCCGTGGGCGCACTGAATGCGATCACGAGCCGCGAGGACGCGCACGTGATCGCGACGCCGGGAGCGCCCACGTCGCACACGGCCGTTGAGCCGGTGTCGAGCTACTCGGTCGGCCGCGCCAGCCGCGAGTTCTCGAACAACTCCCGCCTCGGATTCATGCTGACGAGCACGAACCGCGCGCTGCCGGGCGAGCTGAGCTCGCTCCCGGGCGCCGCAGTCACCGGCGGCGTCGATGGAGACTGGCGGCTCGGCAAGGGACGGCGCTACAGCCTCACCGGGTACTGGGCCGGATCGACGATCCGCGGGTCGGCCGAGTCGATCGATCTGCTGCAGCGGAGCAACGTGCACAGCTTTCAGCGGCCTGACGCGAGCCACCTGACGTACGACCCGACGCGGCGCTCGCTCAACGGTCATGCGGGCGCCGTCAACGTGAACAAGATCAGCGGACAGCGGACGCGCTTCAGCTCGAACGTGTCCTACAAGTCGCCGGGCTTCGACATCAACGACGTCGGCTTCCTCTCGCGCGCGGACGACATCTCACAGAGCAACTGGTTTCAGATCCGCAGCGATCGGCTCACGAAGCACTTCCGCAACCGCAACATCAACTTCAATCAGTGGTCGGGCTGGAACTTCGACGGCGACCGGCGTTTCTCCGGCGGCAACATCAACACGCACTACACGCTGGTGAACAACTGGAGCTTCGGGACGGGCTTCAACGTGAACACGCGCGGCTTCTCGGACCGGCTGACGCGCGGCGGCCCGGGCGGGTACTCCAACGGCAACGTCAATCAGTGGGGCTACATCAACACCGACAACCGGAAGCGCGTGTCCGGCTACTCGAACCTGTCGTGGTACAACGACCGGCTCGGCTCCATGAACTGGAACATCAGTCCTGGCCTGACGTGGCGGCCGCAGCCGGCGCTGGCGATCTCGGGCGGCGCGGGCTACACGCGCAACACCAGCGACGCCCAGTGGGTGACGAACCTCACCGACGCCGGCGGCGCCACGCACTACGTCTTCGGCCGGATCAACCAGACGACGGTGAACGTGTCGACGCGCGTGAACTACACGGTGACGCCGACGCTGTCGATCCAGATCTACGCCGCGCCGTTCGTCTCAGCCGGCGCCTACAGCCAGTTCAGGGAGCTGGTGAACGGCCGCGCGGAAGTCTATGCAGACCGCTACACGCCGTACGCGTACGGCGGCAATCCGAACTTCAATTTCCACTCGTTCAAGATGACGAACGTGCTGCGCTGGGAATACCGGCCAGGCTCGACGCTGTTCGTCGTCTGGCAGCAGGGCCGCGAGCTCGTCACGTCGCAGGCCGACTTCCGCTTCGGCCGCGATTTCGGCGACACGTTCGGCGCGCCAGCGACGAACGCGTTTCTGGTGAAGTTCAGTCGCTGGTTCAATTTCTGAGAGCAGTACGTAGGCCGGGTCTCTTAGACCCGGCATTCTTTGGCGGACCTAAGAGGTCCGCCCTACGTACCGTCACTACACGTCACACAACGCGACGGCTTCACGCAGTGACGTCAGCGGATCCCGCGTCGGCGTGAACTCATGTGCGAAGTAGCCGGTGAATCCGGTGTCGACGATCGCTTTCGCGACCGCGGCCCAGTTCAGTTCCTGGGTACCGTCGAGCTCGTGCCGGCCCGGCACACCGCCGGTGTGGAAGTGCGCGATGTAGTCCTTGTTGTTGCGGATCGTGCGGATGACATCGCCCTCCATGATCTGCATGTGGTAGATGTCGTAGAGCAGCTTCACACGCGGTGACGCGACCGCCTTCACCACCTCGACGCCGAACGCCGTATGGTCGCCGTGATAGTCGCGGTGATCGACCTTGCTGTTCAGCAGCTCGAGACAGATCGTCACGCCGCTTTCCTCGGCGAGGGCCTTCACGCGATTGAGGCCCTCGACGCAGTTGGCAATCGCCTCCGCGTCGCTCCGGCCGCGACGGTTGCCGAAGAACGTGATGACGTTCGGCACCTTCAGCGCGGCGGCCTTCGGGATGTTCTCCTCGAAGCCGCGCACGATGGTGTCGTGGTTGGCCTTGTCGCTGAGCCCGTTCGGCAGCGAGTGCCCGGCGGCGTAGCCCATCGAGCAGATGAGCCCGTGATCGCGCACGACCGACCACTCGGCGACGTCGAGCAAGTCGATCGCCGTCAGCCCCATCTCCGCGCACGCTTTGGAAAAATCCGGCAGCGGAATGCGCGCATACGGCCATCGGGACACGGACTGCTTGAGACGGCCTTTGGTGACGACTTTCGTGGGCGTCTGTGCGCCGACAGTGGGAGCGACCAGCCCGGCTGCGACGGTGGCAGCACACACGGTGAGAGCCTCGCGACGAGTGATGTCAGACATAGCGCGCAAACCTTTCAGAACCTTAGAACCCCCCGGAACCCTCCGGAACCTTCCGGAACCCTCCGGAACCTTCCGGAACCTTCCGGAACCGATATGGCGGACCATAATTCGGTCCGCCCTACGTACCGTCACGAACGAAACGGCTCCCTGCCAACTCCCTGCGCCTTGATCCCCTGCGCCGCCAGCACTTCGTGCTGCAGCGCGTACATGCACGCCGCCGCGTGATCGATCGCGCGCACGAACGCAATCGAGCCGGCGAGGATCGGCGTGAGACGCTCGCGATCCTGTATGCGCGCCGGCGGAAACTCGTGCTCGACGACGAGCGGGGTGTTGGCGACGTCGAGGGCCAGCAGTTCACGCGCGGCCAGCTGGTGATCGAACCAGTCCACGGTCCGGTTCTGCAAATACGCCAGCGGATCGTGTTTCGCCGTGCCCGGCAACTCGTGCTCGCACAGCACCGTCTGCTTCTTCCACGCGTTGACCTGGTCGGCTGGCTTCGGCGAGGGTTGTCCACCCACCCAATCGCCGCGCTCGACCGTCTGGCCGCCGTGGCCCCACGCGGACACGCCCTTCGCGTCGATGACCTGGCCCTTCACGTGGAAGCCGCCGATGAGGAAGCCGTAACCGGCATCCTTTAAGTACTGAAAGACCGAGCGCGTGTCCTGGCCCATCAGGATGGCGTGCGACGGATCGTAGTGAATGCGGAACTGGTCGCCGACGCCGTGTTTGTCGCAGATCTGATGCAATGCGATCCAGGTGCCCGGCGTGTACGCGATGTTGTTGTGAAAGTTGTCGCCCGTCGTCCAGCCGGGCATCGGACACTGCTCGACGCGATACGTCAGGCCGCGCGCTTTCGCGTCGCGAAGCAACGGAATGAACCACTCCTCGAAGTCGAGCAGGTTCTGGTCCATGCTGCGCTGCTGATTCCGGCCGACGAATCCGCACACCGCGGTGACGCCGAGCAGCGACGCCGTCTCGAAGACGCGCCGCATGAACGCGTGCTTCTTCTCCCGCGTCGCGCGGTCGTGGTGCAGCATGTTGTCGAAGTATCCGAGGTCCGAAAAGCTGATCGCGCCGGCAGTGAGCGCCGACTGGACCCGCTTCGCGCGATCTCGATCGAACGGCTTCCGGAGATCGAGCGTGTTGGCGACCGGATCGAGCATGGCCTCGGGCGGCACGTCCGTTTCCGACGGATGCAGCGCCGCCGACAACTGAATCTGATCGGCGCCGACCTCACGGCCGAAGGCGATCCAGTCTTCAATCGCACGATCCGGATCGCGATCCCGAAGCTCACGCGGCGTGAGCTCCTGCATCGCGGCGGTCAGGATGCCGACCTTCATGTACCGTGGCGTGAACGGACGCACCTGCACGGCCATCAGTCGGCCACCTTCGTCCAGACATTGCCGCGCCTCGCGCTCTCGAGCATCGCATCCACGAGACGGTTGGCGCGATAGCCGTCCTCAAACGTCGCGAACGCCGGCGGGCGCGCGGCACTCGCCGCGTCCTTCCCTTTCGCAATCACACCGTAGATGTCGCGCATGAGATTGCAGAACGCATCCGACCAGCCTTCCTGATGTCCGCCCGGCAGATGCGCGTACGGCTGCGCGGCGGCGCCAATCAGCGACGGATCCTTCGGCAGCACCGCATTGGCCTCGCCGCGACGTCCGATCCACAACTGGTTCTGGTGCTCCTGCTTCCACGCCAGCGACGCTTCGGACCCGCAGACCTCGAGCTGCAGATCGTTCTTGTGCCCGGCACAGACCTGTCCGACGGAGAACGACCCGCGCGCGCCGTTGTCGAAGCGAACAAGAACGGATGCGAGATCTTCGACGGCGATGGGGACGAGGGTGGAAGAGGCGGCCGACCCGGCCTGGAACGCCTCGCGCGATCCGCTCGGCTTCCTGCGTTCTTTGATCACCGTGGTGATGTCCGCGAGCACCTCGACGATGCGAAGGCCGCTCACGTGCTGGGCGAGATCGCACCAGTGCGATCCGATGTCGCCGAGCGCAGACGAGGCGCCGCCTTTGTCGGGCTCCAGCCTCCAGGAATAGTCGGTGTCTTTCAACAACCAGTCCTGCAGATAGCAGCCGTGAATGAAATTCGGCTTGCCAATCTCGCCGCGCGCCACGAGGTCTCGCGCTTGCTGCACGAGCGGATTGCCGCGATAGTTGAACGTGACGGCATGCACGACGCCGGCCTTCCGCGCCTGTTCGAGCAGCTTGCCCGCCTCGTCGCCGGTCAGCGCCAGCGGCTTGTCGGACACGATGTGCTTGCCGGCCGCGATCGCGGCGGCGTTCACGCGGTAGTGAAGGTAGTTCGGCGTCGCGTTGTGGACGACGTGGACGTTCGGATCCGCGACGAGGGCCTCGTAGCCACCGTAGGCTTTCGGCACACCCAGTGCGTCCGCCTTCTTCCGCGCCGACGCCTCGGAACTCCCGGCAATCGCGACGACGTCGACAAAACCCAGGCGCCTGACCGCATCAATGTGGTGGGGGCCCACAAAGCCGGCGCCGACAAGACCCATTCCGATTCTCAAGGCGACAGATGTTAGCACTGCGCGGTTCAGGGTTCAGGGTTCAAGGTTCAGAGTTC
>Ga0137451_1000147_pt1 | contig 21165 bp, 17 predicted proteins | sample EasRivERMGT500_2_FD_102336 | JGI IMG/M metagenome (GOLD analysis project Ga0137451, IMG submission 102336) | Soil microbial communities from meander-bound floodplain in the East River, Colorado, USA - East River MetaG ERMGT500_2 | ecosystem: Environmental > Terrestrial > Soil > Floodplain ... | reverse complement strand
TGGCGATCGCAGGAACTGACGGCGGAGCGACCGGCCGTTCTCGTCGAACCAGCTCGCCTTGCCGTCGGTCCCGACGTATCGAATCGCGGTCAGACGACGGCCGCCGTTCGTGATCACCGCCGCTTTGATCGCACCGTATCCGACGAACTCGTCGTCGCGCGTCATGCGTTCGAACAACACCTCAAAGCGGTCGCCGACCTGCAAGTCGGAGTTGAAGTCCACCTCGCCGCCAAAGATCGTCGCGAGCTGCAGCGCGAGCGCGACGTGCTCACCGAGTGCGTCAAAAGTGCCGATGAGCGACGGCTGTTCCTTGCTGATTTCGGCGGCCACGGCGGCGAACGTGGTTTCCTTGGGTCTCGAGATGACCTCGACATTGAATTGCGGCGGGCCAGCAGGCACGTTCTGGAGCAATACCACGCGCAGGAATCGATCGGCATCGATGTCGTAACTGAACTCGCGGAACAACCCGTCGAGGGTCATCGCGATCCGGTACGGCTGATCGACGCGGAGACTGCGCGGATTGAAGACGGTGCGCACGGCCTCGACGATGGCCGTGGTCACGTCACTCGAGAGCGCGTGCTGGCGAAGGAGACTTTCCAGGGTGGCGCGTTTGGGCACGCGCGACTCGACGATGTCGATCTCACGGGCCAGCTCGATGTCGGCGGCCGGCGCGACCGTCATCTTCGGACTGATCCAGTCGGATGCTGCCTGACAAGACACGACGAGCCCGAGGCCGAGTACGAGGCGGGCGAGCCGTGCAGTTGGTGTCACAACGGAGTAAGGCCAGTGTAGCATGCGGCAATAACGTAATCGGCAGCCCGATTCTGGACATGAACACCAGGCCACTCATCCTGATCGAGAGCCCGGTGGGACCATTGGGACTCGACGCGGAAGGCGACGCGCTCGCTCGATTGGTCCTGCGGCCCCGGGCCACCGGACGTCGCGAGCGGCCGTCCGGCATCCTCGCCGACGTGGCCAAACAGCTCCGTGAGTATTTCTCGGGCCGACGGCAGCGTTTCGATATCCCTCTCGCCCCGGCGGGTACGCCCTTCCAGCAGGAAGTCTGGAACGCGCTCTGCGAAATCAAATGCGGCCAGACCTGGAGCTATCGCGAGCTGGCCGAACACATCGGCCGCCCCACAGCCGTCCGCGCGGTGGGCGCCGCCAACGGCCAGAATCCCATTCCGATCATCATTCCGTGTCACCGCGTCATCGGCAGCAACGGCACGTTGGTCGGGTTCGGGGGTGGGATTGAAATGAAGCAGAAGCTGCTGGCGCTGGAAGGGGCGAGATTGTTTTGACGTTGTAGGGGCCGGGCATGCCCGGCCCTGACGATGGTTCCGCAAGGTTCCGCCCTTCGACGTTGCTCAGGGCGCCCCGAGCGAAGTCGAGGGGCGGAAGGTTCCGGAGGGTTCCGAAAAGGTTCCGGAGGGTTCCGGAGGGTTCTCAGCTATCTGATGATGAACCTGACGTCGCGTCGTGGCGTCCGCCGCGCGCCGAGGGCGGCCTCGATCGTGAGCAGGTACGCTCCCGCGCGAAGTCGATCGAGCGGCAGATCGAGCGTGACGTCGGTCGACCTCGCTGCACTGAAGCGATCGGCTGGCACCACGCGATCGACCGTCATCACTGAGTTGCCGCGACCGTCCATCACCTGGGCCGTGTAGGAAACTGGCGCGAGGGCGTTCGTGCCGCCCTGATAGATCTGAAAATGCGCGGTCGCGCGCTCACTCGTCGTGAACGCACGCTGAGCCGTCGGTTCGATGGCGGTCCAGAGATCGAGCTGGCCGAATCGCGTGAGTGGCGCCTGCTGCGGCATCACAATCGCCACACCTGACATCGACACGGCGTCGCGAGCGAAATCGGGGACGTGGATGTCGAACTCGGTGCTGCCGAGTTTGTCAGTGCCCGCATTGTGCGCCACCAGTCGAACGCTGTAGCGGCCCAGAGAAAGATCGAGCTCCGATCGCACGGCGTAGCGCACGCGGTCGTCAGCCGCGGGCGTCTCGTCGAGCGACGCACTGACCGTCGTGTCCTTCCGGACTTCTCCGGTCTCGTCGTAGACGAGCATGCGAAGGTCCATCTTCTGCCTGACGCGAATGGTGCCCGGCTTGATCGGCTCGGTGATCTCGGCGACCATGGCCACGGCGGGCGTGCCGCCGGCGCGCGCAAATGGCAACGCCGTCGCGTCGAAGGTGACGTCGAGATTCGGTAGCAGTCCGTAGAGCCTGTTCGCTGTCTCCGTGGGCGGCGCCGCTGCGATAGTCGGTCGGTCTTCAGCATTCTGCTTCGGCCGGTACCACATCGGTCGCGAGCGCACGACCACGTCGGGTCGCTCGCGCACCTTGATCGACAGCTTCCGAAACTTCCCGTCCATCTCCGGAAACGTCGTATTGTACCCGAGCATGTAGTACGAGCCGTTCTCCGTGAACATCTGGTCGAGGCCGGCTTCGTACTTCGTCGGATCGGTGATCGCCAAGCCGCCGGTTTCGTCGGCCAGCCTCTTGATACCATCAGCGCGGCGTCCGAGCCCGGACGGGCCAATGGCGTACGGGCTGATCGTGTAGATGTTCGCGTTGGCCATCTGGGCCAGCCAGACGGCGTCCCTGAAGTTCCCGTCTCGGTACGTTAATCCTCCGATCACACCGCCATAAAGGCCGATGTAGATGATGGCCTTCCGCCGCTGCGGAACGACGGAGAGATAATTGGCTACGTCCTCAAGGTACCGCAGGTGGGCGAATGGCCCGTCACGTCCTGCAAACGCTCCAACCGATCGGCGCCCGAAATCAGATCGGCACGGCGGGGCGTTTGGCTGAATGGAATCAATGGCCTCGCGGAGGCGGTCGCGATCGTCGGTGAACGCGGTATTGCAGAGTTTGCCGAGGATTGCCGCCATGTCCTTGGGGCCGAGGCGATCGATGATGCCGTGCAGAATCTCACTCACGGCCTGGACGATCCTCGGATCCGGCCGACGTGTCGTCACGATTCCTGTCAGTGGATGACGGATGGTTTTAGTCTGGACCAGGTCGTTCACGACAATCGCGAATAGCCGCTTGTCGCCGACGTCATTCGAGGCGACGTCAACGCCCGCGGCCTTCGACCACACCGGCGTCTCGGCGTACTCATCAGGCAGATCGATTTCCGACACTGCGACGAGTTCCTGGGGTTTGTTGTCTTCGAAGACCTGGAAGTCAGAAAGCTTGAGGCCGCGCACGGGGCGGCGTTTCTTGTCGAGGACCGAGACATCGAGTTGAACGAGATCGGTGCGGCCGCGAAAGACAGGCCGCTGATCCTGTGCGCTGAGATCGATCGCGACGACGACTGCAGCGCACAGAACCAGTGCAGTGACTCTCATCGGGAGAACCTCCGGAACCCTCCGGAACCCTCCGGAACCCTCCGGAACCTTCCGGAACCTTCCGGAACCCTGCGGAACCCTGCGGAACCTAACGTCCAGCCGCCGTCGACGGCGGCACGAGCCCCTTCGCCCTCATGTACGTAACGATGTTCCCGTAGTGCTCGCCGTTGTGCGCTGAGTTGAACGCGAGAATGGCGAGCCGCGTGCTCGGGCCCAGGCCGAACGGCATCTCCGCGGCCGTCGCGGCGTTCGCATCCGTGGTCGCCGCCCAGATCTTGTCGCACTGCGCAAAGCCGGCGGCCAGCGCTTTCTGCAACTCCGCCTTCGTCTTCACGGTCTTCTCGACGTCTTTCGGCGTGCCTGGCGGCGCCGTGCTTGTCGCTGCGGAACACAGACCCAGATTCGAGTCGGCGAGGTGGCCGATGATCTGTCCGAACGTCCGGACTTCAGCAGCCACGCCCGCCGGTTTGAACCCGTAGTCGGTGTCCTTCATCTGTTCGGCGGCCTTCGTCAGAAAGCCCTTGAAGGTTTCGTAGCCGAACTTCGTCGAGGTCGTCAGCGGATTCGGATCTGCGGCCTTCGCCGCCGGCGGCGGTGCACCCGAACGCTGCTGCGCGATGACACCCGTAGTCGTCAACGCGGTAACGGCGAGAACGATCATTGCTCTTCTCATGACGCGCTCCTTGACGCCGTGATTCCGCGGCGTCCAGCTAATTCCTGCGTGCACTCGAGTTGAAGCACGCAGGGATTAGGGACGGGCTGAAGCCCGTCCCTCCGACGTAGGCGCGGGCTTTAGCCCGCGCCAATCCCGGGCCGCGCAGTCCAATCGGGTCATCGTCTGTCGGGCCCGGGATTGAACCCTCCGCGGCCGCGGGCCGTGCCCGACGTCGACGGCGGCACCAGGTTCTGCAGTCGCATGTAGGTCGCGATGTTGCCGTAGTGCTCGTTCACGTGTTGCGTGTTGTAGATGAGGGCGCCGATCTTCGACCGGTTGCCCTGACGCTCCAACATGTTTTCCGGCGTCACCGAGGCGAACGCCTTGTCGCATCGCGCGAACGACTCGGCTAACACTCGCACGAAGTCCGCCTTCTTCATCGCCTTCGCCGGCTCCGTCAGCACGCCACCATTGTCGAGTCGCGCCGGACGTTCGGTCTCGCCGGCCAGCGCAAAGCATGCGCCGTTGTTGTCGTCGGCGATGTGCCCCATGAGCGCCGCCCACGTCCGCACGGCCGGAGTCGGCGCCCACGCGTACTTGTCTTCTGGAAACTCGTCCGCCGCCGCGCTGATGTTGCGCTTGAGCGCGTTGAACATGTTCTGCACTTCGACGACGAGCGTCGGCGGCGGCCCGCCACGACCCTGCGTCTGCGCGGCTCCCGCCGTTTGACTCGGCGCGCCCGCCTGACCCGATCCGGCGCCCTGACCAACGACGACGGCGGCACCGAACAACACACAATACCCGAGCACAACTCCGGCCTGCTTCATGGAACGGTCTCCTTTCCGGAATGCTATATTCCCTCCGGACTTTCAGTCCACCCGTGAGGAGAAGACCCATGCACAACCGGTTTCGCGCAGGCCTCGTCGGCGCCGTGGCCGCGGCGACGTTTCTCGTCGTCAGCTTTCCACTCGGCGCCACCGAGACCATCGACTACGACGGCATCAACAAGATCAAGCAACAGGGCCTGACCGCAGGAAGCTCTCAGGTCATGGACACGATGAGCTACCTGACCGACATCTACGGTCCGCGGCTCACCGGATCGCCCAACATCAAGAAAGCCGGTGACTGGGCGGTTGGCAAGATGAAGGAATGGGGCCTGACCAACGTCTCGCTCGAGCCTTGGACCCCGTGCCCGCCCGAGCCGGCAGCGCCGGCCGGCCAGCCGGCCGCTGGTGGCGGCGGCGGTGGACGCGGCGGCGGACGGCCCGCGAGCTGCGGCTTCCAGCGCGGCTGGGCCAACGAGAAGTTCTACATGCAGGCGGTCTCCCCGCAGGCATTCCCGATTTCGGGCACTCCGACGGGCTGGTCACCGGGGACCAACGGCCTCGTGCGCGGTGAGGTCGTGATGGTGACCGAGACGACCGAAATCGAGCTGAAGGACAAGTACGCGGGCGGGAAGTTGAAGGGCAAGTGGGTGGTCTCGGCTCCGGCCTACGACGTGGCGGCGTATTGGAATCCCCTCGCGACGCGCCACACGGCGGAAGAGCTCGCCAACATGGAGAGCCCGCGGTTCCCGACCGAACTCGGCGTCACGCCGCCCGGTGGGCGCGCCAACACGCCCCCGGCGCCGCCAGCGGCGGCAAACGCCGGACGGCAGGGCGCACCGGCAGCAGGTGCCCCGGCAACTCCGGCAGCGGCAGGTGGGCAGGGCGCAGCGGCAAACGCGGCGGCAGGCGGACGAGCGGGTGCTCCTCCGGCAGCGGCCGGCGCACCCGCAGCTGCGGCTCCGGCAGGCGGAGGCGGCGGCGGTCGTGGAGGCGGCGGCGGTGGCTTCAACCGCAACGCGTGGCTGAAGACCGAGGGAGTGCTCGGCGTGATCTCCAGCACCGCCCGCGGCCATGGCATCTACACGATCGGCGGCTCGGCCACGACGGATCCGACGACGGGCATGACGGCCGTCGCGATTCCGGCGGAACAGTACAACCGCATCGTACGGCTGCTCGCGAAGAACATGCCGGTGACGATCGAAGCCGACATCAAGAACACCTACTACCCCAACCCGCCGATGTTCAACGTCGTCGGTGAAATCCGCGGCACGGACAAGGCCGACGAGCTCGTGATGCTCGGCGCTCACTTCGATTCGTGGCACGCGTCGACGGGGGCCACCGACAACGCGGCCGGCTCCGCCGCAATGATGGAGGCGATGCGCATCCTCAAGCAGAGCGGCGTCACGCTCCGGCGCACCGTGCGCATCGGATTGTGGACGGGCGAAGAACAGGGGCTGCTCGGATCTGCCGACTACGTGTCTCGGCACTTCGGACCGGGCCCGGCTGGTGGCGGTGGGGGACGTGGTGCAGGCACGACCACGGTTGCAACGCCGGAACAGGCGGCGGCGCACGCGAAGTTCTCGGGCTACTTCAACATCGACAACGGCACCGGCTCGCTGCGGGGCGTGTATCTGCAGGGAAACCAGGCGATGGCGTCGATCTTCCGCGAATGGATGGAGCCGTTCCACATCCTCGGGATGAAGACGATCAACTTGAACAACACGGGCGGGACCGATCACCAGTCATTCGATCGTCTGAACCTGCCGGGCTTCCAGTTCATCCAGGACGAGATCGAGTACGACACGATGACGCACCACACGAACCTGGACAGCTACGAGCGGATTCAGCCGGAAGACATGCGCCGGATGTCAACGATTGCGGCAGCCTTCGCATTTCTGACGGCGAACCGTGACGACAAGCTGCCGAGGAAACCGGTGACGTCGCCGTTCCCCGCGGGCGGCCGCGGGCGCGGCGGGCAGTAGGTTTCACTTACGCGGTACGAAAAACGGGGCGGGCGCGCATTGCGCACCCGCCCCGTGGTCTTTTCCGATCCAGATGATCGGTCTTACTTCTTCGGCATGTTGATGACGATGCCCGCGCCGAACCGCATCGCGTTGCTGTTCGCGCCACCCGAGCGCATCAGCACCCAATCAACCTGTCCGCGGAACGAAGCCTGCTCGTTGATCTGGACGTCGACGCCGCCACCAGGCGAGAGAGTCCACGCATTGCTGCTGAAACCCCCGGCGCTGAAGCGGCCGAGACCCGTCAGCACCTGGAAGAACGGCACCGTCTTGGGGTTCGTCCGGCTGGCGATACGGAGACCGCCCTGGAACGTGTGAAGCTTGACGCCTGACTCATAGTGCCCACCGATTTCGCCCACGAATGCGGCGTTAGAAGACACGCCCACACCGACGTTCGCATTCCAGCCCGCCGGCAAGCTGTCGGTCGGGTCGAAGAATGTCAGGTTCGAGTAGCCGAAAGCGACGTTCGCGGCACCCTTTTCTTGAGCAAAGGCCGGCGCCGAAACCATAAGAACCGCCGCCACCGCGAGCACCGAAATCACTGTCCGAATACGCACAACTAACCTCCATGAATAGAAACGTTTACCTACGTTAAGGAACCTATCACGACATACGGTGTTTACGCCGCCGAAGGCCCTTCGTTCCGCTTACCAGAGGCCCACCTTGCCGGTCACTGACTGAATAAGTTTGGCGGGGTCGAAACCCACACCCTGTCGGAAGACGGTATCCGCCTTCCTCATGTACGAGATATCGGCTGCAGGGTTGCCGCTCAATAGGACTATGTCGGCTTGTTTCCCTATGGCGAGGCTGCCAATGTCCTGGTCGCGGCCGAGGTATCTGGCCCCGTTCAGGGTCCCGATGCTGATGGCCTCGAGTGGCGTAAACCCTGCCTCTACAAACAGTTCCAGCTGGCGCTGATTTGAGTATCCGGGTATAACCCCACCGGACCCGGTCGGGTCTGTCCCGGCCACCAGGGTCCCGCCAGCCTTCACGAACGCCCGCTCGAGGGCCATCATTTTGGGAAAAAGCGTGGAATAAACGGACGTTCGCGTCGCGGTCCGGGCATGGGTCTCCTCGAACTGCTTTTTCAGGTCCGGCAACAGCACGTCGATGCCGGGCGGCATGGGGCGGCCCGGCGTGAAGGTCTCGAACACGGTGAGCGTGGACGTGAGCGCGACCTTCCGATCGACCAGCGTCTTCACGAGCGCCTTGAACGGCGCGCTCTCGGGATCGAGTGAGGCGATGGACTGCTGTCCAGTGCCCTGACCCGGACAGCGATCGGGCTGCTTGTTCGCGACGAAGTCCGTTGACGCGGCAAACCCGTGTTCAAGATTGTCGATACCAAGCGCCGCCGCCTCCGCATACGTCACCGAGCAGAGATGGCCCGTGACCTTCAGTTTTCGCGCGTGTGCCGCCTTGATGGCCGCACCCAACTCGGCGCGCGTGATGTTCATGTAGGCCTTGAACGACGTCGCGCCCATGCCGGCCCAGTACTCGACCTGGCGCTGCGCATCGGCCGCATCCGTCAGCGCGTGCATCTGAAGAAAGCCGTTGGGCCCTTCGAGGTACGGCGCGGTCGCATCGATCGCGGGTCCGGCCGACTCTCCGCGCTCGATGCGCTGCTTCATCGCGATGTCCATCACGCCGTTCACGTTCCCGCCCGTCCTCATCGTCGTCACGCCGCCGGCCAGGTAGAGGCGCGTGAAGCTCTGGCCGAGCTGGCCGTAGACGCTGGGACCTGTCGGGTAATACAGATGCTCGTGCAGCATCACGAGGCCAGGAATGGCGGTCTTGCCCGTTGCATCGACGACCGTCGCGCCTTCAGGCACAGCGGTGGACGATGCGGCGCCGAGCGCGGCAATCCTGCCGTCACGAATGACGAGCGTCTGATCCTCGCGCGCGGGCGCACCCGTGCCGTCGATGACGCGCACGTGCGTCAGAGCGACGACCGCACCCTGCACTTTGAGGAACTGCTGGAGTGCGCTGCCCGGACCCCCGCGCTGCGCGGCGACGACGGCAACGGCAGCAATGGTGATCGCCAGCGTCGCGGATGTGAGAAGACGATTCATTTTTTGATTTCCTCTGCGCACGCCCAGCCCTTCGGGGCCTTCAGCGTGTCGGTTTGTGTGCGATCGAAGTACAGCTTGATGGGCTGCGCCATGCCGGCGTAGCTGACCTCGAAGAGGTCGACGATCGTTTTCTGATCCGGCGCGAGCATCGAGCCGGTGCGGCGGAACCGCAGGCCTTTGCCATCCGGACCCCGAAGCGCGCGCAGGAATTGTTCCTCGCGTGCAGGAATGTCGGCGCCGGGTCCGATGCGAATGGCGTTCGCGGCCGACGTCGCGTACGTGTCGTCGTCGGCGACCGGGCACTTGCTCGTGGCCGCTGTGAGACCGGGCTGATCCTCAGTGACGACGACCGAGGGCGTGGACGCGGCATTGCCCGCCGGCGGCGGCGGCGCGGGCGCCGGATTTCCGAGCGGAATCGACGCGCCACAGACAAGTCCCACTGGAGCTCTCGGCGTTTCCCAGTGGTACAGGTCGAGAAACAGGCGCAGCGGCGTCTCGAGTCCCGCGTAGGTGACTTCGTAGATGTCGAGAATCGTGGCGTCTGCGGCCATCGTGGTACCCGTCCGGCGAAACCGAAGTCCCTGTCCGTTCGGACCACGGAGCACGTTCAGGTAGGCCACTTCGCGCGCAGGGCCGCCGCGGACGTCACCACCGACTTTGATCGCGTTGAATGCCGAAAGACCGTACGTCGCATCGGTCGCGACCGCGCAACGGCTCGTCGAGCGATCGAGGCCGGGCACGTCGAGGGTGGTCGTGTCGTGCGTTGGATCGTTGAGCACGCCCGCGGGTGGCGGCGCGACTGCGGGAGGCGGCGCGTCGCCGGTCGCCGTGAAGTTGATCGTCATCGTCCACGTCTGCACGACCGGCACGCCGTTCGTCCGTGCCGGCTCGAAGCGCCATGATTTGAATGCCTCGACCGCCGCAGCTTCGAGCTCCGGCGGGCCCTGGACCAGCGTCGGCTGTCGCGGCGTGCCGCTGGGATCGATCAGTGCCTGCACGCGCACCGTCGAGGGCGACGGCAACGACGAGAGCTCGGCCGGAAGCTGCAGGTTTGAGCGGCCGCCTGAATTGCGCCCGCTGACGGTACGCACGGGGATGTCGACAGTCTTCTGCTCACCCGGACACAGCGGCTCTGCGTAATCGATTGAGATCGTCGTGTCCGTCAACGATGCGTTCACGAATGAGACCACCCTCGACTGCGGCGGCAGGTCGATGCCCGGGAGCCACGCGGCGGCCGCGGGTCCGGTTGCCAGCACGCGAACGGGAGTTGCCGCCGCGTTCGTCAGGCGCATGGACATGCGGATGTCCAGTGGCGCGCTGACGCGACCCTCGCAGCGAACGGCGAAGGCCACGACGACCATGCCGAGGGGCAGAAAGCTCTGGCCCGGAGCCGCAACGGTGGTCGACGGCGTTCGACCGGCAGCGATGGCAGACTTCGCCGCGATTACGCCAAGCTGAAAGCGATCGTAGAGCCGGCCGCGCGCCGCGCCGCTGCCACTGTCCAGAGGGATATGGGCGACCGCGCCCGCGCGCGCGACATCGAGCGCCGTCTGTGCGAGCCGTGATTCGATGACCGCCGCCGTGACCTGCGCGATCGCAGTCGCGCCACCAATCGCGACGACAACGACGAGCGCGCACAGACTTGCCCTGGGACTCGCCATGAGCGGACCTCCGTTGGAGTCCAGATTCTAAACCGTGGTCGCGAGAGTAATCGTGTCGACCTGACCGGTCGTGAGGGATACGCGTCGAATCGCGTGGTTGTTGGTATCAGCGACGTACAGCGCCTGCGAGGTGACCGACAGGCCGCCCGGCTCGTAGAACTGGGCCTTGCCGGCGGCGCCATCTTCGCTGCCCGGCTTGCCGCTCCCGGCAAATGCCTTCACCTTGCGTGACGCCGGGTCGAGCACTTTGATGCGGTGGTTGTAGGTGTCGGCGATGAACAGTCGGTCGCCGGACGCAGCGATGCCCAGTGGATGCTGCAAGCGGACGTCGTCGCCGCGGCCATCGCGGTCGCCGAACTCGAAGAGGTCGCCGCCGGCCAGCGTGCGAACGTCATTGGCAGGCGGCAGCGCAATCGCGCGGATGATGTTGGACTCGCTGTCAGCAACGTACAACGTCGAACCGACGAGTGTGATGCCGGACGGCTGCGCGAACCCGGCCTCGTCGACCGATCCATCAAGGCGCGCCTCGCGTCCCGACCCGGCGTAGGGAAACGTCAGCTGCCGATCGAGATCGATCATCCAGATCTGATGAAGCCCGGCCATCGCCACGAACAGGATGCGATTGGCCACCACGAGATCCCACGGCGAACTGATCGGCGTCTCGAGCGACGCGCCGCCGTGTTCGCCCCAAAGGCCTTGATGGCCGTTGCCTGCGGCAGTCGCGACGAGCCTCATACCGAGATGCGCGGCCCGCACCAGATGATTCTCGGTGTCGGCGATGTACAAGACGTCGCCGTCGAGCGCGAGCCCCTGCGGCCGATAGAAGCGCGCCTCTTCGAATGCGCCGTCGGTCCAGCCGAACTCGTGCCCCGACGCTCCGGCGCCGGGACCGATGATGTCCGTGACGCGGCCGTCGAGGCCGGCGACCAGAATGCGATGGTGGTTCGAGTCTGCGATGAACAGCCGGCCTGACGCTTCGTCCGCCAGGACCTTTCCGGGAAACGCCAGCGTCGACATCTGCAGCCGATCGCGCTCGGGCGAGAGTTGCAGCGGCCGGCGATCGATCATCCCCTGCTCGTCGAACACGTTGATCACGGCGGCAATCGCGCGATCGAACGCCTCGGCCTTGCCTTCTCCCGACGCCGTGGCGACGACGTAGCCCTCGGGATCGATGAGCACCTGCGTCGGCCAGGCCCTCGCGCCGTACGCTTTCCAGATCGCGAACGACGCGTCGTTCACGACGGGATGCGTGATGTCGTAGCGAACGATGATCCGGCGGATGTTCTCAGGCTGGCGTTCGTTGTCGAACTTCGCGGAGTGCACGCCGATGACCACCAGCGCGTCGCCGTACTTGTTCTCCAGCCGTTTGAGGTCCGGCAGGATATGCATGCAGTTGACGCAGCCGTACGTCCAGAAGTCGAGCAGGACGACCTTGCCGCGAAGCGCTCGGATCGACAGCGGACCTGCGACGTTGAACCACTCGGCGCCGCCGCGAAGTTCAGGGGCGTGAATTCTCTCGGCGGCCTCCTCGGACACTCAGTCGCCACCTCGTCGTCGTCCGGCCGGCGATTTCTCGACGAGCCGGCGCAGTTCCTTGATGGGCTCCGGATTGTCGTCGACTTGCAGTCGCAACACGACGTCGTTGTGCAACCAGACGCCGGCTTCCTTCTTGACGACGATCAGCGCCGCGGACTGCTGGCAGCGATGGTCGCCGCCGGCAGCCTGCCCGGCTTCAAGTGCCGCGACGAGCCGGAGCGAGATGTGATTCCGACGACCAGTGGCGTCGGTCTCGCTCTTCTCGAATCCCTCGACCATCGCGGCAGGAACCTTGCTCGGCTTCATGCCGTCGGCCGGCGGCCATTTGCCGTCGGGCCGCCCGAGCGTGTTGCCCTGCGCCGTCACGTACTTGCCTTGCGCATCGGCAGATTCCTGCGGCGCGCCCGGGCCGGTGAAGGCCGCGACCTCGCCCTTCATGTTGATCACGGCAAACTGCCGGCCCGCCTTCGGCCAACCCTGCCCGCGATAGCCGGGATCCGGATCCCGATCCCAGATCGTCTTGATGATGTCTTTCGGCGCCATGCCCTGCTTCAGCAGCGCGAGGCCTTGCGGACCATAGCTCACGTCCACGACGGCCTGAGTGGCGACAGCACCGACTTCGGCCTCGGCCCAGAGGACGCCGTTGCCGACGGAGAAAACGCACGATTGCACGGCGCCGCCGACTTCCCCGCTCTGAGGATCGAACCCAAGCACGGAGAACGTGCCGGGGATCTGCGGGTCGTCACCGGTTTGATGAGTCGCGCGCGCGACAATCACTGCCGATGTCGCCACGACGGCAAACACGATCGCAAGTCTGAAGGGTCGCATCGTTTCTCCTTCGCGCCGGGTCTAAAGACCCGGCCTCCATGGGTCTCACGACCCGGCCTCCATGTCGAAGGCTATCTCCGCGCGGCGGGCCGGTTGAGAAAGTTGACGACCGCCGCAATCCAGGCGTCGTGCGTGTCTTCGAGCTGCGCGGCGTGATCGGCGCCCGGCAGCGAGACGATCTGTTTGTCGCCGGTGGCGAGCGCCGCGAAGAACTTGCCGGCGTCACTCGGGAGCACGCCCGGATCGTTGGCGCCAAACAGCAACAGCGTGGGCACGCCGATGTGATCCGGTTTGATGCCGTTGAATTCGCCGTCGTTCTTCAGGTCCATCAGGATCGGATCGGCTTTCAGCGCCTGTTCGACGAACGCTCTCACCATCGCCGGCGGCGTGATGAGCGGCGAGATGAAGTCGCTCGCCGCAGAGAGCGCCGTGTTCTTCTCCATCAACGGCTTGTCCGAGGGCGCGACGTCGACAAACTCCGCGTCCGGGTCGAACAGAAATCCGAACAGCACGAGCGCCGACATCTTCGATCCGTGCATCGTGGCGGCAAGCGCCGACATCGCCCCGCCGCGCGACCAGCCGATGAGCGCCGGGCGCGGCAGCGTCGGATTCTGCTGCGCGATCCAGTTCAGCACGTTGACGATGTCCGCGGCGCCGCGCTTCGGCGTGAGCCAGCCCGTGCTGTCGCGAGGCGTCTCGCCGTAGCCGCGGAGGTCGATGGCGTACGCAGCAAACCCTTGCGCCGCGAGCGACATCATCACGGACCGCTGCATGCCCGGCACCTGCAGGTCGAAGTCGGGCCGGCTGCTCCACGTGCGGCCGTGCACCAGCAGAACCGAGCCTTTGGGCGCCGGCGGGCGGCGCGCCCACACGGCCATCTGGTGTCCGTCGGACGGGACCGTAAACCGTTCGGGCATTGATGTCACCGCCGGCGTCGCAGGCCGCGGCCCAGGCGGCGTGGCCGTGCCGCCACGCTGACTCTTCACCACGGCGGCCGTCGAGACGACGGCGATCGCCACGAGTAATCCAGAGAGACCGAACCGCATCATCCGACGTAACTCCGCGCCTATTATGCCGCAGTCAAATCGCGAGGCTGTCGAAGCTGGTAATGGCCTCGAAGTCGTTCGTCTCCTGCGGCGCGTTACCGGGGCGCACCGACAGCACGGGCTGCATGCCGGCCGCCCGCGCGGCCTCGAGCTCCCGCGTGACATCTGAGACGAACAACATTGCGGACGGTTGGGCGTTGAGCGCGGTCGCAATCGCACGATAGCTGTCAGCCGACGTCTTGGGGCCGACCGCGGTATCGAAGAAGCCGGACAGATACGGCACGAGGTTGCCGTCCACCGTCGACTCGAACAGACGACGCTGCGCGAGCTCACTGCCGGAGGAGTAGATCGCCGTCCGGATCCCTGCCGCATGCCATCGTCGAATCGCGGGCGCGACGTCGGGAAAGACGACGCCCCGGAGCTCGCGCGCCTGATAGCCGTGCTCCCAGATGAGTCCCTGCAGCATCTTCAGTCCGGGCGACTTGCGATCGCGATCCATCAGCCACTCGGCATAGCCGACGGCTGACTTCAGCCACTCTGGGTTATTTCGCGGCACCAGTCGCGGCGGCAGCTCGGCCCGCGTGGCGTCTTGCGCGTGCTCCTTGATGAAGCGGTCGTACACCGCGTCGACGTCGGAAGCATGTGCGGGATCGCCGAGGAACTGCTCGAGCCTCGCGCGCGCGTACGGAAACAGCACGTCATGCACAAAGGAAATCGGCGTCGTCGTCCCTTCGATGTCGAGAAGGACGACGGCCACCTTCGCGGCGCGGAGGTCGATAGGCACTATCCGGCGACGGTCTTTGGAAAGTACGCGGGCCCGAAGCAGACGGGCTGGAATCCCTTGTCGACGCCGCTGGCGGTGTAGTGCGGCGTCCAGCCGGAGATGTCTTGAAAGAGACGAATCGCGCGAATGCGCCGGTCTCCGCAGAGGTCGAACCAGTGGTGTGTGCCCTTCGGCACGCGGATCAAATCGCCGGCTTCGACTTCGATCGCGAAGACCGGTGCGTTCTTCGGGTGGATGTGGAACAGCCCGCGGCCTTCGACGATGAAGCGGACTTCGTCTTCGTCGTGCCAGTGCTCGGAGTTGAACTTGTTGAGCATCGCGTCAAGATTCGGCGTGTTCGGCCACACGTCGATCACGTCGGCCGTCTGATAGCCGCCGCGGGCCTTCAGCTCATCGATCTTTGTCTTGTAAGCGGCAAGCAGCACGTCGTTCGGCGCATCCGGCGGCACCGTTACGTAGTCCGTGCGCTCGTAGTCGATGTCCATCGAGGCGAGAAACGCCGTCATCTCGGCTTTGTCCCGAATGGTCCGGTCCTCGGCAGGAATTCTGACGGATGCCATGATCGACTCCTAACCTTGAGCTCTCCCCATCACCTCGAACAGAAACTCCGCGATCTCCACGTGGCGCTCTGCGTCGTCGAGCGTGTCGCCCCACGTGTAGAGGCCGTGGCGCCGAAGCAGAAACGCGTGGGCGGCCGGATGATCGCGCAGCACCTCTGTCACTCGCGTCGCCAGCCGTGTCATGTCCTGATCGTTCTCGAGAATCGGGACGACCTCGCGATGATCGTGCGTGCGCACGCCGGCGAAGCCTTTCTCCATCTCGTAGCCTTCGATCACGAGGCTGCCGGTGCTGGCGTGTGCGTCTGAAAGTATGGTGCTCCAAACAGAATGGGTGTGCAAGACGGCACCGGCGCCACGTTCCTTCGCGATAACGCAGTGCAGCAGCGTCTCAGCCGACGGGCGCCCCGAGCCGCGACGCGCGGCCTGACCCCGCTCGTCGACTTCGAGGATCTGCTTCGGTGAGAGGTCTCCTTTGGGAACGGAACTCTGAGTGATCGCCAACCGAAGCGGCGCGCGCCGGACCACGGCGCTCAGATTGCCACTCGTGCCCAGCATCCATCCGCGCGCGTAGAAGCGCCGGCCGGTCTCGGCCAGGCGGCGCGCGGCGACAGGGAATGATGGCAAGGGCGACTGACGCGGCTTCACGGAACGGACATGGTAATTGACATTCCCTGAATTACGATGACCTCCATGATGCGTGCTTCTCGGATTTGGCACCTGCGGCTGATTGGCGTCGGACTCGCGTTGATGTGTGCGATCGGTGCCGCACTCGTATCGGCACAGGGAGGAAGAGGCGGAGTCATCCGCATTCAGCCCGGGCAGGAGTGCCCGCCCGGCACGACGATGACGCGGCCGGGCGAATGCTCGAAGCCCGAGCTCACGCCGCCCAGCATCGTCGACTACCGGCCGCGATCCACGCTCGTCACCGCCGAGCACAAGGTGCCACGGGCGAAGTTCCCGGTCGTCGATCAGCACAGCCACGTCCAGATCACCGCCGCGAACATCGACCAGATGATCAAGGAGATGGACGCGCTGAACCTGCGTGTGCTCGTCAATCTCTCCGGTGGTGACGCCGCCGGCGTCAAGGCGCGCGTGGACTTCATTCGCGCCAGCAAGTACCCAAATCGCTTCCGCGTCTTCGCCAACGTCAACTGGGATCGCGCAGACGCGCCGGGCTGGGCGGACCGTGCGGTGAAAGATCTGGAGGCCGCGGTCAAGAACGGCGCGGTCGGTCTCAAGATCTTCAAAGGGCTCGGCATGGAGACGCGCAAGTCCGACGGCTCGCGCCAGAAGGTCGACGATCCCGCGCTCACGCCGGTCTGGGATGCCTGCGCCCGCCTCAATATTCCGGTCATCATCCACACGGGCGAGCCACCGGAGTTCTTCGCGCCCATCGACATGCACAACGAGCGCTGGCTCGAGCTGGCGCTCTACCCCAACCGGCGCCAGTACTCGCCCAACGGTCCGTTGTTCGACGATCTGATGGGCGAACGCGACCGGATGTTCAAGGCGAATCCGAGGACGCGTTTCATTGGCGCGCACTTCAACTGGTACGGCAACAACCTGCCGCGAGCCGCGAAGCAGCTCGACGAGACTCCGAACCTGGTGCTGGAAGTCGCGGCCGTGCTCTACGACTTCGGCCGCCAGCCGCGCGGCGCGCGTGAGTTCTTCATCAAGTATCAGGACCGGATTCTGTTCGGGAAAGACGTGTACGCCGCCGATGAGTACCCGTACTACTGGCGCGTGTTCGAAACCTCGGACGAGTACTTCGATTACTACCGGGGCTATCACGCGTTCTGGAAGCTGTACGGCATGGACCTGCCGGACGTCGTGCTCAAGAAGCTGTACTTCCAGAACGCGCTGAGGGTGACGCCGGGTCTGCCGCAGGATGGGTGGCCGCGATAGCTGTGGCAGCGCTGCGCCGTCTGCAAGGGAACGTTGTCCCTTACGCGTTACAACCAGAATCCAACGTGCGCACATCCGGAGCGAACAGGCGTTCCGCGTGAGATGGTGTGTCCCTTGCACTCACCCTCCTCGCTCCCCGCGATGGAGGTCTGATGCGTACGAAAGGACACGCCGTTATCTCGTTGTTCATGCTTGTAAGTTTGCTGGTCGGAAGCGGACGAGCAGCGGCGCAGGGTGTCGGCGTTGGAATCAAGGGCGGTTTCGATTTCCCTGATTTCAGACTGGAGAACTTCCAGCTCGACAACAGAACCGGTTGGCAGGCCGGGATTTTCTTTGGCGGCAATCGCACTCGTACGGTCGGCGTGCAGGGCGAGATCAACTGGCTGCGCACCGAGACGGACGTCGCGCTCGTGCCAGCCGGCACGGCGCGCGTGCAGCTCGACTACATCCAGGTGCCAATCCTGCTCCGGCTGAACGCCGGCACGCAGTCGAAGAACGGCTTCGCGTTGTACGGCATCGCCGGTCCGTCCTTCGACATGCAGGTCCACGAGTCGATATCCGGCATCGCCGTGGCATCGGACGACAACTTCGAGAACTTCAACCTCAGCCTGATGCTCGGCGGCGGGATGGAGATTTCGCGGCTGGTCCTCGAAGGCCGATACGCGTTCGGGTTGAGACAGATCAATCGGGACTTCCAGTCCACCTCAGAGCTCAAGGTCAATTCGTTCGCGATGCTGGTGGGATTGCGATTCAATTGACGCGCGTCACGTGTAGGGGCCGGGCATGCCCGGCCCCTACGCCCCCATGCTATCTTGCAGCCCCCCATGCTGCAGGACCTCCGGCTCGCGCTTCGCGGCCTTCGTCTCCAACCTGGATTTTCGGCGGTCGCCATCCTGACGCTGGCACTTGGCGTCGGCGCCACCACGGCCATTTTCAGCGCGGTGAATGCGGTCGCGCTGAAGCCACTGCCGTTTCACGAGCCCGAGAACCTTTACCGCCTCAAGACAAAGCTCAGTGACGGCCGCATCTCGGCGGGTACCGTCTCGTACGCCGAGCTCACGCGTCTCAGCGCGCTGAAGGACGTCGTACAGTCGGCGACAGGCGCGTTGCGGTACGAAGGCTCGTTGGTCGATCGCGAGGGCAATCCGATCCGTGCTGTGATGCAGGGCGTCGCGCCGAAGTTCTTCTCGACGTTCGGCGTCCCGCTCGCGGAAGGACGTGACTTCAGCCCGGAGGAGCTCGACACCAACAGCGGCGCGTCGTTCGCGGCCATCATCTCCCACCGGGCCTGGCGAAACTGGTTTGGCAAGGATCGATCGATCCTCGGCCAGTCGGTGACGATGGAGGGCGGTCAGGTCACGGTGGTCGGCATCGCTGCCGACGGATTCAATTTCCCGGGCGGCACCGACATCTGGTTCGCGATCAAGATTCCACCGGAAGACGCTCAGCACATCTCGGATGGTTTCATCCGGCTGCGGCCCGGCGTCACGATCGATCAGGCCCGCGCGGCGTTCGAACCGGTCGCACTGCAGCTGCAGAAAGATTTCCCGACCGCGAATGCGCTGCGGGTCTTCGACGTGCAGCGGCTGCTCGACACCGTCGTCGGACCGCTGCGGCCCACGCTGCTGATCATTCTCGCGGCCTCGGCGATACTGCTCATCGTCGCGTGCATCAACGTCACCAGCCTCCTGCTTTCGCGCGGCGTGGTGCGCGCCCGTGATGTGGCGGTACGCGTGGCGCTCGGCGCCGGGCGCGGGCAGATCGTCCGTCAGCTGCTGATCGAATCGATCGTGCTCGCCGGCGTCGGCGCCCTGGCTGGCCTCCTGCTGGCGGCCCTGAGTCTGAAGTTGATGATCGTCGCCGGCGCGAGCGAACTCCCGCGTTTCACCGATGTCCGGCTCGACGCGACGGCGCTGGTCTTCACGCTCGTGGCCACGGTGGTCACCGGCCTGGTCGTCGGCTTTGCGCCGGCCCTGCGCCTGTTGCGGACCGACGTCAAAGGCCTGATGAACGAGAGCGGACGCGGGTTCGCCGGCAGCCGGGCGACGCATCGGATGCTCAGCGGTCTCGTCATCGCCGAAATCGCGATGGCCGTCGTGCTCACCATCAGCGCCGGGCTGCTCGTGAAGAGCTTCTGGAAGCTGAAGAACACCGACGCGGGCTTCACGCCAGGTGGCCGCATCGCGTTCGAAGTGAGTCTTCCGGTGTTCACCTACAACGATTGGAATCGACTCTCCGACTGGTATGGAGAACTGTTGACACGCATCAAGACCGTCCCGGGCGTGCAGAGCGCAGGCGCGATCTCGTCGGCGCCGCTTGGGCCGGAGCTCGACGGCATCGTCACGTTCTGGAAGTCGACGACGGGGATGCTGCCCGTCGAGCAGCGTCCGCGCGCCAAGCGGCGCTCGGTCAGCCCCGACTTCTTCAAGGCGGCCGGCATTCAGATGCTGAAGGGGCGTGCGTTCAGTGATCAGGATCGACGCGACACGCCGGGCGTCGCCATCGTCGACGAGATCTTCGCCAATCAGGTCTTCCCGGAAGGCGCCATCGGACAAACCGTGGTGTTCCGGCCGAACCCGGAGCCGGCACAGAATCCGGTCGGCATCGTACGCCCGCAGGCGGCCGAGATCGTCGGTATCGTGCGCAGTGTGAGATTCGCCTCAGTCGGCGCCGAGCCCGAGCCGACGATCTATCTGCCGATCGAGCAGGTCGCGCGGCGCCAACTGATCTTCGTCGTGAACACCGCACTGGAGAATCCGGACGGCCTCATCGCCGGCGTCCGCAAGGCTGTGCTCGCCGGGGATCCCAAGCTGGCCGTGAATTACTACAACCTGGGCACGCTGGTGGAGCGTTCACTGGCGCGTGAGCGGATGAGCATGACGCTGCTGTCGCTCTTCGGGGTCGTCGCGCTCATTCTTGCGGCCGTCGGCATCTACGGCACGATGGCGTACTCGGTCGCACAGCGGCGCGGAGAATTTGCTGTCCGCGCGGCTCTCGGCGCCGAACCCTCGTGGATTCGTAACCTCGTGCTGTCGCAAGGCCGGACGTTCGGGATCATCGGCGCCACGGCCGGCCTCGCGATCGCGGCCGCCGCCGGCAAATGGGTCGAGACGCAGTTGTTCGGCGTGTCGGCGTTCGACGTCAGCGTCCTCGTGGGCATGACGGCACTGATGCTCGTCGTGGTGTTCGCAGCGACGCTGGTGCCCGCATGGCGCGCGTCTCGCGTCCAGGCGTCGAGCGTGTTGCGAACGGATTGACACCCCCGTTCCCGTGTATGCTGGGATCACTACCCAGGGATCGAGCCCGCCAGCGTTCGAGAGCACTCGTCAGTGCGCGCCGACCGGCCCAGCTTTCGTCGGGAGGCGTATGTTCAGAGACACATTGAATGACCGTGGTGGCGAGGTCGTTGCGCCGCCGAAGTCATGCCCGTTCTGCCAGTCGCCAAAGATCAGCGCCACCGGCAAGGTCACGGCGCAGAGCTATTACCGCTGCAATGGGTGTGGGCAAGTCTGGCATCCAGAACGCCTGGCCGGCGGCAGCCAGGTCGACTACCGAAGATCTCGCTGAAGCTTCAAAAAAACGAACCCCGGGAGGACGTTCCCCCCGGGGCAATCCCGACTTGCTTGGCGAGTGAGAACCCGCGAACTACTGAATCGGTGAGACGGTCGCGCTCGGCACGAACGGCTCGCCAGGCGCCGCAGCGGTCGTCTGCTGCCAGATCGTGTTGCCCGCGTTCACGGCGAAAGAACGCGTGCCCGTCGAACCGAACGTCTGCGGAACCGCCGTCCCGTAGTAGCTAGAGATCGTCGCGCGAGCCTGGCAGTCCTGCGGGCCAGGCGCAGCCGCACCGGCACCCAGGGTGAAGTTGTACCCGCTCTTCTGCGGCGCCACGTTCAGACCGAGGTCCGCCGAGATGAACGG